>Ga0209624_10001839_pt1 | contig 16220 bp, 13 predicted proteins | sample JacPinW_OM2H0_O1_FD_188565 | JGI IMG/M metagenome (GOLD analysis project Ga0209624, IMG submission 188565) | Forest soil microbial communities from Algoma, Ontario, Canada - Jack Pine, Ontario site 1_JW_OM2H0_O1 (SPAdes) (version 2) | ecosystem: Environmental > Terrestrial > Soil > Boreal...
TTCCTGCGAGAACCCGATGGTGTTGACGGAGCGCAACGACGGAGTGCGCGGCGGCAGACACGCGGGGCCCAGGGTAAAGTTGGTGTCAAAGGTATAGTCACGCGGGCTGGGCGGATTGTAAACGCCCGTTCCCTTGTACGTGCCCACCCCTTGGCGATTGTAATAGAAGCTGACCATCGAGCCTCGGTAGTGGCAAACCAGGCCCCAGTTTTCCAGGAAGCGGAGGAAGTTGTGCACACCGCCATCCGTGCCGAAGTCCTGCGCCTGTCCGTTGACGGCGGGGAATGGAATGCCCTTACCGGAAATAATGGCAGCGCGGTACGCCGTCGGCGCCGCCGCTCGGTTATTAACGTCGTAGGGAAAAGCGAAGGAGTTCACGTCGTTCCAGTTGTTGGAAAGGAACGTGACCGCGTCGCCTTCGACGGCAGCAGCGACGCTGACGCCTCCCCAGGTTCCGTCGTCCACCGGCGCGTTGTAATCGCCCTGGATGTAAACCGGGTTTTCGGAAACGATGCTCAGGCCGTCGGTTCCGCTGCAGGAGACTCCGATGTTTAGTGAAGCACCATCTACGATTTTTAGCGCGCGGCGGAAGAAGACCGGAGGATTCTCCCGGGCCTCCTGCGCGTTGCCGTAGGTGACATCGGGACGGTTGGAATTGCCTGGCGCACAATTCGTGTTGGCAAACAGCCCGCCGGAGTACGTCGTCGCTGCAGGTTTGTAGGTGACGCCTTGCAAGTTCCCCGTGATGGTGGTCGCGCCGGTCCACATGTTAACGTTCCGCGGCGTCATATTGAGTATGTTCTGGGTCAACAGCATGTAGTTCGTCGGAGCGATCAAGGTCGGTGCCACTTCCGTGCCGCCATAAGTCCGAAAGGTGCCGTCACCTTCCAAGTCTTCACCCGGGTCGAGTACGGTGTTCGGGCAGCCGTTCGCCGGGTCATTGGGATTCACAAAGTCGTTATATCCATAAGACCCGGTCCTGACGACGGGGGCCGCGGTGGGGTCTTTCTGTTCGCCGCGACGGTCTGAGAAATACAGGGTGTAGCCGGTGTTATTGTCCAAGCCCAGCGCCGCCTGATTTGCGGTGAACCAATTCACCAGGTTCTTGGCATCCAGTTCCACATAGTACATGACGCCTTGCGCGGTGATCGGCGCCGGGCCGGCGGTGGCGCGGTCAACACCTTCACGCGAGTCATACAGCGCATTCGGCCAGAAATCGGTGGCCGGGTTTGCCGCGGTCATGAGTAATCCATTTGCGCACGGATTTGCGAGGATCCCGGTGGACGGATTATCTCGCACGCGAGCCAAACGGATGATGGCGCCCCCGCTGGGGTCATTGCAGCCAACTGTCGCGACGCCTCCGCCGCTCGGGCCCTGTGCGGCAACTTGACCCGCCGGAAGACCCGCGAGATATGTAAACGGGGCGACCTGGACGGCTGCGGTATACGTCGGATTGACGTTCCTGCCGGTGAGGCCGAGGTTTAGGATCGTTTGGGTGACATCAACCCAGCTGCCACCAGGATTCACCTGATATTCGATCTTGATGCAACCGGTGATGGTCGGATATCCGGCCTTCATCCAGTATCCGGGTGCGAGTAGCGTGTTCGAGTTGCTACTAGGGCTGTACGTTCCCCCGACAATGGCGCCCGACACAGGCAGCGGATATGTGCCGGTATACCATACCGGTTTTGCGGTAATGCCAGCTCCGGCTGGGCCGAGACCGACAGGAGAGTTGGGGGACCACGCCAAGAGCGCAAGATCAACGGGAGGTGTTGCAGTGACTGTGTCCAGCAACGTCATATCGGCGGCATTGCAGGCGTTCGGCGAGCCCGGTATGGTGGTCGGAGTCGGATAATCGTCAAGCAAGACTCGTAGCGTCGCCTGGGAAAACAGCCGCTGGGCAAATGTGGCCGGCGCCAAGGCGGCCTCGCCTTGAACCGGACGGCGAATCAGAGAAATGGGCGTGATACCACCCAAAGCGGTGGAAGTGAGGCTCAATACCGGGACGTGGTTCTGAAGTTGGCCGTTGTAGGCCGGAATCACTGTTCCACTCCAGGTGGGATTGTTCACGGTGGTGCTGACGTTGCCGTAAATGCTGTTGCCCGTCACGCTGCCTTCGTTAATGCCCAATTCACGCCACGAAGCATTCGTGTAGGGCGCGCCTCCCGGCTCATTGGCCATCGTAGGATCCGGCGCCAAGGCGATGGTAGCGTCCCCACCGTAGGTGGCTCCGGCGCCGGTGACCACGAAGCCATTTTCCAGATTGGTGCGGATGACTTCGCCTACCACCGTCACCTTGTCACCCAGGAAAGTGGGACCTTGGTTCGGAGTGAGCCACAGATTTCCATTGGTGTGCGTGCGGCCGCCGAAACCGAACGAAGGACCGTTGAAGAACGAGAGGTCTGAATCAGAATAAATGCCGAACTGGAATACGGGAATGGCGACGACCTGCACTTGGCGGGTGAGTTTCACTTCCGCGCCCGTGGACGAATTCTGCGCCGCGACCGTCATGGTGAACGGCGTGATCAAGCCTTGCATGCCGGCGTAGGGACTCGGCGGCAGAATTGAGGCGTTGGTCGTCGCCGGATTGCCGAATGCGTCCGGAATGAAGGTGAGGTTATAGGTGGAAGCGCCGGCGGAATTCACATACGTAATGCCGGTGAGCCCAACCGGAGGAGCGGAGGCGATCGTTGCCACGTTCGCCGCTGTGAGCGAACCGGAAGTGGCAAACACCTGGGCGACGTCGGTAGTCATTTTTTCCATGCCGGCTTCGGCGCCGTAGAAGGCGAGCTCGCGGCTGGAGTTATTGCCGCCGAGGCGCTGGTCGGTCATGACCATCCAGCTCATGCCGACTACGATGGCCGAAATCAGTAGTAGAACAAACAGCGAGGTTATTAGCGCGACACCCTTTTCTCGTTCCATTCTCACAGCGGATCTCCTTGGAAATCTTTAACACTCTGGCGCCTGGTGATGTGCTCAAGCTCCTACGGCGCCGTGGACGACGCAGACGTCTGGAACTGGTTGGTGAATGAAAGGCTGCGAATGCTCACCTGAGTGCTCAGGTTATTGCGCAGAAATGTCGGCGTGGTTTCGGCCGTGTAAGAATTTTCGGACCTGCCCGCCAGGAAGACGTTGACCGCGCGAATCTGCGCCGGCGTGTCCGGCAAAACCGGAGTAGCGGCATTACCGGGACCGTTGGGGTAGGTGCCCACCGCATCCGTGGAGCTGGTGATGTCGTAGCTGAAGCCCAGGTTCTCGATATCGTCGGCGATCGCCGTCGGCGGATTCACTGGATTGCCCGCGGGATAATTCGGATAATTTACCTGGCGAATCAATTGCGGATCCGTCGGCGTGGTCGCGTCGACATAGTAGGTCACCATCCAAACCCGCGTGACCGTGGTCGGAGGAAAGACTCCGGGCGTGGTAGCCAAGTTCGCGACCGTGCCGTTCAGCTTGCCGGTTTGATTCAGGCCGGCGGGATCGCCACCCGAGAAATTGATGGTTTGGCCGGCAACACTGGTGACATATTCGAGCGCGGTTCCATTCTGATTGTGAAACATGATCAAATTGCCGGCGGTGATGGGATTGGTTACGCCGGGCATGGTGAAGCAGGCCGGCGCGAGCGAGACCGATGCGCCCGTGGCCGAAATTGTCCCGGCGCAAACCGGAGTGGAAGGCGCGGGCTGGGCCACCGGATAGCTGTAGAGATAGTTTCCCGCCGGATCAACCAGTACGTTGTCCGCATAGATAATGTTGATGATGTCAGTGGCAACTCCGGTGAGCACTGCGTTGGTCGACGGATTGATGGACGTGGCCAACTGCCCAGCGAGGGATCCAGGTGTGATAGCCGGCAGCGTGATGTAGGTGTTCGGAAATATTGTTGCGGTGCCGGGACGATTCACCGCCGAGGTGGCTGTGTAGGGAAGGCTGATGCCGCCCTGAGGAATTCCCTCACCCGCCTGCATCAGGTCGCGGACCATGAAGTGCATACCGGCGCGCAGGTTTTCCTGGGTGTTAGCTTCATAGGCGACCATGTTGGTCACGTGCTCGGCTTGCATCAACGCGTCAGTGGCAATGGCCACGACGGAAACCACGATGCTCATCGAAACCATCAATTCGATCAGCGTAAATCCTCGTTGGCGCTTCATCCTTGCTCCTTGCGGTCCTGGTCCTAATTAGCTGAAATGTAAGTAGTCAACGAATAATTGCGAGTAAAGCGGCCCGTGGTGTAGTTCACAGTGATCAGCACCTGATTAAGGCTGTTGGTGTATCCCGGTACCGATGTAATGGTGATGGTGCGCCTAAAGTTGCCCAGCGATTGCTTCACATCGTCGGCGGTGCCCAGTTTTCCGTCCGGTCCGGGATACACGATGTAAGCCGGAGTTCCGCCGGCATCGGCAACCGTGCCGACCAGCCCGTCAGCTCCAGGCACCAGCAACGGCTGCGGCGTCGACAGAAAAAGTCCGGCGGGATTGCCCGCGCTGTTGTTGGAAAGCTGCTGGAACGTCGCATTGTTCGTATATTTGGCGGTGTAGATTGCTTCGGCTGCTTCTTCCGCCTTCTGTTGCGCGATGAAAGCATCTTGCGAACCCTGCATGTAGGCCAACGAATCCGCCAGCATGGCCGCTAATCCCAAAACGCCGACACCCAGAACTACCAGGGAGATCATCGTCTCCAGGAGCGTGAAGCCCCTTGCTGCTTGCCGCTTTCTCGCTTGCCGCATTTTCCTGAACTCCTTCAGAACCTGGTCCATATCACACCCGTTCCCTTCCAGCCGCGCGCGCGGCCGGTGCCGCCCATAACCGTGACTGCCCGGGCTGTCGAGTTTTTGCCGGGTTGACCGATGAAAACCGTTCCGTTGATCGGTTGGAACGTCGCGCCATCCACCAGTTCGCCGTCGCTCTGGAACAACATTCCGCCTACCGGTCCATTGGTGAGTCCCTCGAATTCTATGGGCGCGCCTTTGCCGAAGGCATCTGGCGTGTCTGGCGCTGTGGCAAAGACATAGTATTGGGCCGGAGATTCGATCGGCACGGTGCTTAGAATCGGATTCACTCCTCCGGCACCGGCCGTGAGATCGTTTCTTACCTGCATGACGACTTGATATTGGGTGATCCCGCCTACGACGACCGTGGGAAAGGTAACCTGCACGTAGCGGCGGTTGGTGATCGCGTACTCGCGTGCCTGGCGCAGTTGGGCAACCACTTCCTTCAGCGCGGCGTCGAAACGCGCATCCTGCAAGGTCGGCAAGTAGGCGATCAGCGCCATCGCGGAGATGATCAGAATCAGCATGACTACCACGCTCATTTCAACCAGCGAGAAACCACGCTCGCTGATTGCTTCGCGCTTGCCGCAACTCAAAATCGTATTGCGTTCTTTCACGCTTACACCCTCGAATCGCCCTGGAGGTGGCGGGCGAGCCACAGAATTCGATAGATACAATGCAGTTCCCAGGCCACGCTCGAGGCACAACTAAGTCTATGTGACATAGGTAGTTAGCAGAGAGAGCCACAGGCAACAAATTCCATTTCGACCTGGGCGGGGTAGAAACGTTACATTTCCGGAGGATGGCTACCTGTAAGCGGAAAGTAGGGAATCCGTTCGCTGCGGAAGCGCCGGAACTGCGTACGTACGGCTTTAGCGCGTGCCGAACTGGTGCAGACGGGGATCTTGCGCACGAGCGGTGCGGTGGAGCGGCCGCCTGCCGTTGCTCGTTACTGCGGCAATCAGTCGCGGCTACGCAGCTTCGAGAGCAGGCGCAGAATTTCCAGGTACAACCAGATCAGCGTCACCATTAATCCGAACGCCGCATACCACTCCATATATTTTGGCGCGCCCGCGGCCACGCCGCTTTCGATGAAGTCAAAATCGAGCACCAGATTCAGCGCTGCGATGACCACGACGAATCCGCTGAAGGCGATTCCGATCGGACCGGAACCGTTGATCGTGGTGAAGTGAATGCCGAAAAATCCCAGCACGATGGTCGCGAGATAAAAAAGCGCGATTCCGCCCGTCGCCGCCACCACTCCCAATCGGAACTTTTCGGTGACCGGAATCAATCCCGAGCGATAGGCCAGCAGCAAGATCGCGAGCGTGCCGAACGTCAAGCTCACCGCTTGAATCGCGATTCCGTGAAAGCGCACATCGTAAATGGCGGAGATGCCGCCCAGCAGCAGGCCTTCGAGCAGCGCGTAAATTGGCGCGGTTATCGGCGCCCAGGTCTTTTTGAAAATCGTCACCAGCGCAAAAATAAATCCGCCGATTCCGCCGATGGCCAGCAGTGGCAGTACGGCCTGGGGATTCTGCGAATGGGTGTAGATGTTCCAAGTCCAGGCCGCCGTCGCGATCACGCAGAGCAGCAGCACGCCCGTCTTGTTCACGGTGCCCTGCAGCGTCATGGCCTCGCCCAGCCCAACTCCCTCGCCCTGAAATGCCCTGGCGTTCAGAGCCGGGTTCGACGTCCTCATTAAATCCGCCACTGTGAATCTCCTTTGTGTGTGTTGCGCGGGCAAACTGTATCGCGCGTGCGCGAGCGCGTCCGCCGCATTATTGTTCCCTAGCACGCCAATTTTACCTCATTTTAGGTTTCGGCACGCGGGACGGACGTTTCACGAGGTTGGGCGCAAATAAAAAATCCCCGGGTCAACAGAGCGCCGGCCCGGGGAAATGTTGAGAATTGGATTGTGGACTTAGTGCCGGTCAACGATGGCGATTGCTTCGTCCACGTGATGATGCGCGCGATCAATGTGCACAATCACGCGGTCCCGCAGGCCGCGCGCTTCGGGATTATCTTCTTCCTTCTCGATATCGTGATGAGCCTTGTCCAGAAGTTCGCGTGCATCATGCAAACGTCCGACCCAGGGCTTGTGCGGATCGACGGGAGGGCGGTCTTCGATATTCTTGCCGTCGTCGAATGCGGCGCGCTTGATTTCATCAATGGCGTGGTCTATTTCTTCAACCGCGGCGCGCTCTTCAGCGTGCAGAGCGCCACCGTCGGGCCGCTGCAGATGCGCGCGCGCATCGCGCAGATCGGAAAGCGCGCGCAGGTAGGCTGGATGCTTGCCTTGTGCGTGGACGTTTTGCGACGCGAGCGGGAGCAGGAACGCGATCGCCGCAGCGATCACAGCAATTCTAGCAAGAGTTCTCATTCGGATTATCACCTCGTTTGGGATTGGGATGGATTCCGCAGGGATGGGACCGCGGCTTTATCCTGTAAGCCAGTAGAACACGCTCTCGCGGCTTTTGTTGTGCGCCGGTAGGAGGCTGTTTCCAGGAAGGCAACGCGAGGCGACGGGCTCCGGCGGCCGCGACCGGCAGCACGTTATACGCCCTAGCTAACGTCGTGCGCGGACGGTTCGAGTGTCTGGCTGGCAACCCTATGCAGCTCGGTGAGGAGTTCGTGCGGCTCGCGTTCTTCGCGGCGGGCAAGGATGCTCGTCGTGACTATGACGGCGGGGACGACAAGGATGATTGTTACCGCGACCCACATCAGAGCGGCTGCGCACTGTTGGTCTGCGAGAGGCGACCACGGCAAGACTCGCGGCGCTGAAAGATACGACGAGTAGACGACGCGATCGCAGAAAACAAGAAATGCGGAGAGCGCATCACACGGCAGCGTGGCACAAAATAAATACAGAGGGATCGACCAGCGAGGCCAGTGCGCAACGCTGGGCCACGGCTGAATCACCGGCCACCAGAATAAAAGACCCGCGCCGAGAAAACTTGAATGTTCCAGTTCGTGCAACCAGTTCCAGCGCAGCGCCAGCTCGAAAACTGCAGGGATATGCCACCCAATCAGAGCAACCGTCGCAGCGAGCCAGCAAAATGCAGGATTTGAAACGAAATGTCCGAGCCGTTTCACGGAACTCCCGCGAAGAATTGGGCTCACGATGCCGCGAGCGAGCGATTGCGGGAGGCCGTGGAGCAGTGGCAATTGCGGCGCGCCCAGCAGAATCAAGGCAGGCGCAACGGACATCAGCAACAGATGCTGCATCATGTGAACCGTGAGCAACGCATCATCGAAGGCATTCAATGGGGAACCAATCGCGAGCCACACGCAAATGATTCCAGCGAAAAAAGCAGCAAACCGCCAGAGCGGAAGCAATTGGGGGAACGCGGAACGCAAGCGAAACCAGCCTCTTGCGTAAACCAGGCTGGTGAGGCACAGCGCCACATCGAGTCCGAGGGGATTGGACCATGATTGCAAGATGGCGTGAGCGTCAGCAGTCATAAAACCTACGGGTGACCCGAACCAGGCCCCGTGTCTGGCCCTTGCGCAATTGCCCGCGCCGCATCGCGTGCCGGCGCTTGTCCCGCGGGATGTAACGTTTCCAGAAACGCGACGAGCGCCGTGGTCTGTGCAGGGCTCAGATTCTTGCCGTAGGCCGGCATGTTGCCGCCACCTTGAATCACCTGTCGAATCAGTTGATCTTGTGTTAGCCGAACCGCGACAGCGTCCAGAGTCGGGCCGCGCTTCCCGCCCTGCTTGTCGAGCGAGTGGCAGTTGTGGCACTGCTTCAGCTGGAAAACCAGCGCGCCTTGTCGCTCGAGAGCGGTGCGGTGGTTTAGAAATTCGGAAGGAATTGGAATGCCGCTCCAGGCGTCCATGACGGGGCTCCACGGCGCGAACGCGGCGAGACGGGTAAACGTTCCCATCGCCACCGCCACCAACAAGATCGTTAGAACCGCGACAGGCCTGCGCCGCCAGCTCTTCTCGCCTTCGCCAAAAAGGAAGGGCAGGAGAAGCAACCCGAGAATTATCACCACAGGCCCGATCAGCAGGGCGGGGGTTTCCATCGCAGGCGGCAACAGCGAGAGTACGGCGTAGAGCCACAGGAAGAAGAAATCCGGACGCGGCGCCGTTTGAATAATGGTGGGATCGGGCGGACCGGAAGGCCCGAAGGGACCGAAATAGATGGCGCAGGCAGCGACGGAAAGCAAAATGACGCCGCCGAAGAAAAGGTCTTTGTAAACGGCGCCCGGGACGAACGGGATGCCGTCCTTTTTCGTCAGCGCGTGGTAGTCCTTTATATAGGTGGCCTTGCGCACCACGCGGCCGGGCATGGGCCACTCGTTGATGCCCAGCTTGATGACCATCAGTAGATGCACAGCCACCAGCGCGATCAGAAGCCCGGGAATCACAAAAACGTGCAGCGCAAAGAAACGGGAAAGCGTCGCCCCGGCGATGATCGGGCCACCCAGCATCAAGTTGACGATCGGAGGTCCCATCACAGGAACGCGGCTGGCAATCGAAGCGCCGATGCCCAGACCCCAATACGCGTCCTGGTCGAATCGCAAGACCTGGCCCGTGAAGGCCATGCCTAAAGTGACGAGCAAGAGAAACACGCCGACGATCCAGGTCAATTCGCGCGGATATTTGTAAGCGCCGAACAAAAATACCTGGACCATGTGGATCAGCACGATGGCCACCATGAAATCCGAGCCCCATCCGTGCAGGGCGCGTATGAACCACCCCAGCGCGACCTGGTGATTCAAAGTTTGCAGGCTGTTCCAGGCTTCTCCGGCAGAAGGCACGTAAATCAGCGCCAGCATGATGCCGGTAACGATTTGCAGCAGGAAGACAACGAACGCGGCGCTGCCGAAAACATAAAACCAGCTGGCCGTTTCGCGCGGCACCGAATGTTCGGCCGTCTCCTGTATCACCGCGCCGACTTGCAGACGCGCGTCCAGCCAATCGCCGACGGTTTTAATCACACGCATGGACGTATCTCGCGCACAAGATTCGAAGCTTGGCCGGGCGTGGGCATCTCGCCGGTTTTGATCAGAAGTTTTCCGCCGTCAATCTTGTAGTGGTATTGGAACAAGCCGCGTTCGGGCGGCCCGGAAGCGCGCGAGCCATCCTGATAGTAAACACCGCCGTGGCAAGGGCACATGAACAGGCTCGATTGCGGGAACCAGCGCACCGGGCACCCCAGATGCGCGCAGTTAATGGCAAAGACCTGAAAATTCTGGCCATCCACATTGCGGACCCAGCAGGCAATGTCAGCCGTGTCTCCGTCCCAGGGATTCACAACCGGATTTCGATACGTCGCCAGGCGAGTCTCTCCGGACGGAAATTGTTCCAGGCTGCCCAGAGCGACCCAGGCGTCATAAGCGCCCTTCTTTTCGCGCGCGATGGGAGAAAGCAGATAGCGCACGATCGGCACGGCCAGCGCCAGAGCGATCAGTCCGTTGAAAAAGATTCCCAGCTTCATTAACAGTGCGCGCCTGGTCAGTCCGTCTGGCAGCGTCATCGAACAGCTCCCGTCACATTTGCGGAATTGGAATACGGTTGGCCGGGGAATTTCGCCCGCTGCGAGGCCAGCCAAGCCACGACGTCGGAAATATCCTGCGACGACATCGGCTTGCCGGGAATATTGCCGCGCCAATCGGGAGCTCCCAGGTCGGGGCGGCCCACAATTACAATCGTGCGCAGCCCCTGATCGTTGAGCAGGGCAAGGAAGGATCCATCGACGATGGAGCTGGCCTTTTGTCCGCCGCGGCCTCGGGCACCATGGCAGGACGAACAAAATTCCGCATAAGCGAGAGAACCACGCGAGGCATCGCCCGGCTGGGATGAAGAATACGGCGGCGGATTCGCGCCGCGCAAAACATCCGGCTGGCCCCAGCGCTCGCGAATCCCGCTGACGATCACGTCAATCTGTTTCTCCGTGAGCATGCCACCAGCGCTTTGCGCAAACGCCGGCATGGAAGTTCCGGAAATTCCATCTGTGGTCGCATGCCGCACGACCGTATCGTCGGCAACCGCCAGGTATACAGGATCGGCAAGAGGGATTGCAGCTCCGCCCTTCCCATGATCGCCGTGGCATCCCGCGCAGTTCTGGCCGTACAGGACGTTGAAATCCGTGATTTCGCCGGGCACCACCGGCTCGTCCCCCGCCGCCGGGCGCCCCGGTGCACCGGCGCATCCGCAGAAAAGCGCGCAAAGTCCCGCGGCCGCGAAAACCATTGTGCAGAACTTCATTGCGGCTCGTCCTTCTCGGGGCGTTCTTTCATCATGCCCGGCGCTTCAAAACCAGCGCGCACGAAAAACGGCACGAGCTGCTGCGTGGGCACCTGCTCCTGACGCACGACCACAAGTCCAGCAACAATACCGAAAGCAAATTGCGAGGCGACGAACCACGGCCAGCTAATGAGTTGGTTCAGCAGTGGATTCAGAAGTTCCAGAACGCTATGCAGCAATCCCGTCCAGAGAATCGGCGCCACGACGCCGCCTAGCAGAATGGGGCGATGGGGAATCATAGGCAACATCGCTCCGTAGAGCAGTCCTACGAGCAGCGATGTGAGCAGATGAATGCCCACCGCCAATAAGAAGCTGTCCAGATGGAATGCCTTCAGCGAGGCGAGGCTGAAGTGCACCGATTGCGTGTAGGCGGTTGCTGCCAGCAGATTGATCGGATACCAGATGCTTCCTTGCTTGAGAAGACCGTAGAGGCACGCCAGTACCGCCATGGCCACGCTGCCGGCCAGACCGCCTTTCACACCCGCCGAGACCGGATATGTTTCCAGCGGCAGCAGAGCGCGAGGCAGATCGGGCGCGACGGCAAGTCGTTCGACTTCCCGGCGGTATGTGACGACCCGCGCAATTTCCACTTTTACTTTAATCGTCTCTTCCTGTTCTTGCGGGAAGATATCGTGGAACCAGCCGATGCTTGCGGCGACGAACAGAATACCTCCGAGTATGCTTACTGAGGTGCTGGTAACCAATCCCGCCAAGAGCAGAGTGATGCTAAAAGCCAGGACGATAGGCCAAGAGGTCGGCGCCGGCAGATGGATGGTGCTTTGCGCGGCTTCCGGTATCTGCGATCGTGATTCAGCAGGGCTCATGCGATCCCAACTTTCCTTAGCGGCCGATTACGTAAACCACAGTGAAGACAATCACCCAAACCACATCCACAAAATGCCAATACAGCGAGAAAACCTCTGCGCGCTCGCTGTGCTCCGGTTTCACTTTGCGTAAAAACGTGAGAATCATGGTCAGAGCAATGGCCAGCAGACCCACCGTGACGTGAAACGCGTGCAACCCGACGAGCGAGTAGTACGTGGTGCCGAAAAGATTCGTGCTGACTGTCAGACCTTTGTCGTAAATCAAGTGATGCCACTCTCGGCCCGTGCTGACTAGAAAAATCGCGCCCAAAGTCAGGGTCAAGAGCCACCACAATCCAAACACTCCCACTTTGGCCTGGCGCAGAGCTCGCACGGCAAGATGAATCGTCAGGCTGCTCGAGAGCAGGCAGATCGTGCTGAAAATCGGAAGCTCCAGGACGTCCTTCGGCGTGGGACCCGAAACACTTTTGCCGAGGTAAAAAATGTAGGCGACCACGAAAATCGTGAAGATCGCGGATTCCGCGGCAATCAGCGAGAACATCCCCACGCGCCCGCGCGACGGGAGAACCCATGCGGGCTGCGCTGTGCTTCGAGTAAGTGTCGCGCTACTCAAGGGTGTGCTCCCATTTATTCATATTTCCAATCCGGATCTTCAGGATGCTTGAGATCCCATAGCGGGCGCCGGCTCTGCACCACCGGTGTCGCGGCAAAGTCGTAATCGGGCGGCGGCGAACTGGTGGACCACTCGAGCGTCCAAGCGTCCCAGGGATCGTTCCCGGCGGTTTCGCCTTTCCACAATGACCAGAGAAGGTTGGCGACGAACGCCAAGACTCCGGCAATCTGAAAGAAGACGCCGATGGTGACGATCAAGTTCCAGATTTCCCATCCGCGGCCCGGCTCATACGTATAAATCCGGCGCGGCATTCCCAAGATGCCGGGAATGTGCATGAAATCAAAAGTCAGGTGGAACCCGATGATGAACAGCCAGAAGTGCCATTTCGCAAGCGTCTCGTTGTACATCCTCCCGCTCGCTTTCGGATACCAGTAATAGAACGCTCCGAAAATGGTGAAGAGAATTGCGCCGGCGATGACGTAGTGAAAATGCGCAACCACAAAATAGGAGTTGCCCAGCTGCCAGTCGAACGGAGAAGTGGCCAGCATGATTCCGGTGAGACCCGCGATCAGAAACTGAAACAAGAATCCAATGCAGAACAGCATCGGAGCTTTGAAATGAATCTTCCCGCCCCACATCGTGCCGAGCCAGTTGAAGATCTTGATCCCTGTAGGAACAGCAATGATCATCGAGGTGACGGTAAAGAAGGTGTTGCCATAGGAGCTCATGCCGATGGTAAACATATGGTGAGCCCAGACGCTGAAGCTGATGAACCCGATGCAGATCGTCGCCGCGACCATCACCGGATAACCGAAGATCGGCTTGCGCGAGAACACCGGAATAATTTCGGAAGCGAACGCGAACGCCGGGACGACCAGAATGTAAACTTCCGGGTGGCCGAAAATCCAAAAGAAATGCATCCAGAGCGCGGCGGAGCCTCCGGCCTGCGTGTCAAAGAAGTGCCCCCCGAGATAGCGGTCAATCGAAAGCATGATCTGCGCCGCGGTAAGAGGCGAGATCGCCAGGATCAGCATCCCGCCCATAATTAAATTGAGCCACACGAGCAGGGGCATTTTGCCGAGGGTCATGCCCGGGCAGCGCATGCACAAAATGGTAGCTATGAAATTTACCGCCGTGCCGATACTGCCGACGCCGGAGACAAGCAGCGCCAGCGTCCAGAAATCGGTGCTGTGCCCGGGCGAGAATGCGCGCGCCGTAAGCGGCGCATAGGCAAACCATCCGACGTCAGGCGCATTGCCCGCACCGTATAGTCCGTTGCCACCGATGAAGCTGAAATAAAGCAGGACGCCTCCGAACGCGGTCATCCAAAAACTGAAGGCGTTCAATCGTGGAAAAGCCATATCCCGGGCGCCAATCATCAGCGGAATCAGATAAGTGCCGAAGCCAAAGAGGATGGGCATGACCACGAAAAAAATCATTGTGGTGCCGTGCATCGTGAACATGCGGTTGAAAACTTCGGGCGAAACAAAATGATTGTGAGGAACGATGAGCTGAATCCGCATGATAGTCGCTTCAATGCCGCCAATGATGAGGAAGATGAGCCCGTAGACGATGTAAAGAATTCCCAGCTTCTTGTGGTCTACAGTGATAACCCAATCGTGCAGCCGCTCGCCGATGGGCCGGGCGTCGCCGACTGTGCTGAGGGCGATGGATTCTGACGACATCGCGATTTCCTCGTGCTTAGCGCAGCGTCAACAGATACGCCGTAAGCGCGTCCATATCTTTCTTGTTTAACTGCATGGGCGGCATCAACGAGCCTGGCTTGATTGCGTCGGGTTCCTGTATCCAGGCCCGCAGGTTTTCCGCAGTGTTGGATGCAGCGCCCGATGCAATGGTGTCACGACTCATCAAATGCGTGAGGTCAGGACCAAAATGTCCATCTGCGATGGTTCCGGAAACAGCGTGGCAGTTCACGCAGGCAGTAGACTCAAAGATGCGGCGGCCTTCCACAACCGCGTCACTCGCGACGGCCGGCTTTTTTTGCTCCTCGACCCAGTGGTTGAATTGTTCCGGCGAATCCACATAAACCCGCAGCAGCATTTTGGCGTGCTGGACGCCGCAATACTGCGCGCATTGACCGAGATAAATTCCGGTCTGCTCGGGATCGATCCAGGTGTGATTCACTCGGTTAGGAATCAGGTCCGTCTTTCCAGCAAGACGCGGCACCCAAAAGCTGTGGTCCGTGTCAGCGGAAAGAAGAGTGAGAAAAGTGGGAGTCGAACTCGACGAGTTGCTAACCGGAACATGCAGCTCGTTGGCGGTGACAACTCCCAGAGCCGGATAGCGAAATTCCCACCAGAATTGGTGGCCGATGGCGATGACCTCGATCGCGCGTGGAGGTTGAGGTGCGTCCTGGATGGAATGGATCACGCGTGCCGTGGCGAGGAAAAGCACCAGTACGATGAGTATTGGAATCACCGTCCAGGCTAATTCCACCTGGTTGCTGCCATAAACTTGCGGAGGCTCGCGGCCATCGTCGTCAACGCGCTTGCGGAACTTCGTGACGGAGTACGCCAGCAAGCTGAACACAACCGCAAAAATGGCGCCGGTGATCGCCAGAACCAGCAATGACAAACGAAAGATGGAGTGCGCAGGCGTTGACTGCGGTGCGAAAATGTTGGGAATCTGCGAGGGGTCCGTCGGGGCCGCGCAACACAGTGGGGCAGCTAGCAAAGCGCCTATGAGCCACACAGCGATCCCCGCTTTGTTTCTCCCCAGGATGCGAGTCTGCCCGTGGCCTTTCATTTTGCTTCGAGCCGGTGCCCCCTCGCCGCGGCGGCCTTTTCGCCTCCTGTACGCCCAGCAAGTAGCTCTATTAGCATGCTGGCGCGCCGCAGTTCAAGCTTTTCTATTAAGCGATCGTTGGTCTCCCCAAAACGTCATCGCGACGCGATGATCGAATGCGCAGCAAAAGCTCGAGTCCAAGGTCGTCCAGAATTCCGTTGCGATTTTCCTGTCCCTGTCCTTAAAACCGCGCGCCCGCTCATTCAGCACGTCACAGTTGAACCCCTTGGCTTTTTGGAGTTGGGCAACAGTCGCGGGACTACCTTCGTTTTTGTTGACTTTTTAGGGTCTTGGTAGCGCTAACGGGAATCGAACCCGTATTTCAGCCTTGAAAGGGCCGCGTGCTAACCGTTGCACCATAGCGCCACAGAGGAGGTATTGCCAGACGTTCCTAGATTATCAGAGATACGGTCGGAATTCACAAGCACGCAGAATCGGGGAACGAGTGAGATTCCGGCTGCGCTCGTCGCTCGTGAAGAGTTGAACCTGCGCCGAGGCGAGAAATCTGCGGCCGTTGTGATAGCCTCTTTGAATCACGGACAACGCAGTTTGGTTTTTTGTGCGGCTGAATTCTTCGGGGGTAGAGCGCATGAGCTATGTAGAATCGAACCTGGTTCCCGGCGAAACGGTGATTTATCAGACGCGGCTGCATTGGATCGTGATGCTCGGACACATTTTCGTGGGCTGCTTGTTGCTGGGGCTGCCCGGAGCGCTGCTACTTTATTACGCATACAGCCAGCACGGAATGGACGCCAACACCTTGCGTCTTACCGAAGGCGGCGGCGTGGCGTTGCTGGTGTGCGGCGCCGTGGTGTTATTGATGGGCATGGTGCGGCGTAACGCCACGGAGATGGCGGTGACGAACCGGCGCGTGGTGATCAAGACAGGCCTAATGAGCCGCAAAACCATCGAAATGCTGCTGAATAAAGTGGAGAGCATCGAAGTAAGCGAGACG
>Ga0209624_10001840_pt1 | contig 16215 bp, 13 predicted proteins | sample JacPinW_OM2H0_O1_FD_188565 | JGI IMG/M metagenome (GOLD analysis project Ga0209624, IMG submission 188565) | Forest soil microbial communities from Algoma, Ontario, Canada - Jack Pine, Ontario site 1_JW_OM2H0_O1 (SPAdes) (version 2) | ecosystem: Environmental > Terrestrial > Soil > Boreal...
CAAACGCCTGGACTGCGGTGCAAAGTGCAATGCAGGCTGCCCACGTTGATCCCACTCTGTTGCAGCAACCCACTACTCCACCCGGACTGTGCGGCTGCTCTACCAGCGCCAGCACGACGAGTTGCAGCGCCACCACGGTGGCCTGTGACAGCAGTCAGACCAACATTTGCGTCCAGGGCGTAACCCACCCCAACGGCAATAGCAAGCCTGCGGTCGAGGATAACGTCGAGTTATCGGCTCCCGGCTTGGGGGGCGCCGGAGAGTGCGGCGTTTCGGTCAGCTTCCAGTATCCTTACAAATTTTGGCTACCGTTCAGTTCTCTCAATAATCAAACGGTGAACCTGAGGGCGCAGGCCCAGATGCGGGCGGAAACTCAATGATGAACTGTCTTCATTGTTCAGTCTGGAGAACGCGTGCCTTCCGGCGGCTCTGGACCGACGACAACGCTTCCCAGATTGTGGAATTTGCGCTATCGCTTCCCTTGCTCGTGCTCTTCGTGGTGGGGATTTTTGACTTCAGCGGTGCGATTTCATTGAAGCAGAAGCTTACCAACGCAGCGCGGGAGGCTGCCCGTGTGGCCGCGGCCGATCCCGCCAATGATCTCGGCAACGGAGGGGGTCCGCCGCCTCCGGTGTCCGTGATCGATGCATTCTACGTGGTCGACAACTACTTGATATCTGAAAAGCTCAACGATTGCGGCCTGAGCGCGGCTGAGCCGGCGCATACCACGGGACTTACCTGGGTCTCGACTGTCACGGGATGTCCGGGCGGCGGGCCTAGCGGCACGCTCACGCTCACCATCAACCGAGGCTGCGTCAAGCAACAGACAATAAACGGCAACACGGTAAATCTGATCGGCACCTGTGTCACTCTTCTGTACCCGTACAAGTGGCAATACGCGAGCGTGGCAGGTGTGCTGGGCATGACGTTCATCGGTCCGACCGGCATTACTACCTCCGCTGCTGCGTTTAACGAGAATTGAGGATCGGCGCATGCTGCCACCGCTAATCGTCCGCCAACGAAGTCACGCGAAGCGACATTCGGCGGAGCGCGGCTTCACCATGGCGCTGGTGACGGTGGCGTTGGTCGCCATCATTGCCATGGCCGCGCTGTCAATCGACATCGGCACGCTTTACCAGGCCAAGGACGAGGCTCAGCGCGCTGCGGATGCGGCGGCCCTGACGGCAGCGAGGATGATTTCGATCTCGGGCATAACCGGAGACCCGGGAAACGTAAGCAATTCGTGGCAGACGATCTGCGGCGGCACCACCAGTCCCGCTACCCTGGCCGCGATCAACGTGGCTCAACAAAACCTGATCAGCGGTGTCGCAGCCACGAGCGGTAACGTATCTGTGCAATACGGCGGGGGAAGCGCGGGCGCCACCAACACCAGTTGCACGGGCGCGGGAGCAGCCTTCGGAGTGAATCCAGTGGTGAGTGTGACGGTCACGAGCGGAAAACTGCCGATCTTCTTCGCTCGCATTTTTAGGTTGTTCCCGAACGGCAACTTTTCCAATGCAACAACGAGCGCGACCGCGACCGCCGAGGTATTCAATTCTTCGAATTCCGGCAGCGTGGCCGCCAGCATGATTCCGGTGCAACCGCGCTGCGTGAAACCTTGGATCATCCCGAACATCGACCCAGGTAAAGGGGGCGCGGCCTTCGTGTCACCTCTCGACGGATCTATCCAAAACCCAGGAGTCTTGGGAGGGAAAGTGATCGGAGAGACTTTCAATTTGGCCGCCGACTGCGCCCCCGGTGCGTTCAACTGCCATGGGCGGAACATGCCCGACAACCCCCCCAGGCTGAACGGGACCAACCTGGATTACGTGCCAGCATTAGTTTCGGGAAACCCAACCGCGGCTCTCTCTTGTGCAACCGCCAATACTTTCCAGGAAGCGATCGGGGGATGCGATGAGACCACGGCGTACACCTGCGGAACGCCAAGCGGAACCTCGGGGGCAACACAGGCCGACCTGAACGAAAATCCTGTCAGACCTAGCGGCGACGGTGGAGACAGCCCCACGGCCGCTCAGTGCCTGATCAACCAGTCCGCGGGAAACGACTCGCTCGACACGACTACCTTTCCGTTTCAGATCAAGGCGGGCTCGGGCAGCGCGCTGGTACAGTCGGGAATCGTGAACTCGAACAGCATTATCACCACCAGCAACAGCATCGTGACCGTGCCGATCTATGACAGCGCCGGTGCCGCGTTCCCGCGTGGCAACCACGAGCCTCCGGTTACGATCGTCGGATTCCTGCAAGTCTTCATCAACAACGTCGACACCACGAACGGAAACATAAACGTAACTGTGATGAACGTCGCCGGATGCAGTAACGATGCTGCCGGAAACCCCACTGTGACCGGGACTTCTCCCGTGCCAATCCGCCTGATCACGCCGCCATAATTTGAGCGGCCTTGATCGCGAGCGCAATTCGGCGCCCCGAAATCATCACGCAATCGGCGGCGGACGGGAATCCACAAAACTCAATGACTAGTTGGGACCCGGAGGTTGGGGAAAACCGTCCGTTGAGGGATTCCCAGCGGGCGGCACGGGTCGAGCAGGAGGCGGAACCCTCGACTCAACGTCGGCCTCGTCGTCGGAGGCGGTTAAAGGCTGGGCTTGAGGCAGGGGAGTCGCCGCCGGCCCATCGGGGCGTGCGCTGAGAATGACGCGGTCCAGGACGGCCGGATCAGTTGACGAACTCAAGATCAGGTAATTGAATTGCGAACCATTCAGCAGGTGGACTAGAACTTCCGACGCAGGTGCCGGCCCCAGGTCGGTCACGACCTTTTCCTGTTCTGCACCCGCCGGAATAGCGATCTCTGCCCCGGTTCTCTGATGCACGGCAAACAGAATTTCTGAGAGACTGGCCTGATTAGAACTGATCGACAGCAAACCGCCCTGAAACAAAACTGCAAGCGGCGGCTTCGCAGGAGTCGGGGCCGGGGCAGCAACCGGCACAGCTTGCGCGGGATAACTCGTATTGACCAGAGCTGCTCTGGAGGCAGGAGTTAATCCAGCGGTTTCCGCGCCTGTACTTCCTCCGAGCTTCACGATCACAGTTCTTCCGGAAGGGAAAACCTGGTAATGCTGGGGACCGTTCAAATCCACTACAACTCGCGTGACTGGCGGATTCTTTGAGAACAGGCCCACACGCAGGCTCTTCACTCCTTCGCGGTTCACTGTCTGGCCGCGTAGCTGCGCGCCGGGAGCCGCGTTCACAAAATCCACTACCAGGCGGTCGGGGCCGGTCAAAACGTTGATTTGTGGAACGATGCGGACGCTGGCCTCGATCTCGATCTCGACTTGGTTTCGGGTAGGAAGTACTTGCACCCTGCGAATCGACGGCATCGCGGACGCTTGGCCCGCGACGGGCGCGGGAAAACATACTCCTGCCCCTAGCAGCAAAACGGCGACGGCCCTGAGGGAGGGGTCCATGAACACCTTAAGAATGCCTGTGTGTATTAGCTCTGGGGCGATTCTAGCAGCCTTCTTGGAGGGGACCCCTTACGAAGGGATTACAACCTTGGGGCTTGCAGGCGCAGCGGCTCCCGGCGCGCGTCGGCAAATCGCTTAAATCAGGCGCAGAGTAAGGGACGGCAGGGAGAGTCCCTCCACCTCAACCGTCCAAACATCACCTCTGGCAGTCAAATGTCCGGCCGTTAGAGTCCCCGAACTAACAAGTTCCCCGCTGCTAAGGGGCTGGGCGGGGAATCGCCTGGCTATGGCCGCGCCGAGTTCTGCCAGGCATAAAGCGGGGCTCTTCAAAGAATTCCTGCCCGATCCTTCTTCTACAAATTCTCCGCCTTTCGACACTCGCACTTTAAACCGTGGCAGCTCGTCGACTAGTTGCGCGATGAGCTCGGGTCGCACCTGCAATCTCTCGCCGATGACGAGTGCCGCGTGAAGTCCAAAGGATGCGACGAAATCGCTGGGCTGAAATTTCCATTCCGGGAACGGACAATCAATTATTTCAAATCCCACCGCCAGCCAATCCGCGGATGCGAGCGCACCGGCTGCATCCGGACGTTCCCCCGTGACCGGCCCCTTTAAGCCGAAAACAATCTCGGGTTCGACCTTCAGCGAGCGGGGGTGCGCTAGCGCCAGAGTGGCGAGGTTATGGTCACTGTAATGCACCGTGTCGTCGTACATGTGGGCCCACACCAGGGTTTCAAGTTTAAGCACACGCCACATGGCCTTATTGGCATAACCAACCTTGCGGCCGACGGCTCGGTGTCCGTCCGCTTCGCGGAACTCCTTGACTTTTTCTTCAACCTCGTAAGCTGTGTTGAGGTCGAAACCAGGGCGCTCAGAGGGAGGGACCGTGACCATCTGGCCATCCTCATACGCGGATCGCAGTTCCTGCGCTAAGGTTTCAACGTCAGAATTCGACATAACCTTGTGTGGCTTCGGGTGGCCTTCAACGACTCCAAGGTGCAAGGGACACCGCGATTCAACGCGGTAGTGAGCCTCGACCTTCAGCATCTTAGCATCCGCCATTTGTCCACAACCCGCTTGCCTGGCGCGAGTGCGACGAGAACCCCATTGGGTTTCGTTGCGGGCCGAGACTTGTAGCGATGGGCGTAACTGATGGGCGTAACTAATCTGATAACAGTTGCCAGATGCTGACGTTCGAGTTCGCTTAAAACGGTGATAACTTTGGAGTCGTGCGATTGCATCAGTTCCCCACAGCGACAGGATCCGTTCTTCTGACATCATTCCAGCCACAACCAGGAGGGACACCATGAAGGTAGGGGCAAGATTGTCGGCATTAGGTATTGCACAACCACGCCAAAGCTTTCGTTTGTTCTCGCGTGCGGGGCTGTCGCTCCTTCTTACTCTCGGCCTGTACAGCGCTCCCGGCAAAGCGCAAGAGACGGTTGTCCTGGTCGGATCCGGATCGAGTGTCCCGGCGCCGCTCTACAACCGATGGACGCAAGAGTACGGCAAGCGGAAACCCAACATGCAGATGCGATACCTTCCGGTCGGCACCAGTGAAGGGATCAAGCAGATCTCTCATGGCGCGGGCGATTTTGGTGCCGGCGAGGCTCAGCTTACCGAAAACGAGCGGAAGGAGGGCAACTTGATCGAGTTGCCGGTGGTGCTCATCGCCATCGTTCCCATTTATAACCTGCCCGATGTCCGTGAGCAGCTTCGGCTTTCGGGGGAGGTGTTGGCCGAGATCTTTCTGGGCAATGTGAAAATGTGGAATGCGCCGCAGATCGTGAAGCTCAACCCCGGCGTGGCCTTGCCGACTCTCTCGATTCAGGTGGTCAATCGCCCCGCAGGAAAGGGATCAAACTTTGTCTTCACGGAGTTTCTCTCGAAAGTGAGTTCCAAGTTTAGGGCTCAGGTGGGAGTCAGCCCTTCCCCGAAGTGGCCGGTTGGCGAACCCGCGGAACGGAGTTCTGATATGGCTGACCGGGTGAAAAACAATCCGGGATCCATCGGCTATGTGGAGTACCAATATGCTTTGAAGAACGGCATTTCCCAGGCCGCAGTGGTGAATACCTCCGGAAAGTTCGTTACTGCTTCTACCGAAAGTATGGCCGCGGCCTGCAAGGCGGCAGAAGCGCCGCGGTGGAATAGCTTCTCCGCTTCGCTGTCCAACGCATCCGGAGCTGATTCTTTTCCCATTACCAGTTTCACCTGGATTTACCTGCGAGGGAAATTGACGGATTCGGCTCGTGGGGCCACGTTGAACGATTTCATAAATTGGATATACACGGATGGCCAGCGCTTTGCCGCTCAAGAAGGTTATGCCGAACTGCCACCGCAGTTGCTGGCCGCAGTGAGATCCAAAGTCAAAGATTTGCAATAGGCCTCAGCCGCTCATTCACCGGCTTTTCGGAGGCCGCGCTGAGACTCGCTGAATTCGCTCCCAGCGACGGTTGGCTTTATAATCTAGCGCGTCCACCGAACTCCCTTCGTAGAAAAATCAACGAGCTGAAGGAGAGCCTTCAATGAAACAAAATCGCAGAAATTTCATGAAGAGCACAGGCGCGGTCTGCGCCCTGGCGACTACGAGCCGGCTGCCGGCGGCACTTGCGGAAGCTAAAGCTGGCGCGACCGAGGCACGCGGCATGGCGCGCGGGCTCACGTTGCTGAACATTCGCCGCGGGGCGGAATACCGCCTGGGCGTGAAGACCGAAAAAGGGATATTGGATGTAAACGAAGCCGCTAAGATTCTGCACATGCGTGCGCCGGCCACGATCGACGATTTGCTTCAGAATGCAGATGGCCCGAGCCTGAATGCACTCGTGGACGCGGCGGTCAAGTCGCCGGCTGCGCAAAAAGCATTCCTCAAAGAAGAGACGATCGAATACGGCCCGGTGGTGACGCGGCCGGAAAAAATCGTATGCGTGGGATTGAACTATCGGCAGCATGCCAACGAGATCGGCGCCCCGATTCCGAAACAGCCCGTGCTTTTCAACAAGTTCAACACGACGCTCAATCATCACAACGGGACCATAAAACTCCCCGTGGATTTCGCTCAGAAGTTCGATTACGAGGTCGAGCTGGTAATGGCGATCGGACGCGAAGCGAAGGCGGTGAGCGAAACGGACGCCCTTTCCTACGTGGCTGGCTATGCAACGGGCAACGACTTCACAGCGCGGGACCTGCAACTCGAAACCGGCGGGCAGTGGATGGTGGGCAAGACCCCGGACCAGTTCGCGCCAATCGGCCCGTACCTGGTGACCGCCGACCAGATTGATCCTGACAACCTGAAGCTCGAGTGCCGCGTGAACGGCGAGACGCGTCAGTCCTCCAACACGAACGACTTTATCTTCAACGCCCGAAAGATGATTAGCTACATTTCCCGGGTCATTACACTGAAGCCCGGCGACATTATTTTCACCGGCACTCCCCAGGGGGTAATCCAGGGCAAGCCCAAAGACCAGCAGGTGTGGCTCAAGCCGGGTGACAAGATCGCGTGCAGCTTAGAGAAGCTAGGCGAATTGAAGTTCGAGCTGGTGTAGCAGGCAAATTTGCCAGTAGCGGCGAATCTGCATCTACTTGTGATCATCTACGCCACAGCCTGTTTCGACAGGCGTTGGGTCCGGCATGTCAAACTGCATGACGATTGGTAAGCCATGATCATCATCCACAGTTAACTCCACGGTGTGCGCTCGAAGGATTTTCTTCAGCGCATCTCCAGGGATGGAGGCGGAAATCTTATCCGTTCCGGGTGACCATCTTTCCAACTCTTCTTTGGCATCGTCCAGGCGGTACTGGACTCGAACCTTTGGGTAGTAGGACGTTCCGTGAATTTCTTCTGGCTCAACGTAGACGATCTTCAGGAGCGTACCGACCGAAAGGCTCCCGGTCAGGAGTCTGCCCTTGTGCCGGTAGGATTCCTTGCCGGGGACGCAATCCAGCACGAAAGAGGGGCGATTCGGAGCGTCACCCTGCGGCGATTTAAGGAATTTGCCGGCCAAGGTGAATCGAGTGTAAGTAGTTCCATTCGCGGCATCTGTCTTTTGTGCTTGCCGCCACGCCGAGGGCTGTTGCGGAGGCATCGCTGAGAATCCGAATGATGCCAACGCGAGTGGCACGAGCAGAATCAGTGGGGTTGGTTTCATCGTTCCGTGTCCTTATCACCCTTGCGCGGAATCCGCACCGTGAGCCGTGCGATTGTTATGAGAACAAACACACCCGTGGCGGAATCTCATAGTAGCCGAGAGCCAGGGGGACGACAACCCCCGACTCAAACCCATTCTCGAGAAATGGGCCGCGGCTGGTGCACTATGCTCTTTGACCGTCGGGCGGAAGGCTTGTAAGATTTCTGACGGCTTGGTGACGGGGGAAAGAGATGCGGAATTGGATTCTAGGTTCATGTATTGCGCTTGCGCTGCCTTGTACTGCATTCGCCCGGCAGCCTACGGCAGCAGAGAAAGCGTCTGCAAGCACGGCGTCAAAGAATACGGCGGCTCAACCCAAGCTGGCAGACTTGCTGGAAGCAAAGGTGAGAGCCGCGTGGGCCGCGTTCAAGAACAAAGACAAGAACGCTTACGGAGAATTTCTCACGGATGACTTCCAGGCGGTGGAATCCGATGGCGAAGGCGAGCGAACCAAGCTTCATGTTCTTCGCGAAGTCGAACACTGCATGTACACCGACTACACGCTTCAGATGTTCCAGGTTCAGCCGCTAGGACCAGAGTATGCATTCGTCACCTACGAGAGCAGCATGCAATTCCCGAGAACCTCGACCCTTCATTTCAGGAGGGTCTTCGTCGGCGAACTTTGGACCCAGCGTGACGGGAAATGGAAGATGATGCGCTATCAAGAGACATTGGTCCGCTAGTTCGCTTCCAGGAAAAACAGAAGCCCGAATCCACGAATGTCAATTCGGGGCTCCCGATCGAAAAGCCCTTCACGGTTTTCAATTACTGAGCCGCGTACACACCCACGCAACCATCGGCGTTGAGCGTTTCACAGTTTTGGCCCCCCGAGGGCAGTGGCACGAAGATGTGATTGTTCTTCGGGTCAGCCGCGACGCTGTGGGCGTTGCCGTTCGTGGGAACGTTTTGGAGCCACTGCCTGGTCCCGGCGTTGATGACTCCGAGAACCGGGCCGCTGGGCATGTCCCTCGCGCCCAGGTAGTAGTTGTTGTCGCCAGGGTTATACCAGGTCTCGTCAACGAACCCGACATTGTTGATGGTAGTGAGAACCTGGCCGGTGGTGCCATTGATAATGACGGTGGAAGGCGCGAACGCGCGCCCGTCATGATCAGCACAAGCCACCATGACATCCGTGCCAGGCCCGAGATTCACACCCGTAGGCATGCAGCTGAAGATCGGAAAGCTGTTAATGACCGCCGGAACTCCAAGTGGCGGCCCCCCCGGGAAGGTGTGGAAGGGATCGATCTCGTCGACAGTTCCGAGGGTGATGTCGCCGGAGGCGTTTCCGTTAGTCAGGAGGAAATGCCCGGTTTGGGGGATATATACCATGCCACCCAACCCCGCCGGCGCGATCTCCGTAGCACCAAAGGCAGGGATAAAAGCTGCACGGTGGCAAGGCACATCCGCTCCTGCAACTCCTACGCCATGGCCAGAAGCGCCGGAGGGCACGCTGGTGAAGTCAGCGAATTGGAGGGAGGGATTCGGACAGGGAATATTTAAATTGGCTCCTGCGTCATCGATCACCGTGTCGATGTTATTGGCCGGCGAACCATCGTAGTAAATCTGCCCCAGAACGCAGGAGGACAGATTCTGCGGAAAGGTCGTGTGTGACCCGCCAGGGCTAAAGGGCGCATTGGGATTGACCGGGAGGCAGTGCAGCTGCTGTTGGGTTAAGGTCCCAGTCCCGTGACCGATGACGTTGGTGATGTCGAAGATCGTGACAAAGGGAAGGCCAGGGTCACCGTTGATAACCATTAGGAGATCATGCGGATTCCCGAGCGGGTCGATAGCTGGTGTGGCTCCGGTGGTTGCGAGCTCATCTCCGCGAAGATCACCGCAGGTTGGATCAGAAAAGGCGCGTCCGTCTGCGGACGCCATGCATGGGCTGACACCGTTGGGACCATCATAGTCGGGAGATGTACCAGAAACGAGAACGGCCGTCACTCTTGGCGGGATCGTTGGATTGGCGACTGTCGCGGTCATGTCGAAAACCAACACGCTTGAGCTGCCATTTCCGACATACGCGAAATTCCCGTCGGCTGAGATTTCCAAGCCATTTGGACCCGAAAGCGGGTTCAGGTTGTTGGCGCGCGAGGCACAGCATTGGCCGCCGACAAATCCGCCGAAATGGCCGTTGGCACCAAAGAAACCCGGAAGCGTGAAGTTCATGGTCTTACATCCAAACCGCGTGTAATTTCCTTGTGCCGTCGTGATGGGGGGAATGACAGTCAGATCCGTAGGGGTCTTGACCGAATCGATGCATGTGCTGGCATTATTCCCCGCCTCGGCGACGGAATTGTCGCCGCCGATGGCCCACAAGGCGATGTCGCTAGTCGTGCTGAACATGGGAACGTCCAAGCCAATGCGGTCCGACACGTAATACAGGCGGTTGACCGGATCTACCCAGCTAATGTCAAAAATGTTGAACGGGCCGCCGGGCTCGCCATTGGGATTGTGTTCCGGCACGTACATGACATCAATCAAGCCGATCGTGCCGTTCTTATCCGTGCCGCAGACGGGACAGCCAGCCTGACTGGCGCCACAGCTGTTCAGGATGAGAGTCGCTGCAAAGAGTGCGACGATCGCCAGCAGGGAAAACAATTTCGGTTTCATCGAATTTCCTCCGTCGATATGAAGCGTGAGCCGAACCACCCTACTCCACAGCAATTGCTCTGCAGGCTCTGGGGCGCCTGGATTCGTTTGTGCCAGCCTCTCGAGCTACCAGCATTCAACTCATCCCAGGCGCTCAAAGCCCGGATCAAAACCGAAACTGAATACCCTCAAGAAACACATAGTAATTGCGGGGCAGAATGCCCTGGACGCTTGGATCCTTGAGCTGATTGAAATTGAAATCCGATTTCACAAGAACCCAGTAATTGAGATACCAGTTGAAGCCCACCGTGAGCTGATCGGTGTGGTCGCTGAACGGCGCGACGATTGCCGGGGTAATCGGACATGCCGGAATCGTCGTGGCATCGCAAGTGGCGCCATTCGCTCTGCCTTCCAACCAGGAATAGCGGGCCTTCACCGCCCACGCACCCCAACCGGGGGTCCCTGATTCTCCTGGAGAATTGGGGCCAATTACCGGATGCTTTACGCGGGGGATGGCATTCTCCGGTTCGCGCTCGCCGGTCAGCAAATACGTAGCGGAAACGTACGCGCCATTGCCCAAAACGCCAGGAAGGGTGTTGAATCCGATGCCGCCGGCATCCAATGAGCCGACATTGGTGCGTTTCTGCAAGAGATGAGCGTATTCTCCACGAATGCCCAAGGGTCCGCTCAACCACGAGAAGAACCCGTTATAGCGCTCGACTCCACCGTTGATCCTGAACTGCGGAAAGAAAGTGTAGGTGTTGTCGACAAGGAGGCCGCTGAAGCTCTGTTCGTTCGCCAAGCCTTTGGATCGGCTGTGCTCGAAGGAACCTCCGAAAGACAGCCCCTTCATCCCACTGCCTTTGGAGTTTCTCCAGGGGGTGAAGCGAAGTCTGCCGACAACTTCGGGCTCATTCGTAGTACCCGATGTCAACAGTCCCTGTCCGTTGAAAAGGCCAATCCAGTACTCTGCGGCACCGTGAGCTAATTCACCGTGTATATCGATTCCGGGAGCGCGGAAAGCTCCGCCGGCATCCGGGTACAGCACGGAAACGAGGGAGCGGTTGTAAAACTCAACTGAAGTGTCCGCCGTTCCTACTTCCATTGAAAAAGGCACTTTGTACTGGCCCGCCATGATCTTGAAGGCGCTCCAAGGCTTGAAATCCATGTAAGCATCGCGGATGGTGAGCGCGGAGGCCGTCTCGAACAGGAAGGCATAGTCGAGTTGCTTCCCGTAGTTGCCCTGTACTCCGAAGCGGGCACGCGTGATGTTAAACGTGTCCGCAGGCGCACCGTCGCCCTTGTAGAACGTGTATTGCCCATTCAAGTAGCCGACTGGCATCAGCGTGAAGTTCCCATCGGAACTCTTCAGGAAAAAGTGCTCGCCGTTCCAACCGGCGGTTACTGGGGGAAGTTCCTTAGCCTTTTCCTCGAGAGCGCTAACCTCCGTTGCCAGAGCTTCGACCTCGCCCACCGTAGCGGGGGCAGACGGCGAGACTCCCGGATCAGCGCTCGCGACAGCGTTGACCAGCGCGAGGTGAGCAGTGCCTCCCTGGGCCTGCGCGCTGGTCTCGATGAGCCGACGAACTTGCGCCTTCAGCTCCGCGACCTCGCGACGCAACTCGTTGACTTCTTCCTTGGTGGCGCTTCCCGACGTGGACCCGTCAGCCTTGCCCGCGGGTTCTGTGCCTTGAGCGTGGGCGAGCGAACCTGGCGCCATGAAAACGACTAGAAGCACCAACCACGTTGTTAGCGAGCGCATATGTTTCCTCTCCCAGATGATTTGCAAGGCGGGCCTGCCCTAAGGCATGCGGACAAGAAGGCCGCCCACTCCCTTGTCCGTTAGGGCGACGAACCAAAGATCTCAAGCTGCGAATGAGTTCCTGTCCGGTATGATTAGCGGACCAGTTACGCGGGCGGGTTTACCATAAAGAAATGAATACTGTCAAGAAAAGTTTTTTATAGGTTCGCGGCGAAGATAACTCTCACTACACTCCTGAGCCCTTGCGAAGTTTAGTGGGGAGTAACCATTTACGGACCACAGAACGGCCTGCAGAGCGCGAAAAATGAGCCCCGCTCCAGAGCGGAACATAAGATCGGCACATTTGACTCGCCTCGAACGCCCTGCCATGATGTTCGTCATGCCGGACCGAAGGCTCAGAATCGTCAGATTCATCGGGAGCACTCCGAACACTGCATATTGCGATGTTTGCAAATTAGCATTTCGGACGCGACGGGAATTGATCACCGACGCCGATAAGGCTAAGGCCCAATTGCAATCCGATTTTGAAAAGCATGAGTGCCGTCCCGAGGAGGGTGCCGTCGACGACGCCCTCGATCACATCCGCTGAGCGGACTCGTCGTTCCAATCGCGTTTCGAAGGATGATCCTATGGCGTCCCATACTGAAAACACCACTTCGCAATATATGAATTACGCGCCCGCGGAGTTGAATCCGCACCGGGACCTGCCCGAGGGATTTTTTGATTTTCTGTTGCCCCTTCATAAACAATTCACGCCCTGGCAGCAGAAACTGGTTGCCAAACGTGCGGAGGCGTTACAGCGGTCGCACGGCGGGCAGCCGCCAAACTATTTGCCAAGTTCGGAGGCAACCACCTCCGATTGGCGGATCGAAGTACCCGACTGGTGTGCGGATCAGCGCAATCAGATGACCGGACCGGCCGACGATGCTGAGTTGACAGTAAAACTGCTGAACTCCGGATCGCCCGCCGTCATGATCGATCTGGAAGACTCCACCGCGAACACATGGGAGCGCATCATGGTGGCGGTCAAGAACACGATCGCTGCCTATAAATATGAACTCAGCTACGAGGACAAGAAACGGCAGAAGAAAGTCACGGTTCAGCGGTCGAAAACCGTCACTTGGGTGCGGCCCCGCGGCTTGCACCTCAGCCAGGGTGGAGTCATTAAGAGCGAGATCATGTCCGCTTCCCTGTTCGATTTGGCTTTGATTTGGTACCAGATCGATCCGGCATGGTTGCCCCACAACTTCTCCGTGTACATCCCCAAGAGCGAGTCTGCCGAGGAAGCCTTGTGGTGGCGGGAACTCTTCCAGATTCTTGCCAAACATAAGGGTTTGCCGAAGGACTACATTAAATGCATGGCCTTGGTGGAGGCCCATTCGCTGGCCTATCAGATGGAGGAATTCCTCTTCAATCTTCGGGAGCACTGCCTGGGATTGAACCTCGGCCGATGGGACTACATGGCCTCGCTAATCGATTTCATGATCGAGGATCCGAATTGGATTTTGCCGGATCGAAACACCATCCCGCATGACGTGGCATTCTTCCAGAACTTCCGCACGCTGATGCCGGAAGTTTGCCACAAGCACGGAGCTCTCGCGATCGGCGGCATGACCGCGCTTTTTCCCAGCCGCACGGACGCAGAATTGAACGAGCGCGCGCTGAAGGTCCTGAAGCAAGACAAGAAGAACGAGGCCGACTGCCTGATGGACGGAGCCTGGACGGGGCATCCCGACCAAAATGAAATAGCGGTCTCCCAGTTCCCGTATCCCAATCAGATTGCGAAGCGTCCCAAACTGCCGAGCCCCCATCCTGATCTGCGGCCAATCCCGAAGGGTGTCGGTGAAATAACGCTGGCCGGAACGCGAGCCGCCGTGCGCACGGTGATTCGCTATCGAAACGGAGTGCTCAACGGAAAAGGCGCCAGCCTGCTCGATGGCTACATGGAAGATCTGGCTACGGACCGCATTTACCGTCTGATGATTGCGCAGCGCGTGCGGCATAAGGTGAGGGTCGATAGCGATGACGGCACACCACTGCAGCACTCGTCTGAATTGGTGACTCGGCTGTTCGACCAGGAGTTGGCAAGAATTCAGAAAGACCTGCCGGCGGAGATCGATCGCAAAGCCTCAACAACCTTGCCTGAAGCGCGCCGCATTGCCGAGCAGATGATCGTGCAGGGGCACCACTCGCCGATTTGATACCTACAACAAGAAAAACAATTGAACCGATCGAAAGAATTGGTTTGACGGCAACGGCGTGATCGGCGCTCACTGTCACACTGCGTCGCGTCTCGGACGTGACATTTCGTCAGAGTTTTGGCGATTCTTCGCTCGGTACCGTAATATTCCTTAAGTACAGGCTGGAACAGAAACGAGGACTATGAGCGCCCTGGAACAGGCAAGTTCAGCACTTCAACTCCCTGCCCTGCAACCTCCCCGCCGCTACTTATTCGGCCCGGGTCCCAGCATGGTTCACCCGCGCGTCTACGATGCGTTGTCGAAGCCGATCGTCGGACACCTCGACGCCTACTTCATCCAGGTCATGGGAGACGTGCAGCAGTTGCTGAAGACCGCCTACGGAACCAGCGACGGCGCCACGCTGACAATTTCAGGCACAGGCAGCGCGGGCATGGAAGCTGCCGTCGCTAACTTCGTCGAACCCGGAACCAAGTTTGCCGTTTTCGCCAACGGATACTTCTCCGACCGGCTTACGGAGATGGCTAAGCGCAACGGCGCGAACGTCGTGCGCTTTGAGAAACCGTGGGGTGAGACCTACACAGACGATGAAGCGAGAGAGTTCATCGGGCGTGAGAAGCCCAAGGTGGTGGCTTATGTTCACGCCGAGACCTCGACGGGGGCGTTGCAATCCGGCCGCGCGATCTGCGCCGCTGCGCACGATGCCGGCGCTCTGGTGATCGCGGATTGCGTCACGTCGCTCGGCGGAGTGCCGTTAGAGTTCGACCAGACCGGCATCGACGTGGCCTACAGTTGCACGCAAAAGGGGCTGAGTTGTCCACCGGGCTTGTCTCCGATGGCGATGTCGGCGAGGGCTATGGAGTTTCTGCGTGCCCGCACGACTCCGCCGCGCAGTTGGTACCTGGACCTCAAGCTGATTCACGACTACTCGACCGTGTCGCACCGTTACCATCACACTGCACCGATTTCCATGTTCTATGCCTTACGCGAGGCGCTCCTCGTCATTGCCGAAGAAGGAATCGAGAACCGCTGGGAGCGGCATCGCCGCAGCAACCAGTCTTTCGTCAAAGGAATTGAAGCGATGGGTCTGCGCATGCACGTTCCCGCGGAGGACCGAATCGCAACTCTCAACACGGTGTGCGTGCCCGCAGGGGTGGACGAAGCCAAGGTCCGTAAACAGTTGTTGGACGGTCCGGGGATTGAAATCGCCGGCGGGTTTGGGCCGCTCGCAGGCAAAGTCTTCCGCATTGGCGTGATGGGTCCGCTGGCGACCGAAGAAAACGTGCAGTTTTTCCTGAAAGAGTTCAACAAGGCGCTCAAGGCAGCGGGCTACTCGAACTGAAAATTAAGCACCCCGGGGGCAGGGACAGCGGCAAATGACACTGAAGTCAGTAGAGACAATCCTTGACGTTTTGCATTTTGCGGACAGTCACACGGCAGTCATTGTTCCCGAACTCAACCTCCATGTCACCTACGATTCGCTGCGGCGGCAGGTGCTCGAGATGGCGAACGCCTTGGCTTCCGCCGGCATTCGCCGTGGCGACGCCGTGGCGATTGCGTTGCCCAATGGTTTGCCCGCAATCGTGAGCTTTCTGGCTGCCTCCATCGCGGGCAAGGCAGCCCCTTTGAATCCGGCGTATCCCTACGAAGAATTTCATTTTTTTCTGGGCGATACCGATGCACGAGTTCTGATCTGCCCGTCCGTGGGCGCCGAATTCGTCCGCACAGCCGCAGCCGACCGCAAGATTCCAGTCATGTCCGTGGAAATGAACGAGAGAGGCGATGTGCGCCTCACCGGTGCTCCCTCGGGAGCCACTGCGACCGCGCCCACCGCGGACGACATCGCTCTGGTTCTGCACACTAGCGGAAGCACGGGAAAACCCAAGCGGGTTCCGTTGCGGCATTTCAATCTCGCCGTTTCCTCGGCAAACATCGCGAACACTTACACGCTTTCCGAGGAAGATGTTGCTTTATGCATTATGCCGCTGTTCCACATTCATGGCTTGATCGCTTCCACCATGGCCACTCTGCTTTCC
>Ga0209624_10001841_pt1 | contig 16210 bp, 13 predicted proteins | sample JacPinW_OM2H0_O1_FD_188565 | JGI IMG/M metagenome (GOLD analysis project Ga0209624, IMG submission 188565) | Forest soil microbial communities from Algoma, Ontario, Canada - Jack Pine, Ontario site 1_JW_OM2H0_O1 (SPAdes) (version 2) | ecosystem: Environmental > Terrestrial > Soil > Boreal...
CAACCCTCGACTCATTGGAGCAACCACCGTTGCCGTCGTTTGATGCTAGACCGTCTCTTCCAGCTCGCTCCAACCGCATGCTGCAGCTTGCGCTCTTCGTAACCTCGGTGACCTGGATTCTCTGCTCGCAGACGGTGGCCATGCGCGCCGCCCAGGGCATCGCCCTCCGCTTCTACCTCGTGCCCCAACGGCCTCTCCTCGGCGCTCTCTTCTTCCTCTTTCTGCTGGCGCTCGGCTTCTCGATGCTGCAGACGATCTTTCAGCGCTCAACCTCGTTACGCGACGTCCTCGGGCTGCCCGACCGTTCCACCGCCGGCAGCGAGTGGACCCTTGGCGCGGCGATCGGCTGGGGCAGCATCGTTCTCGCTGTCCTCCCCATGGCGCTGGCGGGAACCCTGCAGGTCACCTTCTGGACGGCCCCACGCTCCTTCTGGCTCCTTCTCCTCAACTTCGCTACCATCGCGGTCGCAGCCCTCGCCGAAGAGATCGCGTTCCGTGGCTTTGCCTATCGCCATTTGATTGCCGCCATCGGGCCGGTCGCCGCCACCATCTTGATGTGCGTGCTCTTCGGCCTCCTCCACGCCCTCAATCCCGGCGCGACGATGGCCGGCGTCCTCGTCGCGATGCTTGCCGGTCTGCTGTTTTCGGTCGCCTGGCTCCGTACCCACGGACTGTGGCTTCCCTGGGGCCTGCACTTTGCCTGGAACGCCAGCATGGGCCTGCTCTTTGGCCTGCCGGTCAGCGGTATCACCGAATTCTCTACGGTCGTCCAGACCCGCGCTACCGGCCCCCTCTGGCTTACCGGCGGAGACTACGGGCCAGAGGGCGCACTCCTCACCATCCTCGTCCTGTTGCTCGCAATCGTGGTACTCGTCCGCCTCACCCGCGACTATGCATGGGAGTACACCCACAGGCCGATCGTCGCAGCGGGCTACCCCATGGACGCCCCTCCCCCCGCGGCCCACGTAGCGATGGAGCAGCAGGCGCGACCCGCTCCCGCTGCCCCCTCCCTGGTCCAGATCCTGCCCGTGACTCCTCAGTCCCGCTCCGCCATCGATGAGCCAAAGCCCTAGCCGCCCCCGGCCAAGGGTGCCGTTTTTAGAACTCGTCCAAACCCCGCCCGAAAATAAAGTTGAAAGAGGTGTCCTGTTTTTCGGCGCCGAAAAACGGCCGTCAACTCACCAGCTTTACCACGCATTTCACCACAACTTCACCACAAAAACACCACACCAAATACGCGCTTTTTGCAAAAACCCCCAGCAAAAAGCCACATTTCACCACGCCAAAAAAAATCAGCAACTTTAGCCTCCCAAATGTGCGTTCTCCTCTTGTCAAAAGCAAAGAGAAAGCGCAAGCTGGTGTGTATCTGAGGTGCTGCCATGGCACTCGACAAATTCAAACGAGCTCTGGCTTTAGCGCTCCTCGCGCTGTCCGGCCCCCTGTGCGTTATGCCTGCCTCGGGCCAGGTCTTCGTCGTCGGCGAAAGGTCAGCAACCGCCGACATCAACACCGACTTCAAGCCCACCAACCTTGCGCTTCCTACCGGGAAGTTGACCGAGCGAGGCCGCCGCGAGCTGGTCCGAAATCTCGAAGCCGAGCAAGGCTTCGCCCATCGCGCCCTGCCCCTGGGCGCCAGTCTCACCCTGCACGCCAACGGCCCGCTCAGCCCCAGCCCCGCGGAATACAAGAAGATGATCTATGAGAAAGGCCAGGCTGCCGCAGCCGGCGACCGCGTCATCGTTACCGCGATGGAGATCAAGGAAGACCGCATCATTATCGATTTGAACGGCGGTCCCCACGCAAAACACCGCTTCCTGAGCCATGTCAGCTTGAACGACGCTCCCGTAGCGGCTGGCGGCGGAGAGACGGCCACTGGTTCCAGGATTACTCTGATCTTTCCCGGTCCTGTGCCTGAGATCTCAGCCCCGGAGGTCAAGGCGCTCCTCGATCCGGTCATCGACTTCGGCGTCAAATCCTCCGAGCTGGCCTACGCGGATACGCTCCCGCCATTGCTGAAGGACTCCATCGCCGCCCACGAAGTTCTCGTTGGTATGAACCGTCGGATGGTGCTGGCAGCGCTGGGCGCGCCTGAGAATAAAGTGCGCGATCAGCCGAGCGGCGACGCAAAAGGTGGACGCTATGAGGAGTGGATCTACGGCCATGTACCACAGACCGTTCGCTTTATTCGTTTCGTTGGAGATCGTGTGACGGTGGTCGAGATCGCCGCCCTCGGCAAGCCGATCGAGATCCATGACAAAGACGAGGTTGGCGAGCTCAATCCGTCCACGCTCACACGCGAGGTCGCGATGGGAGATCAGACCTCGGCGGAGGGTGACACGGAGAAGCCACATACAACAGCGCCAACCCTGCGCAAGCCGGGAGAGGCTGTGCCTGCCGGTGGTTCAGATAAGGTGCAATTTCCGACCGCCAAGACGACACCATCCCCTTCATCGCCTTCGACCTCCTCCACCACAGCTCCTCCGGCAGGATCCGATTCAACCACACATCTCCTCTAAGTGGGCGCTGTCGTGTAAACTCTTTAAAGAGCCTCAATCGCAGTTCTTCTCCTCCGATTCCCGCCGTGGCCCGTCCCGGATAAATCTTTACGAGAAGTTCCGGATGATTCGATTCTGCGCGTCCGCAAGGTCGGCAGCCCATCAAGACATCCAGCGCGCGAGCCGAAACATTCGCACCAGGGAGAGCAAGCATTATGGCGAAGATTGCCAAGACCGGCGACCGCAAGAAGGTCATGGATACTAACAAGAGCACGGACTGTCCGAAATGCTCCAAGCCCACTCGTATCGTCAAGCGGGTGAAGGATCGCGAGCGCGGCATACCGGGTGGAGTTTACATCTCCTGCTCGGGGTGCGACTTCTTCGAAAAGCTCTAAACCTATTGATTCTGAGTACGATGCCCACGATGGAGAGCCCGCACAGGCTGTCTACCGTGGGCACTTCAGCGTCGGGTCACACACCTGTTGAATCTCAGTCAATCAGGTAGCCATCGGGGAGATTCCTTTCCTTGTCCGACGTCGCTGGTCCTAAGCGTAAATGGACCAAAGTTGTACAGACAATTTACTGATGAACCCTTGACGATCGTACTCAGCGACGGGCAGACTCTACGCTGGAAAGTTGGAACCCGTTTTTATGAGCACATTCTCAGTTGCGTCCTCAGCGTCAGGCTTTGCACCTTCTCCTCATTTCAGCCGTCCCACCTATCTCATGTGCCCGCCCGAGTGGTATGACGTGAACTACGTCATCAATCCCTGGATGGCCGGCAACCTTCATCAGCCTTCGCGGGACACTGCTTTTGCACAGTGGAGAGGCCTGTATCAGCACCTGCAGCGGATCGCAGAGGTGCGCTTGCTGCACGCGCGTGAAGGCTCGCCGGACATGGTCTACGTGGCCCACGCGGCGTTGGTTCAGCACGGTGTTGCCGCGGTTTCGAGCTTCACACATCCACAGCGACAGACCGAGGAGCAGCACCTGAGGCGCTGGTTTCAGGATGCGGGTTTTCTGTTGTGGGAGACGCCTCGCGAGACCTCGTTTGAAGGTGAGGGCGACGCGCTCTTTGACGCTCAGGGGGGCCATTTGTGGGCCGCCCATGGGGTTCGTACGTGCCGGCACAGCCATCGTCATGTCGCGGATGCCTGGCATACACCGGTCACCTCGCTGCATCTGGTCGACCCTCGCTTCTACCATCTGGATCTGTGCTTTGCGCCGCTGAGCGGTGGCCACCTTCTCTACTTTCCGGAGGCCTTCGATGCGGCCTCGCTGGCCAAGATCGAGTCTTTCTATGGGCCGGAGAAACGTATTGTTGTCAGTGAGTTGGAGGCGACGCAGTTTGCCTGCAACGTCATCAACGTGCGGCAGGATGTCCTGATGGGGGCGGTCGAAACAGACCTTGCCGAGCGGCTGGGCAGCTATGGCTACGACGTGGCGGAGATGCCGTTGGGCGAGTTTCAGAGGGGCGGCGGGTCGGCCAAGTCTCTGGCCCTTCGCTTGAGTGATATGAGCGTCACCCACGGCAAAGTTTCCGGGGTCTGAGACAAAAACAGGAGCAGTTTGGCGCCTCTGCACGACAGATTTTTTTTATCTGTGGTGGAGGGGCGTTTTTGCTGGGGTTTTTGCGAAAAATGGTGTGCAGGACGTGGTGTTTTTGTGGTGAAGTTGTGGTGAAATGCGTGGTAAAGCTGGTCATCTGACGGTCGTTTTTCGACATCGAAAAGTAGGACACCTTTTCGAACTATTTTTTCAGGCCAGCGATTTGGTGGCTGAGGCCCGGGCAATTTCTTCCAGAATCGCCCGGGCTGCGGCTGCGGGGTCTGCCGCCCGGGTGATCGGCCTGCCGACGACCAGCATGGAGGCGCCCTGCGCGATCGCGGTTGCGGGGGTGGCGATGCGCCTCTGGTCTTCCGTGGCGGCTCCCGCGGGGCGAATTCCTGGGATCACCAGCATTGTTTGTGGACCCATCTCGGCCCGCAGGGTGCTGACCTCTTCGGCAGAGCAGACCATTCCGTCGATTCCGGCGGCTTTGGCCAGCTTCGCCAGACGGAGTACCTGCTCGGCCGGTGTTCCGGCGACCCCGATGCCCGAAAGTTCGTTGGCATCCATGCTGGTCAGCACGGTCACGGCGAGAAGCCTTGGTGCGCCCGGGGCGGACGCTGCTTCGGCTGCAGCCGCCATCATCGCGGCGCCTCCGCTGGCATGGACGGTGAGCAGAGATGCTCCGGCGTGCGTCGCGGAGCGCACCGCGCCAGCCACGGTGTTCGGGATGTCGTGCAGCTTCAGGTCGAGGAAGACGCTGAAGCCACGGTCTCGAAGTTGCTGCACGAAGCTGTTGCCGGCGGCGTAGTAGAGTTCCATCCCGACCTTGAACCATTGGCAGGTATCGCCCAGGCTGTCCACCAGGGTAAGGGCCCGCCCCGCATCGGGGAGGTCAAGGGCTATCGCCAGTTGGTCTTTGGGGCTGCGGTCTTTGGGGCTGCGGTCTTTGGGGCTGGGGTCTTTGGGGCTGGGGTCTTTGGGGCTGCGAACTGAGGGCTTGACGATTGACTGGGTCACAGAACAAGTTTAGCTGGACGATGCTTGCGGAGCCGGGCGAAGGAATGTCTTTCGCGGGTGGAGGCGAGGTGTCGATACCTCGGACCACGTTTTTGCATCAAAGGCAAAAAATCCGGTTGCTTGCAGCCGGACCGGGCCGGGGCAACTTGCAGAGAACTGGGGCGCGGGGCGAGAATATAGGTCGGACCACTTACCTTCTGAAAGGTTGCTATGGCAGACGACTCCAACAAATCCGATTACGAGAAAGTACCACCTACCGATTCGGGCAGCGTTGCCGAGGAGAAGCAGCCGCTCTTTGGCCGCGTCAGCCGCAGATCGTTTCTTTCGCATTTGGGCGCGGCGGGTGTTGCGGCTACGGCTCGACCGCTTCTTGCAACAGCACAGCCGGCTCCCACGGCTGAGGATGGTGTTGCTGCTGTGCCGGGTGCGGTGCCCGTTACGCTGAATGTGAACGGGAAGGCCTATCGCGTGGTGATTGAGCCGCGTGTGACGCTGCTGGACTGCCTTCGCGAGAACCTGCAACTGGCTGGGACGAAGAAGGGTTGCGATCACGGTCAGTGCGGGGCCTGTACGGTGCACGTCAACGGTCGGCGGGTAAACTCTTGCCTGTCGTTCGCGATGATGCACACGAACGACAAGATCACAACGATCGAAGGACTGGGCGAGCCGGATCATATGCATCCGATGCAGGCGGCGTTCGTCGAAAACGATGGGTATCAGTGCGGCTACTGCACGTCGGGGCAGATCATGTCTGCGGTTGCGCTGCTGAAAGAGCCATGCGGGCCTACAGATGACGACGTGAAGCAGGGCATGTATGGCAATATTTGCCGGTGCGGCGCGTATCCGAACATTGTCGCGGCCGTTCAACAGGTGCGGAGACAGGCGTAGGCCCTGCGCTAATCCTAACGACAAAAGCAACGACACAAGCAAGAGCAAGAAGAAAAGCAACGACGAAATACGGGGATCCTTCACTACGTTCAGGATGACGACGTCAAAACTAGGATGACGACGTAAAAAAATTCGAAGCACGAGATTGCGGAACGCGATTTTTGGGGTGGATTTTATGGATGCATTTCGATATATGAGCGCGCAGAACTCTTCGCAGGCGATTGAGCTTGCGGCAAAGTCTCCGACGGCGCAGGGTGGAGCGACGATTCGCTTCCTCGCAGGCGGGACGAACCTGGTCGACATGATGAAGCTGAACGTGGAGCGGCCACAGGTGGTGGTGGACATCAATGGTCTTCCGCTGGACAAGATAGAGCGGCTGCCGAACGGCGGCCTTCGCATTGGGGCGCTGGTTCGTAATTCTGATCTGGCGCACGATCCTGCGGTGATTCGGGACTATGCGGTGTTGTCGCAGGCGTTGCTTTCGGGCGCGTCGCCGCAGTTGCGCAACATGGCGACGACCGGCGGAAATCTGCTGCAGAAGACACGGTGCGTTTATTTTCGCGACACCGCGCATGCCTGCAATAAGCGGGAGCCAGGGACAGGTTGCTCCGCGATGGACGGGCATAACCGGACGCTCGCAATTCTGGGGACGAGTGAGGATTGTATTGCGAGTAATCCTTCGGATATGAACGTTGCGCTGACTGCGCTGGAGGCGACGATCAACGTTCAGGGCAGCAAGGGGGAGCGCAGCATTCCCATCCATGAGTTTTATCTTCTGCCGGGAAAGACGCCGAACCGCGAGACGGTGCTTGAGCCGGGGGACCTGATTACATCGGTGACGCTGGCTGCGCCGGTTGCGGGAACGCGGTCGCTTTATCTGAAGCTGCGCGACCGGGCGGCGTACGAGTTTGCTCTCGCGTCTGCGGCGATTGTGATGAGTGTCGACGGCGGTCGAGTTCGACATGTGCGGGTTGCGCTGGGCGGCGTTGGGACGAGACCGTGGCGCTCGGTCGAAGCAGAGCGGGCGCTGGAAGGGAAGGATGTGAGTGCGGCGAACTTTCGCCACGCAGCGGAGGCCGCGCTGAAAGAGGCGCGTCCACGAAGCGAGAATGCGTTCAAGGTGGAGCTGTCGAAGCGCTGCCTGGTTCGCGCGCTGACGATGGCTACCACGAATGCATGACTACCACCGCGAATGCGTGACTATGGGATCGGCTTCGCTTGGTTCTCCAGAGCGAGCAACAACAGAAAACAGACAAAATACAGGGATCCTTCCCCATTCGACTACGCTCAGGGTCAGGATGACGGCTTCTTTAGGGTGACGGTACAAACAGCGCATAAGGAGAGAGTATGTCAGGGCAGACGATCAAGACTGAAATAACGGCGGGACCTTCGAAGGTGATTGGTGCTTCGCTTCCGCGGATCGATGGGCCGCTGAAGACGACGGGTTCGGCGAGCTATGCGTCCGACTATCATTTTCCGCGCATGGTTTACGCGGTCCCGGTGTGCAGCACGATTGCGAATGGAAAGATTCGGTCGCTCGATACTACGGCTGCGGAAAAGCTGCCTGGAGTTCTGCTGGTGCTGCATCATGGCAATATCGGGCCGCTGTTTCGCTTTGCCGGACATGGGCGCAATAGCGAGGACAGGCCTCCGTTCGAAGATGAAGTGATTTATTACTGGGGTCAGTATGTGGCGTTAGCAGTCGCGGAGACGTTTGAGCAGGCGCAGGCCGCCGCTGCCGCGGTGCGGGTGCAGTACGACGCAGAGAAGCCGAATGTGTCGCCAGTGTTGAACGATAAGCTTGCGGGCGCGCCTCATACGGAGAGCAAGCGCGGGGATACGGACGCTGGTTTCAGTGGCGCTCCTGTGCAACTCGACGAGACCTACAGCACGCCGGTCGAGACCCACAACCCGATGGAGATGCATGCGACGGTTGCGGTGTGGGACGGAAAGAAGTACACGCTGTATGAATCGTCGCAGGGTGTTATGAATCATTTGAACGTGCTGGCACAGGTGCTTGGCGTGCCGAAGGAAAACGTTCAGGTGATCTCGAAGTTCATTGGCTCGGGGTTTGGCGGGAAGTTGTTTCCGTGGCCGCATTCGGCGCTGGCGGCCACGGCGTCGCGACGGCTGAATAAGCCAGTGAAGCTGACGTTGTCGCGCAAGATGATGTTCTCGGACGTGGGACATAGGCCACGAACGCAGCAGCAGATGCGGCTCGGTGCAACGCACGATGGCAAGCTGCTTTCGCTCGAACAGCACTATCGCAACCATACTTCGATGACCGATAACATCAGGGAGAACTGCGGGGAGGCGACGCCGTTTCTTTATAGCGTGGCGAATCTTTCTGTTACCTCCGCGCTGGTGAAGCGGAATGTTGGAACACCGACGCCGATGCGCGGACCGGGTGCAGTGCCGGGGCTGTTTGCGGTGGAGTCGGCGATGGATGAGCTGGCGATCAAGCTGCAGATGGACCCGGTGGAGTTGAGGCTGCGCAACGACACGCTGATCGATGAGGAGAAGAATAAGCCGTTTTCATCGCGCCATTTGAAGGAGTGCTATACGGTGGGTGCGGAGAAGTTTGGCTGGTCGAAGCGTACGCCGGCGGTCGGTTCGATGCGCAAAGGCGATTTGATTCTTGGGTGGGGAATGGCTGCTGCTTCGTGGGGCGCGGGGCGGGGTGCGTGTGAAGCGAATGTGACCTTGAACAGCGATGGCACTGCTTATGCGAGCTGCGGGACGCAGGACATCGGCACCGGGACGTACACGGTCTTTGCGCAGGTGGTGAGCGATAGGACGGGCATTCCTGTATCGAAGATCAAGGTGGTGCTGGGGGACAGCTCGTTGACGCCGGGGCCAACGTCAGGGGGATCTACGGCTACTGCGACGGTGCTGCCTGCGATCGTTGCGGCTGCGGATGACGCGATGAAATCGGTGATCGCGATTGCAGTGAAGACGCCCGGTTCGCCGTTTGTGAATCAGGATGTCGAGACGCTGGTGATGTCGGACGGGCGAATTCATGCGAAGGGTCAGACGGCTGAGAGCGGCGTTCCGTTCCAGGATGTGCTGACGATGGCAACGGTGGCGTACGCGAGTGGAGATGGGAAGACGGGAGGGCTGGGGTCGGACACGAAGGCGCACGATTACTCGACACACTCGTTTGGGGCGCAGTTTGCCGAGGTCGAGTGGGACCCGGGAATTGCGAGGCTGCGCGTGAGCCGCGTGGTGTGCGTGATCGATGGCGGCCAGATCATCAACATGAAGACGGCGACGAACCAGGTGGCGGGCGCGATCGTGATGGGCGTTGGGATGGGACTGCTGGAGGAGACAGTGTACGACCCGCGCAATGGGCATCCGATCAATGATAATTTTGCCGATTATATTGTTCCGACGAGCGCGGATTCGCCCGACATCGACGTAACTTTTCTGGATATTCCGGACCCGCTGATGGGGGTTTATGGGGCGCGGGGGATTGGGGAGATAGGCCTGGCTGGCGTCGCTCCAGCGATTACTGCGGCGGTGTACCACGCGACGGGTGTGCGGGTGCGCGAGCTGCCAGTGCGGATTGAAGATCTGCTTACGGCGCGGGTGTGAGGCGATACGACCTGCGTTTCACGCATGAGTCTGCATCGGTCTGCATCGGTTTGCGGCACAGACTAAAATAGGGGTGGCTGTGGCCTGCGCGACGTAGAGCTGCTGATCGATTTGCAACTGCAACAGGAAAGGTTCTCCCACGTGAAGGCATTGGTAAAGAGCCGCGAAGAACGCGGCCTCTGGCTTGAGGATGTTCCCGAGCCCGAGATGGGCATCAACGACGTTAAGATTCGCGTACTGGCCACCGGCATCTGCGGCACTGATCTCCACATCTACGAGTGGGACGCGTGGGCCCGCTCCACGATCAAGCAAGGACTTACGATTGGCCATGAGTTCGTGGGTGAGGTTGTCGCGGTCGGCTCGAATGTCACCGATATTCCGGTTGGGCAGCTGGTGAGCGGAGAGGGCCACGTTGTGTGCGGACGCTGCCGCAACTGTCTTGCAGGCCGCAGACACCTCTGCGCCTATACGCTTGGCGTTGGCGTCAATCGCAATGGGGCCTTCGCGGAGTTTGTTGTGCTGCCGATGTCGAACATCTGGATTCACAGCGCGGGTGTGCCGCATGAGATTGCTGCAATTTTTGATCCGCTGGGCAATGCTGTGCACACCGCGCTGGCGTTTCCTGTGCTGGGCGAAGATGTTCTGGTGACCGGTGCTGGCCCCATCGGGATTATGGCCGCTGCTGTAGCGCGACATGCTGGAGCTCGGCATGTGGTCATCTCGGACCCCAACGAGTACCGACGCAGCCTGGCTGAAAAAGTGGGTGTCACGCTTGCTGTGGATCCGCGCGCCACGCCGCTCGCGGAGATTCAGAAGCAGCTTCACATGCAGGAGGGCTTCGACGTTGGGCTCGAGATGTCTGGCAATCCCAGCGCGTTTCGCGACATGCTCGCCAACATGAGCCACGGGGCCAAGATCGCCATGCTCGGCATTCCGGCGGAGGATATTTCGATCAACTGGAACCAGGTTGTCTTCAATCAACTTACTATTCGCGGTATTTATGGTCGCGAGATGTACGAGACCTGGTACAAGATGACGGTGATGCTGGAAAGCGGCCTCGATATCTCTGGCGTCATCACGCACCGCATGAACTGGCGCGACTTTGAAGATGGTTTTGCGGCGATGCGCTCGGGGAACTCGGGTAAGGTGATTCTCGACTGGAGCGACGTGGGCAAATAGCTTCACGAAAATCGGCCACGGATTTTGCGGGATCGACGAGGATCAGGAACCAAAGCCAAATCTCAGCGTATTTAATCCTTATTGAGCTGCGTTTTTTCCGCGGTCGAATCCTTCGCCGTATACTCGTTCTCGCCAGTTCGAATCGCACAGGAGAGTTCACCATGCAGAATCGCATCCTCGGCACCACGATGCCGGTCCTCGAGTTCGCCCTTGGTCCTAACGATGCCGTTATCTCCGAGGCGGGTGAGCTCTCGTGGATGACTGCCTCGGTCCAGATGACCACGCACACGCAGCACGCCGGTGGCGGCGGCTTCTTCGGTGCGATCAAGCGGGTTGCGGGCGGCGGCTCGCTGTTCATGACAGAGTACCGGGCCATTGGCGCTCCTGGGGAGGTTGCGTTTGCGGCTCGTGTTCCCGGCCACATTGTTCCGGTCGAGGTTAACCCCGGCCACGAATACCTTGTCCACCGTCACGGTTTTCTATGCGCCACCGCGAACATCGAGCTCGGTGTTGGATTCCAGCAATCGCTTGGCGCGGGTATCTTCGGCGGCGATGGTTTTCGGCTGCAGAAGATCAGCGGACAGGGCATCGCCTGGCTTGAGCTCTCGGGGGAACTCGTCGTCAAGGACCTCGCAGCGGGTGAAACACTGCGCGTACACCCGGGCCACGTAGGCGCCTTTCAGTCCAGCGTAGCGTTTCAGATTCAACGTGTTCCTGGCATCAAGAATTTGATCTTCGGCGGCGATGGCGTTTTTCTTGCGGCGCTCACCGGGCCGGGCCGCGTGTGGCTGCAGACGCTGCCCATCTCCCGCCTTGCCCATCAGATTCAGGAGTATTTGCCCAGGGAACGCGGGGAACAGGTAGTGGAGGGTGGTGTAGTCGGAGGCATCGTCGGCTCCATCCTCAAAGGAATGTAGCTGCAATTTTTTCTCCGTCTGGTCTGCAACTGAACTTCCGCCGGCACGTCTACGTATGGCAGATAGTATTTCCACGTGGAGATCTTTGCCGTCTCGCCAGGAGGGTTGTAGATGGATGCATTAGAGCAAAACCTCAAATTTGCGGCGCGCCAGTTGTGGCGCAGCCCCGGTTTCACCGTGACGGTGATCTTTACGCTGGCGCTTTCCATCGGCGCAAACACCGCGATTTTTTCCATAGTGAATGCGCTCATCCTGAAGAGCCTGCCCTATTCGCATCCCGAACGCATGGGCACCATTTACACCCGCGTCACCGGCACCCGGGCCTCCGACGAGCGGCACAAAATCAATGGCGAGCAATGGGAGCTGCTGCGCGACAATGTCCCCGCATTGATCTCCGCTGTTGCCAGTGGAAGAACTTCGGGCGTCAATCTCCAGGCCGGGCCTCGTGTTCAGTATCTTCACTCGGGCCGCATCTCGGAGCACTACCTCGATGTGCTGGGCATCCATCCCGTTGCCGGCCGCAACTTCTCGGATGTAGAGGATCGTGTCCACGGGCCAAAGTCCGCCATCCTGAGTTACAGTTTGTGGCGCAATACGTTCGGTTCGAATCCCAATATTCTGGGGCAGGGCATTCTGTTGAAAGGCGAGCCGTACACGGTTATCGGGGTGCTCCCCGAGGGCGCAACCACTCCGCTGAACGCCGATCTGTATACCGCGCTGCAGGCGAGCCGCGAAGGCGAAGGAGGTGGGACGAACTTCGAGGTCATCACCCGATTGCGGGACGGCGCTACCTGGCAGGAGGCAGATGGTGAGATCAACCGTACCTGGTCCCTCCGTGCCACTCGTTTTGAATTAGAGGACAACCCTGGTGCGCAGGTCACCTACTACTCCGTGCCGCTCCAAAAAGGCGAGACCGCTACGCTGCGCCCGCAGGCTTTGACGCTGATGCTGGCCGCGGGATTTATCCTGCTGATCGCCTGCGCCAACCTCGCCGGTCTGACGCTGGTACGCATGATGCGCCGCACCTCCGAAGTAGCCACGCGCCTGGCACTGGGAGCTTCGCGCTGGCAGATCCAGAGGCAGTTCTGGATTGAAAATCTCCTGCTCGCCCTCATAGGCGGAGCCGTCGGCATCGGCATCGGCTTTCTCGCCCTGCGCGGGCTCTTACTCCTCTTGCCCGAACACTTTCTCCCGGTCGCGCACGTTCCGCTCGACGGCCGCGTGTTGGCCTTCACGCTGATCGTCTCGCTCTTCACCAGCATCCTCTTCGGTATGCTGCCCGCGCTTGTTACCCGCAAGGTGGACCTGCGTTCGTCGATGTCCGGCACGGCGGTCGCGGGAGTCGGCAGCCCGCGCCTCCGTCAGGCACTGATCGCCGGCGAAGTCGCGCTCACCGTAGTATTGCTGTCCGCTTCAGGGCTGCTCATTCGCACCCTCATCCACCTGCAAACTTTGCCGCCGGGATTCAATCCGACTGGAGTCATGACCGCGAGGGCATCGTTGGACGACGTGCGCTATCACGACCCGGCGGCCTTCCTTAAGCTGCTCAATCAAAGTACAGCCGCCATGCAGCAGATTCCCGGCGTGCAACACGCAGCCGTGGGCCTTAGCCTGCCGTATGAGCGCTCCCTCATCCTGGGAGGGATAGTGATCAGTGATGAAAAAGAAGCAGGCCAAAAAGCCATGGCGGATGAGACCTATGTCACGCTGGACTATTTCGCTGCATTGCAGATTCCGGTCCTGAGGGGGCGCTCCTTCACCGATGCAGACGGCCCGAAGACGCAGCGCGTAGCCATCGTCAACCGGGCATTCGCGCGGAAGTTTTTCCACGGCGCAAATCCGGTTGGCCGTTATTTGTTTACGGACATGATGATTGTTGGGATGGTGGAAGATGTAGCCATGGCGCCGGGGTTGGATGCCACTGCACCTCTTACCGGCGAAGAGATGATCTATGTTCCTGCGTCGCAAGTGCCGGCCAGTTTACTCGCGATGGTTCACGCCTTCTTTCAGCCGAGCTGGATCGTCCGCACGGCCGGGCCTGTGGAAGGGCTGACCGCGCAGATGCAGCGCGCGCTGGCGAGTGTCGACCCCAACCTGCCCTTCTCGGGTTTTTACAGTATGCAGGACCTGCTGGCGAAGACCCTGGCAACGCAGCGTGTCGAAGTGGCGCTCCTTGGCACGATGGCGGCTCTGGCTCTGCTGCTGAGTGCGGTTGGAATCTTCGCGCTGGTAGCAAATATAGTGGCGCAGAAGACGCGCGAGATCGGCATTCGCATCGCCCTGGGCTCGACCATTCGTCAAGCCATGGTTCATATCGGAGCGCCGGGGGTACGAGCCTCGGCACTGGGACTCGTCCTGGGGTTGATGTTATGTGCAGGAGCATTGCGGGCGATGCACAGTGTGCTCTATGGAGTGGGTGTCTATGACATGCCTACCATCCTCGCAGTCGTCTTGACGCTCGCATCTGTGACGCTCGTTGCCGTCGCCGCGCCAACTCTGAGAATTGCAAGAATTGATCCCGCAAAGACTTTGCGAGATGAATAGGGTAGCGCCATTGGTTTGGCGCAAGCTGTGAACTCCCGTAAATCCTTAGCGTCGCGCCATCCATGCGTCCACCGACCAGCCGTTGTGTCTGAGTAGAAAGAGCAGCGCTGCATACACGGCTGCGTAGGTCAATTGCGTTCCTGCTGCTGCCCAGTCCTGCAACAGCGACGAACCGAAGGTCAACACAATGATCAAAGCGCTCGCTGCTATCAGAGCGGCCCTTGTCCGCAACCCTATCAGTAGCAGCAGACCCAACCCTCCTTCGATCGCAGGCAGCGTCAGACCGAAGGCCCACACGCTCCATGCCGGCAGCGGCACGTGCGCGAACTGCATCACGAGCTTTGCCGCAAACTCGCTGGGGCCGGCGATCATTCGGCTCACGCCATGCATCATCAGGTTCGTCCCTACTACCACGCGGAGCAAGGCATACGCCAACCGCTCATCGCTACTTTCAAATGCAGCACTCATCATTTATCCCAAGCCTTTCCCGCCTTATGAATCTCGGTTCCCTCTATTCTAGAAATGAGATGCCAATTTTCCTTGAACTTGCACACGTCAATGTAGCGCGCGGCGACAACGTCGTACTTCACGATATTAATCTCACGGTCAGTACGGGGGAACATATTGCCATCCTGGGCCCGAACGGATGCGGGAAGTCTACGCTGATCAAAACCATCACCTGCGAGTGCTATCCGCTGGTCTCAATGGAAGGCGAGCCTGAGACCAGGGTGAGGATCTTCGGCCGCGAGCGCTGGGACCTTACCGAGTTGAAGAAGCGTCTTGGCGTCGTCTCTGCGGAGCTGCCGGGGAGACCGACTCTTCACACTTCTGGCCGCGACGCCGTGATTACCGGCTTCTTTTCGAGCAGCACGCTTTGGCCTAATCTCACCGTTACCGATGCGATGCAGGCTCGGGCGGATGAGGTGCTGGAGCTGGTCGATGCGGTGAGTCTGGCCAACAAAGCTGTTGGGGAGATGTCTGCGGGGCAGCAGCGCCGCATCATGATCGGTCGTGCGCTGGTCGCCTCGTCGCAGATGTTGTTATTGGACGAGCCTTCGAACGCGCTTGATCTTGCGGCACAGGTTGACCTTCGCGACCTGCTCCGCAGACTGGCGCAGCAGGGAACGGGCATTCTGCTCATCACTCACCACATCGCCGACATTCTGCCAGAGATCGACCGCATTCTGATGATGCGCGATGGCCGGATTGTTGCCGACGGCCCCAAAGCTGAGCTGTTGACAGCTGCCAATCTGAGTGACCTCTTCCAGACGGAGGTGCAGCTTACGGAGCGCGATGGTTTTTATCACGCATGGTGATCGGGAGGGTTGTTATTGCCCGGAGGTTATGGTGCCAGTCTGCAACTTGACCAGCTCCGGTTGGGCGATGCGGCTCGGGCCCAGGACGGCGATCTTCGGCAGAGGACCGCGCACCATCGCAACCTCGTCGCAGGCGTAGAGGCGGGGGCAGGTCTGGCAGTCTTTGTAGATCTTGTCGGGCAGGGTGGTGCGGTCGACGACGCGGAAGTTGAAGTGAAAGAAAAAATCGGGGATGCGGGTGAAGAGGCAGACGGAGCTAACCTTTTGTTCCTCGGCTTCTTCGAGGAGTGCGCGGAGAAGTTTGCCTCCTGCGCCCTGAGCTTTGGCTTCGGGCTTTACGACGATGGAGCGCACCTCGGCGAGATGGGGGCCGTAGAGATGCAGCGCGCCGCAGCCAAGGAACACGCCGGGCTCAGATTCCGCGATGGCGAAGTCGCGGACGTTTTCGCAGATTTCGGCGTAGTTGCGGCGGAGGAGGGTGCCGTCGCCGGAGAGGGAGTTGACGAGATCGAAGATGTTGACCGCGTCTGGGAGCCTGGCTTTGCGCACAGTGGCTCCGCCTACGCGGGGGCGCGAGGAGGAGGTGGATTCACTCACGGGCGTCTGGAGGGTGCTGGACAACGACGATTGCTCCTTTGTTTATTTTCGCAGACTATTGGATGATTCGACGTCGAAGTTCGACGCGGTGTTGAGGAGAACGGTTCGGGTC
>Ga0209624_10001842_pt1 | contig 16209 bp, 9 predicted proteins | sample JacPinW_OM2H0_O1_FD_188565 | JGI IMG/M metagenome (GOLD analysis project Ga0209624, IMG submission 188565) | Forest soil microbial communities from Algoma, Ontario, Canada - Jack Pine, Ontario site 1_JW_OM2H0_O1 (SPAdes) (version 2) | ecosystem: Environmental > Terrestrial > Soil > Boreal...
CGCCAACGCGGCGGGCTGGCGCTACAACGAGGTTCAGAGCAACCCTCAGGCCCCTTTCGGCCTGCCACAGGACATGATACAGGCGGTTGGCAGTATCACCCTTGGCGACCTCGGCGCGTCGGGGCCTGCTCATCTGGACCAATGGACCTACGGCTACAAGGATGTTGCGACCAAAGTGCTGCACTCGCAAACGATGAAATTCGGATTCGATTTTACCCGGCTCTACTATCTGAATGATCCGATCGGGGTGCCGAATTATAGCTTCTACAATATCTGGGACTTCCTGAATGATGCCCCGGAGGCGGAAAACGGTCCGTTCCAGGCAACCACCGGTTTTCCCGGCGGCTTCCGCAACGATAACCGTCAGAACTTGTTCGGCGCCTTCTTTCAGGACGACTGGAAGGCCCGTCCCAACCTTACTTTGAGCGCCGGCCTCCGCTATTCCTACTTCGGGCCGCTCACGGATAACGACAACCACATGGGCGTACTCACCTTTGGCAGTGGATCAAGCCTCTTAACCGGCATCACAATCCGTACGGGAATCGGCGCGTGGAAGGCGCAAAAGCTCAACTTTGGCCCGCAGGTCGGCTTCAACTGGAGTCCGACTGCATCCGAAGGCAAGGTGGTCTTCCGCGGCGGTTTCGGCCTGAACTATAACCAGGGGCAGATCGCAAACACCAACGCAAATGATGGCAACCCACCAGGAACCAGCTCTGTTCCGGGCAGTAGTAAAAGCCCGACCGAGATCAATCCGAATATCCTCTACGCCGTTTCGAGCAGTCCAACCAATATCAATGGCTTTCCGGCGAACCCAAGCGCGATTACCACATTTAACTCCGTCGGCCTGCCGACCGCCGGGAGCGCAAACCTCAGCGCGCTGCCCGGCCCCGGTAACTTGCCCACTGAGTACCAGTATCATTACTCACTCGACATGCAGGTGGATTTAGGTCATCAGTTGGTTATGACTCTAGGCTACGTAGGCAGCTCCGGTCATCACTCCTTGTACAACTACAACGCAAACGCTCTCGGAGTCATTGTGGGGGCGCCGCTGAACCCTCTAATAAATAGCGTCGGCACCTTCGGCAGCTTTGGTAAATCCAACAACAATATGTTGCTCGCTGGAATGAAGCATCAGTTCTCGCACACCTTCTCCGCGGAGGCGCAGTATGCCTGGGGCCGCAGCATGGATACCGACTCCGGCCCCTATTCTTTCGACCCTTACCTGTACAACACCCGCTTCTCCTATGGGCGGTCGGATTTCGACATCAATCAGTCTTTCAAGATCTTTGGCCTCTGGCAGCCGGTTTTCTTTCATGGCAGCCATAACTGGGTAGAGAAGGTCGTCGGTGGATGGTCGCTCAGCGGCATATTCTCCGTTCACTCAGGCTATGGGTGGACTCCGGTCTATAACGCGCCACATCAGATCTACTGCTTTACCTGCAACTACGGATTCCAGAACCTGCGTCCCTACTCCCTTGTAGCAGCTAAAAACAGCACCAGCAACAATGCCTTCAAAACAGGAAACAATTTTTCCAACCCGGGAACTGCCAATACAGGTACGAACAATGATCAATTCAGCAACAACTACTTCATGTTCCCGAACTATGCGAATGCGATTACCGACAATCCTGGGCAGATCTCAACCAACTTCATCCCTCCGCCGGGACTCATTCGCAACTCCTTTGGCGGCCCCGACTATCGTGATCTCGATTTAAGTATCGCCAAGGCATTCGGCTTGCCCAAGATGAAGGTGCTTGGTGAGAACGCCCAGTTCGAAATCAAGGCCAACATGCTTAACGCCCTCAATTTATTGAATATCAACCCCAGCAGCCTTTCGACCAATATCGCAAACTCCAACCTCAGTCAGGCATCAAGCGCACTCGGATCAAGAACGGTCGATTTCCAGGCCCGCTTCAGCTTCTAACCAGCACAACAGGGTGCGTCGACAAGGCGCGCCCTGTTGTTGCCTTCCAATGCGCTTAGTTCTTCTAGATGGCAAGGATCTCCGGAACGATCTGGGCGTGTCACGCACTATCCAATCAAGCTCATCTCCACAGCCACCCATGATGGTTTCAGCCTCTGACGCTTTGCACTATCTCATTTGTCGTCGATTGCCTTTGCGGCTGACCTGTTGAGGAGAGAACATGTATTTTCGTCGCAATGCCCTTCGAACGCAAACAATACCGCTCGCGCTTTTCTTATTCTCTGTTTGCGGCTCTCCCTTGGTCTTTGCTGACCAGAACTTCTCGCAGCAGGTCATCTTTGAAAACAGCCTTTCCCCCGGATCTTATTTCTACAGTTCAGGAACTGTATCGGCTCCCAGCACGCTCATGCTTGTCGATAAAAAAATTCCAATTGAGACCACTACCTTCATCAGCGGACCAAACGCGCTCGATCTCCAGTGGCAGTCAATGCCGCACGGAGGATGGGACGCCGAACTCAACCTATATGTCTGGCGCGATAGAACAGTAGACTTCCCCGGAAACACTCTCTTCTTTTGGCTCTACACGAAAGACGCGATGCATGCCGCCGATCTCCCCAGGATTGCTCTACGCAGCACGAACAATGGTCATACCGCGTCCTTATCCATGGGAGATTTTGCGCACAATCTCGAGCCCAACAAATGGACGCGAGTTGGAATTCCGCTGGCGAAGTTCACGAAAACGTCGCTGTACCCCTTCAATCCCCACCATCTCACCGCCATCGTGCTGTTGCAGGGAGACGGTGACGCCAAGCCACATCAGCTGTACATCGACGACATCCGGATCGAAGACAGTGCTCCCGGCAAACAGCGCCCGCCGGCCATGCCAACGCTGGTTGAAGCCAAAGGCTACGAGCGGCATGTCGACCTGACATGGAAGTCGTCGCCGGACCCGACGGTGGCTCAGTTCGTAATCTACCGTTCCATGAACGGAGAGCCCTTTCGTGCGATCGGCGTTCAGCGGTATGGGGTCAATCGGTTCTCCGACTATCTCGGCCACCCCCACGCGACCGCGTCGTACAAAGTTTCTGCACGCACATCTTCGCTAAGCGAATCATCTCAGTCGAAAGCAGTCACCGCGAGCACTCATCCCATGTCGGATGACGAATTGTTGACGATGGTGCAGGAGGCATCCTTCCGTTACTACTGGGAAGCGAATGAGCCAAACTCCGGCATGACGCGCGAATCGACGCCAGGAGACGACGATGTAATCGCCGTGGGCGCAAGCGGCTTCGGAATTATGGCGATGGTCGTCGGTGCCGAGAGAGAATTCGTCCCACGCCAGGAAGTTGTGGACCGCCTGCTCCGCATCACAAACTTCCTTGCCAAAGCCGACCGGTATCACGGTGTATGGCCGCATTTTATTAGCGGCCGTACTGGCCGCACCATCGCCTTATTCGGGATCTACGACAATGGTGCGGATCTTGTCGAAACGTCCTTCCTCATGCAGGGACTTCTGACGGCACGCCAATACTTCCACCAGGACAACGAAAAAGAGCGGCAGTTGCGTGACAACATCACCGAACTCTGGAAGGCCGCGGATTGGGACTGGTTTCGCGCCACGCCGAACAAAGATGCTCTCTATTGGCACTGGTCGCCGGACTACGCCTTCCACATCGCCAACCGGTTGGAAGGTTGGAACGAAGTGATGATTACCTACATGCTGGCGATTGCTTCGCCGACTCACGGATCACCGGCCAGCATCTATCACACCGGCTACACCGCCGAAGGCAATCCCAGGCATTCTTACGGCATCCCCAAAACCTACTACGGCATCACGGTGAACATGGACTACACGCCCGATTCGCCAGGGCCCCTCTTTTTCACCGACTACTCTTACCTCGGTTACGATCCGCGCGGTTGGCGCGATAAATATGCCGACTACTTCGACAACAATCGCAATGAGTCACTCGTCAGCCAGGCGTACAGCGTAGCGAATCCCCGCCATTTCAAAGGCTACGGCGCGGATGCCTGGGGTCTGACCGCGGTCGACGGCCCTCGGCACTATAACGAATACAAACCCTTCGACACCGACGATGGCACGATCGCACCTACTGGAGCCATCAGCGCCTTTGCTTACACTCCCGAGCAGTCCATGCTCGCTCTCAAGCATTTCTACCGTGATCTGGGAGCTCAGGTTTGGGACATCTACGGATTTCGCGACTCGTTCAACGAGCAGGAGAATTGGTATTCGGGAATCACTATGGGTTTGAATCAGGCGCCGATGGCGGTCATGATTGAGAACCAGCGCACTGGGCTGATCTGGAAATCTTTCATGTCCAATCCTGAGATCCCGCAGATGCAGCATGCCATCGGCCTTGTGAAAGACCAGCATTGATGCGGAGCCCATCTTCTCTACGCGCGTTGATCTCAGCAGAAAGTCCGCTCCACGGGAGGATATCCATGCTCCACTCTTTGAGTGATTCCGCTCGCGATCATCGCATCGCATTCCGCAACTTTATCTGTACTGCAGTTGGCATAGCGGCCCTCAGTAGTCTCGGAGCCACCCAGGTCCCGCCACAGCATAGTCGCGGAGGCGCGACAACCACCCACGCCCCTGCCTCGAACGCACAGCTTGCGTCACCGGACATCGAGCGCCGAGTCAACGATCTGCTCAAGCAGATGACGCTTGAAGAAAAAATCGGGCAACTCATGCAATACAACGATATTGGCTACGCGGCAGCTACGACTGCCGAAGCAGCATCTCCTGCGATTGGGGCCAATCCCGAAACCCACAATCGAGTCGATGCCATGCAGCTGGCCTCCACCGGCAGACTTGGTTCCATGCTGAACACCGTGGGAGCGGCAAAGACGAACGCCTTCCAACACGCAGCAGTCGACAAGAGCCGCTTGCATATTCCTCTTCTCTTCGGTGCGGATGTCATCCACGGCTATCGCACCATCTATCCTGTACCGCTCGGTCTCGCCGCCATGTGGGACCCCGACATGATCGCTTCGGTAGCCCACATGTCATCAGAGGAAGCAACCACCGCCGGGGTCCGCTGGTTCTATTCGCCGATGGTCGACATCTCCCGCGACGCGCGCTGGGGGCGAACCACAGAAGGCGCCGGCGAAGATGCTTACCTCGGCTCTGCAATGGCGCGCGCCTATATCCGCGGCTATCAGGGCACCGATCTGTCGCAACCGGAAAATGTCGCGGCGTCCGTGAAGCACTTCGCAGCGTACGGCGCGTCAGAGGCAGGCCGTGAATACAACACAACTGATATGTCTTTGTCCCGGTTGTACCAGGTCTATCTGCCTCCCTACAAAGCAGCCGTGGAGGCTGGTGCCGCCACCATCATGAGCGCCTTCAACGCACTCAATGGCGTCCCCGCGTCTGCGAATCCATATCTTTTGCAGACGGTTCTTCGCGACGAGTGGGGGTTCGACGGCTTTGTCGTGAGCGACTATACGTCCGTCATGGAATTGGTAAACCACGGCATCGCACTCGACGCCGCCGTGGCCACGCGCAAGGCGATCACTGCCGGCGTTGACGTCGACATGATGTCGCACTTCTACGACACGCAGTTGCCCGCGCTCATCCATTCCGGGCAAGTACCGATCAGCGTCGTCGACGAAGCCGTCCGCCGCGTGCTACGCGTAAAGTTTGCACTGGGTCTGTTTGAGCACCCTTACGCACGCGGAACCGAAGTCACCACGGCAGTCCCAGAGCATCTTCCCCTCGTCCGCCAGGCGGCAGAGGAATCCCTCGTGCTCTTGCAAAACAAAGCCGTCGGAAACGCGCCCGTTCTCCCTCTCTCAAAGCAGACAAAGACGATTGCCCTCATCGGCCCACTCGCCGACGACCCCGACCAGATGCAAGGCGCATGGGGTGGCGGATCGAATCTGTCCGATGTCATCACTCTCAAAAAGGCTCTAGAGGCGCGAGCCCAGCAGGCTGGCGGAACACTTCTCTATGTAAAGGGCACTGAGATCGAAGGCCATTCGGAAGATGGCTTTCCCGATGCAATCCAGAAAGCGACGCAGGCTGACGTCGTCGTCCTTGCTTTGGGCGAATCAGGCATGATGAGTGGCGAGGCCGGGTCGCGCTCGCGTCTCGACCTTCCTGGCAATCAGGAAGCCCTCCTGGAAAAGGTCGCCGCCACAGGTCGCCCCGTCGTTCTGCTTGTCTTCTCTGGACGCCCGCTCGTTCTCACCTGGGCCGCCAATCATGTCGCCGCCATCATGGAAGCCTGGTTTCCCGGCACCGAGGCTGGCTCAGCGATCGACCGCGTGCTCTACGGCGACGTATCTCCCAGCGGAAAACTGCCCATGAGCTTTCCTCGCGATGTCGGCCAGGAGCCGCTCTACTACAACCAGTTTCCCACCGGGCGCCCTGCCATGGACGCCGACTTATCCAAGCCGCCCGGTGGCAACTCTCGCTTCGTGTCGAGATACATCGACGTCCCCAACGACGCTCTCTTTCCTTTTGGATACGGCTTGTCTTACTCCCATTTCGTCTACACGGGAGTCAGCGTCTCGCGATCAGAGATACCCATCCGCGAAGCGGAGCACAAAGATGCGTTCAAGCTGGTCACTGCGACCGCCACCATTAAAAACGACGGAGACCGTCCCGCCACCGAGGTCGTTCAATGCTACGTGCGCAACCTGGGCGCCAGCCTGGAACAGCCGGTGCGCAGTCTACAAGGCTTCAAACGCATCGCGCTGAATCCCGGAGAATCGAAGCAAGTAACCTTCGATCTCGGCTTCCCCGAGCTCTCCTTTTACACAAACGAAGGCAAAGCAATCGTCGAGCCGACGGACTATACCGTCTGGATCGGAGGCAGCTCCCTCGCCACCGAGCACGCCGACTTCAAGATCACCCCTTGAACGAACGTATGACGTAATACGCTGCGGATGCGCCGGCAGCACCATCGGCGGTTGTCTGTGGACACCGAACCAATCATCCAGTCATACTGCAAGACGACTGCGTTCCGCGTGTATCTGCCTCGTTCTCTCAGGCCAGCACCGGCAACGAGGAGAGCTCCTTTGACGACGCCGGCACGAAGACGCTACGCCTTCCTTCGCACTCTTTACTTCCGGGTGCTGGTAGGCATCGTCGCCGGCGTTCTCGTAGGCATCTTCTACCCTCACTTCGCCCAGCAGCTCAAGCCCTTAGGCGACGGCTTCATCAAACTCATCCGGATGATGGTCGCTCCCATCATCTTCTTCAGCGTCGTCGTCGGCATCGCGAGCGTGGGCAGCACGCGCAAACTAGGCCGAGTCGGCATCAAAGCGATCTTCTATTTTGAAGTGGTCACCACGCTCGCCCTGTTGATCGGCATGGCAATAGCCACAGCGTTTCAACCCGGCCGCGGCATGAACGTCGACCCTGTCACCCTCGACGCCAAAGCCGTAGCGCAGTACACCGCCGAGAGCAGTCATCTCGTCGTCACTGATTTTCTCCTCAACATCATCCCCGACACCTTCATCGGTGCCTTCACCCACGGAGAGATCCTGCAGGTGCTGCTCCTCGCCATCCTGTGCGGTGTCGCGCTGGCCTCTCTCGACAAAGAGAAGTACGTCGTAGGACTCGCCCAATCCCTCTCGCACGTCTTCTTCAAGATCATCGCCATCATCATGGAGGCTGCTCCACTCGGCGCCTTCGGCGCGATGGCGTTCACGATCGGCAAGTACGGTCTAGTCACCCTGCTATCGCTGGCGAAGTTGCTGCTGTGCGTATATGTAACCAGCATCAGCTTTGTCGCAGTCGTCCTCGGTCTTATTTGTTACTTAAACGGTATCAATCTATGGCGGTTCCTCGTTTATATCCGCGAGGAGCTGTTGATCGTCTTGGGCACCTCGTCGTCCGAGACTGCCCTGCCCGGCATCATGCTCAAGATGGAGAACATGGGCTGCTCCAAGGCAATCACTGGCCTGGTCATCCCTGCTGGCTACTCCTTCAATCTCGACGGCACCTCTATCTATCTCACCATCGCGGCGTTGTTCATCGCGCAGGCGACCAACACGCACCTCTCGTTTGGCCAGGAGATCTTCGTCCTCTTCGTCCTGATGCTTAACTCCAAGGGCGCCGCGGCGGTGACCGGTGGCGGCTTCATCACACTGGCCGCGACGCTTGCGGCACTGGGAACCATTCCCGTAGCAGGCATCACCCTCCTCTTGGGTGTCGACCGCTTTATGTCCGAGATGCGCTCCCTCGTCAACCTCGTTGGCAATGGCGTAGCCACCATCGTGGTCGCCCGCTGGGAGGGCCAGTTCGACACCAAGCGCGCAAGCTACGTCCTCAGCCGCGAGTACTCGAAATCAGAAGACGAGCACCAGCTCAGCGACACAGTCGCCACAATGTAACGCCAACACCTGCCGCAGCTAGTGATGAACTACATCCGTTCGTCCTATCTCTTGTACGCCCGCAGGTAAGCCTGACTAGAATAGGCCTACTGCTTTGGAGAGCAGTGCTGTCTATGTCCACCTCCCCGTTCGTCCTTCTGCCCAGCTCCCACGCCCGCGCCCACGACAGCTTCCTCGAAGCCGAGCAGCTCGCGGAGCAACTCCGCGCCAACATCCGCGGCGAAGTCCGCTTCGACCCCTCTTCCAAGGCCCTCTACGCCACCGACGCCTCCAACTATCGCCACGTCCCCATCGGCGTCGTCATCCCGCGCGACGAAGCCGACGTCATCGCCACCGTCGATCTCTGCCGCCGCTTCAACGCCCCCCTCCTCTCCCGCGGAGCCGGCACCTCGCTAGCCGGCCAGGGCTGCAACTTCGCCGTCATCCTCGACTTCTCCAAATACATGAACGGCATGGGGGCAATCGACCCGGAGACGCGAACCGTCCGCGTCCAGCCCGGCATCGTGCTCGACCGCGTCCGCGACGCCGCCGAAAAATTCTCCCTCACCTTCGCCCCCGACCCCGCCACCCACAGCCGCTGCACCATCGGCGGCATGATCGGCAACAACTCCTGCGGGGTCCACGCCCTCATGGGCGGCAAAACCGTCGACAACATCGAATCCCTCGACCTCCTCCTCTACGACGGCACTCGCCTCACCGTCGGCCCCACCACCGAAGCCGAACTGGAATCCTTCATCAAAGCCGGCGGCCGCATCGGCGAAATCTACGCCGAACTCAAGCGCCTCCGCGACACCTATTCCGACCAGGTCCGCGCAAAGTTCCCGCGCATCGCCCGCCGCGTCTCCGGCCTCAATCTCGACGAGCTCCTCCCCGAAAACAACTTCAACGTCGCCCGCGCCCTCGTCGGCAGCGAAGGCACCTGCGCGGTCATCCTCAGTGCAACCTTGCATCTGGTCGAAAGTCCGCAGTGCCGCACCCTCGTCGGCATCGGTTTTTCTGACATCTTCATCGCCGCCGACAACGTCCCCGAGATCCTCCAGCACAAACCCATCGGCCTCGAAGGCATGGACGGCCTCCTCCTCGACGCCATGCGAAGCAAGCAAAAATCCGTCGAGGATCTCGCCCTCCTCCCATCCGGCAACGGCTTCCTCATCGTCGAATTCGGCGGCGACACCCAGGCCGAAGCCAACGCCAAAGCCCGCGCCCTCGCCGCGTCCCTCAACACCTTCGCCGCAAAACCCACCATCCGCATCTACACCTCCGCCGAAGCCAAGCGCGTCTGGCACGTCCGCGAATCCAGCCTCGGCGCCACCGCCTTCGTTCCCGGCGTCGGCACCGCCTGGGAGGGCTGGGAGGACGCAGCCGTCGACCCCCCGCAGCTCGGCTCCTATCTCCGCGCCATCTTCGCCCTCATGGACGAGTTCGGTTACCGCAGCCCCATGTACGGCCACTTCGGCCAGGGCTGCGTCCACATGCGCCACAACTTCGATCTCGAAACCGAACCAGGCATCCTCAAATTCCGCCAGTTCATGGACCGTGCCACCGACATCGCCCTCGCCCACGGCGGCTCCATCTCCGGCGAGCACGGCGACGGCCAGGCCCGCGGCGCCTTACTCCCAAAAATGTTCGGCGAAGAGTTGATGGAGGCCTTCCGCTCCTTCAAGCGTCTCTTCGACCCCACCAACCGCATGAACCCCGGCAAGCTCATCGACGCCCACCAGCCCCACGAGGACCTCCGCCTCGGCGCCGACTACAAACCCTGGCAGCCCCAAACCCACTTCGCCTTCGCCGAAAACAACGGGAGCTTCGCCTCAGCAAACCTGCGCTGTGTTGGAGTCGGGGCCTGCCGCAAAACCGACGCCGGCACCATGTGTCCCAGCTTCATGGCCACCGGCGAAGAGCTCCACTCCACCCGAGGCCGCGCCCATCTCCTCTGGGAATTAATGCAAGGCGAAGTCCTCCCCGACCAATGGAAAAATCAGCAGGTCAAAGAGTCCCTCGACCTCTGTCTCGCCTGCAAGGCCTGCAAAAGCGAGTGCCCGGTCAGCGTGGACATGGCCACCTACAAAGCCGAGTTTCTCGCCCACTACTACGAAGGCGAATCCCGCCCCCTCTCGCACTACGCCTTCGGCCGCATCGACGTCTTCGCCCGCCTGGCCGCCTTCGCCCCGCATCTCGTCAACGCCATCAACAAAGCTCCCATCACCGGGTCGCTCATTAAGAAATTCCTGCACATCCATCCCAACCGCACCCTCCCCTGTTTCGCCGAACCCTTCACTCCCGACCGCCGCCTCGCCCGCCGGCCCGAGCGTCGCCGCGACCGCCGTCCCGCCCTGCCCGACACCGCCCCTCAGGTCTTCCTCTGGGCCGACACCTTCAACAACTTCTTCCATCCCGCCACCATGCGCGCCGCGCATAACGTCCTCACCAACGCCGGCTTCCGCGTCTCGCTCCCCACGCAACACCTCTGCTGCGGCCGTCCGCTCTATGACTTCGGCATGCTCGATACGGCAAAAAAATATCTCGTCAAAACCCTCAACGCCCTCGCCCCGCAACTCGCCGCAGGAACCCCCATCGTGGTCCTCGAGCCGAGCTGCGCCTCCGTCTTTCGCGACGAGCTCACCAACCTTCTTCCCAACGACCCCCGAGCCGCGAAGCTCCGCGACCAGACCCTCCTCCTCAGCGAATTCCTCGTCAAGCACGCCCCCGACTACCGCCCCCCGCAACTCGACAAGAAGATCATCGTCCACGGCCACTGCCACCACCGCGCCACCATGGGCATGCACGACGAAATGAAGATTCTCCGCGCCACAGGAGCCGAGGTCGAACTACTCGACTCCGGCTGTTGCGGCATGGCTGGCCCCTTCGGCTTCGAAAAAGATAAGTTCGACCTCTCGCAGAAGTTGGGTGAGCGCGTCCTCATCTCCGCCGTCCGCAACATGACCGCCAACTCCATCCTCGTCAGCGACGGCTTCAGCTGCTGCGAACAGATCACCCAAAACACCAATGCAAAACCGATGCACTTGGCCGAGGTCCTCGCCCTGTCAAAACCCGACTAGGAACACTGCTGCCGGACTACGTCTTGTCCGGTGGCAGAACCCCCTTTTTACGCAGAACAGACGTCAGATCCTCGTGGCTCAGATAAAAAACAATCCTCATCCCATCGTCTGAGCGATACACCACAAACGTTGAACGCAAGGTAAGGTCTTCGCAGCGCCCGCTTCCTCGATCAAACTTCACCAGCCATTCTGTCTCCAGCACGACATACCGCTCATCCAGCTTCGTCTGCTTCACCGATGCAAGCGTAGTCACTCTGCTTTCCACGCTCTCAAACAGCTTCTTCCGTTGCGGGATCGCCATCAGCAGCACCGAAGACGGCACCGCTCTGGCCCCGCCGGAATCCGCCGCCATAAAAACATCTGCAAACTGCTTCACAGCCTCTTCTGCGTCTCCAACGTTGGTGTTTACCTCAAACCTCTTGAGGAAGCCCTCTACTTCTTTGTTAAAGTCGTCCATCTCAGCTCCTGATTGGTAGGTGATCCCCATTTTGTTTAGGTGATCCTGTCGCTATCGTGAAAAAGTGACCTTTAGTATTATACCACTTTTTTGGTTACAAATCAAGAAGTCCTCGCCGCACCCCCTGAAAAGCGTCACAAGGGAACTCCCAACAACAACTCGCGTATTGTTGACTGAACGATCCCACGAGGTGAAGTTGATGGATACAAGGCGCGGCATTGCAACCTTGGCGACCCTTCTGGCTGCCGTATCGATCATCACGGCCTGCCGCATCGAAAAGAACGACCACGGCGACGCCAGCAAAGTCAAAGTGGCGACCCCCTTCGGCGGAGTGCAGGTAAAGACCAACGACTCCTCCGTGCTGCAAGGGTTGGGACTTCCCATCTATCCCGGCGCTCAGTTCCAGCAGGACTCAGGCAAGAGCAACGGATCGGCAGACGTCAATCTGAATCTTGGCGTATTCAGTCTGCGCATAAAATCAGCCGCCTTCAAATCCTCTGACAGTCCCGACCAGCTCATCGCGTTCTACCGCAAGGCCCTCACCCGCTACGGCGATGTGATCGAGTGCCAGCAGGGCCAAACCGTCGGCTCGCTCACCCACACCACCGAGGGCTTGACCTGCGCAGAAGATAAACACTCCCACTATGACGGAGACTCCCAAAAAATAAAGCTGATGGCCGGCTCTAAGCAGCACCAGCACGTCGTCATCATCGGCCCCGATGGAACCGCAAGCAAATTGCAAATCGTCGCAATGGACCTGCCCGGCCACTCCTCATCCGCCAACAGCAACGAGGACGAAGCAAACAAGCAATAACCCGTGACGCAACTCACCCGCTATCAATAGAATGACGGTTGTTGCCCGCAGCGTGGCAAAACCGAGGGTTGAAGTCCATGAGAAATGGGCCACCACATGTGAGTTGGGTGTTGATCTTCACTGTCGCACTTGTGCTTCTACCGAATCGCGAAGTCATCCGTGCACAGACAACCCTGGCGCAAACTCCAGCCGGCCAGCCCCCAGCGACGCCCACGCTGCATGTCTACGCAAACCTGAAGCAGGTTCCCGTCCTTGTGCTCACATCGGACTACCGCCGCATGAAGCCGCTCGACACGTCGAAGTTTCGTCTCAGCCTCGACTCCGGCCCGACGTTTCGACCGACCCACGTACGGCAGGAGGGGGACGATCCGATCTCGCTGGCGATCCTGATCGATGTGAGCAAACCCGACAACGATATGCTGCCACAGCTCTCTCAGGCGATCGCCGCGCTTGCGCCGGACTACCTGCATCCCCAGGATCACGTTTCCATCTATGTGCTCGATTGCACCCTCATCCGCACAGCCTACTATGCTCAGGCAAACGCGGCGATGTTGAAGCAGTCGGTCGACAGGGCAATGGCGCCCTGGCAGATCCGTCGAGACCTGAAGCAAGGTTCCGTGGCGCCATGCAAACCGTCCATGCCGTTATGGGACTCCATGGATAACGTCATCGACGATCTCCAGCATCAATCCGGAAGACGAGTGCTGCTGGCCATCACAGATGGTGTGGACCAGGGCAGCAGGACCTTGTGGACGCAGGTGAGGCTCCGGGCTCAGTTCCAATCGATTGCGGTCTTTGGTCTCCTCCCAACGCCGGTCATTGGCACTGAGCACCGCACGGAGACGGGGGAGTTAGTCAAACCTGACTCTCCTTTTTTCACGACGCAGGAGGACAAATTCAACCAGGTCTGTGATCTCAGCGGTGGCGTCGAGGTCCAGGGGAAGAGTGCCATCCTGAGCTTCCGATTGAAGGAGTTCACGAAGATCGTGCGGGAGCGCTACATCATGGAGTTCCCGCGTGCAACAGACGAAGAGGCCGGAATTCACACCTTGGCCGTGTTCTATGGAAATAGAAGTAGTCTGTACATCGTGTCTTCCGGAATTATGGTTCCGATTGCGTCCGACGAAGAGAAAAAAGGTGCGAACACGATTCCGGCGGATCCGTCCCGAGCACCCACGGAAGGCAATCGGAAGGTACTGCTCCCGAACAACTAGACCTCCAGCCGGGAGCCCCATTCATCGCGCAGTTTGCGATGGGTGGGAATGTAAACTCTCCCCCAGCTTTGCGGGTGATGTCCCGTTTACCGCTCCGGCAACAAACGTAACTTTCATGCCTCTAAAATTCCTGCACCATCAAGCGGAAGGTCACGCCTTCACGCGTGGCAAAAGCATCGCGCCGAAAGGCACAACCGCTCTGCAGAAGGACGGAGCGAAGCCCAACGGACGAAGCGACAAATTTAGTTAGTGGGTCAGTTTGAACTCCGGGCAACCGAAGTTTCCGAAACCCCGTTTTCCGCCAACTGAGCAAGCGACGTCGTGTCTGTAGCGAACTCGGGTTTTTGGGCTGATCTACTGCGCCTCAGCAGGTCGGGCCGGGTGCTCTGGAAACTGATGACGCAGCCATACCCCAACGCTAAAGGCGAAGAGAAAAAGAGTGGGGCCAGTCAGCACGAAGCGGTCAACGATCCATGCGGACAGATCGGACGTCGAGCGCAGGCTGAGAGGCGCAAAAAAATGCTCATAGCGGTCCTCACCGTAATATGTTGTCGATCCGAGCACACTGTTGTCGGCTCCAACGCGGAAAGTCAATAGGCGAAAGACAAAAGCAAGTCCGACAGGTACCCATGCCCAGAGCATCGGACGGCTCAAGGCCATCTCTGGCCGAAGGTTAGCTCTGAACTGAAACTTGCCAAGAGACCAAGCCAGCAGTTCCTGCAATCGGTGGATAGGAATCAACCCCAATAACAATCCATAGATCCCAATAAGAGGCAGATAGTAAGCCGCGATGAAGGAAGGGCGTTCCAAGAGCGTGGTTCCACTCTTATGCAACCCCCACCAGATTAGCGGATTTAGCATGTCCGACAATCTTCCGGCAATGAATATTCCTAGTAGGCAGAAAAGCAGGCACTTCCCGAGCCACAAAAGTCGTTTGCGAAGCATGTCAAGTTTGTAGCACGTTGGCGGACACATCTCGAACGCTGGATTTGGTGATCCACCTGCCGCGCTGGCCGCGCCAGAGCTGTGAAACCGCCTTGCCGCGGGTCGTACTTGCTTGCTCAATCGATATGGGCCAGTCGCTATTTCCTGAAAGTCGCCTTTTCGAAAACTTCAATCATGCGCTCCAAACTGACCCACTACCCCGAATTTATAACTGTTGTTCTTTTCCATTTCACACCCAAAAATCGCAAGTCAAGCCCCAACACCGCCTAACTCATTCCCCAACAACAACATCCGCATGTCCCATGAGTAACCTCCAAACCGCTACACTAGAAGCATAGAGTAAACGTATCGAGCAGATCGCAAGAGCTAACCCATTGATAAGAAGTATTTTGCACACAACTGCTTTGTTATGAATATTTTGCAGACACAGCCCTGCTGTAAACCATTGAAGACAAGTATTTTACGCCCAAGATACCCCTGAAGGGGGGAGGGGGGTACCCCCAAAAAAGCCAACGCCTTGCCACCCATCACCCGCACCATCTACCCTAGCCCAGACACTATGACCATCAAACAAGAAGTCCAGACCATTCTCACCGCGCTCGGCGTCCCTGCTACCGCCTATACCAACGGCAACCTCACCGTCCGAACGCCCATCACCGGCGAAGTCGTCGCGCAACTCCCCACCATCAACCCCGAAGCCGCCCGCCAGGCCATCGCCTTCGCCCACGCCGCCTTCCTCCAATGGCGCCTCATCCCTGCCCCGCGTCGCGGCGAGCTCGTCCGACTCCTCGGCGAAGAGCTCCGCGCCCAAAGCCATCTACTCGGCCGCCTCGTCACCATCGAAACCGGCAAGATCCTCTCCGAGGGCCACGGCGAAGTCCAGGAGATGATCGACATCTGCACCTTCGCGGCAGGCTTATCGCGTCAACTCGCCGGCCTCACCGTTCCCTCCGAGCGCGCCAAACACCGCATGATGGAGACCTGGCACCCCCTCGGCGTCGTCGGCATCATCTCCGCCTTCAACTTCCCCGTCGCCGTCTGGAGCTGGAACGCCGCCCTCGCCCTCGTTTGCGGCAACGCCGTCGTCTGGAAGCCCTCCGAAAAGACCCCCCTCACCGCCCTCGCCACCCAGGCCATCTTCGAACGAGCCGCTGAAAAATTCGCCGAGAGATACGAACCCGTTCCCGAAGGCCTCTCCACCCTCCTCATCGGCGACTCCAAACTCGGCGAACTCCTGGTCGAATCTCCACTCGTTCCGCTCGTCTCCGCCACCGGCTCAACCGCCATGGGCCGCGCCGTCGCTCCGCGCCTCGCCAGGCGTTTCGGCCGCGCCATCCTTGAACTCGGCGGCAACAACGCCGCCATCGTCTGCCCTTCTGCCGATCTCGACCTCACCCTCCGCGGCATTGCCTTCTCTGCTATGGGCACCG
>Ga0209624_10001844_pt1 | contig 16196 bp, 28 predicted proteins | sample JacPinW_OM2H0_O1_FD_188565 | JGI IMG/M metagenome (GOLD analysis project Ga0209624, IMG submission 188565) | Forest soil microbial communities from Algoma, Ontario, Canada - Jack Pine, Ontario site 1_JW_OM2H0_O1 (SPAdes) (version 2) | ecosystem: Environmental > Terrestrial > Soil > Boreal...
TTCCACCCCCACTCATCGTCCGTCGTCCTTCCCCAGCCCCGGACTCACCTTGCCGACGCCGGTCATGCCGGCGGCTTCAATTCATCGGAGAGGACCCTGATATCAGGCGACCCCGCCGGCACCAGATATCCTTCAATAAGCCACACATCAGCCTTCCGCCGCGCGATTTCGGGTTTCCGGCTCTTAAACCGAACCCAATAGTAAGCGACCGGCACTGATGGATCGCGTGCGTCGGCAGGCGGCCATTTTTGGCGCGGCGTCTCCGGTGCCTGGACCGTTTGACCACGCAGGCCAAAGAAGTCCCGCGCAAACGAATAGAACGAATCGCTCATTCCCCCTCCGCGCTCACCGTCTCGCCGCGAGGCGCGGGCGGCTTGCACGGGCGGCCACGACGAACGCGCGGTTCATTTCCGTCGGCACCCAATGCCAGCGCGGGTCGGACCAAAACGAGAACCATGTTCGTGAGCGACCTGTCTTCAGCGCGTGCGAGCGCAGCGATTTGCTCGGCATCGTTATCAGGTAGCCACACATGGATATCTTTAATCGGAGGGGGATATATCTTTTTAGGTTTCTCGCTGGGCGGCTCAATCGTCAGCATTTCATGATGAAAAGAGAACCATTCGCCGGCGGCTCTCACGCCAGAGAAAAAGCAATGCAACCACACTTCGCCCCACGGCGGCGCGGGATCAATGACCCTGATGACCACGAGCGGAAATGGTTGTCCGGTCTGAAGGGTTACCTTGCGATTCTGTAACGTCATCTGATCCCGCGTGTAACCGATTTTGACGTGACCGGAGTCGCCGGCGCGCATGAAATAGATCATGGCGCCAATTTCGGCGCGGTCGCGACCAGCTTGGCGACTGCAAGCCGGATAACCTCTGCCCTGGCGAAAGGTTGCCCGGTCTGGCGGCGTCCCTCAGCGCAGAACGCGTCCAATTCCCGCAACTCCTGGGCGGACATCGTGAGCGCGACGCGCTTTTCGCTGTGTTTCGTTGTCTGGTCCATCTCCTACCGATACACCATAAGCGCCAGTTGTGCTATGCGCTCACATCACGCCAGACATGCACAAATAGAGTTAACATCAATAGCACAAATCAGAATACATTCCCCTCACCGCCGGACGACAGGCGGACAGGACGGCAAGAGCCCGCGTCGCGATCGAAGGGAGTTCAAGGCATGGGCCGAGACGACGTTCGCCGGCGGTATGAACCGCAAGCGACTTGTCGGCCGCTGGCCTCACTATGAGGTTCGGCACCCTTCATAACACTGGAAAGGAAAAGAAGATGATCATGATCCGCGTCACGCAAAGAATTCTGACAGATGACTCGCTCGTTTATAACGTTTCGGCGTTGATTGATGATATCGGCGTGGTTTCTTTTGACGAAGCCGAACAGATGGCGATCAAGATACGCGACGCCATCGAAGACCACACGAACGAAGAAGTTACGATCTGCTTCGACGTATAGCAGCCCCATTCCCGACCCCGCGCCTGGAAAACGCGGGAACGGGAAGTGGTTGATAACCCGGCGGCGATCGTGCCGGACACACAGAAGGGAAACGACAAATGAGCAACGATCTCCTGCCCCGCGCCTTCAGTTTTTTCCTCCTTGCGGTTGGCGCGACCTTCATCACGTATGGCGTTAATAAGCGACGTGAAGTTGCCGTCGGGGCCTTCGGGGCCATTATTTTGGGAATGGCTTTGTGTGGGCTCGCCAGCTTCCTCGTCTTGCGGGGTTGGTGACTGCGTTGCTGACCAAACGAGAGCACATCGCCCGTAAAAACGGTCGATTATCACAGCTAACCACGAGAATAACCCGCGACGCTTCGCAAGGTCAGACACGCGACCCTGGCCCCACGACACCAACCCATCACCCGAGCGGTGACAGGAGGCCGCGATGCATTACACCCTGACCACGATCGAGCAAACCGACGACGGTAAGATCGAAGAACACCGCCGCGAACCGCATTCCAGCCTCGCGGCACTGGTGCGGATCGCCCATCGCCATGACTGGCTCCCCGGCGTGAAGTCGGGCACTGGGCTGACGATCGTGGAGACGGTGTTCAGGAGTGTGGGGTGAGAAGATCGCGGCGGAAGCGAAATTCGGAGCGCCTGTCCGCCCCACAACTCGAGCACCTCCAATATCATCTGGAAGGAACCTGCCAAACGGTTGTCCAGGCTTTGGCGGAACTCGACCTGGAAGATCACGACCTGACGATAGTTCAAGACTAATTGCTGGACCCGCCCCATCCGGTTGAAGAATGCCTGGGTTGTGGATGGTGGTTTGAGGTTTCCGGTCTCGTTCGGGAGAACGAAGATAACGTCGGCTACTGTGACCAGTGCCGCCCAGATATGGACTGACAGCGCCGCCCTGACATATGTAGGATGATGCGTAATGGATGCAAATGTCACAAATCTACACCGCTTCAGCAGGCGGCTTGCCGGTCAAACGGCACGAAGCAATGCGCTTCGATCTGTTTGTCTAATCTACCCTCATACGAGGCTGGCATGTGTCCCGAGGCGCATCGGGTGTGGACACCGGAAGCAATCAAGCAAGAAGCCAGAAGGCGCCCAACAGGTCCTTTGCAATCAGGTAATGGGCCGCTTCCCTAACGTGGCTGGAGCGGGTCGCGGAGTTTGCGCTTTCGTCGCCCCCGCCGAAGGAAGAGCCACCATGGTTTCCCCTTCCGCGAGAATGTCATCCGATCCTCCACATCCCCTGTCCCGCCCACCCAGGCCATCGGCGGCATCTCGTTGAATTTTCGCTCATCGCGTATTTTCCCAGTTGACATATTAGCGCACTATGCGTATTTTGTCGTTATAAACAGGGATAATACGCAGATGACAAATATTCTAAAACTCACCAGACGCGCCGCGCAAGCCCTCGATATTCTGGCTGATGGCGGTTGCTTCACCTATGCGCTGGAACGGAATGGATACACTGGTCGGGAGCAATTCCAGTGGCATCTGCGGTCTCGGACCGGCGGGAACATTCGTGGAATCGGGCGCGCCACTTATTATGAACTGAATGATCTCGGGTTCATGGGCCACGGGCGCCCTAATGGCTTTACCGGAAGTTCGACCAGCTATTACCTGAACCGGGAGGGTTGAGGCATGCAAAAGATCGCTGACGACTACATGCTCGCGACTTTCACGATCATTCCAGGAGAGCGCCTTCACCGGATCATGGCGCTTCTCCACGACACCTATTTCGACGATCTGACGGACGCTCGAATTACTGAGATAGAGCAATTTATCGAACGATTTCGGTGGTGTAATGCTGACGGCCAACGGGTAGACAAGTGATCGACTCTTCGGCCCGCTTCCGAGCCGCCCTGGCCACGCTGGGGCGGTCGGCCGCGTCTCTGGCCCCGTTGCTCCACTGCCACCCGCGCACGGTCCAGGGCTGGCGCCGGACTGGCGCACCGGCCGAGGTGTTGGTCTGGGTCGAGGATGGCGCCCAGGAGGTTGAGGCATGGCGCACGCGCATGCCAGACGTTCGGATCGCGGCTGGCAGGCCGGTGCCACATACCCCGTCCCGGCCGCCACGTCGCCCCTGAGCCGGGTCCCGGCGTTCCCGCTGGATAACCACCACCCGGCCCATCATCGGCCTCACGGGCCTCCCCGCCAGCGCCCGCGCGCGCGTCGGCGGGGAGGGGTAGAACTACCCCAGATTTTCGGGTGGTTGCCGACAACCCCACATCTCGTAACGATATCGTGATGGACGGATTGGACGGTTTTCTGGTTTGACCTGTTCACGTGCGCGCGTACGCGCGTGACGGGGGTATACGTAAAATCCGTCCAATCCGTCCAGGCAGTACTGCTGACCTATCATGCCCGATCCCTCTCCGGTTCCTGGCGTGGAGGCGGGACGTAGATAGCGATCCGCTCGAAGCACCGCTGGCCCGACTTCTTGCCCGCGGGATACCCTCGACTGACCAGCGCCTGGCTGAACCGCTTCTGAGACCCGGACTGCTCGCCAGCCGACTTCGCCCACTTTTCCCAACTTCGGAACAACTCGCCGACCGGAGCCCAGTCATCCCGCCGCGTCGTACAGCATTCCTGGACCCACAAGGAGAACGCGTCCTCCGCCTCGAAATACTCAGTCGTGGCCACCTGGACGGCCGCCGGGGGATTTAACTTTTTATCCTGCCACCATAAACAGCCGTCGATCATCCACCGTAATATTCCTGGCGCCTCCTCGCGCAATTTATCCGGCAGCGTATGGTCCATCTTGTCCCTCGATATTTCCACGTCGAACGGTATCATATTAAACCGCCTTTTCATTGCGTTTGTGACGTTCTGTAGGCCGGGCTTATGGTTTCCCGAGATGAACAACTTAAATTGCGGGATAAACGTGAAATGATCCTGTCGCATGTAATTCGCCGTGATCGGATCGCCGCCCGTGATCGCTGACACTCTCGCGGTATTAAGAAGATTGCCGTCCGATGTCTCTTGCGCGACCACCAGACGCGCGCCTTGCAAGCGCGCTAATTCTGTCAGGTGCGACGCTCCCTGGCGCTGCATGAATGTCTCTGATGGCGATACGACCGCGTAATCTTTCATGATCCATTGGATCGTGTTCAGGAACGTCCCCTTGCCATTTCCCCCCGTGCCGTACGCGAAGAAAAGCGCGTGCTCCCGGATCGATCCGGTAAGCGCGTAGCCGGCGACCCGTTGGAGATATCCGATCAGTTCATGATTGCCTGCCGTCACTTCCACGAGGAATTCCAACCACGTCGGGCAGTCGCCTTCCGGCGCGACGGCCGTCAGTTTCGTCATATGTTTGGCGGATTCATGCGCGGAAAGCGCGCCCGTCCGTAGGTCAACGATCCCACCTGGCGTGTTAAGCAACCACCCATCGTCGTCCCACTGCTGCGCGGTCGCGGCGTGCCGCCGGTCAGCGCGGGCCAACTTCTCGACGGCCGCCACGGTCTTGCCGGAAGCTAATTTGGTTTGGAGCGCCGGTTGATGGGCTTCCGCGCTGGCGGCACGGCAGATGCGTCTGACGAGGTCGTAGACGCGCAGCGTGTCGTCCTTGCGCCAGACGGAGCCATCCCAGGCCATCCAGCGTCCCCACGCGTCCACGTAACGCAGCGCGGTCGCGAAATGGTAGCTGAACCGTAGCGCGAGGGCGTCGTCCGCGAACTCCGGGGGGACGATCTCGCCGTTGACCGAAGCGGGACGGTCGGTTGGTGGTCGCTCCGGCGGCGGTATCGCGTCGAAGTAAGCGGGCGTCGCATGGCCGTTCGTCACTGCGGATTCTGGCAGGTCGATCGGCTCGCCCGGCCCGTCGTCCCAGAACTCTATGCGGTCAACGGGCACGTCGCGCCGCCAGCAGGTAGGCGCGATATTCCGGGCAGACCGCCGCGAATGCCCAGCGCAACGGCTCCGAAGCCCCGGCGAGGTTTTCGTAATGTGCTACCGGGTCCGCCTCGGCCGTGTGGTGGTATCCCGCGATTCTGACCTCGGCGGCAGTGAACTCGGCCCAGATCAGCGACGGGATCGCTTCTTCCAGTTGTTCGTATCGGTCTTGTGGCAGGAGACCCATGCCGCCGAGTCGGGCCACCTTCATGACGGCGGCCCTGGCATCTTCGAACTCCGCCAATCCCAGAACCACGAAAAGCGCCTGGGTTTTCGCCTCACCCCGGATGCGAGGCCACACACGCTCCCTGAAATCCTCCGCGAATGACATCAGAGTGCCGCGAGCGCCGTGAGGGCATCGTCAACGCACCGGGCGACGATATAGACATTCCCGGACTTCTCCCACGCCTCGCGAAACCGTAGCTGCGATTTTTCGAGGCGCCCGGTCCTGGTTTTGGTCTCGATCGCGACACCTCGACTCCTGTAGCCGCCCATGATGTCGGCGATCCCGCTGGCCGAAGCCTTGACGCGACGCCTACCATCGAGCGTGAGGAAAACGCCCGAATTCTGCCGCCAGAAACACGCCCCAGGCAACGCCGTGACAGCGACCAGCACCGGATTGGTGACATCCTCGCGCTCGCTCATGCGCGGGCCTTGGCTTTTGACCGCGCGGCCATGACATGACGCGTCCAGTATGCGCTGTATCCGCGTGCCCGCCGGATTTCCTCCAGCTTCGCGAAGGTGTCGGCGCGTGCGAGCAACTCATTCCACTCGCGGCCGCGAGCGTTCAGAACGTGAATCCCGCCACCCCACGCCGGGAACGACGTCACCACCTCAAGTTGGCCGTCAACGGCCTCGGGCGGTTTCCATTCGCTCTTCGCGTCGTCGTCTGGGTTCAGGATGCATCCAGGTTCTCCGGGATATTCGCAATCCTGCCCCGCGCGCCAGTTCGCGCCGCCGGCGAACACACGGTAACAGCGTTCGCAGGTGTGTACTGGCTCCGAGGCGGGTTTTCGTTTCTTGTCGTCCAGCGTCCAGGCACGAACGGCATCGGGCATGCCGTGTCCCTCATGGATATTGCCAGCGTGATCAAGGAGGACGGCGCGCGACCCATCCGGTTTCGGACGTAAAACCCGCCCGCAGTTTCCGAGTATCGCAACCTTACCGTTTCTGCGTGTCACGATTGTCCCAAGCCGTGTCGAAACGCACCACACCATTTCACCTTCGATGGACGGTGACGGCGCGAAACGAGAACGTTTGTATGGCTTCCCCTCTATATTCCCATCCTTGTCATTCAGCCCGGCGATTGAAGAAACGGGCTTATCACTGACGTTGATTGTGAAATATATTCTACTCTCACTTTCAAGATGCGTTGTTATGTTGCATCTGAGCCCGCGCCGCACGAACAAGGATTGAAGGCGATTAGCCATTTCCTCGTTGTTACCGCACGTGATCTGAAACGTGGCCCTGGTCCATGTTATTGAATTGTCTGCGTTGCGCCCATCTCCCAGGTTCATAGCTGAAAGCAGGACTCTGGCCTGACGGTCGCTTAGCCCTTCGAATATGCGTGGGATTGACTTATCCAGCCAAGGAGACAGGGCGCCAAAACCGCGCAAATGCTTGCGTGCGCCACGCGGATTTCCTTTACTAATTCCGAATTGTAAGAGATCGGCATATTTCATCATTTTCCGCCTTACACGGAATGTGCTATAACCGAGTCCACACGACCTCATAACGCGATGTATTTCGTCACAATGAGTGGTCTTGGTGACCGACTGTGAAATTGTGACGCGGCGCCCATCTTTGGTGATGGTCCCGTCAGTTAGGAACCATCCTATAAATCTTATTTCGTCGTCCGACAGTATGCAGTCCGGCACCGTTGATGCACCGCAGACCGGAATAACAAACATACCCTTGCGCGCCGCCGACTTCTCTGCATGTTCCTTCCGCCAATTAACACACGTTGGGCTACAACCGCGAACAACCATGTCATGATATTGGGTCACGCGGATATCTAGTTGCGGAGACGCTAACCCGAACATCCCCTCTTTTCCATGCAACGGACGAAGGATTATTTCGTCAATATCGCTCCAATGGCACTCTCCAGTCTTTACGTCGAACGATGCAACTACATCGGTTGGGAGCAACTCGTTGTGTCTGAGCCAACCGCGGTAGGAAAGAATCTCGGTTTCTGAATCAACGCACCATTGCAGAAACCTGGCGAGAGATTTCGTTCGCCGCGCCAGAATGGCACCCGCGACAATCGGGATATCAAGCCCCTCGCCCACCAGATCGCATGAGCAAAGCAATTCGGTGTTGCCGTTCCCGAGGCCGGAAATCCGTGCCTTGCGTTCGACCTCTGGCGTCTGGCCGTCAACGGAAACAGCGGCGATGCCAGCGGCTCGCGCTTGCTCCGCGATATGCTCAGCATGGTCGACGCGCACCGCGAATGCGATGGCGGCGCGGCGATCGAGGTAGGTTTTGTAGTGCTCGATCAGATCCCCGACCAGTTTTGGCTTGTCGGTCTCGGCCGCCAGTTCGTCGGTCGCGTAGTCGCCGCCCCTGATCGATATCGTGGAGAGGTCAATCCGTGTCGGCGGCGCGTAATAGTCGTAGTCGGCGAGCCACCCGGCATCGATCAGTTCACGGACGCCGGGCCCAGTCACCATCGAATCGAACGCGCGCCCAAGCCCACGGCCATCCAGGCGCAGCGGCGTGGCGGTGTAGCCGACAACATAGGCATTCGGCCAATATTCGATGACTTTCTGATATTGGCTCGCCACCACATGATGCGCCTCGTCAAAAATCACGAAATCCGGCGCATCGTATTTATCGAGCCGTCTCGCGACGGTCTGGATCATACCGATCTGAACCAGCCAGTCCGACTTCGGCCATCCAGGTTGAATGCGCCCGTGGCGGACATCGAGCAAGCGGAGCGAGGCGGATAACTGATCAAGCAGCTCGCCTCGGTGTACGAAAATATAAACCCGCCGACCTCTCGCCAGGGCCAGCATCGCCATCCAGGCGATCATGAAGCCCTTGCCAGACCCGGTCGGCGCCACCAACAGGACGCGCCGACGGCCACGAACGAATTCGGCGCTTATCAGCGGAAATAGCGGAGCCTGATAATCACGTGGCTCTGACGGCACCCATCCCCTCCATGGTTGACAACCACGGATTGGATGGCTAGATGTTGCGTGTCACCGACAACCTCCGCTCCAATCCGCGCCCCCGCCTCATGGCGGGGGTTTGCATTTCAACTGTGCGCTTCCGTCGCGGGCGCGGTCAACGGGTCCAGAGCGGGAACAGGAAGCGGCGCGACCCACTCATCCCTGATCCACGTCGCCACCGCTCCGAATACGACCAGAGACGCGCCGTTTTCGCTCGCTTCCAGTTTGCCGATCTGGCCGGCGAGTTCGGGATTCGCGGCGGCGCCATCTTCGGTCAGGCGCACACGCGGAAAAACAGCCATCAGAACGGTATCTGGTCGTCCAGATCGTCCTGCGGTGGCCGCGCCGCTGGCGCAGGGGCGGATCGTGCCGGCTGACGCGAGGGTTCATCGTCGGATTTATCTCCGCCTCCCAGCAACACCAGTTGACCGCCGAACGCCTGCAACACGACCTCGGTTGAATATTTCTCGGTGCCGTCCTGCGCCGTCCATTTACGGGTTTGCAACGACCCCTCGACGTAAATGCGCGACCCCTTTTTCACGTACTTCTCGACCACCGGCACCAGATTGGGATTGAAGACCACAACCCGGTGCCATTCGGTGCGCTCTTTCTTCTCGCCGGAATTCTTATCGGTCCAGCGTTCCGATGTCGCGATCGAAATGTTCGCGATTTTCGTGCCGGACTGAGTGCTATGGATTTCCGGATCGCGGCCAACGTTGCCAAGCAGCGTCACGCGGTTGACTGACCCGGCCATCAGTAGGACTCACTTTCCGGCACGGAACCGCCGGCACCGGACAAGAGATCACCGTCCCGCGCGGGCGCGTCGATGCGCGAGGTCGGATCGTCGGTTTCCCCGTCGGTCTCGCCGGTATGCCGCGTCACGCTCGCCTGGATCGCAGCGTCCACCGTCGCGAAAAGTGCGGGCTGCTTGTCGCGCAGCCATGAAACCTGTTTGGAAACCACGTCGTCACTCAACAGCGTGTTGTGGGCGTCGATGTCGGCGGTCGCACCGAAACGCTCAGTAAGGTTGTCGGCGATCTCCTTGGGCGTCGGCGGCTTTTTGTTCGCCGGCTTATCCTCGACCAGCGGTCGCACCGTGAACGGCTTTCGGCTGGCGCGAGTCGCCGTCAATGCCATGGTGACCGGCTTTTCGATATGCGATACTTCGCTGATACGGATGCCCCCGACATCCATGCCGCCAAATTTCACGGTATCGTCCCGGTAGAGTTTCATCTGGCGGCCAACATACGCCTGGCCATCCGGACCCCAGACATTGACAAGCACGCGGCGCATGGATTTACAGGGTTTGTACGGCTTACCGCCGTCGCCATCGAAATTGATCGCGATTGGTTGCTCTGGCTCTTTGCAGCGCGAGACCTTGGTGACGGTAATCGTCTTCATGACGCCGCCGATAAGGTCGTCGCTGTTCAGCTGGTCGCTTTTGGGAATGATTGTGTCAAGCATGTTCGTCATGGCGATCTCCTGGCTTCCGGGGCTATTAAACGCTGATTTCCTGCTCGACGCGGCGCTTCGTGGGAAGCAATCTCGCCTTCGACGCGATGATCTCGTGATAACGCGCGAGTTTCTGTGTTAGACGTTCCTCGAACGCAGCCGCCGCCTCTATGATGGCGTTCTGAACCTTTGGATCGGGATAGACCCGCAACGTGATCATTGGCAGGCCACCGCTGTAAGAGATGAAGTCGCACCAGCCTCGTTCGGAAACGAGGTGACCGGTCTGCTCCTGAATAAGATAATCAGCGGGAATGGTCTGACCGGCGACATTCTCAATCATCGTCTCGATCTGGTATTTTTGCCGGCGTGACTTGGTTTCAATGAAACCGTCATCCCCCACGAGACCGTCCGGGGAAAATCCGATCGTGAAACCCCACTTGTCATTCGTGATGAAGCCCATCTCCTGAACCGGCGCGTAATGTTCAGCATAGAGGTTGCGCGCCTCAATCTCGTCGTCGTAACCGCGCAACATGTCCTCGCCGATATAGTGCGGCTCAACGTACCGGGTGATTCGCTGTGCCAGCAATTCATACAGATGCGCACGCTCTTTGTCGTTGCTGGCCATCTTGAGTGTTGGCGTGACGATGAGTTTCATTTCGCTCGCGGTCAGCAACCCGCAGCGCGCGGCCAACCACTCGTCGGAGCCTTGAATCAGATCGGTGTGGTATTGGATTGTCATCAATAAACGATCCTCACATGCGGAATTTCACCCTTGGCGACGGCCGTCACCAATGCGCGCGCCATCAGAGGGCCGGGCAGCAATTCAGTTGGTTTGGTGGTGCCGATAGAGAAAAGTGGATTTTCCAGAACGATCTCAATCGCTTTCACTGCTTCATTATTAATCGCCGCCCGATGCGCCTTGTCGGCGGCGCGACGCTCGTCTTCGACGCGTTTTGTTTCGGCGTCTTCCGCAGCGCGCCGTCGCTCGGCTTCAACGGCCGCGACCCGCTCGGTTTCGGCTCTCTTCTCAGCGGCGACCCGCGCGGCCTCGGCCATCTGCGCCGCCGCTCGCTGGCGGTCCTCAGCGGCACGCTGACGTTCTAGTGATGCGAGCCGTTCACGCTCGACGGCTTCGATCGCCTCCTGCTTCTCGCGTTCAGCGCGCTCCAACGCCTCGGCTGCTTCACGCTCGCGCCGCGCGGCTTCCTCGGCCTGCCGGACGCGCTCGGCTTCGGCTGCGCGCAACTGAGCCTGCGCGCGCTCCTCCGCTTCACGGGCTTCCTGGGCGGCTCTGGCTTCGGCCTCTGCCTTCGCGTTGGCGGCGGCCTCTGCGGCGATCTGTTCCTCGCGCAACCGCTGGGTCTCGATCGCCGCCAATCTCTGGCGTTCGGCTTCCTCAGCACGCAACCGTTCCAGTTCAGCCGCCTCAGCCTCACGCTTCCGTGCCGCCGTCAGCAAGCCAGCGGCGCGATCCCGTTCGACCGCCAACGCGTCAGCGGCGCGGGCGGTGAATTCCTGCCAGTCGCGCGGCGGGTAGTTGTTCAGGTAATCCAAGCGGGCTTCAAGTTCGGCTATAGTCTCGGTTGCACCGTAACCGGGCGGTTCCACAATCGCCGCCAACGCAGCCTCATGCGCCGCCACGCGCGATTTCTCCCGGTTCTCGAATTCAGTCAGCGGCGCGCGGATTTCATTCCGGAGCGCATCGAACTTTTCCGTGACGATCTTTTCCTCGGCGACAATCGCCTTCTGGATGCGGAGATGATCTTCTTTCAGCGTTTTGCCGAGCCGCAACAGGTCTTGCTTCGCGACCGAAACCTTCAACGCCTTGGACGCGATTTCCTCGCGGCCCTTGCGGGTGCTGATGTCGGGCTTGAAGTCTTTCAGTTCCGCGAACAGCCGGCCGAAAATATCGGTCTGGTCAGCCGCCAGGATCGTCGGCAACGACTTTGGAATGACGGTCAATTCCGTGGATTCGATTGCGTCGCTCACTTGCCCTTAACCTCCCCCTCGATCCTCGCCCGCTCATTACGCAACGCCAACCGTATCACATCCACGAACGGCATCGTCGTTCGCCACTTCGGCGTATCGGCCGGTCGCGCCGGACCTAATTTACGGGAGAGCCAGAACAACGTGTCCGCGTCCGCCGGCTCAAGTCGGACCGTGCCGGCCCATGGGAGTTTGATTGCCATGCGCCTATCTAGATGGCGCGGTATCTCGGTGTCAAGCGGGTTTCGTGGCCGGGTTTTCGTCGCTCAGCCAATATGCGCCAGAGCGGCTTTCCCGATATATTCGCTATACGCCGGGGGAATCGCCTGGGAAAGACCAGCCATCGTGGCCCACGGCATGCCCATGACATCGCGCGCGTCGTCAACGGAATAGACGTTGCGGACCTCGTTTCTCACGACGTTCTGTTGCGGCGTGTTGCCCGTGACCGAAACGACGCGCCGCCGGTCGTGCCGATCCATTGAGGCGCCGACGGCCGTCACAACCCTCCGTTTGTCGTGCGTCTCGTCTCGCGGCCCATGGCCGTAAATGCCGATGGCCCGGCCGTGGTGGTCGCAATCGGGCTGCCAGACAAAGAAATTCATTTCAAACAACCGATGCCGCTGCAATTCCGCGCCGCACTTAGTGCGCAACGCGAACATTGTGCCACAAAGTATCAGCGTCACGCGGAGCGGCGCGCCGACGACGTTCTCGATACAATAAGGACGCCCACTCGCGACCAACATTTCGCGCGTCTCGGGGATCAGATCATCGTGCGGCCGGCCGGTCGTCTTCAGTTTTCCATTCCACATCCCGGCGAGCGGCGTGTGCTTCTGGCAGATAGGCGACGCCCAGATGAAGTCGGCGCGCTCGAGAATCACCGGCAGGCGCCTCACATCGGCGCGGATGAACGGAAAGGGATAGCGGCGCTGCGGTTTCAGATCGACGCCGATCACATCGAAGCCCGCGCGATGCAGGCCCATGGATGCGCCACCGGTGCCGCAGAACAGATCAATCGCGAGCGGCTTCCTCACCTCTTACGTCCCTGCAAATCAACCTCCCCACCCAACCACCGATCCAGCCAATCCCCCACGCGCCGATCCTCCCGCGCCGGTTCCACGGGCGACGCCGCGAAATCGAAGGGTGACGGGTTGAACGGGTCGGGCGCGGGAGGCGCCCCCGGCGCCGTTCTCGGACCGGGCCACGGGCCGAAGTGGGGTTCGGGGAGCGGGAGGGGGAGTTGGGCGGGTTTCACGCGGAGGCGATCTCGGCGAAGAGGCCGGCGTCAGACGTTATGCGAGATACAGCACGCACGTTATTTCTGGCGACCAGTTCGATCCCGACACAATCACGTTCAAGTCGGTCAGCAACCAGCCCAGTCGTGCCCGCGCCGAAGAATGGGTCAAGTACGACATCGCCTTTCCGACTTCCGGCGAGGATACAACACTCCGCGAGCTCTGGCGGCATCGTGGAAAAATGGCCATCGATATATGGTGGTGGAGAAATGGACCACACCGAGCGTTTATATCGCGTTTCACCAACCGTAATGACGCGGTCGGCCTTTTGTGGTCTCCGCCGTTTTGGGTCGGGATTGACATCTCCAAGATCGCGAAAGCAATGCGATGCCTTGCGAACATAGCCAGCGTACAATGCTGGCTCTTTGATGGCCTCCGCATCGAAATAATAGTCTTCCGACTTAGCCAGAAGGTAGATCATTTCATGCGCCGGGACGGTGCGGCACTTGATGCGGCCAGGAGTGGTGCGCGGTTTGTGCCAAACGATCTGATCCGCGATTATCCACCCATCCCCTTCCATGGCGAGGGCCGCCCTCGCCGGTATCATCAGACGCCGTTTGTTGATCGTGGTATCTCCAAGGTTGAGGAACATCACGCCGTCGGCGGTCAGTAAGCGGAGCGCTTCACGGAACGCTGTCACGAGAGCGGACAAGTATTCCTCTGGCGTTTTTTCCATCCCAATCTGCGCCGAGTCGCCGGCGTCTCGTAGTCGATAATATGGCGGACTCGTGCAAATCATCTGCACGCTCGCATCCCGCAACGATTTAAGCACCTCCCGACAATCGCCATGCAGCACTCTGACACTCACGACCAAAGCCCCAACTTATGGGCTTTCGCAACCGACATCCGCGACGTCTTCACCCCGCGCCTCGCGGATCGCTTGCTGGTCGTCGGTTTTCTCTCCTCCGCCTTCGCGATCCGTGAATCCACCAGCGCGTCGAACCGCATCGCCATGACCTCGGCTCCCCATGTCATCGGCACCGAATAATCGCGCAGAATCGCGAAATACTCCACGATGCGCTCACATCGAAAAACCAGATCGCCGACGGTCGCCAGCATCCCGGCCATGGCTTCCTGATTGTCGTTCAGCATGCCGCCGATGGCTTTCCATTCGACCCAGATGTGTAATGACCTGTCGTCCTTGATCTTCGCGATTGTCAATGTGTCGGGAGTCCCGGCCTTCGATCCTCGTTTCGCCTCAAAGCGGTGTGACCACTGCCCATTCGCGCGTGATCTGTCAAAACCCATAACGACGTGCGGACACATGATCGCGGCCTCGGCGAACGCCACGGCCTTCTCCTGGCGCCATGCCTCGCGTGGAATTGGTTTCGCGCGCCGGATTTCTCCTGGGGTTACTGACACCCCGCACACTCCTCCACATCCCCCACCACACCCCCACGCACCGGCCCCGTATTCGGCACCGGCCCGACGTCTTCGCCACGTCTCCTCCGATCCCAGTACCGGAGGGCGCCGCGATAGAACCGTTCATCTTGCGGCTTCAGTGGGATCATGCGCTCGGCCATGATCACCCATTGCTGGTAGACATCTTCGGCGGTTGCGCCAACGCCGTAGTAGTTTGGGATGTCCGAAGACATCGACACCGGCATCGGGGCGTCGCCGGCGAGGGCGCGGTCGATGAGGGCGAGCATCTCAGGGGTCACGCGGCACGCCCGATCTGCCGCCCGCCGTCAGTCTTCCGATAGATGACCAGGGGTTGCATATACCGCGATATACGAGATTTGTTATAGCCGCTGAGGCCATGGTACCCGCTCAGGTGATAACCATCCCTCATCGCCATGTCGCAAATGGTCGGCCACGGCCTCGATATCGGCACTAACGGGATGCCGCTGCTTCCAGGGACGCCACCCAGCGCTGTCCGCAAGCCGGGAACATCAGCGAACATCTTGATCGTAGGTAACGGCTCTGGCGCGCGGAGCAACGATGGAGCGGTTTTTTTTGTCGCCGCGAACCGCGCCGCGACCGTCTTTTTCGAAAAATCCGCCGGCCGGCGCAAGCCGAGACTTTCGATCGCGTAGGTTCCGATCGTGTTCCACGGCGGCAGCGGTGTTCCGGCGAACGCTTCCATGCGTCTGACGATCTCGGGCGGGAGCATGTACGTCGGATACCACTGCCGCAGAACCACAAGGCGCTCCTCGGTGGCCCATACCGCCTTGCGCCAGTTTTGTTTGCCCTCGTCGAGAATGGGAGATTGGCGTTTCTGAAGGATGCCGGCCACCACGAGCCGCCGTGCCTTTTTACCGGCGGCGTTCGACGAGACACCCAACAGCCTTCCGATATCACCGATCGACTTGCCCCCGATCCAGTTCAGACAGAGGCTTGTTAATTTATCTGGCGGCCACCACTGGGAGACATGATCGAACAATGCCGTCTTTTGTTCCGTCGTTAACTCGGGAACTTCGACGGGGATGGTCGGGATAACAACCACGCCATCATGCAGCCGGCGATTTTTCAGGCCAAGCGTTCGAAGGCGCCCGATCACCATACCCTTTGTCACCGTCAGGGACGACGTGGAAACCGCGCGCCCGATCTGGGATTGAGAAATACCCTTATGATGGAGCCGCCGGATTTCCCGGTCGATGTCGGACGTTGCCCACGCGCTCATACTTACCTCCGTAACGTTTGTTCCAACGGCCCGGATCGTGACCGCCTGCCCTCACCAGTTCGCCCATTCGATAACAACCCCCGGCTTCGTCTTTCCGACGCGCCAGACGACAGCGAAGAAATCATGAAAGCCGCCGCCCCGACACGCCTCACCCTCTCGGGCCAGCATCTCCCCTGGCGGCATTGAGGGTCGATGCGAGAAGATCATCCGATGATTCCTCCTACTCTGCATACACAGCCCTGCACACATTCCTACCAACATCGAACGTGATATTTGCGTGAAAGAACAAACGCAACTCAATTTGAAGCGAT
>Ga0209624_10001845_pt1 | contig 16195 bp, 22 predicted proteins | sample JacPinW_OM2H0_O1_FD_188565 | JGI IMG/M metagenome (GOLD analysis project Ga0209624, IMG submission 188565) | Forest soil microbial communities from Algoma, Ontario, Canada - Jack Pine, Ontario site 1_JW_OM2H0_O1 (SPAdes) (version 2) | ecosystem: Environmental > Terrestrial > Soil > Boreal...
GTCATCAGTGGAAGATAGCGCAAGAGTGAGAACGAAACAAGAACTCATCATCGCTTAATGGCTGAAACCCACCAGCACCAACTTGGGTTGTACCTCGCTCCCGCTGGGTGCGCACCTCATCCACGAAGTTACCGTCACCCTTTTCCTGAACGAAATGCGGTGCGCCGCTTCTTGCAACCTGCCAGTTGCAATCGATCGCCAAATCACTTAGCATCGATGCAAATGCCGTACCGTGATCCAGCGAACGAATGGCGGTCGGCGCGGGAACGTCATGGCCAGAATGACATCATGCCGGGCATGCGGGGCTATGATCTCAGCTGACGCGAGTACTTGCCCGCGGTGCCATACCATCCTCAGCCGCATCGCTGTTGCGCCGGCCGGCCTTGTCGCACTGCTTGCGATCTCGGTTTTGTACGTTCTCGTACAGCGTTATTGGTGAATGCCGGTCGGTTGCAGGCTCGCCCCTGGGTTTCCGCTGACTGTCGCGCCCCTGAGGCGACCTTAGGCGATCCTGAGGTGGCTGGGGCGGGGATCAGATGACAACAGTGGACGAGTTGAGAGACGTGCTTCAGGGCCAACGAACGCGCGTCGCCGCTCTCCGCGAGCGGGTCCAAGACAAGTATCTCCGCGACTGCTTGGTGTCTGCGGCGGGCGTTCTCGACATGGTGAGACTCAGCATCAGTCCAGCGACCTTGGCAGAGCCCCGCTTCGCGTCCTCTCGCGCATGGTGGCTCCAGCAAACAGAGAAGTTGCTTGGCGGCGCGTCTGCACAGATCGATTTCGTTGACAACTACGTGAGGAAGTTTGGAGACGACGTGAAGTCCTTTCCATCTTGAGGTGAGTCAGCCCCTGCAACAGGAAAGAGCCCAGTGCCAGACAAGTTCGTTGAGTTCACCAACGCGCGCACCAACCAGTCCGTGTGGGTCAACCCCGACCACGTTCGCAACGCGCAGGCAGTTCCTGGCAAGCCGGATTGGACCGAACTGGCCATGGGTGGGAAGGGACAAGATGTGGCCGTGCAAGGGGACCCTAAGTCCGTTTTGAAGGAACTGACGGAGCAGCGCAGCCCAGTAAGCAAATCGCTTACACCGCCACCCCCTAAGCGCACCCCTTCACGGCCCCCTAAACCCTCCTTCACGTCGACTGACGTGTCCCTGAGGCTCCCTGAAGTGGTCTGGGGTGAGAGGGACCGAGGAATATTTTTGAACGCCCATGTGAGAGCCATTGACGAACGGCCCCGGAGGGTTTCCCCCGCCAGGGGGTCTGGCTCGGCAACCTGAGCCGGTCGCAAGGAGATCCCAACACACACGCACCGATGCAGGATGGTCAGCCGGTCACAGCGCACCAGCATCACCACTGAGCGCAGCTATCAACACACCAGCGTGCCACTGCATCACCATGCCACTAGACCAGGGTCATGCGTCATGGCCACCGAAGGCCACCTCAAGGCACTGCCAAAAGGCTTTCAGTGCACTCTATTGACATACTGACACAATGTCTTTATCTTCACTGGCATAAACAAGGCAGGAGGATAGGATGCTGGTTGGATATGGACGCACCTCGACCGTCACTCAGGAGGCTGGCTTGGAGGCCCAAGAGCGTGACCTCAAGGCCGCTGGGGTGGAGAAGCTTTTCACCGAGCAGGTCTCGTCCGTGGCAGACCGTGCCCAGCTAGAGGCCGCTATGGACTTCTGTAGGGCTCGCGATGCCTTGGTCGTAACCCGCTTGGATAGGCTCGCACGCTCCATCCGTGACCTCTGCTCCATCGTTGATAGGCTAGAGGCCAAGGGTGTCTCGCTGCGCATCCTCGGTATGGGGCTGGACACTGCCACGGCCAACGGGAGGCTGATGCTGAACGTGTTGGGCTCAGTGGCTCAGTTCGAGCGTGAGGTTATGCTGGAGCGCCAACGCGAAGGGATTGCGAAGGCCAAGAGCGAAGGCAAGTTCAAGGGCCGTGCACCCACAGCCAGGAGGAAGGCTGATGAGGTCAAGGCGATGGCCCAGGCTGGGATGACTAGGCTGGAGATCGCTGGGAGGCTGGGCATTTCAGAGCGGAGCGTCTACCGAGTGCTCGGACAATCCCTGTGAACCAGGGTTAGGCGGGGAAAAGTCCTCGGGCTTCGCCCTGTGGGATGGATGACGATGACGGTACGTTCATTCCTTCGCATCGCCCTTCGCATTGCCTTCATCATCGCTCTTGCACTTGTCAATTTGGTCATTCTCGGCTTCGCAGCCTATTCGATATTCCTGGTCGCCAAGTGGTTAATCGGACTCGTCTAGTCCGCTCATTGACCTAGGGGCGACACCTTTCGCCTCAACAGGATGCCCTCCAGGAGTCGCAGGGAGACTCACAGGCGACCACCGAGCGTTTCCGCTATGTGGGTACCGGGGGACGCTGGCGGGCCTGTGCGGCCCACTAGTGAGTCAGGAAATGGGCGTTGGGAGGTGGGCGTAGTCCTCGCCTGCGCCTGCGGGGTCCGCGACGGTCGAGGCTTGCCGCTCCCGAGCCCACCGCTGCTCTGATTTCTCTGCGCGGCGCACGGACGCAATTAGGCCCGACCATCGGAGAAGATCGGTCGAGCCGGCCAATTAGTGCCCACCATCGCAGAACACACGCAGCGGTCGGTCATCGAGCGCGAAAGCGCGTAGGCCTCAAGTTTTGTGAGTGATCCTCACATTATTCAACTGCCTGCGTCAGGCCCGGCGTAAAAGCCAAAAGACGCAATCCCCAACCCAACATCAGGAGAACTCCATGGACGCTTCATTGCGCCTAGACGACACCCTTGCATACGCCAGGATGGCTGACGAGACGCCAAACCAGTCAGCCACGGCGGACACCGCCAACAAGGCTAGCTCCAAAGACCCGCTTCTGGTTGTCCTCAAGGCAGCCTTAGCCCACGTCGAACGGGCCGATAAGGCCGAGAAGAGCGCTGCCGATCATCGCACCTCCGCTGGCCTACGGTTCAAGGAGTTGAAGGACCGCGTACAGGCTGGTGAAGTGGGAAAGGTGACATGGGCAGGCTACTGCGCAGAGCACATCCCGCAACTCGATCAGCGCACGGTGGAACGCTACATCGCCATCGCTGCGGGCAAGGCTGCCAATGTTGGAGGCAATGGCTCTTCACAGCATGCCGCTCAGTCCAGCCCGGAAGAGGAAGAGGCCATGCGTCAGCATCGCTTCAAGAGGGCATGGGAGGATGCACACCGTCTACGCCCATTTGATGGGGTGAAGTGCACGCCTGAGGACGCCTACACCTTCTGGCGCATGGATGGTCAGCAGCCTGATAGCCCTTACGCTCGCTCCGCATGGAACGCCATGTGCGATGAGTTCAACAAGGGCAAAGGCAAGGTATGGGATGGAGTTAAGGATGCTCCTTACCACGCCTGGAGGTCCGCTCGTGGCTTCCCTGACGACGCTAAGGCGCGCTCGATGTGGGAGAAAGGAGCCCTCGATGGCCACCGTGACGGCTACCGAGATGTGGACGACAAACCAGAACCGTCCACAACATCGGAGAAGCGCAAGGCTCAATATGCCGAGTCCAAGCGCCGTCAGCGTGCCAAGTCCTCGACCATCCGTGAAGCCAACGGAGGGAAGGCGACCAAGCCTCGTATGGATAAGGAGACAAACGAGCAGTACCAGAAGCTGGCGATGCTGGCCAAGGTGATGGACGCTGGGCAACTCCAGATCATCAATGAGATGATCGAGGAGCGATGGCCAGGGACTGAGGACAAGGCGATGAAGGCCAAGGCAGCTAGAGACGCAGCCTGAGCGCCACGGTGCGGCTGACAACTGACAACCCCTGGCTGGAATAATCCGGGTGGGGAGACCTACCAACCACCCAACAATCTGGAGACCACCATGGACGCCTTCATTGGCCCCGATGACTTCGCTTGCGCCATGCAAGCCCACTGGACCAACCCCGACACCCTCAACAATGTCTCCAGCCCAGCCCTCATGTCCCTTTGGACCGTGATGGCCGACACCTTCAACCAAGCCATCGAAGGCAACATCGCCGCCGACAATCCTTTCAGAGAGGACCCTGAGAATGGAAAGTGGATGGTCCTATCCCCAGCCACCGGCTCAGGGAAGACTCAGGGCATCCGCCTGTACTCAGCGATGCAAGCTGCGGCCAACCTCCATCGACCTTCCTCCAGCAAGGTAGGCATCCTCATTGTCACCAGGGAGATTGAACAGGCTGATGAGTTGGTCAGGGATGTCCAAGTCAGCTTCGAGGAGACTTTACCCCCCTCAATCCATTCATCCCTGTTAGAGCTTCAGGGGGGTAATCAGACCAAGGTCGCCCTCGCGCGCCACTCCCAAGCCCCTGAAGTCACCCTGGAGGACATGAGGCGGGCTGATGTCTTGGTCGTCTGTCACGCCTCCTACGTCCAAGCCCTCGATAGCTTGTCCCAGAATGTTCAGGACCGATGGTCATCTCTCATCAACTGGGAGCATGGCCAGCGAAGGCTGGTGGTCGTGGATGAGACAATCTCAAATCTGGTCGAAGAATATCGGCTGGAGTTGGACTTCCTGTCCAGCACCGTGGGCGACATCAGGCAGGATGTCCGAGACAAGTTCCCTGGTCAGATACGGCTGCTCAACGCCATGCTGCAAGTCCTCCGAACCATCCGCGAGAAGGCCAAGGCCATGAAGGAGGTTGATGACGACGCCAGCCATAGCGATGCGGCAGTCTGGAACGCTGCCACCCAAAGGTCACCTGAACTCGCCAAGGCGTGGGCTGAGGCTGCTCAGTTTAGTGACATGTCGGGGCTAAGGTCTGCCATCAAGGCTGACCGGAAGATGACCGAGGCTTGGGGAGGAAAGAGTGAGGGCAGTCGAGGGCAGCACAGGATGCGCACCGAGGCCATTGATAAGGACCTCAAGTCCGTCCAGGCCATCTGCTCGCGTTGGGCTTGGTATGCCCGCTCTGGCAAGTACGACACTCTCAACGCCTCACGGCTGGTCCTGCCTGAACCCTTCCCCCTGAACGTGGTCTGTCTCGACGCCACCGCTGGACGGGAAGTCTTGTGGGAGTTGCTCGGGAAGGAGAATGTCGTTCGTCCCGAGCTACCCGAGGGAGTCCGAAGCTATGAGAAGGTGACCCTGAACGTGGCTCGAGTCTCTGGTGGGGGTCTCGGCAAGGGCTCAATGATCGAGAAGGGCAAGGCCAGACTGGCTCGTCTCATCGACCACCTCAACAAGAGGTTCGACGGACAGTCCAACCGCAAGGTCTTCCTCGTCTGCCACAAGGCCATCGAGCACCTAGCTAAGGACCACCTCATCACCTTCGGGCAACTGAGTGTCGCCCACTGGGGAAGCCTCGATGGAAAGAACGAGTGGCATGACCACGACACAGCAGTCCTCTTTGGGCTGTCGTATCGTCAGCGCATATGGGCCAATAACCTCTATCAGGCCATCAAAGGCAGACAGGGGACCGACTGGCTCAGGAGCAACAACGACCTCCGCGACAAGATGGAGGTGAAGCAACTCACCGCTGGCATCGTTCAGGCTATGAACCGCATCAGGTGTCGGAAGACAACCGACGCCAACGGCAACTGCCTACCGGCTGAGGTCTTCATTGTCCTACGTGAGGGCGATGAAGGTGCCGCCATCCTCAAAGGCATCCGAGCAGAGATGCCGGGGATTGTCGTCCGCGATGATTGGGACTTCTCACTCGACGGCCCACGGGCCACCATCCGCAAGGGCTCAAGCCATGAGGGTCTCATCACCCTGATGGAGAACGCCCCAGCATATGGCGAGTGGCCCCTGACGTGGGTTGAACGGGAACTGAGCTTGTCCAAGAAGGGCGCAGAGAAGCTGCGTGCAGTCCTAGCCGACCCCTCGTCTAACCTCTCGCAACGCCTCGCCGCGCTGGGGGTGAAGTACGAGACCCAAGGCAGCACCCGGTCGTTCCGAGCAAACGTCGTCAAGCGTCCAGTCGTCGCGTTAGCTGCCTAACCCCGGACACGTTACGAAAACCTGTCCGCACCTTAGCCACCACCGTCAGGGCCGCTCCAGTTCAATCTGGGCGGTTCTTCTCACCACCACCCCCAGCGCGGGCTTGGTGGACGCGATCCCCCGAGAACGAAATCTCCGCAAGGAGAGTCCTCACCACACGCCAGCCACTGAGTGGCCCTTGACGGTGGGCGTTTGGTCTCAAGGTAGCTCGCTACCGCTCACAGACCAACGGGACACGGTTGCGTCTATCAAGCCCGTGCGCACCACAGGAGGCGCTCAGTCGCCCAAAGGACTCACCCATGAACCGCTTTCAATCCCGCTACGGTGCCCCCGAGCGCAACCCCCGCGAATGTTCTACTCCCACCTGCCACAACACCGCAGCCAACCTAGCGGGCCGCTGCTGGAAGTGTGCGAACAACCTGCGCCGCTTTGCAGACTGTCTTCAGGAAGTCCCGCTCGACAGCGAGCTTGCCCCGTTCATCCGCAGAGCCGAGCAGCAGCGCGGCCGATACAAGAACCTCGCCCTCGACGTTCTCGAAGCCCAGTACCGCGCCATCGTGGATAGCTGTAGAGGCAGAGCCACGCCGTCCTTCAAGGAGCACGGCAAGCTGTCCTTCAACGTCACCGACAGGGACGCCTGCGCGTGGGTGAGGGACATCGCTGAGGGTGAAGGGATGACCTTTGTCCGCTGTCTCGACCTGATGACAGCCCTGCATCTGGCCCGCATCGAACGCCCAAGAATGTTTCGCAGTGACGATGCGTTCCTCGCAGTGACCGTCGAGGTGTTCCGCAGGGCAGGGAATGTCGGCCGAAGGTGGGGCAAGGTCCGTGCTGGCGATGGCCTACAGGCGAGCTACCGCAAGGAGATCTCCAAGGCGTCCAGGCTGGCCTGCGCGCGCTACCTCAACCAAGCTCTCGGTGCCATCGCACTGGCCCTCGCCACACGTGAGGCAGCCCGCGAGGAGCAGGAGCGGGAGACCCGAAGGTCTTACTATCAAGCCGTACAGGCTGTCGCTGCCGCTCCCATCTGATCCACCAGCCGCGCCCTGCGACGTAGCGCAGCGAGCTTTGCGCTCAACATCCAAACCAAAGGAACCAACCAAATGGCATCCGCCAAACAATCCGCCCTCGACCGCCTCCACAAGCTGTTCGTCGAGGAACTAACCGCCCAACTCAAGGGCACCACCGATCCAGAGACTGGTGAGCGTGTCGCTCCCACAGCCGCGCTCTTGGCCGTCATTGGCCAGACCCTCTTCCGCGCTGGAGTCAAGCCGACCACCGATAGCCCGACGCATCAGGCGTTCATGCGGGCCATACAGGACCTTCCGTTCACCGCGGACGGTGAGAAGGCCAACTAAACGATGTCCGACACATTAGACGCCCTCATCACACGCCTCGCAGGCGGGACCGGGTCGCTGGCCGATATCGAAGACGCAGTGGCTCTCCTGGGACGCTACGGGTTCACCACTGTCTCCGCGAGACTCTTCCGCTTGGCTGATGCTGTCCGCGAGCTTCTAGAAGACGACCTGGGCCTCGCCGCTGAGGTTCGCGAGATCGTCAGGCGGAAGGAAGCCCATTGATGGACAACATCCTCTTCGACCTCTCCGCGTACTGAACGGAGTGGCTGCACGCTGGCGTGTCTCATGTTGGCGCTCGTCCCCCGCAACGGAGTGAGGACACCCCACCGCTCTCGTCGCTGAACACCTCAATGGATGGCGGGTCGTAACCCAACTACGACCGCCTCCACCTCCTCAAACTCATGCGCACCCCTCAGGGGCAAACGCTCGCCAGTCCTACCGGACGACGCCGCTATGGCGCGGGCCTCTTTGCGCTCATTTGCATCACTACCCGTCTCAACCTCAACAAGGAAACTCCATGGCTAGAACGCCAAACCTGCGGCAGAACGCTCCCAAGCCGGCTGCCCCCAAGCCCATCTCCCTCCCTAAGGTCCAGAGCGTGCCCTTCACGGGCAACAGCGGTCACCCCAAAATCCCCAGCCAACCCCAGGCGATCACCGGCAACGCCGCTCGAGCGCAGGTCCGCGCCGACATGGACAGCCATCGCCTGCCCACCCGTCGCGTAGATGGTGTGGAGAAGGTCCGCCATGACGTGGCCCTTCACGCTGTGCGTCGCCAGATGGAAGGCAAACGCTAAACGCCGATGTCCTCCCGCTTCCCTGGCATCCGCCCCACGCAGCCTGATCCGCGTCCAGCGCCAAAGCCTGCGCCCGCGCCGGTCCACGACGCCAGCAAGACTGACTTCGTGCAGCCGAACGTGGTCCAGCATATCCGCAAGCCCGAGACTCCCAAGGCCAAGGGCTGATCCCCAACACCTCCTCGACCGGCCATAGTCGGGGAGGTCCCTCCCACCTAACAAACCTCCATGCAGTACCTTTTGACCGTCGAGGTCGATGAGGACGGGACACCGTCCGTCGAGCTTCGAGAGTACACCGAAGGCGAGCTTGTCGAAGCGCGCCGCGCCGTAGCTGCCCAGAAGCGCGCAGAGAAGGCCGCAGCCAAGGCCAAGGCAGCCGCTGAGGCAGCAGCCAAGGCAGCCGCCGCAGCCGAAGCCAAGCGGCTCGAACAGGAAGCCCGCGAGGAACTCGCAAGGCTCACTGAGGTTGCCGTGAAGACAGTCGATCTCGCCGTCCTCAACGGTCGAGGCGCTACCTACGTCCAGATCAGCGAGGCCAACAACCGCGTCCATGCGGCCACGCAGTTCATCCGCAAGGCCCGTGACCACGCAGCCCACAACGGCCTCCTCGTACCACCTGAACTGGTCGCCGCAGAACGCCGCTTGGTCCCTCTCAAGGCCGAACTGGGGATCAGGTGATGAGTCACCGTCGATCCCTCACCAAGGCCCAGCGCAGGGCCATTGAGAAGGCCGCGCAGGTGGCGTGCGAGGTCGAGGAGGCCATCAAGCTCGCGAAGCCATTCAGCAAGCGCCCCGTGACCTTCTCGACCCAGCCCATCGGACCTGAGTCCACAGCTTGGACCGAGGGCGAACGATACCCGCGTTTCCTCCTGCGCACATCGAGCTACGGCGTCCGCAGTCGCTAACTCCCCAAATCCCCCAATCCCCCAATCCCCTAAATCAACCCGCCCGCCGCCGACCAAGCGGACCACATCGGGCAACATCAGGACCACTTTCGTGGACTCCATTATTTTTGATTCGACAGGCCGTCCAGTTTCCAACGACAGCCTCTCTCTCAACCGCATCGTTTCCGCTCAGAACCCAGCAGAGCGATCCGCAGGCAACGGCGTTCGCGTGAACTCCTCGGACTTCGCTCGCGTGAACGTAGGGGGCGCGAATGGCGCTCAGGTCCTCGAAGGTCCGAGCGTCCAGCGTCTCAACATGGCTGACGCCCCCAATGGTCAGAGCGGCATCCTCGCCAATGTGCGCAGGGACGGCATGGCCGTGAGCCCTGACGAAATCCGCCCGTCCGACAAGGTGACCCTCCCCGATGGCACCGAGACCACCGCGCTGGTCGCCAAGAGGCTGGGCTTCCTCAACGTCAATCCCACGACGGGAGCCTACGAGAACCCCTCCGAAGCCCAGCAGTCCCTGGTCGATGGCACCGCTGCCCGTGAGGCAGCCAAGGCCGCATACGAGGCCAGCCAGCGACGGCAGGCCGAGGAGGTCGAACTTAACAAGCACCCGGTCGATGAGGTCGAGGCTGCTCACACCTCATTCGCCACTCAGGTCCCCCAGCAGGATGCCATTGCGATCCTCGTTGCGGCCAACCGCGGGCAAGCCCCGAGCACCTCTCAACTCAACAAGGTCGCTGAGGCGATGGGAGTGGATGTGTCCACAGCCATCGACCGTCTCAACACCATGAACCTTGGCGTGCGATCCCAGTTCACCGCTCTCGCTAACTCGATGGGCGTGGACCCCGATGCTGCCGCGAACTGGATTCAGCGTAACCGTGGACAGGAGGCGCTCAGTGCAGCGAGGGGACACATCCTCGGCCGGAACCTGCGCTCTTGGGCACCGCTGATCGAAGCCTACCAGCAGAGCGGCGGACGCTGATGACCGCTCTCCCTGCATCACCCACGGCGAGACGCAGAGAACTCGCCATCAGGAAGGAGGCGCGGAGGGAGGCACTCGACAGATTGTCTGCAATCGACCGGCTTTCGCGGATGGAGCGCAAGCTCGATCAGATGGTGGAGTTGGCAAAGAAGGGAGGGGCTTCGGCTCCTCCCACCTCCTCCAACGCTCCGCTGGACCCCCACATCCTTTCCCTAGCGCGCTCCATCGCTGATGAGGACATCTACGTCCCCGGCTACATCACGCACACCTTCGATGATGATGGCAAAACCATCGCCGCCTCCATCACCTTCCCCGACCGCCACTCAGGGCTCACCTGGACGATTGCCGAGGCGGTCGCAACGGGGCTCTTGGTTGAAACGCGAGGCGGTCCATTCGGTGCACACTCGATGTGGACCTTCGATCATTACAAGGCGGCCAAGATCGTCCACGCTGTGCGGACGGCAGAGAACCCCGCTGACTGGCGTTTCTCTGCCAGCGCGCCCGGTCGCCCGAGGCTGTGACCCGTGGACCCGGTCGTCTTTCGTCGGAGGAGGTGAAAGTTGACTTTTACCCCCGTCCTCCTCGACCACCACGTCCACACGCGGGGCAGCATCACCGCGCTCGATACGCAACAGGCCACCCTCAGAATCGACGCTAGGGGGGTGTAGGGGAGCCGTGGGCAGAAATTAGGTCTGGCCGCTCAGTTGGCCAAGGTTGCGTCAGCCAACGTCACCACGACGGGAAGAGATGCAATCGACCTGTACACCTACGACATCGTCGAAGCCTGAACGAAACCCCAACTCACCCGCTTGTGACCATGGTCAAACCGAAACGGACCAAACCGAAACGGTGGAGAGAGCCTGACCCAGCTGACCTCCCCTATCATTTGCAGCCGGGACTAACGCCCGAGGAGATCGCGGCCCTCCCTAAATGGAAGCGCAAAGTCCGGGCGCGGTATGAGCGCAACAAGGCCGAGCACGCCATCCCCCTACCCTGAATACCTGAGGGCTCCCTAGCTGGGGGTCCTCTCTTTTTTCGCCCCCCTTGCCTACCGTATTGCCTAGACCGTTGCCTAGAACACCATCTAAATCCCCACCTAAGTCCATGATAACGTTCTCTTTAAATGTACTGGCTGGGGCGGGAGGATTCGAACCTCCGGATGGCGGAATCAAAATCCGCTGCCTTACCACTTGGCTACGCCCCAATGCGTCGCAAGGCTCGAACGGCCTTGGCGGAGAGCGGGCGGACAATAGTTCGGGGTCCCCCGCGCCGCAATGGCCGAGGCGGACGAAATTTGCTCCCGCCGAAGGGAGCCCGCGCACGCCCAACGCGCTCAACCAGGAGCAATGCGTTTGGTCGCGTGACGCGCCGCGCCATCCCGTCCTTAAAAGGCCAGACTTCGTCTCGCCACTGCGGGGGGTCCGACCATTCGCAATCGGCGTGGCTAGCCCAGCCGCAGCCTCTTCCAAGGCCGGCTCCCGCTCGGATCGCTTCAGCGTGGACATTGCCGGAGGACGATAGCAGTGTGCCGGACTGGCCTTAAGCGCTCAGCTCGAAGACAATGCAAGTCGCCGATCTCATCTTGCCGGTGTTCGCAGTGATCGTGACCGGATGGCTCGCCGGCTACGTCGGATACGTCGCGCGCGACCTGGCCGATGCCTTGATACACTTCGCTTACAATGTCGCGATGCCGGCGCTGCTGATTGTGACGATCGCGCACGAGCCCGCGCGATCCCTGCTGGCGTGGCGCTTTCTGGTTGCGTTCGGCGGCGGGTCCTTGCTGTGCTTCGCAATCGTCTTTGCATCGCTGCGCGCTTTCGGCGGCCAAGGGCTCGCGGGGGCAGCAATGCAAGGATGGGCCGCCTCGATGACGAACACCGGCTTCGTCGCGCTTCCGGTCCTCCGGGCGACTTATGGAACTCCGGCGGTGTTGCCCGCGGCGATCGCGACGGTGTTTGTCGCGGTGGTCATGTTCCCCGCAGCGGTGCTGCTGCAGGAGCTTGATCCCCGTAGCTCGGGCGGATCGGACTTTACGCCCGCGAAACTCGTGCGCCACGTGATCCTCAATCCCATGGTGCTTTCGACCTTAGTCGGCATCGCCTGGGCCGCGGCAGGCGCTCCAATGCCGGGATCGGTGAACGCCTATCTCCAAATATTGGCGGACGCCTTGACGGCTTGCGCTCTCTTCGCCATCGGCCTTGGAGTGTCGATGGACGGCCTGCGGGCCAAGATTGGCCGCTCGGCCGTGCTCGCGGCGGTCAAGCTTGGACTGATGCCGCTCATCGTCCTTGGCCTTTCGATCGCGCTGAGGCTGGAGCCGCTCACCCTCATCGCAGCCGTCGTGTGCGCGGCGGTTCCGACGGCCAAGACAGTCTACATCCTTTCCGGCGAATATCACTGCGAGGAGCCGACCGTAGCCGCGACCATTTCCCTCACGACATTGTGCTCGATCGGCACGCTCATCGCGTGGATCTACGTTTTGACGAAATTTTTTCCGCTGGCGTGAGCAGGTGACCGCCGCCGCGTTCGCGAATCTCCTAGAGATGGCGCATTCAGGCGGAATCGTTATCGCGAGGACCTCTCGGCTTGGCGAGTATCAAGCCGGGGACGGCGATGCGACATAGGCGCTAAATCCGAGCCCGGTCGCGGGCCGGCCGAAGGCGCAGCCGCGAAAGGTTGGCCAAAAGCCAAAGCCCTAAGAGCCATGAATTCCATGCGAATTTGGTTGACAAAATCAGAAATTCACGCTATGTGTTGTCTCTGGCGGAATCTGTCTCCCGCTTGCCGGTAGACGGGCGGGGCGAGAAACCGTGCTTTGAAGCGTTGGCCCACAACCCGCCGCGCGAGCCGGGCGGAGGAGCGATTTTTCTAATTTTCTTGCCCGCAACCCATTGAAAAGGCTCGATCCGCAGAAATAAGCGCTAGTAAAGGCTAGCAAAGGGGGGGGAAAGGGGGGCGTACGGGACGATAGAAACGCAAGTTTCAGGGAAATGTTGATCTAGCTAGTCAACTTGCAGATTTGACCACTTGAATCACTTGTTCAGCGATTGCTGATTCCTGGCCCTCTCTTCGACGCAAAGACCCGACGATAGCGCCCAAATCCGCCAACAGCTGATGGCAGTCCGCTTCGTCAGCTAGCGACAGAGTGTTGAGGGCAGCAATGGGAGTGGGAACATCTGCGTTTGTGGCTCCTCGAACAAGCAACGGAAGTGTCGCTCGGCAGCCCTCGACCCCAGGACGCCCCGAGCTCAAACAAAACATAACTTGAGCCCTTTGAGTCGGGTGAAATGATGCCAATAACCGCCTCGGCAAATTGAAGCTCCTCGCGCAAACGGTCCGGAGTAACTGCTCCCCATCTTAAGTTATAAGGTCGTACAGAAGTGGCCCGCAAATCGTTGAGTTGGATATCAAATGCTGTGGTAAGAAGCTTAACAAGTGCTTCAACAATCGTCCTCTCAGCATGTCGGTGACTGATAAATATCTTCGGAAAACCTGATCGTGCAGTATAATAGTGACGATTGATATCCACAACTATGGATTTAATATCTGTATCTGAGTTTGATCTTAGACGATAGAAGAATACATCTTTGACTATTTCCGGTATATCGCTTTCCGGTATATCACCAATAATTACTGGAAGAAGTAAAGGTCTACGACGAGCTTGGTAGAGCGCACGCGTCGCCCCAATGAAGCGCGACCACCCCGTCAGCGCTCGCCAGTTCCTGAAGATAAACATGCTGCCAATACGCGCTTGGTTTGCCCACTCGCGAGGAGAATAAGGTCGTTGCGGCCATCAAGAGGCTGCGGGCGTCTGGCGAGACGGTACCAAGCAATTCGCCTGACAGGCGGCGGCACGGAAGCTCGCATCCGGTCTCTGAACACGCCGAGGGCCGTTACCGCGCCATCAGGCGGCGCAAGCTCGCGGGCGAACACATTCCCGATGGCGAATGGCAGTGGACCGTGTAAATTTTTCGGAGCTTCAAAGTGAGCACTCCGCCCGAGGCGGGGCGGCATCCTGTTCCCGGCAAACGGCTACGGCTGGTACACACGGGACGATGTCCTCGCGGCCATAGCTTGGCTTGAGCGCTTCGTGCCCGACTACCCAAGGCGGCGGAACAAACACCACCAAATGACAGCCTTCGAGATCGAAGATGCTTGGATTTTTGAGCCGGGGCACGAGGGCCGAGCCAACGAGAAACCGTTCGATTTCGTTCGCGATCGCTTCGTTGAACGTCGCCAAATTAAAGAGGCGGCCGATCACGCCGGCCGATACGATATTCGCGAGAAGGCGATCAAGCTCTCCTTGAACTCGATATACGGCAAGCTCGCCCAGTCTGTCGGCGGTGACGGGAAAGCGCCGTCCGTCGCCAATCCATACTATGCAGCCGCGACAACGGCCTACTGTCGCCGCCGTCTTATCGAAGCAGCCCTGATCGATCCGCATGCCATCGTCTTCTTCGCGACAGACGGCATCGTCTCGACGCGGCCCCTGAGTGGGCTGGCGGGCGTTCGCAAGCAGGGTGACGTGGCTGACTTGGGCGACTGGGAATATTTCGAGGCCGACAGCGGCCTTTTCGTCATGCCAGGCGTCTACACCTATGGCAAAGTCGTATACGACGAGACCGGAGCGCGAACCATAAAGCCGGTGACAAAGATCCGGGGCGGAGACGCCAAGAAATACGGAGCCAAGCTCAAGGCGAACCAGTGGCTTATTGAAAACGTCCTCGTGGCGTGGCGGACACCGTTCGATCCACAAAAGCCAGAAACATTCCCGCGCATCGTCGCTCCCTACCAAAAGTACATAACAGCCGGAAACGCGTTGGCCTCGCGCCATCGTTGGAAGCTGGCAGGACGCTGGACAGCCCGACCCCGCGAGCCCGGTGCAGGGACCCGTGAGATCAACGTGCACAGCGTCGGCAACAAACGTGAGCTGATCCCCGACGAGGTCTGTTGGCCGGACTATGTGTCCGTACCCGGCCACGAGGCGCGGCGCTGCAACGGCCTCATCCGGACCGTTCCGGCGCTCAACAACGACCGCGCGCTATCGCGTCCCCGCATGCCGGAATGGCTGGATGATCGCATCGGCGAGAAGGTCGAAGAGCAGGAGGAGCAGGAGGAGATCAGAGCGGGGTTTGAATAGCGGTGCTTGTCGAGAAGACCTTCAGCTCTCGTCTAATTTCGTAGTGGCATCTCGCGGAAGAAGTACCAAGTTATGAGCCTGCTCCGCACTGATAACTCACGGCCCAAGAGAGGCGCAAACCGTGCGTGATCGAGACAGTAAACGCGAAGCCGATAGGCAACGCCGCGCCCGCATCAACGCCGGACCTGGGACTTTCGCAACGGGGGCGCGGCCGAGTTTGCTAAGGCGGGCGCGGCAATTCGCACGTCGTCAAAACGGCTTAACCGTTCACCAAAGTCGCTGGATCTTCCCGCGAAACCTGAGGTTTTTGCGTCCGCGCCCGCGCCGCGTCCCGTTGCTTCCGCGCCCGCCCGCACCATTGCGTCCGCGCCCCTCCGCCATGTCGTCACGCCAACGTCCGCCTGCGTTGTTTCGCCGGTGCCCGCTGGCGCCCCTTCAACAAGCTCAGGACCCCCGTCGTCAATGTTCGCGATCGGTGGAGTGCCCGGTGGTGGCCTTGTCCCCCAAGGCTACGGTTATCCGGCGCCGCCTGACATAGCCGCTGTCTCGACGTTTACGAAATGGCGCGCGAATACTGAAACCATGTTGGCGGCGCTAGCGGCGAAGGTCGACGTGCAAGACCGTCGAATAGCTGCGCTTGAGGCCGCCCAAGCCAATCGCCGCGTCGAAGCGCTTGACGTTGCTCGCGCCCTCGCCGGACTTTTCAGTTACGCCGTTCACGGCCGCGCCACTGCGCCGCGAGTAGCATTGCCCAAGCATTAAACGACGCCCGATAAGCGGTAGGCTTCGTCAGGGAACGAAGGAGAGACGGCCTTAAGTCCACTCTGCCTGCCGCGTTCGGCGGCGATGTCACTATCCGCCGGTTACTTTGCTTGGTCGCTCGCAGCCGTCTATCGTAAATGGCCTGGACGTTGTCATTTTCGCCGCTAGCTTAGAGCCTTAGCCGGCATTATGCACGGCAGGTTGGCGAATGTGGCTTAGACGGTTGAGTTTGCGTAGAATCTGGTTGTCGAAGCCGATTCACGCGATTTCAATCGAGCCGCATTCGCCATGAACGATCCTATGCT
>Ga0209624_10001846_pt1 | contig 16194 bp, 14 predicted proteins | sample JacPinW_OM2H0_O1_FD_188565 | JGI IMG/M metagenome (GOLD analysis project Ga0209624, IMG submission 188565) | Forest soil microbial communities from Algoma, Ontario, Canada - Jack Pine, Ontario site 1_JW_OM2H0_O1 (SPAdes) (version 2) | ecosystem: Environmental > Terrestrial > Soil > Boreal...
CCTTGCTCCCACCAGAGAAATGCGAACCAACCAGCTTGCAAAGAACCTGCACCTTCCGCTCCTGCAGAATCCGTATCGCATCGAGCAGAATGTGCACCCCTTTTTCGGCCTGCAATCGGCCAACGTAAAGGATGACCGGAACCGTATTGTTCCGGTTGGCATCTGCGGGAGGCGGATAAAACAGTTTCTCGTCCGTGCCGTTGTGGACGGCGTACGTGTTTTTCCACTGTGGGAAGAGCTTTAGATATCGCTGCCGAAGGGCTTCGCTGTCAAATATCCAGGCATCTGGAGTGAAGGACTTGAACGCAGCTCGTGCGGTATTAGGGACATACGGATCATGGGCCTGGTAGATCAGCTTAGCGCCCGCTAAATGAATGGATTGTTCCAGCGCAGCAGCGATATAGGGCTGATGGTGCAGCCAAACGATATCCCCCCGTTTCAACCTTGATAACAAGGGCTCGAAGATCCGTCGGAAAAATGGCCCTCTGATCCACGCCGGAAGGAACCTTCTACCTTTTAATTTGCTGTATAAGAGCAATTCCGGGATGACGACGATTCGATCCGGCTCGTGACCCCATGAACCGTTAGAGGCGAAACACGACACGACTCCAGATGTATCGAAGCGCATGATATTGGCTACGATCTTCGAAAGTGCGCCGCCCCGGTACGGGCAGAACTGCTCTAATTCCGGCAGAAGATGATAGATCATAGCTGCTTTGCCATAGTCACGGAAATCGCGGCTATTTCGTGAGCTGTTCGTTTGAAGTTGAAACTCTTTGTCTAACGGTGTGGTTAGTTGAGTATTTAGCACGAACAAGAAGCCATTAGGTTGTTGAAGAATGCGCAGCTAGGCTCGATGATGGCTAAAGCGCCGGCGCGACGACAGCACAGGGCCAACGGTAACCATTGAGATGTTGGATCAGAGCGCAATCTCACAATTTCCTTTCAGACGGATGCGATAACTCGCGAATAGAGCTTAGAATATTCCGCAAGAACCATAGCCTTGCGCAGGCGGAAATCCGGGCCCACCTCAATCGCCACTCGGTCCATGCATGCCTTCATGGCACTGACTAGACTTCGTACAGCGTCCCCGACAAGCGAGAAATAAGTGCATTGCGTCCCGCCGATTTCTCTCAATATCGCAATATCGGAACAAACGATTCGAGCCTGGTTTGCTTGTGCTTCTACAAGTGGCAGACAATATCCTTCGATACTTGAGCACGCAACAAAAATGGAGCAATTGGCATAGAGCCAACGCAATTCGGCGTCCAGTATGGAACGGATAAATATCACTCGTTCAAACGCGCCCAGGGACTTACTTAACTTTTGCAAGGAAGCGGTTTCTGGCCCTTCTGACCCCACAATCACAAGGGGGCCGTCAAAACCCCTATAATCCGCTAGTTCCGTAAATCCCCGTATGAGAAGGTCGAGATTCTTATTCTTGCGATGTTGGGCGACCGTAAGAACGAATCCTCCAGTCTTCATTCCTGCTAAGGAGGCCGGTGGCGCCGGTGGCTCGCTCGATAGTTCGACATAATTTCCCGTGACTACTGTTGGCACTCGTTGAGCGGTGCCCGGAAAGACCGCTTCTAACCGCGATCGGGTGGTATTAGAGACGCAGGCGATTCCATCGACCGACGAGAGACATTGCCTCAGAATCGCCCGGTTTGCAAAATATTGAGGAAAGCCAAAATTCTCGGGAATGTCGTAAGGATAGAGGTCGTGCAGCGTGACGACGACCGGACCACGAAATGCTCTTCGGAATGTTGGGGCTGGATAAGAGAGGTGTACAAGGTCAACACCATATGCTCTCGCGAGTCGTGGAAGCGTAAACGCATACCATACGTTGCGCGCGATCGAGCTATTTGTGATGTTGGTCACGAGGAACTCAATCTGAGGTGCATAAGCACCCAGCAACGTTCGAAATAATTCAAACTGCCAAGAGCCGATCGCTAGAAACACTCGACTCGCGACTCCATCTGTTAGCAGCGCTTTTGTGTGGCTGGCCGCTACTCGGCAAATTCCCGTGGGATGAGAGTCACGACCAACAGCACTTACTAATATACGCATGAGGGTCCTTGCCGCGAGGCCGTTACGGCGGCCTCCCAGGTTGGTGTAGGTCGTCGCCAGAAAGGTAGGGGGCGGATTACAAGCCCACCAGCTTCCTCCGCCATGACGGTGGGCTGTCGTACAGAAGGACGCGGTTTACCAGTGAGAGGCATTTACCGGGGTTCAGCCGTCCGACGGTTCAATCTATCGGACACTTTTGCAGGACAATTTGAATTGCGATGCATTTATATGATTGAGGGCTGATTGGCGCGCTCGCAGCTAACGGGTCGCTGTTGGACGTGCACGCTTCCCCAAGAACTCGGTCCTATGCAACAGTCCAGAAGCGTGTGCCGCTAAGGCGTACGCACTACAAAAGGGGACTTGGCGATTTCCCGAAGTAAAGCATAGCGCCGTGAAAGTCGCGGTGGTCTGAGAACTCTACTCGCAAATGCGAACAATGCGCATCGATCAAGATTTCGAATATGTGGTTCATGGAATAGCTATTCATCTGCATCTGCGGGCTAGAAAATGGCCGGCGCTGAACCAGGTTTAGCAAGCCATGCGCGAGATATACTCGCTGACGCAACGCTCGCGCGGCACGTCGAAGCGACGACTGGTTGGCGTAGTAGGTTAGGTGGATCGCGCCCACACCGCCTTCCGCGATTAGGCTCACCAACTTTCGCAGCACGAGCTCGCCGCGAGAGACAGGTATGTGTTGGAATACGATGTAAGAATGCACCAGATCAAAGCTTGCGGGTTCGAGTGAGTCCAATTCGTCGACGTGGAGCAGGGTTGCCGAAGTGATGCCGAATTTCTTGCAGTTCTCCCTTGCCCGATCCAGCATGCTGCGGGAGACATCAATTCCGATGACTGCCTGCGAGCGCTTGGCAAATGGGACAACCAGTCTACCGACACCACATCCGTAGTCGAGCACTCTGCTGGGTTGAAAAGTGGGCTGGAGACTCGTGCGAATGAGCGCATAGACATGTTCGACGTGACGCTCGCCAGTCGCAAAGAATTCCCGAAGCGAGTCATCATTCAGATTAGCATTTAGGAACTTGGGGTGAGTAATAACGCCAAAATATGGGTTTTCCTTCCCCCATGCCTCCCAATCCCGATCCGGGTTCCGTTCTGGCGCCATCCATCCTCTTTTCGCTAAGCGGTGCAATATTCCATTCGGAGTGTTTAGAACGCGCCAACCGAATTAAAAACGGTTGAGGGCCTGTCGATGCTGGTTGGAACTAAAGACAGGCGAGTGTGCGAGCTAATAACTCGGCACCCTTCGATATGCCTTCAGCATCGAGACCCCGAATAGGGCTCGCAGCACCGGAATTGTCTCGCATCGGTTAAGAATACGTGTCAGCGGTGCGAGCCTGTGCTCCCATGAACCCGCCTGTGCCGCAGCCCGTTCGAATTGTGGAGATGCATAGCTCGTGCCCAGCAACTCCATGCCCTTGGGGACAAAGATACGATCCATCTCGGCTGATGAAAACACCCGCGCCAAGGAACATTTCCGGTGCAACGGGCGAATGTAGGGCAAAAAGGGAACTTTCCCGTGATATATCCAGTTCCCGATCCGTGCGCCGTGATTCTCTAGGGGGAAACACACTTGTGGGACGGAGACCACTATGATTCCCCCAGGCCTGCATACTCGAACCATCTCTCGTACGCTCTTGTCTAGGTCCGGAACGTGCTCAAGAACCTCAAAGGAGGTTATGAACGAAAAGTATTCGCTTGGGAACTCAATTCCCGCCGCGGACATCTGCAAGATCTGGAACTTCGATTCCGCACCGGCGTGCATACGGAAGTCCTCCAAGCGCATCTTCTCGACATCTATACCGACCACCTCGTCAAACTCGCGTGCGACTAGCTCGGTAATGAACCCATTCCCGCACCCCACATCCAGATACCGTTGATTTTGGCAGCCGGATTGAACAAAGCTAATCCACTGGAGCGCGAAACTTGCGAGCTTGTTGGCGGTTCGCCAAGCATGGCGAGGCGCCGGGCCTCCAAGTACCGGAGTGGTGTAATTGTCGCGGAACGTCCTCGCGGCAGCAGTTTGCGGAAGGCTCTGAGATCGCACGACAGTGGGTACCTCGAATTGGTTCGTTTTGAAGAGCAAACGTTATCTCAGCAGGTAGTTTTAGTTCTCCTGCAACACGTTCAATTACGGAAGTGCGGCTTCGGTCTCGCGGACGACTCCTGCCGCCCCGCGCTCTCGCAACCTAAATTGATCATAGATCCAGGAATAGGTCCGCTCCATACCCGTCTGGAGCGGAATGCTCGGCTCCCACCCGAGGTACTCCTGAATCAGCGTGTTGTCGCTGTTTCGTCCATTGACACCTTTGGGAGCATCCAACTCATACTTGCGTTCCAGCTTAATTCCCGCGATATCTTCCACAATATCTACGAGCTGATTGATGCTGACCGCCTCGCTAGATCCTAAATTGATGGGCTCAATAATGTTCGAACTCATAATCTTTTCCAGGCCTTGAATGCAGTCGTCGATGTACATGAACGAGCGCGTCTGGTGGCCACTACCCCAGATTGGGATTGTGTGACTACCTGCAACTTTGGCTTCGATAACTTTTCTGCAAATCGCTGCTGGAGCTTTCTCGCGGCCCCCGAACCACGTCCCCCATGGGCCGTAGACGTTGTGGAAACGCGCGACCCGCACATAGAGCCCGAAGTCTTCCATATAGTGCCGGCACATCCTTTCGGAGAAGAGCTTTTCCCAGCCATATCCGTCTTCGGCAAGCGCGGGGTAAGCGTCGGATTCCTTCAGCGCCGGCGCTGTAAAACGATCACCATCGTCAGACGTGTGCTGGATATCGCCGTTGTAAACGCAGGCCGAGGAGGAAAAAAAGAAACGTTCAACCCGGTATTTTCGAGCCGCCATCAACATGTGCGTGTTGATCAACACAGACATCATGCACAGCGCCTTATTCTTCTCGATGAAGCCCATTCCGCCCATATTCGCGGCCAAGTTATAGATTTCTGCTGCGCCTTTCGCCGCGCGTTCACAGTTGTCCTTCTCATTCAGGTCGAGAGAAAGGTTTTCAACATCATCAAATCTTTGATACCACTTTTCGGGTGGTTTCACGTCCACAGCCCGTATCTTACTGAATCCTTTCTGCCTGAGAGATGCGACCAGATTTCCACCGATGAATCCACCTGCGCCTGTAACTACAACTAGTTTATTTGTCATATTGCACCTCTCCTATGGCGGTTTGGATTTGTGGATCTTCTGCTAACCCGGGGCCTTAGTGGACGGCTAGGCGTCACCAAGTCACCTGCTCAGACAATCAAGGTGCCGGGCTTTCGGGAACCATTCTGCGAGACTTCAAGCTTCAATGTTAAACTTGCGGAGTCGAAGAAATTGCAGGCCGATATTCCAAATGAACTTTGGATTGTTGAACAAATAGCGCCTCCATAGGCGCCGCGGTTCCTGAGCCAAGCGATGCAGCCACTGTAGGCCGGCCGTTTTCAGCCACGGAGACGCATCCTTGATTCCACCGGTGTGAATATCGAAGGCAGCTCCCACGCCGACCATCAACTTCACATCTAGTTTCTCTAGATAGTGAGCCATGAATCGTTCTTGCTTGGGTGTACTCAGGCCGACCCAAATCACATCGGGCTTCGTTTCGGCGACCATGGTGACGAGTTCCGTCTCTTCGCAGGAATTTAAGGGGCGAAACGGAGGCGTATACGTCCCTACTATCTGAAGTCCTGGACATCGTCTCGTTAGCTCCGCCGCGAGCCGAGGCGCAACACCCTGACCACCGCCGTATAGGAAATGCCGATATCCTCGTGCGACCGAAAAGCGGCACATGTCGATCATGTAGTCAGGACCATACACCCGGCGCATCCTACTTTGCCCTTGGATGCGACCGATCCATACCATCGGCATACCATCGGGAGTTGTCAGATGGGACCGATTTAGAATTTTTCGAAACGCCACATCCGACAGGGCTTCGATGACGCCGTGAACCCCGGTTATGCACACATAGCCCTTTTGGCGCCCCCGAATCAGCAAATCACTCATTCGAATGGCATCACCCATATTTATCGCGCTTATTCCGACCCCCAGCACGTTGGTCCGCGGCGCCTGTCGCGATTCCTTGAGATTGTTATAGCTGTCGTAAGTGTTCAACGGAGACTCCTCGGTCCCGGCCCGGTCGCGGATGTTTTCACATACGGAACCCCGCACCATCCCTGTCGGCAAGACACCCAAACTACCAATTCGTCTTCATATTCAACATTGGTGGATGGCGCTGTTCCTGTGGATCTGGAAAACATCAATCGAATCGTCTTGGGGTTGTTGGCTCAGAGGGGTTTCGAACGGCCCGATGATTATCGAGCGTCGGATCATCACGCGCCGCTGCTTAGGCAGTAGCCTCGGTGGCCGGCTTGTTAGCTTTCCTGCTTACGGGTGCGCATAAATTGCCGCACTCGTTGCGGAGGCTGCGATTTGGGACCCATTGAGAACGATGTTCTTCATATAGCTGAAGGGAATAAACAGTACGTCATTAGGTTGCATTGCGAGGTCGGGCTGTTTCCCCTTTTGCATGGGACCAAGCGAGATAGGAATCTCAGTTGTTCCATTAGATTCTTTTCTGATTAGCCTAGCCTGGGAAATGATTGCAGTCTTGTTGGTACCGCCTGCGTTCGCGAGTGCCTGCAAGACCGTTATCTGCGACTCGTTGTCCGCCATGGCATATCCGCCTGGACGAGCCACGTCTCCCAAGACATAGACCGTGCCCGCTTTCGGTACGATGACGATATCGCCAGGATAGACCGTCACGTCATTTCTCAAAGCCGCATCGGAATCATTAGAGAGATAGTAGTTGACGATTCGCGAGGAGTCGCCGTGCCGCTGAATAGTGATGTGCCGGTCTGCCACCTCCGTCAGGCCACCAGCGTTTGAAAGCACGTTGAGTACCGGGACGGGCGCCGCGATGTAATAAATACCTGGAGTCTTTACCTGCCCCATTACCGAGACCTGCTGCGTCGCATATTCTTGAATCAATACGGTGACTTGCGGATGCAGCATCAACTGCTTGGACGTTAGGGCGCCTTCGATGGCACGAGCGGCTTCTGCCGGCGTGAAATTCGCGACCTTTACGTTCCCTATAAATACGAGCGGTATTTCGCCTGCATCGGTAACGCGAGCCGTTTGAGACATCTCAGGAGTGTCAAAAACATCCACCTTCAACTCATCTCCTGGTCCAATCAGCATGCTTTCCGTTTGCCCAAAACACGCCGCTGCGGCCGCGAGTACAATTAATAGCACGAGCGCCTTATGCATGTGTCGCCCCCAGAATATCGGACTCGACCCTGAAATCGCTCTCCCCGTAACATTCACCAGGATAGTAGGAGCCAGCTGTTTTCCGCACAGCATTGAGTACGATTCCGATGTTGTTATGACCCGCCTGCGATCGCAGCATGCCGTAAGCGCGGAGGAGAGACTGTTGTTCCACGACCTCATAGCGGGCTAGCAACAAAGTAAAATCAACTATTCCGCTTAAAATTACAGAGTCGGTTACAGGTAGAACGGGCGCTCCGTCAATTACGACGTAGTCAAAGTGGTCTCGCCAGATGTTTATCGCGTGGCGCATACGATCGGAGGACAGTAACTCGGCGGGATTCTCTGGGATATGTCCGGAAGGAACGATGGATAGGCGTGGGACGTCAGCAGGAATAATAATCGAAAGCGCAGCCGATTCGAGGGATTGACCAGCTCGGTCAATATCGTCTCGTCTAAGTAACCAGCTCAATCCGCTCTGGTTGCCGGCGTTTAGTTCGTGGACACGATCGGGATGCCGCAAATCCGCATCCACCCACAGCACTCTCTTTTTCTGGCCCGCGAGGATTGCGGCGAAGTTTGCGCTCACCATGCTCTTGCCTTCACCGGCCATAGAACTCGTAATCAGGATGACCTTCGGAGCTGTTCTGGCCTTCGAAAGTAGCAGACCTGTGCGCAGTATGCGCAGCGCCTCGGAAAACGCACAACGCGGCTCGTCGAGCGCTGGCATTCGTAACTTCTGGTTGCCAGATCGTCCAGGCGGCGGGGTGGGGGTACTGTGAAGCAGAAGACTTTGGGCGTTGGCATCGAACGTTCGCGGCTTTGTCATGTTTGCCATACGCGAGCGGGTCGGTTTGTAATAGGGCAGCATTCCGATCGGCATTTGACCTAGGTCGGACTCGAGCGCAATTAGATTGTGAATCCGCGTGTCAATACCGTCCTTTAACATCGCCGCTCCGATTCCCACAAATAAACCCCCTCCGAGCGCTGCCAGCATGTACAGCGGTATGTTGGGTTTCGCCGGCTTAGCTGGAACGCGCGCGGGGTCCACTACGGAAATATTATTGGCTCGAAATCCCGCCAGCACACCCGACTGTTTTAATTCCCTGAACAAGCTTTCGTATAGGTTCCGGCTTTCTTCGGCTTCCTTGCGAGCGATCTCGTATTCAATCGTTTTGTCATTTACAGCGTCGGCTTGTCGTTTCTGATCCATATAAGCTTTTCGTGCATTGTTTTCCACCTGCTGAGACACTGCATAATCGTTCTTTGCGCGCTGAGCGACGCGGTTTACTTCCGCATGAATAGATTCTGAGAGAGCATCCAGGTTGCCGCGCATCTCGGCAAGTTTCGGATATGCTGGGCCAAACTTCGCAGTCATTTCTCCGATCTGACCCCGCAATGTTGCCTCCTGCATTCGCATACTTTGGATAAGAGAAAGAGAGCTATCCAGGCCGGAAGAGGAAGCGAAGATGGAATTCCCGCTCAACTGAGTAATCGCTTCCGGGTCGCCTGTCTTCGCTACCTCATAGATGGCAGCTTTACCGATGCGATTTGCCTGTGCCTGCGATAAAGCCGTCGTCGATTGCTGCAGCTTGTCTAGCACGCTGCTATAGACCTGCTCGCGGCCTTCGGCGTCGGTCTCACCCAGGGAAAAGACCCCCGTATCCTTCTGCAGAGCGGCCACCTTTGCCTGGGCATCTTCGCTTTGCTGCCTCAGATCCGACATTTGCCCTTCCAGCCACTGTGCGGTGTGCGAAGTGGCGTCATGCCGAATTTGAAAGTTATAGTCTGCGAGACTGTTCGCGAGATGATTAACGACTGCTGCGGCGAGATTCGGGTCGGGATTTAAGTAGGAAATCTCAATCAGCCTGGTCCCCGCGACGGGTTTCACATCAAGGTTTTTACTGAACACCTTCAGCACGCGGACCCTCCGTCGCGGGGAATCTTCGAGGGCTGCATGAGCCGGATCAGCGGGGCCGTTAAGCGCGAATACGCCCATGACAAACCCAATTGGATCAAACTTTGGGCGGAAATCCTCGGTGGACTCCAGATTTAGATCATCAATAACCTTTAGCGCTAGTGTGTCTGACTGCAAGATTCCTACCTGCGTCGCTAGCGTTACATTTTCGGCTAATGCGTCCGCCGGAGGCTCCTGGTTGTCCTCTGTTTGGAGCCCGAGGTTGTTCTCGGTTTCTCTGCCGACTTGTAACTCAGCAGTCGCCATGTATCGTCGAGTCCAAAAAGCACATGCGAGGATGCCGACGAGCAGACACGCCAAAGTTGAGTAGAAGACAATCCTCTTGCGACGTACGAGCACGTCCCACAAATCACGCAGCCGGATTTCCTTATAAGACCCATCCGAACGCGGGGCGCCGAATTGGGGCGTTGCACTGAGAACAGACATTTGTCTTGACACATTCGCTAGAGCAACAGATTGGTGAGGCTCTCGAGCATGTACTTCATGACCAACATGATGGTTTTCGGCCATAATAAATTCCTCTTGACAAAAATGGCTAGGACCTAGATCCCAGCGAAAACAAGAAACGGCGCCTCTGATAAGTAATAACACCCGGTCGGGGAGAAGCGCCGTCGGTCGCTCCTGGAGAGGTGGTAATCACAAGAACTAACGCGCTGTCGAGTGCTGTCGGGAAGATTTGGAGCGACGGGGCGACGCTGAATGTCCTGACTCGCGATACGGACCGGCGTTCGTAAGCAAGCGCGCGACTCATGCCGCACCCGATCCTTTCCATACGGCGGAGACTGTTTGTGCCAGAATTTTTATGTCGAGCCAAAGTGACCATTCGTCCATGTATTGCAAATCCAGTTTCATCCATTGTTCAAAAGGAATCGAACTCCGACCATTCACTTGCCAAAGACATGTGATTCCAGGTCGCACGCTAAAACGACGTCGCTGCCAGTCCTCGCTAAACCCTTCATAATCGCGGACGGGTAGAGGCCTGGGTCCAACAAGGCTCATGTCTCCGAGAAGAACATTGAAAAGTTGAGGAAGTTCGTCGATGCTCGTTCGGCGCAGAGTCTTTCCCAAAGGCGTAATCCGAGGGTCATTGCGAATCTTAAAGACCGGGCCGGAAGCCTCGTTTTGTTCCTCAAGGGCCGAGATCTGCTTCTCGGCGTTTGCAACCATCGTTCGAAATTTCAAGATCACGAACCGACGTTTATTCAAACCCATCCGTTCCTGGCGAAAAATGACAGGTCCGTCCGACGATAATCGTATCAACAAGGCGACGATTGCGAACGCTGGCGCGAGTGCAAGCAGTAAACCCAGGGAACAGGCTATGTCTAGAAGTCGTTTTACCACGAGTGGCCACCAGTTGATTCGCCCCCGATAAGTCGCGACATGATGATCGCCGTCGAATTCGTCCGGAGTTGATCGTGACCGCTTTAGGCCAAAGATATCACCGTCAAATCTAACGATGATGCCGTGCTCTTCGCACAAGGCGGCCGCGGCACAAGACGTCTCGTAGAATGAGCGTAAAGGAAGGTAGACGGCGACTTCGTCCACGACATTACGGCGCAGATATTCAGCTAAACCGGCGTGGTCGGCCACTAGGGGCAACCCCGTCCGCTTGAACTGAGCCATCCTCTGCCAATCGTCGTCCACAAATCCCAAGAGACGATATCCTAGCTCCGGTTTCGCTTGGATTGTGCGCGCAAAGCCTATCGCTCTAGGATTCGTGCCCAGAACGAGCATCTGTCGGAGATTTCGCCCGCGCCTTCGCACGCTGGCCAACACCGGCCGAAGTGTAAGTCGCGATGCAGCCAACAAAAACGAACTGAGAAGCAAGAAAGACACTAGAAAGCGCGGCGTGATCATCTTTATCCGAAATATGTCAGCCAGTAAGGCTAGGAGGGCGCTCGAAAGTGCAGTAGCCTTTACAACCTCAACTATCTCGACCGATCTCGCAGACAATCGCTTTGACTCGTATAGGCCGCATATAGCGAAAACGATGTGCCACATCAACAGAATTGAACCGAAGGCGACGCAATTCGATAGTTTCACGCGAACCGAAAGGAACTGCTCGACTCCGCCTCCTTGATCCCAACGCACGACCAGAATCGTCGCTAGCCCGAACGACAGTATCATCTGAGAAATATCGAACAATTTAAGTCCGCTTAAGAAGAACCTGCGCTTGGCGTCGTTCATTAGAGTAATCCTCACTACTGGACCTTCTGTTGTCTATCTCGGCGGCCGCTGCGCGTTGAACTTGAATTGTGTGTTCTAACGTGACCGTGGGGGGAACCAAAGCTACTGGAGAAGTGGGCTATATGGGCCGTTGCGACACAACTAGACACTTAGACGAGTCAGACCGCCTCTACGCTGTAGCCCGCAACACGAAGGACTAAAGATCTTTGAATCATCTGAATGGACACCAACATGCTTAAGTCTTCCTTTTTGTCTAGGAGAGTCCCCTCCACTCCGTCGAGACAGCCGCCCCGAATTCGAATGCGCCTACCGACGGTCAGGTGCAAGTGATGTTGAAACGCAACGCCGCTGCGGATTACCAACCGTACTGATTCGATTTGGGCTTGGGGAATCGAAACGCCTCTGCCACGGATTCCTACAAATCCCGCCACGCCATTCGTGCGCAAGACACTGATTCGCGCATTGGACGACTCTTCGAGTCGCACGAATACATAGCTCGGGAACAAGGGGACTTGGACAATGGCTAGTCGGTCGCTCCATGCGCGCTTAGCGCACCTGAGAGGAAGGAACACCTCGATGTCCTTTCTCTGAAACTCGGCTGCGACCTTCTTTTCGTATTGTGGCCAGGTCTGGATCGCGTACCAAGACCGAGATCCAGAGAACGTCTCCTGGGAGAGTGCGTCGGAATCACGAGAGACTACTTGGGCCAAGTTCGACATAGCTCCGCTATAACCAGTCACATTTCCAGCTAACCCCGCGTTCCGCCCCGTCCGATCGGGAAGCAGTCCGCAAATTGGGCTCGCGCGGAAGCGCTAATGCAGCCTTCTGGGGTTCACCACAGTGGGTCCGCTCGCGGCCTCTGTTTGAAATGCGACAGCGGCCACGAACCCCTTTGCGATCCCCTCTCCTCTATAAATCCGAATCACGGTGCCTTCACCATGTAGCTTCACCGCGCTGCCGCCCGGTTCTAAAGAGGGTAGATATACGTCCACGTCGAGATGAGCACCACGCTCCGGGACAATGTCTCCCGCTACGAAAACCCCTCTGTCGCTTATGTCTCGAATTGTCCCTTTTCCTTCTTGCAGCTGTCCGTCTGGGCGTTCCCACACAAATGAAACAGGGGCCGGGAGCCGATAACGACGCGACTTTCTAAGTTCCACCGCAATACCAAACAGGTTCGACACGCTCACGACGTACCCTCGCCGGTAACAAGCATTCCCCCGTGACGCAATCAGACTAGGCCGGATCAGAAAGGGCGACAAGAGACACATCGTATGGATGAGATATCTCTCTACACAGCAGATGCTGCACGTCACGCGACCCGGAGTGGGAAAGTAGAAGAATGTTTAACGAGCATTCATATGGTAGAGAGACGATATATTGATATCCGAGGACCGTAGATACAAAAGACCATGAGAAGAATTACTCACCAGGGGGTCCATTACGAGTAGATCCAGGAAGATGAATGGGAATGATTCAAAATTGGAGGTTGACACAGTAGTTGCCACACCGTAGCCTAGATTTGCATTTGATAAATCCCCAGCCCGCCACGAAACATCAACCTCAGGTTTTTTCGCGCCTGCTGGAGTGCTATGCGAACGGCGAGTGATTTACGGCAGAATCCAATAAACTTAGCCATAGCCGAACTTAATCTGATGGCTGTCAGTTTACTGAGTGATCAGTTTAAGCGATATGGCGACGTTTCTGTGGTGTCGTGCTCGGTCAATAAAGCTTCATTGATTCAGTCAGTGCGTGAGCTGAAGCCAGACGTCGCAATCATCGGAGTAGACCTGCAAGACGGACCCCTCAGCGGCCTTGATGCGCTGAGAGAAGTGCGGGAGGCACACTCCGATCTGCGGCCCATCCTCTTATTCGACAGGCCAGAGCCGCAAGTCGTGGTAGAGGGTTTGCGTGCGGGCGCACGAGGTGTATTTTCGCGGTGCGACTTCCATCTCGCTGCGTTACGTAAGTGCGTTCATCGAGTGTTTGAGGGGCAACTATGGATAGGCTCCACCGAATTGGAATACGTGCTCGACGCCTTGATCCAGGCGCGACCTCTGCGCGTAGTGAATCCGGAAGGCCTGAATCTCCTCAGTAAACGCGAGGAAGAGGTGATGCGTTTGGTTGCCGAGGGGTTGGGAAATCGGGACATTGCAGAGCAGATGAGCCTGAGCGAGCACACCGTTAAGAACTATCTCTTCCGCATCTTTGACAAGCTCGGCATTTCAAACCGCGTCGAGTTGGTTCTATATGCGGTCAGCAATCCGCAGGGGAGCGCGCAATCAGCCTCGGAATCGGAGGAGAATAAGCCCTCCGGCAAGGCCATGGGGCAAAGCGCGTAGGTATTCCAAGAGACGATCGTCGCTAGGCACGGCGAAAAACTTGGGTAAACATCGGATCCTGTAACACCCCCCGGCCCCAATCCCGTCAGCCGCGATCAAGCGGCTGGCGGTTAGAGGCCTTGTGGGTTGGCCAGGAACGCGCCGGTCTGTGCGCACGGAGATAACACCAGAAGCGTGAACTGTTTTCCACCGTCACCCACGCCGGTTGTAGACTTGTTCCAGCGCGACTGAAATTCATCAACGTCACGACCCCTTCTGGAGGATTGTGCTCTTGTTGCCGGGGAGGGAAGTGAATTCTCCCACCGCCGTTGGACTGGGTGATGACCCTGACACCTTGGGGGAGAGCTTCTACGTGTACTTCACCCACCTGCCAAGCGACGGGACCGGATGGACCAACGGCTCGTTGGGAAGGCTTACCGTCACCTGCCCGTAGGGATTTTTAACCGCCACGGCATCGGGTTGCACGGCTGCCGCAGCCACTGGACTGCCTTCATTCTCAGCCACTCTGTTTGGCCAACCATCGAGCGAAATGCGCCCCGCCAGGCGGGCCACCCGCTATACGACGCCCGGACGGAATGGAGATGGCGTTTCAGGCTCCGGAGCAGTGTCCCAGTCAGTTGCGTCCACGTCGTCGAGGTGACAGCGCCAAACAAACGATCTCTCCATCCTCCGCTCCAACGGGCCAGAAAGCTGCGGATGGCGACAAGTTCGATCAAGCCACGGCGGAGCTGACCTGATTTCGCTCCTTCAACTTTGGCCCAACCGCGCGCGGGCCTCGAGGTGGTGGAAACCTGCGAAGAACTAGAGGCGAGTGAACCCTCGAGCTCCCCTTTCGTTTCGGCTGCAGGAATTGGAGGAGACGAGGCGAGCGCCGGCCTTTCCACTACCATTTTAGCGAGGAGCTGAAGGGCGGCAGCAGAATCAAATATAGTCGATCCCAAGGGCTGGGGCGCCTCTGTCGGAATGGGCCCGGACGCAGCCAACGCAGGAGCGGCGGCGCCGAAGGCATTCGAGATTTCATTGCCTGTCGCGGGAGCAGATCCCTTTTCGCGATCCGGGACCAGCTCAGCATGTCGGTCTGTTGCACCGGGCACGACATTTGCGACAACAAAGGGAGCTGAAACCTTGGTCATCGAAGTATCTTGTTGTTTCTGGCAGAGTCGTGGTTCGGTCGAAGTAGACGGCTGAACCGGTGAACTCGCCCGATCCGATCGCATAGGAGTCAGACCCTCGTATGGGCGTTCCGCGAAATCGAAGCCAGGGGCGAGCGGTTTGACGTCGTCGAACTGAAATTCGTGCGCGATTTCCTCGATGATGTGTGCTGGCACTGGCCGGACGTCGTCCACATAGGCATTGATCAGCGCGTGCTCGCACAGGAGGTTCACTACCCGCGGGATCCCGCGCGAATAAAAATGCACGTCCTCCACGGCCTCGGGCGAAAAGATCAGTTTGCCGTTTGCGCCGGCGACGTGCAAGCGCGCTCCAATATACTCGTGAGTCTCCTCAAGACTAAGGGCGACGGTTCTGCATCGAAGAACAATCCGCTGTTTGAGCTGGCTCAGATCAGGTTGCTGAAGCCGCTCCTCGAGCTCTGGCTGGCCGGCGAGCACGATCTGCAACAGTTTTTCATGCGGGGTCTCCAGATTCAGCAGCATTCGAATTTCTTCGAGCAGATCGAATGACAGGCCCTGCGCTTCGTCGACGATCAAAACCGGAGTCTCGCCCGCGCGATGTCGCTCGATCAACCACTGATTGAGGCGCATCAGCGGGTTACCATTCAATTCCGGGCTCGACGGCACCCCGAAATCGGCCAGCATGAAGTCAAACAAATGGCTGACGGCCAAATGCGAGTTAAATATGAACGCTGTGGGCGTCTCCTTTTGGCGCAACGAATCGAGCAAGCAGTTCAGGAGGGTCGTCTTGCCCGTTCCGACTTCGCCCGTGAGCAGGATCAGGCCCTTGCGGGCTGGAATTCCATACGTCAGTTCCTCCAGCGCCTCCCGCGTCTGCGCGGTCAGAAATAAATACCGGGGGTCCGGATTGGCGTTGAAAGGATTATCATGCAGTCCGAAAAAATGTTTGTACATATTAGTGTACCCCGCCCAGTTATTGCTGTTTTTGTTGTGTCAATCCGAGCAGCCGCTCGCAACTAAAGGTCAATTGAGGACCGCGATGGTAAGCCGAATTTGGTGGACAGGATCCACTTTTGGTTATGAAATTGCCTAATAAGTAACTAAACGCGACGGGATACAACGCGCCCGGCTGGAATGGCTCGGGAAGAATCGGTTCGCCCGACAAGAATGAGTTAAGAAGCGGCTTCTACCGCGGGCCTT
>Ga0209624_10001847_pt1 | contig 16171 bp, 8 predicted proteins | sample JacPinW_OM2H0_O1_FD_188565 | JGI IMG/M metagenome (GOLD analysis project Ga0209624, IMG submission 188565) | Forest soil microbial communities from Algoma, Ontario, Canada - Jack Pine, Ontario site 1_JW_OM2H0_O1 (SPAdes) (version 2) | ecosystem: Environmental > Terrestrial > Soil > Boreal...
GGGGCGCAATTCCTTGCCTTCTCTCGCGAGTTCAGCTCCACTCTTGCCAGGCATCACCACGTCCGTCAAAAGCAGGTCTATTCTTGGTTCCGGGCCCGCGAGGATGGCGAGTGCCTCTTCCGCATCCTTTGCTTGCAACACTCGATAGCCGGCCCCTTGCAGGAGGACGAGCGTAACCTCACGCAGTTTCTGTTCGTCCTCAACCACCAAGATGGTTTCTGATCCCCCCGGAGGCTCTGCGTCGTCTATGGCGGGTACAACCTCTTTACTCGCTTCGTGAACTACCGGGAAGTAGATCTTGAAAGTCGATCCTCTTTCGGGTTCGCTGTACACCGCGATGTAACCGTCGCTCTGTTTCACGATTCCGTACACTGTAGAGAGGCCGAGACCCGTACCTTTCCCGACCTCCTTGGTGGTAAAGAATGGCTCGAAGATCTGCGCCTTAGTGTTTTCGTCCATTCCGCAGCCTGTGTCGCTGATGACCAGGACTACATGCTGGCCAACCTGAGCTCCGACGTGCTGAGCAATATAGTGCTCGTCGACTTCGGCGTTCGTCGTTTGAATTAGTATCTTTCCGCCTTTCGGCATCGCATCCCGAGCATTGACGACCAAGTTCATCAGGACTTGTTCAATCTGGCCGGTGTCGGCTTTGATCTTGCTGAGCGGGATCGTGGGCCGGAACTCGACCGCAATGTCCTCGCCGACCAAGCGCAAAAACATCTTAAGTGCATTTTGGACTATTTCGTTCAGGTCCAAAACTTTCGGGAAGACAACCTGCTTGCGGCTGAAGGCCAGTAGCTGTTGCGTCAGGGAAGCTGCTTTTTGTGCCGCCTTTTTGGCTTCGCTGACGTAGCGGCTTACGGGATTCTCGGGAGTGAGCAGGCCGAGAGAAATGTCAGCATAGCCGGTAATGACCCCGAGGAGGTTATTGAAGTCGTGAGCCACTCCGCCGGCCAAACGCCCGACGGCTTCCATCTTCTGCGCCTGGCGAAATTGAGCTTCCAATTGTTGCGTCTCGGTGATGTCGCGAGTGATCGCCAATAGGCAGGATTGTCCCTCAAGTTCAATCAATTCGACCCATAGCTCCGCTTCCCTCAGCTCTCCTTTGGAAGTTTTGTATTGGGCGTTGTATTTGGACAAATGCTTTTTTTCGCGGAGCTGCCTGAACATCTCGATTCGATCGTTGGGGTCATTCCAGAATCCCAAGTCCCTGGAAGTTCGGCCAATGACGTCTTTGCGCTTATATCGAAGCAATTCAAGGAAAGCGTCATTGACATCGAGATAACGTCCGTCTTGTTCGGTCGAAATCGTGATCGCGAGAGGGTTACTGCGAAAGGCCTTGCTGAATCTCTCTTCCGAATTGCGCAAAGCTTTCTCGGAAAGTTTGCGCTCGGTGATGTCCTGGAGAATGCAGGCGATACGCTCGACGCCGTTCTGTCCAATGATCGGAAAGTACGACGCTGATAAATCCCTCTTGCCTACCGACGGAAAATCGTAGGTCAGTTCATATTGCACAGATTTGCCGAGGAAACATTCGTCCATCTTTTCTTTGATTTGCGTCTTGAAAGCATCTTCACCAACGACCTCTTCCACAGTGTGGCCGACGAGTTGTTCGGCCGATAGGCGGCGAAAATTGAGGAAGGCCTGATTCGCGATCACGTAGCGATAATTGCGATCCACGACCAGGATCATCTCCTCGAGACCTTCCACGACTCTCTCGTATTCCTGGAGCCGCTCGACCGTTTTCATCCGTTCGCTGATGTCCCGGAACGCCGCCACGCCGCCACGAACGACTCCCCGCTTGTCTTTGAGAGGACTGGCATAAGCCTCGATGAAAACGCCGTCGTTGGCCGCGGGATGGCGCAGATACATGACAGCGCTCCCCGTATCCCCTTGTATGGCGCGCGCCAGAGGGTTGAGCTCGGATGGGAAGGGAGTAACTTTGTCCGCGAGATAGATGCCGTAGTGCTGAGTCCACTTTTGACTCGGCATGTTGGAGGGGCCGCGGCCAACGATTTTGTCGGCTGCGGGGTTCCAGATGACGAAGTTGCCCTTCTCATCGGCCACGACCAAACCTTCCGACATGCTATCCAGGACAGATTGGAGCAAAACGGTCTTGTCTTCGAGAGCCTGCCGGTAGCGATCGAGTTCTTCCTCCGCGCGCTTGTGAGCCGTGACGTCAATGTTTGTTTCCAGGATTCGCACCGGCGTGCCTTGGCTATTGCGATGCAAGACCCACGCGCTGGTGACCACGATGGTGTTGCCGTTCCGGGCGCGATGAATGAGTTCTCCTTCCCACATACCCGTCTCTGTGAGTTTTTCCTGGATGAGCCCGAGAGGTTCGGGGAACTGAGTGCGAAGGAGGTCGTGGGAAACGATACCGACAGCTTCCTCGGCTGAGAAGCCATAAATTTTTTCGGCGCCTCGAGGCCAGAAGACGATTCGGCTCTGCATGTCACGCACAAAAACTTGTGCCGAGTTCATGGCCTCGGCTTGCTCGCGCAATACTTCCTCCGCCTGCTTGCGCGCGGTAATGTCGATCGCGGCAGATTGAATCAGGGGTTCGTCCTGACCCGCCAGGAGTAGAGTGCTGCTTAACAGGACCCAAATGGGAGTTCCGTCTTGACGCCTCATCTGGAGTTCCCGGTTCGAGAAGAAACCGTTTTGGATTAACAGGCCCAGCAGTGTTTCGCGGTCCGCGGGATCGGCATAGCTTTCTGTAACCTGGCGGCCGCGACATTCCGTGGCGCCGTCGTATCCGAAGAGTCGAGCCCAGGCGTCATTGCAATCGATCACCAATCCGTCGATGTTGACAGTTGCGACTCCCGCTACGTTTTTCTCGAAGAGCGTGCGATAGCGTTGCTCGGAACTGCGAAGGGCCGATTCGGCGCGCTTTCTCTCGGTGATGTCGTGCAGGATGCACGCGACTCGATCTACTTGACCAGCACCTCCGATCGGAAAATAGGAGATGAATATGTCGCGATAGCCGTGTCCGGGATATTTGTACTGCATTTCATATTGGACGATCTTTCCACCGAAGCACTCATCTAGTTTGTCTTTCACTATTCTCTCGAAGATGCCCGCATCTATCATTTCAGAAAGACGGCGACCGATAAGATCTTCGCTTTTTATCCCGCGATAGTTCAGGTAGGCATGATTGGCGATTACATAGCGGTAATCGCGGTCCAGCACAACGATCATCTCCTCCAGGCCTTCGACAACCTTTTCAAATTCCCTCAGTCTTTTCGCGCGTGTGCGGAACTGATCGCTCACCGCGCTAATTGCGGTTCCCATGACGGTAAATAAGATCAACCCAACGAGATCGCGCCGATGACTGGTTGCGAATGAGTTTGACGGCTCGAGAAAGAAGTAGAGAGCAGTCGCCGTCGAGAGGAGGGTGGCGCAAAGGCCAGGCCCGAAACCAGCGAGCAAGGCGATAATGATGATCGCGGGATAAAAAAAGATAAAAGGCTGACTGAAACCGAAAGAGATGTCCAGAGCGTATTGCAAGAGCGCAGCGGCGATCACGGCGGCCAACGCAAAGCCGTACCTTTGCGGCCGGCGTTGGAGTGAGTATTGAGTTGCTCCAAGAATCTCTCTGCGATCAGCCGAGCTCATAGCCACCTTTCATGGCGACGCTTCTTTGACATCGGTGACCAAGCACGCCCATTCGAATCTCCCCAAAGCGATTCCTATGGTGGCGCGCTGAATACGTCGGGTCTAAGTGGGCAGTGGCGCTGGATGCATGTCTGAACGTAAAGGGGAAGGACGTTGCCAGTTCAATGACCGCGAAAATGCTGTCGTAACTCCTTAATCTAGCCACAAAGCCGAGAACCAACTTTTTGTCTCCAGAATCACTTAAGCCCACTCTGATCGGTGTAAGTGAAGCTGGAGATCGGAGAAAGTGGGCGAAGCGACCATTTTCAAGTCCAACTTATCAGGAGATGGTGTGCTCTTTTACCTGACCAAAACAATATTATTGAACGAAGTTATAACTTGTGCGCAATCGGGGAATTCCTGTTTCCGAAGATGGTAACCCGGTGACGGCTTCGCGAGACTTAACCGATTTGGATTAGGGACAATCTAGATGTTTTCAGGATTTTTCTCTTCGACTTCTACGGTTTCTCTGCAAGAGTCTGTCGTTTCGCCGGAACTTTGTGAGGTTATGTCAAGGGAGCGCCCGTGATCGCTCACTTTGCTGGGGCGTTCGGCTCAAGAACATCGCGACAACCGATGGGAGAATGGCTAATGCCGGAGCTGCTCTTGGCGGCCCTTGCATGTATCCCTCGTAAGGCATTACGTTATTCGAGTGATCTTTCCCCGGAGCAGTGGAATCCTTCTGCATGTCACGTCTTTACCGGGGGCCCACGGTATCGGCGACTTCGGGCGTTCCACGCGCGAGTTTGTCGAATTCCTGGATGCATCCGGACAGAAAATCTGGCAGGTATTGCCCTTAAGCCCTACCGGATATGGCGATTCGCCGTACCAGTGCTTCTCGGCGTTTGCCGGCAATCCGTTTCTCATCGACCTCGAAGCTCTTCGCGACGAAGGCCTTCTGTCAACCGCCGATCTAGCCAATACGCCGAAGTTTCCGCATGAGGTCGTGGCGTATGACCGTGTCATCGCCTTTAAGCAGGAACTCCTTCAGCGGGCAGCGCGAACGTTCTTTGCGGATGGCGCTGGAGACGATCGACAGAGGTTCGATATCTTTTGCCGGGAGCGCAAAGAATGGCTGGATGACTATGCACTCTTCATGGCTTGCAAGAAGGTGCACGACGACGTGGCTTGGGTTCACTGGGACAAGCGCATACGTCAACGGGACCCCGCAGCGCTGAAAGAGTGGCGGGACAGATTGGCGTCTGAGGTTGAGTTTCATCGGTTTGCGCAGTTCGAGTTCTTTCGGCAATGGGATAGGGTAAGGGATTTGTGTCACCGGCGCGGCATACGCATCATGGGCGATATTCCGATTTATGTTGCTCATGACAGCGCGGACGTGTGGGCCCATCCGGAATTGTTTCGTCTCGACGAAGAAGGGCGGCCGATTGCGGTAGCGGGGGTTCCGCCGGATTACTTCAGTGCGACCGGTCAACTGTGGGGAAATCCTCTGTATCGGTGGGATGTTTCGGCGGCTTCCGGTCATGGTTGGTGGATTGAGCGCTGCCGGGCTTCGCTTCAGATGTTTGATCTTGTGAGGCTGGATCACTTTCGCGGCTTCGAAGCGTACTGGGAGGTCCCAGCTACGGCGACGACAGCAGCGGGGGGAAAGTGGGTTGAAGGCCCGGGTGCGGAATTGTTTCGCGTCTTGACTGCGGAGTTGGGGGAATTGCCGTTTGTCGCCGAGAATCTAGGCGTGATTACTCCCGGGGTGGAAACCCTTCGCAAGGAGTTCGGGTTCCCAGGTATGAGCCTTCTGCAATTTGCATTCGGGAATGATCCGCAAGGCCCCAGCTTCCGACCGCACAATTATTCGAGGGAACTGGTGGCATACACGGGCGGACATGACAACGACACGACCGTGGGATGGTGGACAAGTTCAGGCGTTGGAGAGAGCACTCGTACCGAGGAAGATATTCGCAAGGAACATGATTTCACGCGCGCATACCTTGGCTTTCAGAATGAACCGGTCAATTGGGTGTTCATTCGTACCGTGATGGCCTCCGTGGCAAACACGGCCATCATCCCTTTGCAAGATGTGCTCGGCCTCGGCAGCGAAGCACGAATGAATCTACCCGGTACGGTAAGCGGAAACTGGAGATGGCGTTTTACACCGAATGCCTTGACGAAGGGAATCTCAGATCGACTGCGCGCATTCACCGTTATGTTCGACCGCTGATTTCTGCCGCAGTTTGGGTCCTACAAAGGCGATAGTTCGTCTTCGTCCTGCTCCTTATCCTCGCGAACGAATTTTTGCTCGAGAAATCGTTTTGCAATTTCTCGGCCTCCGATGCCAAAGGCGATGGCCAGCCCGAGCATCAGGGCTCCGAAGGCGATTCCAAAGGCTACCAGCATGGTCTGCTGTGCCAAGCCGAGCTCTTCAAACACAATCGACAATACGAAAACGATGATGATGCTCCGGACGGCGAGGCTTAAAAGCCGGGGCGAAGGGACACTGGCGTTCACTGCAGCCAGCAGAGCTGCACGGGAAAAGAACCCGGCTGCTAGTAAACCAAAAAACAAAATAAACACGGCCACAAAGAGACGTGGGACGAATAGGAAGAAGCTGGCAATCTGCTCCTGCAGTCCCAGGATTCCAAGCACACTTACGCCCAGCAGGATGAATCCGAGCCAGGTTACCCAGAAGACGAAGCGGCTCAACATCTCAGTGGCTGAAGGAAGCGCAACTTTGTGAAGCAACTGAGAGGCGCCTGCATTCTCAGACAGCCGGTCAAAGTTGATGAGCCGGAGGATGCTGCGCAGAATGACTTTGACCACATACGCGATCAGCCATCCCACGAATGCCAGGATAAGCATGACGATGAGACGAGGAAGGTAGTGCGCGAAGCCTCTGGCCAGGTCGTGCATTGCCTGAGTCAATTCGCTGATAATCATTTCCCGCATAATTGCCTCACTGTTTCGATTTCCATATCTCTAACAGATATGGTTTCAATCGCTCGAATTCGAGACATAGCGCCTCGATGTTATTGGCGACGTCGTTCGCGGAACCGTTGCGGTTTTCGACCAGAAATGTAAACACTCTCCCGCGGAAAAGAGGCGCGAGAGCCTGAATAATGTGATCTCGATTGATTACCGACTTGCGATACGCAGCGGCAAACTCATACACCGTCTTCACCCATAATTGCGCGGGATAACGAAATTCTTCTTCTCCCAAGGCATCAATTGCATGCAGCTCTGTCAGCGTGGAAGGGGAGAGAATGGACTGGAAGACAGATTCCAATTCATTGACTCCGGTCGTGAACATTTCTCGCAAGCGCTTTCGATTGACCCGGAGAGGGTCGAGAAGTACATCCGGATCACTTCCAATGGTGGGGACAGGCTGGGAGCCCGAGACCGGGCTCCAGATGTCAAAACCGGACTCGAGGGCGGAGAACAGAACCCCTACGGTTTGGCGCAGGGTGGGGACGAGATCGGCGGCACGCCGCTCGACGTGCTCCTTTTCGCCAAGAAAAGACTGGCAGATCCGGAATCCACCGCTAATCGCAGCCAGCGTGAAGCGAAGCTCAACGCCGTTTTCTCCGACACTATCGCTCCAGTTGTTCTGTCCAAGGAATTGACTTCCGACGCGGCCGGAAAAGCCGAACTCCGTCATGTAAGATTCGCGGATCCTTATGCCATACAAGGCACGAATCATTGGGTAGAGCAGGTTCGTCATCAACAATCCGTCGAACTTGTGCCGGCGATAGGTCGGGGAGACAAGATCGAAACCTTCGTTGTAAACGGGGTGAAGAAGGTTGGAGATCGAATCGGGCTGAATACTCTCGAATTCGGGAGAAACTACGATGCATGCCTTGGCCCGAAGCAGTTCCGCCGCAGCCAGAATTGTTCGTAATGCAACTCCGTTGTGAGGAGCGTTCGCGTATTTCGTTCCGATGACGTGCAGTGTGCGGAGTGCATACAAGTTTGACGCCGGACGCGCGTCGTCGATGGCGACCGCTCGGACCAGATCGGGAGTGCCATCGCGCGAACCACCATCGGCGTTGATAATGACGGCCCGCTCGCGGGGGAAGCTCCGAAGAATGCCGCTTCGAATGGTCTGTACGATGGAGCCGATCGTCCGGGCATTGTTATGCGTAGGCAGACCGACGAGAATGTCGACCTCGCCAACATTGATCAGCTGGCGAAGAAAATCGTCCGTAAGAAATGTTCCGTCTTCCAATTCTCAGCTCAGTGTGAGTAATTTCCAGGCGCTAAACTCTTCGCATCCGGAACCAGTATGACTGATACGGACCCAGCGTCAGCAGGTAGGGCAGTTCGCCGACGCGGGGAAAGAGATTCTTGCCAAACATCTCGATCAGGACGTTTCCCTTGTGAGGCCGCAAATCCAATTCGACAGCTTGCGCAGCACTTGAAAGGTTGTTGACGATCAGAACGGTTTCACTGCCTAACCGTCGCAAATAAGCCAGGATTCTGTGATTGGCCGGATAGAGAAACTCAATGGATCCGCGTCCGAAAACCGCTGTCGACTTTCGGACCTCGATGATACGTTGCGTCCAGTGGAACAGAGAATGCTCGCTCTCTCGTTGGGAGACGACGTTGACCGCGGGATACCCGTAAACGGGATCATGAATAAGAGGAGCATACAAGCGTTCCGGGTCCGCGGTTGAAAAACCAGCGTTCCAGCCACCAGTCCATTGCATCGGAGTTCGAACGCCGTTGCGATCGCCCAAGCTGATATTGTCGCCCATTCCGATTTCATCTCCGTAGTAGATGATTGGAGTTCCGGGCAGAGACATCAGCATACTCGTCATCAACTCGATCCGCCTGCGGTCATTGTTCAATAACGGAGCGAGCCTCCTGCGAATGCCGAGATTCAGGCGCATGGTTTTGTTCTGGGCGTACATGTCATACATGTAGTCGCGTTCCAGATCGGTAACCATCTCCAGAGTAAGTTCGTCATGATTTCGGAGAAAGAGGGACCACTGGCAGGACGGGGGAATCTCGGGCGTTTGTTGCAGGATTTCTGTAATCGGCTTGCGGTCTTCAAGCTTAAGGCCCATAAACATGCGGGGCATCAGCGGAAAATGAAATGCCATGTGAAATTCGTCGCTATTGCCGAAATACGGGCGGAGGTCCGCAGGCCACTGGTTCGCTTCCGCCAGCAACATCCGGCCGGGGAAGTGTTCATCGAGTCTTCGCCGCAAGTCCTTGATGATGGTGTGCGTTTCCGGCAAGTTTTCGCAATTTGTGCCTTCGCGCTCGACGAGATAGGGCACGGCGTCAAGCCGGAAGCCATCCACGCCCATCTCCAGCCAAAACTTCATCACATTCCACATCTGCTCCCGAACCGCAGGGTTGTCCCAATTGAGATCGGGCTGGTGATTGAAGAAGCGGTGCCAGTAGAAAGATTTCGAATCCGGGTCCCATGCCCAGTTGGATTTTTCGGTATCGAGAAAGATGATGCGGGTGCCCTTGTAGCGCGTGTCGGTATCGCTCCAAACGTACCAATCGCGACGAGGATTGTTCTGCGAACTTCGTGCTTCTTGAAACCAAGGGTGTTGATCGGATGTATGGTTCAACACCATTTCGATGATGACCCGGATGCCGCGCTTGTGAGCTGAGTCCAGCACCTTCCGGAAATCGTCGAGGGTCCCGTAGCTTGGGTGAACGGAGTCATAGTCCGCGATGTCGTAACCATCATCGCGCAGGGGCGACGGAAAAAACGGCATGAGCCAAAGTGCGTTCGTGCCCAGTTCCTGAAGGTAATCCAGCTTTTGTTCAAGCCCCAGGAAGTCACCAATTCCGTCGCCGTTGCTGTCGTGGAATGTGCGGACATGAACCTGGTAGATGATCGCGTCCTTGTACCAGAGAGCATCTGTATTTGGGTTCAACCGCTTTCTCCTGGAGACACTCCCGCAATTCCTGGCAGGGCAGGCTCAAACGCAGTTTATACGAAGCGAAAGGGGTCAGCGGGCGGTGCTGAGCTATTTCGGCATCACGACGACTTCATCTTTCGGCATGGCATCGAGCGTCGCTTTATCGATGCCCAAGTGGGCCATCACGAGTTCTGGTGGCGTATGGACGAGCCATTCCGAGAGCGCCAGGTCTTGATAGAAGCTGCTCTTAAACATCTCAAGAAACTTGAGGTCGCTGTTGCCGGTGTTCTCTACGTAGTGGGGCAGAGTTTTCTGGACATAGCCGACGTCTCCGGCTTGGAAGTCCATGGTGCGTGCGCGGCCTCCGGTGGCGAAGACGGTCATCCTGCCTGTGCCGCTGATGAAGTACTGCCATTCATCGGCATTGGGATGCCAATGGAGTTCGCGGATTCCTCCGGGATGAACGGTGACGATTGCGGCGGCAATGGTGGTGGAGATTTTGAACTTGCTGGAATCGACGATTCGCACCTCGCCTCCAGCGGTACGCTTCGTGATTGTTTGCTGCGCTTTGCGAAATGCGAAATCGACGGGCGATAAGCCGAGTGAGCCAGCGCTCGACTTTAAGTCTGCGTCCAGCGGGCCGGGGACTGCAGCTTGGAAAATAAACTTCTCGCGCTTCGGAAGTTTTTCAAGGAGCTGCTGATTCACGCCGAAGTTTTTCGCCAACACGTCGTGCGGTGTATGAGCCATCCAGTCAGTGAGCAAGACCGTCTCGTACTCGGAGAAGTTGCCATCGTCGAAGACCAGCAGAAACTCGCAACCATCTGGATTCAGTCCTTGAATGGAATGGGGAATTCCGGTCGGAAAGTACCAAAGATCGCCTTCGGTGATGTCGGTGACGAAGCTCCTGCCATCCGCATCGAGTCCGGTGATGCGGGCGTTCCCGTACAGCATGATGGCCCACTCGGCAGCGGTGTGCCAGTGCAGTTCGCGAATGCCTCCGGCGGTTAATCGCATGTCGACACCGGCTATCGACTTTGAAACGGCCAGTTCGCGTACGGTGACCTCGCGCGACCATCCACCCTCTTGCATGCGTTTATGCGAGAGCGCGAAAGGATACTTGAAGGTCTGGACTCCGCCGGCGTCGGTAGGCGGGGGTAAGAAAGAGTCTGGGTTCTGGGTGTCGAGCGGAGCATTGCCCGGCCCCGGAGCACTGGCACTGCGATCGCCTTTGTTTGGATACGGCTTTTGGTCTTGCGCCAAGGTGCCGGCCGCCGGGAGCATTCCTGCAGCTGCTAGAGCGGCCGATCCCATGCCCAAAAATCCACGCCGCGAAACTATTTCCTTCTTTGAATCTTCGCTCATGGAGTTATTCCTTCGGGACCCAACTATGAACTGGGTCCCGATTTTCAGCTCTGATCTCCGAGCTGGTTAAGCTGTTGGAGGCAGATGTTCGAGGACATCTGCCAAAGCATGCATCCGTTTCGCGTCAGCTGGGTCCTTCGCGGTGGTCGCGCTTTTTTCCAGTGAGGGACCCTTCTTCTTGAGCTTTGCGAGGGTCTTGCTGTTCATGTGTGAAGCTTCCGCAGCCTGAATCGCTTTTTGCAAATCGGCGATTTGGTGGGCTGAGAGGGCTTGGGAACGAGACAACTGGTCGATATATGCTTTCGCCACGACCAGGTTTGAGGGCCACTCGATTTTTGGCTGGTCCTGCACGTTCAACTCGGCAAGCTGGACCGTCTTGGCGGCATCGATTTCATTCTGCGTAAGGAATTTGCTGGGCGTCAGTTCGAAGACGTCCAGGCCGCGCGCAATTTCCGAACCGTAGATATAGCCGTTATACCAGTAGGCCGACCAGAAGCCCCCCAGCACCAGGACCTTCGGATCAATCGGTCCGCGGTCAAAGTAGGCAATCTCAAAAGGCTTCGCAGGATCGGTGAAGTCCATCACGGAGACGCCACCCTGATACCAGGACTGTACTTCGATGTCCCGGCCGGGAACCGGAACGAGGGAGCCGTTGTGAGCCACGCAGTTCTCGGTGTCGCCCTGTGCCGCCGGCAGTTTGTAGTAGTTCGCGAATGTCAGCTTGTCGTCTTTCAAACGGAAAATCGCGTCCGCACCCCACTTGTTCGGATCGTTCGGCCGGCAACGCGCGCCGAGGCCGCCGCCCCATTCGTCGGTGAACACGACTTTGCTTCCGTCGTTCGAGAATGACGCCGAGTGCCAGTAGGAGTAGTTCGGATCATTCACGGCATCCAGGCGCTTCGGATGGATCGGGTCCTTGATGTCCAGCAAAATTCCGTTGCCGGAGCAGGCTCCCGCGGCCAGTCCTATTGCCGAGTAGACGGTGATGTCGTGGCACTGGTTGGTGTCGACGGGCTTCTCCGCTCCTTTCTTGCCATGGGTTCCGCCATTGTTCAGGCCGTTGATTGCACCACTCCGCGGATCAATAAAGACTCGGGGATTCGAGACGATCTTCGCGTCCTGGGGTGCCGCGAGCGGGACTTTGATTACATCGATACGGAACAGTGCAGTGTTCGGATCTTTGTCCGGCTTTTCGTCGGAACATCCGGTTAATTCTTCGGACTGACGGACGAACGATGTACCCGAGACGTAGATGTAAGCATTGTCCTTATCGTTCGGATCGATGACCAGCGTGTGCGTGTGGGAGCCGCGGCATGTCTGAACGGCGGCAACCTGCTTCGGATTGTTGATGTCGGAGATGTCGAAGATTCTTACGCCGCGGAAGCGATCCTTTTGCGCTGAGGGAAGGCGTCGCTTTCTCTGTGGGGCTTCGTCTTTCTTGTCCTTGTTGTCACTAGCCGCGGCTTTATCTTTATCCGCATCCGTAGCTTTGTCGGTGTCCTTGGCTGCGTCTTTGTCTTTTGCTTTGTCTTTATCTTCCTCGGCGGGCGCAGGATCAGGCGGAAAACCTTGTACGCCGCAATCCAGCCGTCCATTGGGCATCTCGACCGACATGAAGAGCAGGTTCTTGTACACCGACACGTCACCCTGCCCGCCCGGACACACCATCGACGTCAGCAATTTCATGTTCGCGGGATCAGAAATGTCGTAAATATTCACGCCGTAGAAATTTCCCTGGAACAGATGACTGCCTTCGAATGCGAGGTCGGAGTTGGCGAAGGCCAGTTGTGCGATTACAAGCTGGATCGGTTTCGGAATCTTTCGGTTGCCCCCGACGCCCAGTTGAGCGATGGTCTTTTGCACTCGGGGATCATCGGCATCCGCGGAGCCGAGTTGAAACGCATCGGGTTTCTTGAACAGTTCGAGATGCTTCATGCCCATCGATACTTCGCCGGCGTCATACAAGCCAGCCCCCAGCTTGAAGCGGGGGTCATTCACATCCGATCCGGTCATACCCGGAGGCAGTGTGGGCGCGGGTTCTGGGGCGAATGGATTCTCTTCCGCCTCAGCGCTCTTGGCATCTTTCCCGGCCGGCTGAGTCTCCGGCTTCGCCTGCTCCTGTGGAGGAGTGGCGGGCTGCGCTGCTTGCGCATATGCGCCGTTCACGTTGAGACACGCAAAAAGCGCGCCTGCCATCATAGACAGGGCAAGACTGGGCATTCGGTTCATCGTTTCTCCTCGGTCTGTGTTTTCTCCAACATGGTTTCCATGATGTGGATTTCGGCTCGTTGCGTATTGTCCGCATCGGTAGCGAAGTTAAAGAGCTCGGCGTCCTGTCCGGCACCCGCGGTGTTGAATAGATCCTTCACCATCGTCAAGGCGCCGTTGTGGTGCTGAATCATTCCTACTAGAAATAAATGGTCGAACTCGCTGCCTTTGGCCTTGCGTAACGCCTCCATCTGTTCGGGCGTAAGCATTCCCGGCATCAGCGGCATCTTGTCGTTCGACATATCCATGCCCGGCATATCTGGCATCGTGCTCGGAATCGATTCGCCTCGAGCGGCGAGCCATCGCTTCATAAACTTTATTTCGTCGGACTGGGAGTTGCTGATTCGGGCGCCTAAGGTACGCAAGTTTTTGTTCTGCGTATGGGAAGGGATCAGCGCGGTCATCTCCACCGCTTGGGAGTGATGGAAGATCATGCCCTGCATAAACTCTACTTCGGCAGGGGAGCGAGGCGGCGGGGTCGCTCTCGTCGAGGAGGGCAGTTTCTTGGTTGGTTCACCTGGCGCACCCGGCTGGACCACGACGGGCTTTGGAGAATCCGCTTGCTGGGCCAAGGTGACGGAAGAAAAGAAAATCGCTAATACGGCGGCCAGCAAAGCGCCGGGCCATATCCGAGCATCTCGCACACAAAACTGGTGCGGCCTGAGACGAGAATAAAACTTCCGACAATTGAGGCTGGGGCTGAAAGGGCGCATTCGGACGAAGATGTGATCTTTTCATGGAATGCGAAAGTTTTCAAAGGGGAGGGAGGCTTATCCGGGCGATGCGACTTGAGCGGCTCCCTGAGAGAGCAGCGTACGGCTGCGGGAGGGCCTTTCGGGTCGCGCGTCTATCTTGACTAATCGGACAAAATCGGCGAGGCTTGCGCGCAATTACGATGACGCCGGAACCTACAATCCCGTGGCTGATCGGCGCGGCGGAGCGAGGCGACGCGGCGGCTGCTGACTCATTGTTTAGCGCCCTTTACGGGGAATTGAGAAAACTCGCCCGGCGAGAGCTGGCGCGGCCGGGAGCTGCAGTCAGCCTTAGCGCGACCACCCTGTTGCACGAGGCCTACCTGGACATGGCAGCGCGCGAGGGGCCGTCATTTCCTGACCAAGCGCGATTCATGGGCTATGCCGCGCGGGTAATGCGAGGGCTCATCATCGATCACGCTCGAGAGCGGCACGCCCAGAAGCGCGGTGGCCTGTTTGAGTTGACTTCGCTGGATACGAATGCCATGGAGAATGCGGCGGATCATAAGGAGCTGACACGAATCGGCGAAGTATTGGACGAGCTGGTCAAAGTCGAGCCCGCCCTAGCTGAGGTGGTGGACCTGAAATTCTTTTGCGGATTTTCGTTTGGAGAAATCGCGACCATGCGAAATGTGTCAGAGCGTACTGTCCAGCGAAACTGGGAGAAGGCGCGGATTTATCTGCATCGGAAAATCAGCACGGATTTAGCTTTATAGGACTTTATGCCGACGCTGAGACCAGATGACTGGCAGGAAATCAGTCCTTACCTGGACCAGGCCCTCGCAATGTCCGAGAATGAGCGAGCCGTGTGGCTGCGCTCGCTCGGCGAGAAAAATCCTGCTCTGGCCGCGCAGCTAACTGAACTTCTTGACGAACACCGGGTGCTGGTAGAGGAAGGCTTCCTGGAGAAAGCGCCATTGGAACTGCCAGGGTCTGCAGGACTCGAGGGCCAGACCCTTGGACCGTACACCCTGATCTCCCAAATCGGACAGGGTGGGATGGGGAGCGTTTGGCTGGCCGAGCGGAATGATGGACGTTTCGAGCGAAAGGTCGCCGTAAAGTTCATTCACATTGCTCACATGGGGAAGGGCGTCGAAGCGCGGTTCAAGCGCGAGGGCAGCATTCTCGGACGACTGGCACATCCACATATTGCGGAACTTATCGATGCCGGAGTGTCGGCTGCTGGCCAGCCATATCTTGTTCTCGAACATGTCGAGGGCGAAAGTCTTGATCGTTACTGCGACGAACACAGGCTCGATATCGAGGCAAGGCTGAAGCTATTCCTTGAAGTACTCGAGGCGGTGGCGCATGCGCACGCAAACCTGATTGTGCACCGCGACCTCAAGCCATCGAATGTGCTGGTGAGCAAAGACGGGCAGGTAAAGCTGCTGGACTTCGGAATCGCCAAACTGCTTGAAGGGGAAGGGGAGGATGGCTCGGCGACTCTTCTTACGGTTGAGGGCGGCCGCGCAATGACGCCCGAGTACGCTTCGCCCGAACAGATCACGGGAGCGCTCGTTACCACTGCGACCGATGTGTATTCGCTCGGCGTTTTGCTTTACGTGCTGTTGACCGGACAACATCCGGCTGGAAGCGGTCTGCGCTCGCCGGCTGATCTGGTCAGAGCGATTGTGGACAAGGAGCCTACTCGTCCATCCGAAATCGTATCGGTGGGGAGCGGCAGCGAAGAAACGACTACGAATGCCGCTCGGCGTACCACCACTCCGGATAAATTGAGCCGGCTGTTGCGCGGGGATCTCGACACTATCATCGCGAAGGCACTGAAAAAGGATCCCAGGGAGCGCTATGCGTCCGTCACCGCGATGGCTGACGATTTGCGGCGCTACTTGCGGCACGAACCGATTAGCGCGCGTCCCGATACTCTTGCCTACCGCGCCACAAAATTTGTGCGCCGCAATCGCGCCGTAGTTGCTCTGGCCACACTTACCGTTCTTGCCATATCCGCGGGTCTTGTGGGGACGTTGATCCAGGCTCGAACCGCGCGCAATCAGAGAGACTTTGCCTTTCAGCAACTCAAACGGAGCCAGGAGCATGATGAGTTGCTGAATTTTCTTCTTTCGGAAGCGGCTCCGGGCAAGGCGGTCTCAATCAGCGATTTGCTTGCGCGGGCTGCGCAGGTGGTCGAAAAGCGCCATTCGGCCGATACCTTGCGACGAGCCGATCTTTTGATGTGGATCGGAGAAAACTATTCGTCCGAGGATCAGACGGCGCAAGGACGTGTTCTCGTCGAGAAAGCTTATCAGGCGACTCGAGGGCTCTCCGATGTTTCGATTC
>Ga0209624_10001848_pt1 | contig 16156 bp, 12 predicted proteins | sample JacPinW_OM2H0_O1_FD_188565 | JGI IMG/M metagenome (GOLD analysis project Ga0209624, IMG submission 188565) | Forest soil microbial communities from Algoma, Ontario, Canada - Jack Pine, Ontario site 1_JW_OM2H0_O1 (SPAdes) (version 2) | ecosystem: Environmental > Terrestrial > Soil > Boreal...
TGTGCGCTCACGCCGGTGATGGGGGTCTTCAGGCAAGCGGCGTTTCGAACCAGCGCCGCCGCACTGGCGGCGACCTGTCGTTGGAATGCGCCGTTCGCGAGCGCCGACGGCAGTCCGCCCTGTCCCTCGATCTCCTGAAAGAGCCGCCAGGCCTTGTCGCAAAGCGCCTGGGTCATCGCCTCGAACGCCCCGGCGCCCGCGGCGGGATCGGCGACAAATCCGAGGTTCGATTCGCGCAAGAGAACGAGCTGAGCGTTGCGGGCGAGACGCCGCGCGAGGCCATCAGGAAGGCCGGCGGCCAGAGTATGCGGCAGAACGCTGACGCTGTCGGCGCCGCCGAGGCCGGCCGAAAACGCCGCGGCCGCGCCGCGCATCACATTCACGTAAGGATCGCGAGCCGTCATCATTCGCCAGGCGCTTTCTGCCTGTACGTAGGCCGTGCGAGACTCGAGGCCGCAGGCTTCCTCAACGCGCGACCAGGCGATCCGCAACGCGCGGAATTTCGACAATGTCGCCAATTCGTCGGCGTCGGCCGCCAGCCGGAACGCGATGAGGGCGCGGGCTTCGCCAAGCGGCATCCCCGTCTCCTCAAGCAGACGCAATAGGGTCAATGCGGCCGCGAGCGCGAAGGCAAGCTCTTGCGCCGGGCTCCCGCCAGCCGCATGAACAGCGCGGGCGTCGGCGACCAGGAATGGCCCTGTGAAACCCTTGGCTCCCAACGCGAGGGCCGTCTCGACACAGCGCCTCGCTTGAGCGCTCCAGTCGGCTGAAAACGGTCCGCGGGTCGAAGCCGAGAAAGGATCGAGCCCGAACGCGACCAGGCAATCGCCAAGCCTCACGCCTGAGCGCTCTATCAGAGCAGCAAAACGAAGCGCCTGATCGATGCCGTCCGGCCCAAGATCCAATTCGAAATTTGCGCCCCAATCGAAATACACGCCATCGAAGGCCTTATGGAGTGTGGCGGAGTCGAATTGCCGAAGCCCAAATCCATATGCGCCAAGCGCGCCGGCGGACACGACCTGCAGTCCGTTCGCTCCATTGGCGAGATCGTCGAGGGCCTGCGCGTTGGCCTCGTCGGCGCTGGGATGATCGACTCGCGCGATGATCCGCCAGGGACCGCCGGGTCGAATAGCCCTGGGGCCTTCCGCTGGCGGATAGACGGGTTCGATGCGAACGCCATCCGCGGTCTCGGATACAAGCGTTTCAAGGCTCGCGCCCTTGAGCGCGGCTTCAGCAGCCTTGCGCCAATCGGCTTCGGTAGTGGCGGGAAAGAGATTCGCGACCGCGCCCAACGCCGCCTCTCGCTAGATGAATTGGGAAAGCCCTGGAATCGAAGCGGAGATTTCGCCCACCACCTGATCGCCCGCATTTTCGCGCGCGTAGGCGAAGACTTCCTTTCCGACCGTCTGGATCTGCTCCATGCCGAGGCCCAGGCTCAACAATTCCGAGCCCAGCGCCATCAGCCCGCCCCCGCCCATCGCTCCGCTCGACACACCCATCAGGCCCTTCAGGCCTACGCCCATCCCCTCGCCCCCGGTCTGCGTGCTCGAGGCGATAATGGAGGGAAACGCCGGCGCCTTTTCGAACAGGTCCTTGACGGCTTCCTCGGGCGCCTCGCGCTGGATGAAATCGCCAATCAGAGCGACGGCCTTACGGGCGACGTCCGGGCTCAAGTCCGCGGCGGTCGCGACGCGGGCTATTAGGTTCTCCATTTCACGCTCCTTGGCCGCCCGGAAAAGACCCGCGGTGTCGGTTGTCTCGCGGCTTGCGTCGCCGAAATCAAGCGCCTTCCAACCATAGCACTTCCTTGAGCGTTGGATATGCAATGGAAAGGCGGGCGGCGCGGACACCCTTGGTTTACGGGCGGATGGGCATCTTTTGCGGCGCCGCACCATCCCCACAGTCATGATTTCTTCACATATGTAAATGCCTGTTAATAATCCTTACCGGCCAATTTGCCGCCAAAAGTGGCGAACAAAACTAAGAACTGGCACAATTATGCCTATCAAGGCTAAAAAACGGCATATACAATGCTATAAACGCATGTCTGGGCTTCGCATGTCGGGCCTACTGCTAATGTCAAAGGGCGATTATGTTGCAGCGCGGTAGGCCAGTGCCTGCCGGAAATGGAGTCCCTATGTCCCCTCTCAAGACGATTTCGGAGAAGCTCGCAACCTGGCGCCGATATCGCGAGGCGGTGCGTGAATTGTCTCAGCTCTCCAATCGCGAGCTGGATGATATCGGCATTCGCCGCGGCGATATCGAGCTCATCGTGCGCCGTTCCGTTGCGAGCCAGGTTTCGGCCTGATCGCGAGATCCTGAAAAGCCGAGGCGCGCCGGGAAACTGGCGCGCCGGCTTAAGGGGCGGCCCTCGAAGCCGCGACCCTTCTCTGACAATCCCCGACAAAAACCGTTGACGGCGCCGGGCAGCTTTGTGACAAGCGCGCCCATGCGTCCGATCCACATCATTGGGGGAGGCCTGGCCGGCTCGGAAGCTGCGTGGCAAGCGGCCAATTCCGGGGTTCCCGTGGTTGTGCATGAAATGCGGCCGATCCGAACCACGGCCGCGCACCACAGCCCCCATCTCGCCGAGCTCGTTTGCTCGAACTCCTTCCGGTCCGACGATTCCTCGACCAATGCTGTGGGTATCCTGCATCGCGAGATGCGCGTGCTCGGCTCGATCATCCTTCAAGGCGCCGATGCGCACCAGGTGCCTGCGGGAGGCGCGCTCGCGGTCGATCGCGACGGGTTTTCGCAGGCTGTCGAAGCGGCGCTTCTCAGTCATCCTCTGATCACGCTCGACCGTGCCGAGATCGCAGGCCTCCCGCCTGATAACTGGGACAATGTGATCGTCGCGACCGGGCCGCTGACCTCCCCGGCGCTGGCCGAGGCGATCGGAGGATTGACGGGCGAAGGCGCGCTCGCCTTTTTCGACGCGATCGCGCCGATCGTGCATCGCCATTCGATCAATATGGACGTGGCGTGGATGCAATCGCGCTACGACAAGGTAGGCCCGGGCGGGGATTCCGAGGCTTACGTCAATTGCCCGATGAGCCGCGAGCAATACGAGGCGTTCATCGACGCCCTTCTCGCGGCGGAAAAGACAGAGTTCCGCGAATTCGAGGGCACGCCCTATTTCGACGGCTGCCTGCCGATCGAAGTGATGGCCGAGCGCGGGCGCGAGACGCTGCGCTATGGGCCGATGAAGCCGGTCGGACTCACCAACGCGCATGATCCGAAGGTCAAGCCCCATGCCGTGGTCCAGCTCAGGCAGGACAATGCGCTGGGCACGCTCTTCAACATCGTCGGCTTCCAGACCAAGCTCAAATACGGCGAGCAAAGTCGCATCTTCCGCATGATTCCGGGGCTCGAAGGGGCGGAGTTCGCCCGCCTCGGCGGCATGCACCGCAACACCTATCTCAACTCGCCTCGCCTGCTCGACGCGCGTCTGCGCCTCAAGGCCGCCCCGCGCCTGCGCTTCGCCGGCCAGATCACGGGCTGCGAGGGCTATGTCGAAAGCGCCGCGGTCGGGCTCATCGCCGGCCGCCTCGCCGCCGCCGAACGGCTGGGGCATGAGCTAGAGCCTCCGCCGCCGACGACCGCGATCGGCGCGCTCCTCAATCACATCACCGGCGGTCACATCGAATCGATCGACGCCGGCCCGCGTTCGTTCCAGCCGATGAACGTCAATTTCGGCTTGTTTCCCCCGATCGACACGCCTCGGGTGGACGAAGCGGGAAAGCGTCTGCCCGGGCCGGAGCGCGGCCTCGCCCGCAAGCGCGCGCTCTCCGCGCGGGCGGAGCGGGATTTGGCGGATTGGAACGAGGCGGCGCATCGGACGGCGCCAGCCACGGCGGCCTGAGACGCTGCTGAACTAGGTTGCCAGAGGAACGCCGCCAGCAGACGCGGCCCCTCGGCGCCCCGTCAGCTCGCCTCAGCCAACAGCGACAATTGCTGGCGCCCGGAATCCCCGAACTGGTCGACGAGACGGGTCGGATAGTCGCCTGTGAAGCAATGATCGGTGAACTGCGGCTGTCTCGGGTTGCGCCCGGAATAGCCCATGGAGCGATAGATTCCGTCCACGGACAGGAACGCGAGCGAATCGGCGCCGACGAATCGGCGCATCTGCTCGAGGTCCATGCGCGCCGCGAGCAGCTTGTCGCGCTCGGGAGTGTCGATGCCGTAGAAGTCGGGATGGGTGATCGGCGGCGACGAGATGCGGAAATGGACCTCGCGCGCGCCGGCGTCCCGCATCATTTGCATGATCTTGATGCTGGTGGTGCCGCGCACGATCGAATCGTCGATGAGCACGACGCGCTTGCCCTCGACGACGGCGCGGTTGGCGTTGTGCTTCATGCGGACGCCGAGTTCGCGAATCGACTGGGTCGGCTGAATGAAGGTGCGCCCGACATAATGGTTGCGGATGATGCCGAGCTCGAACGGCAGACCGCATTCGCGCGCGAAACCGATCGCGGCGGGAACTCCTGAGTCCGGGACCGGCACGACCACGTCGGCCTCGACCGGGGCCTCGCGCGCCAGCTCCGCTCCCATCGCCTTGCGGGCGTCATAGACGGATCGGCCGTGAACGATCGAGTCGGGCCGGGCGAAATAAATGTATTCGAAGATGCAGGGCCGAGCCGGCTGCCTGGGCAACGGGAAGAAGCTCTTCACCCCGTCGGCGTCGATGACCACCACCTCGCCGTTCTCGATGTCGCGGACGAATTTCGCCCCGATGATGTCGAGCGCGCAGGTCTCCGAGCACAGGATCGGGCGGCCATCGAGTTCGCCGAGCACGAGCGGGCGGATGCCGAGCGGATCACGCGCGCCGATCAGCTTCTTGTTGGTCAGAGCGACGAGCGCGTACGCGCCCTCGATCTCGGCCAGGGCTTCGACGAAACGGTCAACGATCTTCGACCGGCGCGAGCGCGCAGCGAGCAGCAGCACGACTTCCGTGTCGCTCGTCGACTGGCAGATCGCGCCGCCGCGAATAAGCTCTCGCCTCAGCGTCAGTCCATTGGTCAGATTGCCGTTGTGGGCGACTGCGAGGCCCCCGGCCTCGAGCTCGGCGAACAGCGGTTGGACGTTACGCAATATGGTGTCGCCGGTGGTCGAATAGCGAACATGGCCGATGGCCCATCGCCCCGGCAAGCGATCGATCGTCGCAGCATTCGAGAAGTGATCGCCGACCAGCCCCTGGCGGCGCTCCGAGTGGAACCGGACGCCGTCGAAAGCGACAATGCCGGCGGCTTCCTGGCCGCGATGCTGCAGCGCATGCAGCCCGAGCGCGGTAATGGCGGCGGCGTCAGGATGGTCGAAGATGCCGAAGACGCCGCATTGCTCGCGCAACCGGTCGCCATCGGGGTCGAAGTCGTCTTCGCTCGGCCGATCTGAGGCGAGCTCAGGCGATGTCTGCATCACTGCCTTGGAGCCGGAGCGAACGGAGCATTCTTGTTGATCAAGGCGTCGAGCTTCTGCTTGTCCAGCGCGGAGCCGCTCGCTCCCGCCGTCGAATCGGGCTTCTTCTGTGGCTGAGAGGGTATCGCGATCGATGGGTCGTCGTCGGTCTTCGGGCGCGAAGCGGCGGCGCTGTCCGCTGGCGACAGACTGTTCGTCGCCGCGTTTGCGTGCGTCTCGATCCAGCCGTTGATCGTCTGGGCCGCGTCCGTCGGCAGCATGGCGACGATTCGATCGGCGGTCTCGGTGAGGACCGGCCGCGTCCTGGCGTTCTTGACCCATTCCGGTTGCTGCTTCTCAGAGACCAGCCAGTTGAAGATGGCGAAGGCGACGACCGCAAGGAGGAACCCCCTGGCGACCCCAAACACAAAGCCCAGCGACCGGTCGAGAGCGCCGATCTTGCTGTCGAGGATCGCGTCGGACAGTCGAACCGTGAACAGCGACACGACGATCAACGTGACGAAAAACACAATGGCCGCGGCGGCTGCCTGGGCGATGACCTCTTTAGTGATATAGTGAGTGAGGTAAGGCATGACCATGGGGTAGAAATAATAGGCGGCTGCGGCTGCGGCGGCCCATGAGGCGATGGCGAGAACCTCGCGGGTAAACCCCCGCATCATGGACAGAAGCGCCGATACAAGAACGATGCCGAGAACCGCTAGATCGAGATAAGATGGCATTAGCGAGAGAACCTCGTCGCGCGACGACCTGTCGTCCTGTGCGCCCAGTGGCAGCCGACGCGAGCGCCTTATAACCAAGCCGCCTCAGTTCGTCACCCCATGGCGGGCCGGAGATTTGGCGCGTCCCGCTCTCGTTTCGACTGCGCTCGCGGCGATCAGCGCGACCAGGGCGGCGACCGTATCAATGGGCTGAGCCGCGATATTGACCGGCTCAGCGCCGGCGCGAAGCGACTGCGGCGCGAACGCGCGCGCGAACCCGAGCTTGGCCGCCTCCTTGAGCCTCAGACCCGCATGCGCAACCCCGCGCACCGAGCCCGATAACCCGATTTCGCCGAAATAGACCGCATCGCGCGGCAAGCTCGCGCCGGTGAGCGAGGAAATGAGCGCCGCCGCCGCGGCTAGATCCGCCGCAGGCTCCATGATTCTCAAGCCCCCGGCGACGTTGAGATAGACGTCATATTGACCGAGCTTCATGCCCCCGTGGGCCTCGAGCACGGCGAGCACCATCGCCAGACGACTCGGCTCCCAGCCAACAACCGCGCGTCGCGGCGTGCCAAAAGTCGTCGGCGCGACCAAGGCCTGGATCTCGACCAGAAGCGGCCGCGCCCCTTCGACCCCGGCAAAGACCGCAGCGCCCGGATGGGCGTCGCCGTCGCGATCCGCCAGGAACAAAGCCGAGGGGTTCGGCACTTCGGCGAGGCCGCCGCCGGTCATCTCGAACACGCCAACCTCGTCGGTCGCGCCGAACCGGTTCTTGGCCGCCCGCAAGAGCCGGAAGGCGTGCGCGCCGTCGCCCTCGAAGGAGAAGACCGCGTCCACCATATGTTCGACGACGCGTGGGCCCGCTATCTGGCCGTCCTTGGTCACGTGTCCGACCAGCAGCAAGGCCGCGTCGCTCGCCTTGGCGAAGCGGATCAGCGCCTGCGACGCCCCGCGCACCTGGCTGACTGTTCCAGGCGCCGATTCGATCGCATCGCTCCACATGGTCTGAATGGAATCGATCACCACGAATTTCGGCGCATCGCCCGAGCCGAGCGTCGCCACGATATCCTCCACGAACGTCTGCGCCGCGAGTTGTACGGGCGCGTCGGCAAGCCCAAGCCGGGCCGCGCGCAGGCGCACCTGGGCGGTCGATTCCTCGCCCGAGACGTAGACGACGCGGCCGCCCGACCGCGCGACGGCCGCGCAGGCCTGGATCAACAGCGTCGACTTGCCGATGCCCGGCTCGCCGCCGATCAGCGTGGCGGAACCCGGCACAAACCCGCCGCCTGCGACCCGATCGAGTTCGCCGATGCCGGTGACCAGCCGCGGCTCGGACTTGGACGCGCCCGACAGGTCTTCAAGGGCAAACGGCCGACCCGCGGCGCCCCTCCGGGCGGCCGCGCCGCCGACGCCAAGCGCCGCGGCTTCCTCGATGATCGTATTCCATTCGCCGCACGATTCGCACTTGCCCTGCCAGCGCTGCGTAATGGCGCCGCAGTTCTGGCAGACATAAGAAGAACGAAACTTGGCCATGCGCCGAACTCGCAGGTTTGCCCGAACCTGTCGAGAGGGTTTTACGCCCGCTCGCCTCCCATTCTGCAGGGAACCCGGCCGCAAACGAACGTCTCGTCCTTAACCAATGAGGCGCCCATGGCCTCAATCCATTCAGCGAGCGTTCAACGACGGCTCATTAAGGCTGGTCGCGCTGCAAATCGAAAGGCCACTTCATGCGAAACATCTTGATTGCCTCTGCCTTTGCTCTCGTCGGCCTCTCGGCCGCTGCGCCCTCCCAGGCGATGCCGTTCGCGCCTGCTGAGAAGGCGCCATCCGCGTTCACGCTCACTGCGGGCGGCTGCGGCCCCGGCCTTCATCGGGGACCGAATGGCGGATGCCGACCAAACGGCGGCGTCTATGCGCATCCGTATGCTCACCGGCATTGCTGGTGGCGCGGCGGCGTGCGCGTCTGCAACTAAACGAGTAAGCGCGTAAACAGGGCGCGAGAGGCGCTGGCCTTCGTTTGGCCGGCGCCTCACGCCGCGGCGCTGCGCCTCATCTTCAAGGCCTCGTGCCAGCGGTTGAGATGGACGAGCTCGGGCGGGATCGCGATCCGCGCGGACTTGGCGAAATCAAGCGCCACCACTCCGGTGATGTCAGCGACAGTGAAGCGGTCGCCGGCGATGAACGGGCGGTCGCGCAAGGCCTCATCGACAATCGCCATCGCGTGGAGCGCTCTCGGCCGATTGGCCGCCGCCCAATCGGGAACTTGCGGACACTCCATTTCCGCCATTTTCGGATGGCTGTGACGCACGACCTGCGCGATCGGAAAGAGGAGCCGCCATTCGAGCTGGCGCTGCCACATCTCGATCGTCGCCTGCTCGAGCGCGGTTAAGCCGAACAGGTTCGGCTCCGGCCATTGCGCCTCGATGTAGCGGCATATTGCGATCGTCTCGGCGATCCTCGTGCCGTCGTCGAGTTCGAGGATCGGAATGGTCTCGAAGGGATTGAGACCTGAGAATTCCGGCGTCTTGTGCTCGAGCCTGGCGAGATCGACCTCCACGCGCGGGATCGAAACGCCCTTTTCGGCGAGGAAAATGCGCACCCGGCGCGGGCTCGGCGCCCGATCGGAATTGTAGAGCTTCATACCGCCCTATCCTGGAGGCCCCTTCTCCCCCTGGGGAGAAGCGCCGGATGTGGGAAGGTTAGCGCCCTCACCCTCGCCCTCTCCCCATAGCCCGGGCGTTCTACCGAACGCCCTGTGGGGAGAGCGGAAGCGCCAACAACCTTAATCAAATTATCGTCAAAAATCTCCCAATTCCTAATCATTGTGTCAGCGGCTCGTTAATCAATTTCGCCGCATGATTACGCGAGTAAACAGCGTGCGTGTCAGGCGGCTATGCGTGATGTCGGGGCAGACCTGGGCGGGAGCGGGAGCGGCGGCAAAACCGATTCCGAAGCCGCCGCGCGCCGGCGCAAGATGACCATCCAGCTCAGGCAGGCGCGCCGATCCCTTTCCGAGCCCGACGCGATCCCCAGCCATTCGAGCGCAATGGTGCGTCTGTTCGCCGAGATCAACCGCAGCGCCACGCCGATGCTCGGGATCATTGCGCTTGGCGTCTGCGCGACCGCGCTGGCCTGGGTCGACGCCGGCCCGCTCGCGACCTGGATCGCCTTCATCGCCTGCGCAATTCTGACCGGCTATTCGCTGCCGATCGCGTTTCTGGATAGCAGCGACCAGGAAAAGACGGCGGGGGTCTGGCGGCGCAAGTTCGTGTTTTCGACCGCGTTCAGCGGATCGGCCTGGGCCTATCTCATCGTCACGCTGCTCAAATCGAGCGACCCGAACGCGCAGGCTTTCGCCATCGTCGTGATGCTGCTCGTTTCGACCGTGATGTCGCTTCTGGCGGCGGCGATACCAGCCGCGTTCGTCGCGGGCATGCTGCCGATGATCGCCGGCGTCACCCTCCTCTACGCACCCCATCTGCACGGCGCGGCGCTGCCGACGGCGGCGCTGTCGATCGGCGTCATCGGCTATTTCCTGGTGGTCGCGCGGCGCCTGCAGGCCGCGGCGTCGGAGAATATTTCATTTCAGGCGGAAAAGGACTCGCTCATCGCCGAACTCGAGCAGGCCAAGCTCAACTCGGACGAGGCCCGCCGCCGCGCCGAGAGCGCGAACTTGGCCAAGTCGCGCTTCCTGGCGACGATGAGCCACGAGCTGCGCACGCCGCTCAACGCCGTCCTCGGGTTCTCCGAAGTGATGAAGGGCGAATTGTTCGGTCCGCACGCGGTGCCCGCTTACAAGGAATATTCCACCGACATCCACGCCAGCGGCCAGCATCTCCTGATGCTGATCAACGAAATTCTCGATCTGTCCCGGGTGGAGGCGGGGCGGTACGAACTGAAGGAGGAGCCGGTCTCACTCGCCGCAGTGGTCGAGGAGTGCCTTCGTCTCCTGTGGCTGCGCATCGAGCGGCGCCATCTCGTCATTACCGAAGCCATGGAGCCCGGATTGCCGCGCATCTGGGCGGACGAGCGCGCGGTGCGTCAGGTGACGCTCAACCTGCTCAGCAACGCGATCAAATTTACGCCTCAAGGCGGCGCGATCACCATCAAAGTCGGCTGGACCCGGAAGGGCGGGCAATATCTGTCCATCGCCGATACCGGGCCTGGCATTCCTCCCGAGGAGATCCCGATCGTGCTGTCGTCTTTCGGCCGCGGGACGCTGGCGCAAAAAAACGCGGAGGAAGGGACGGGCCTCGGGCTGCCGATCGTCAAGGGACTGGTCGAGTTGCACGGCGGGGAATTCCGCCTCAACTCGACGCTAAGGCTCGGAACCGAAGTGATCGTCATTTTCCCGGCCGAACGGGTGATGGACACGCTGCCGGCGCTCAATGCCGAATCGACGCCCGAGGCGCCCGAGCGCCGCCGGCGCCGCATGCGCCGCCGCCAGCGCGCCCACGCGGCTTAAGGCGGCGCTCGTGCGACGGACGAGAATACGCCTCACGCCACAAGAATGTCGCGCAAGCTCCGCTTGAGAACCTTGCCATTGGCGTTGCGAGGGAGCGCGCCTTCGAGGCGGCGGAACGTCTCGGGGACCTTGTAGTCGGAGAGGACATCGGCGCAGTGGCGCTGAAGCTCGGCCTCGTCGACAGCGGTACGGAGCACGACGAAGGCGTGGACGCGCTCGCCGAGCACCGGGCATGGGCCGGCCACGACCGCGACCTCGAGCACGGCCGGATGTTCCAGCAGGACGTTCTCGACTTCGGAAGCGTAGATCTTGAACCCGCCGCGGTTGATCACGTCCTTGATGCGATCGATGACCCGCAAATAGCCCTTTTCATCCATGATCCCGAGATCGCCAGACTGCCAGTAGCCAGCGCTGAACTCGCGCTCGGTGGCTTGCGTGTTGTTGAAGTAGCCTGGAACGACCATGGCGCCGCCGATGTAGATTTCGCCAGGCTGTCCGTAGCGCGCCTCCACGCCACCCACGTCCATCACCAGAATGTCTCCGCAGGACACGGCAAGGCCGACCGACTCCTTTCGCGCAACCGTCTCATCCGGCGGCATGATCGCCGCGGGCGAGGTGGTTTCGGTCGAGCCGTAGCAGTTCAAGAGTTTCAGTTTTGGCAGCTTCTCGGCGATGCGCTCGAGCGTGGCCTCCGGCATGATCGCCCCGCCATAGCCAGAGACGCGCCAATGGGAGAGATCCGCCTTGTCGAAATTGGGCGCGAGCAGACATAGGTTGAACATCGCGGGCACGATGAGCGAGTATGTGATCCGCTCGCGCGCCGCGAGATCGATGAATTCGCTCGCCTTGAACGCGGGCATGACGACCAGCGTCCCCGCGCAGTGAACCATAGTGTGCACAAGGGCGATGAGACCGGTCACGTGGCTCATGGGAACGGCGATGAGACTACGGTCATCCTGGGACAGCCCCATCGTCCAGCGATAATGGATGACGGAATGGGCGATGCTGAGATGCGTGAGCATCGCGCCTTTCGGGCGGCCGGTCGTGCCGGACGTATAGAGAATCGTCGCGGTCTCGTCTTCCCCGACCGCCTCGGCCGTGAGAACCGGCGCCCCCACGCGCAATTCGGCAAGCATCGGGCCGCCTTCATGCCGAAGCGCGAGGGCATGTTTCAGACTCGGCAGGGCGCCGGCTGCGGGAACTCGCTCGGCGAGGTCGAATTCGTGGACGACCACCTTCGCCTCGCAATCCCTGATGATGTGGCCGTTCTCTGCCAGCGTGTGGCGGATGTTGAGCGGCACCGAGACCGCGCCCAACCGCGCCACTGCGAACAGCACGACGACAAACTCGATGCTGTTGCCGAGCACCATGGCGACGCGATCGCCCTTGCCCACCCCGAGCGCGCTTAAGCCCCCTGCGGCCTCGCCGACGAGGGCGTCGAGCTCGGCATAGCCAAGTCTCTCCTCGCCGCAAATGAGCGCTAATCCCTGCGGGCGGCGCGCGACCGCGTGCGCCAGCATCTCGTGCACGCTCTTGGGCCGCTCGACGAAGCACCGGATGATCCGGGCGCCATAGTGCAGCTCATAGCGCGTCGCCGGATGGTTTTTCCGATCCAACCATCTGTCCATGACGCTCCTCGCCTATCGAGCCGCGTCGAACAGGCTCCGCGTTTCGCCCGCCGCGCGGCTTTGGAGCGTCGCATAGTGGATCGTCTTCTCGGTCGCCTCAAGGGTTGGAATTTCCCGGTGGCCTCACCCATCGAAGGGCAACTCGCCTTGACGAACAGAAGGCGTCTGGCAAATTTCAGACAAGGCGGGAGCCCCGACGATGCCTTCCAGTTCGAACGCCGGGGCGCAGAATTCCATGACGAAGCTCAGCCAACGCGGCTCCTCTGGAGGGTTCGGCTCACCAAGATCGCGTAGCTGATGAAAACGAGCGGCTTGTTTGAAGGGCCGCAAATATGAGGTGTGAATGGACCGGCTGATGCCGGGCGCTGGCCAAGCTCGCAGTAAGGGTCGACACGACCAGCGCCTCCAGCGGCAGCGGGAATGGCGGCCGGCCGAACCGTTGCTCTATTCCCTGCGGGGATATCGTTACTGCGCCCTGCTGCTCTCGCGCGGACGGGCGAGCGAAGCGCACGATTGGGCGACTCAGACCATGGATCTTGCCCATCGGAGCGATCGGTTGCTCGACGTCGCCCTCAATCGTTTGACGCTCGGCCGCGTCCATCTCGCCCTGGCATTGGCGAAACGGGGGAGCGGGCCTTCCCCGGGGGCGCCGGCCGTCGATGCGCGCGTCGCGACCGACACTGGGTTAGATGAGGCCGTCGAAGCCCAGCGCAGTGCAGGGCGAAATGAACATATCTGTGGCGGCCTCCTTGTCCGCGCCGCATTCCGTCGCGCCGTCGGCGATTGGGATGGCGCGAAACGCGACCTTAATGAAGCAAAAGAGATCGCCGAACCGGGATTAATGCGACTGTATTGGTGCGATTGCGCGCTCGAAGGCGCGCGGCTCGCACTGGCGCCGCGCGAGGCCTTCGCTCCGCTCGCCGGCCTCGTCGAGCGGAGCCCGCCGCCGCCTGTCCCGCCTGAGGTCGCTGCGGTGGCCTCGCTCAACGAAGAGGCGCGGAAGGAGCTCGACGTCGCGCGCAAGCTCGTCGCCGAATGCGGCTACCACCGACGCGACGAGGAGCTCGCCGAGCTCGACGCGGTCATCGCCGGCGCCCGCCGCTTCGTCGACCTGCCACCACGCGTCTGACGGGGAATTCACATTCCTCCGCCGTTGTCCATCAACCCCCGAAGTCGTGCGCGCGCACGTAACCTCGCAAATCCTCGGCTCAGGGGCGAGACGAGCTTCCGATCCCGCGGTTGCCTGATGTTCTCAGGCGGCTTAACCTGAATCAGGGCGAACGCCGCGCAGTTGTTTGCTTAAATCCTGAGTCTGTGTCATGGTTTTCTGTTCGCCTGATTCAAGGCGGCGACCCGCGGAAGGTCGTGTCGAAGAGAGGAGCGTTTGAGGCCGCTTTTGCACAACCTAGACGAGAGTGGCGCGAGAAACGGATTTTTTTATTTGGATTCGCCGTAACCCATTGAAAAGGCCTAATTCGGCCAAAGGAATCCAAGGAAATGCAAGCCTTTTTGCTTGGATTTATTTGGTTCTGCTTGCTTATATTTGGCGCTCCTTCGCCTTCCGGTTGTATCTGGGGCGGCTCGCGGCGGCGGCTGGCGGGGCTTTCGGTCAGGCGCTGTCCTTCTCGCCGAAGCCTGCCGCCTCGATGGCGAGGTGGGTCTTGTTCTGGAAGCTCGCGTCCTGGCCTGCGGCCAGCAGGGGGATAGCCTCGGCGATCGCGCGGCAGACGGCCTCGACCCAGCCCGCCTCCGATTTGGCGAAGTCATTTAGGACATAGTTATAGACGAGCGCCTTGTCGCCGGGATGGCCGATGCCGAGCCGCACCCTTTTGTAGCCAGCGCCGACATGGGCGGTGATCGAGCGCAGTCCGTTGTGGCCGGCGTCGCCGCCGCCGACCTTGACCCTCACCTTGCCCGGGGCGAGGTCGAGTTCGTCGTGGATGACCACGAGCGCGCCAAGGTCAAGCTTCGCGTAGCGTAAAGCTTCGCCGACACTGCGTCCGGAATCGTTCATATATGTCTGAGGCTTGAGCAGCATGACCCGCTCATCGCCGATCAGCCCGTCCGCCATGAGTCCCTGGTGTCGGGCGCGAAAGGGACCGAACCGGCTCCCCTCGGCGATCGCGTCAACCGCCATGAAACCGATGTTGTGGCGGTTGCGCGCATGACGAGCGCCCGGATTGCCGAGTCCCGCAATGACCAGCATGGGGTCCCCGATCGATCAGCGTGAACCGCTCCCCCTCGCGCGGCGCCGAAGCGACGGCGCCGGCGAGCGGCCGAGCCTCGATCGACGCGCTTGGCCGCTACTTCTTGGCGGCCGGCTTCGCCGCGGCTGGCTTGGCGGCGGCGGGAGCGGCGGCTGCGCCTTTCGCCGGCGCGGCAGCGCCCTTGCCGGCTCCAGCTGCAGGCGCGGCGCCAGCCGCCGGCGCGGCGGCGGCCCCCGCTGCGGGCGCGGCGGCGGCCCCAGCTGCGGGCGTCTCTTCGGCCATGACCGTCGGCGGGACGATCGTCACCACCGTCAATTCCGCCGTGCCGGCAATCGGCCGGCAGCCTTCAGGCAGCTTGAGCGCGGACACATGCACCGAATCATGGAAATCCATGCCCGCGAGGTCGATGGTGATCGATTCCGGAATATCGTCGGCGGGCGCCATGACTTCGACCGTATGCAGCACCAGATTGACCGCGCCGCCCTTTTTCAATCCTGGCGACGCCTCACGATTGGCCACATGCACGGGGATGCCGATGCGCACGCTCGATCCCGGCGCAAGGCGCAGGAAATCGACGTGAACCGGACGGTCGGTGACGACGTCGAGCTGATAGTCGCGCGGCAGAACCCGCTCCTTGCGCCCGTCGAGTTCGAGCTCGAAAATCGAGGTCAGGAAGTGACCGGCGTAGATGAACTTGTTGACGTCCTTGTAGTCGACCGAGATCGGCTCGGGTTTGACGCCGCCGCCATAGATGACGGCGGGAACGCGGCCTTCGCGACGAACGGAGCGGGCGGCCCCCTTGCCTGTCCCGCTGCGCGTCACGGCCGCGAGTTGCTTGATCGCTGCCATGATGATGTCCTTTTATTGGGTCGCGCCCTGCCTCCAGGGGTGTCGGAACCGGCGCGAAACGCCGGCTTATAGACAAGAGAGGCGATCGGAGCAAGAGCGACGGCGCCTTGCTTTTGTTGGCTCATCCTCGCAAAGGCTTTGCTCCGGAGAAGAGACATCATGACGGGCGCATCGAGCAACGGAAACTGGCGGACTGAGAAAGACGCGCTCGGCGAGGTGCGGGTGCCGGCCGAGCATTTGTGGGGCGCGCAGACCGAGCGCTCGCGGCTCAATTTCATCATCGGGGTCCAGCGGCATCGTTGGGGGCGGCCGGTCATTCGAGCCTTCGGTCTATTGAAGAAATGCGTGGCGCTGGCCAATCTCGAGCTTAAGCATTTGCCAAAGGACAAGGTCGATCTCATCGTCCGTGCGGCTGAAGACGTGATCGAAGGCAAGCTCGACGACGAGTTCCCGCTGGTCGTGTTTCAAACCGGGTCCGGCACCCAGTCCAACATGAACGCCAACGAAGTGATCGCCAACCGGGCCATTCAGATTGCGGGCGGCGTGATCGGGTCGAAGAAGCCGATCCATCCGAACGACGACGTCAATCACAGTCAATCGTCGAATGACGTGTTCCCGACGGTCATGCATATCGCCACGGTGCGCGAGATCAGGGCGAGGCTTCTGCCGGCCGTCGCTCAATTGCGCGACACGCTGAACGCCAAGTCGAAGGCTTTCTCCCATATCGTGATGGTCGGCCGCACGCATTTGCAGGACGCAACGCCGTTGACTTTGGGCCAAGTGATTTCGGGCTGGGCGGCCCAGCTCGACCAGGCGATGGCGGGAATTGAGCGCGCTTGCCAAGGCCTGATGCCGCTGGCGATCGGCGGAACGGCGGTTGGCACAGGATTG
>Ga0209624_10001849_pt1 | contig 16154 bp, 12 predicted proteins | sample JacPinW_OM2H0_O1_FD_188565 | JGI IMG/M metagenome (GOLD analysis project Ga0209624, IMG submission 188565) | Forest soil microbial communities from Algoma, Ontario, Canada - Jack Pine, Ontario site 1_JW_OM2H0_O1 (SPAdes) (version 2) | ecosystem: Environmental > Terrestrial > Soil > Boreal...
CGAAAGGCTTTCGTCAGCGCGCCGTGGTCGTCCCGCAGCCAATACCCGGCGTCATGAACGATATCGAGCTTGCCGTTCGGGTCATCGACCGTGCAGTGCCGACCGGTCTTGTCGTGGCTCCCGGAGCCCCTGACCGTCGCGTCGTTCTGCGCGACGTGAAAGTCAATCGTCCATGGGCGCAGCGCATGCGTCATTGTCTTGAGCGCGGCTTCAAGGCTTTTTCGATCTTTCCAGTCGAAATCCCCCGGAAGTATGCGCTCCTCTGGAGCGTTGAAGCCCAATGTGTAAAGCAGGGTGTGCGCCATGTCGGCCTGAAATCCGAGGGTCTTCGGGCGCCCGACGGTCTCCAGCAAATTGATCATGCTCTTCCAGCCCTGCATGCCGCCCCAGCAGATCTCGCCTTCCGCCGCCAATCGCTCGCCATGCGCCTCCGCAACGTCGCAAGCTTCGCGGAACGTTTCTGCGATCAGTTTGGTGCTGGCGGCTGGATTCTCCGCCCATTCATGGACGCCCGTCGCCGAATCGATGCGAACGACCCCGTACGGCCTCACGCCGAGCTGGCGTAACTTTTCTGCGATGGCGCAGGCTTTCTCGACCATAGTCACGTAGCGCTTCCGCTCCTCGGCGCTTCCCATCGCTGAACCGCCGCCGACCGGCGGCCAAACCGGCGCAACGAGCGAACCGATCGCCAAACCCTTCGATCCAATCGTATCAGCTAGCCGCTTGATGTCGTCGTCACTCGAATCGATGCTGGTGTGAGGCTCCGCCAGGAAAAGGTCGACGCCGTCGAATTTGACGCCGTTTACGCTGGCCGCAGCAGTCATATCGAGCAGGGTCGTCAGGTCGATCGGCGGCTCGGCGTCGCCGCCCTTGCCGACGACGCCGGGCCACATCGCGTTGTGCAATTTCGGCCAATTGTTGCGTTCGGCCATGAGCGCTTGCCCTCCTTAAACTCGCCGCTTTTCCGGCTTGCCCGGCGGTTCGACGCTCGGTGACAGCCGCTTTTGGCGTCGGATAATGTATTGAAATAACGTTTGCACGCAAGCATGCTAGCCCGGCTTAGAACTTGGTGACGCCGAAACGCGCGACGCCGGCGTTCCACAGTGGTCGCATCATTCGGAACGGGTGCGCGGTTCTCAAGGCGGTGAGCAGGGAGGGACGGACATGGCGGGCATCGATCTCGATAAGGTCACGACGCACAGCTTCGACTGGGGCGTGATCAAATGGATGGTGAGCCCCGACCAGACGCCCGGAGCGAAGATCACTTTCGGCGAAGTCGTGCTGCTGCCTGGACAAGGACACGTCCGCCACAACCATCCCTTTTCGGAGGAAATCCTCTATGTCCTGTCGGGGGTCGGCGAGCAGATGGTTGACGATAAGGAGCCCTTCGAAGTGCGGTCCGGCGATACGATCTATGTACCGACCGCGATATTTCACTCCACCGTCAACACGGGCTGGGAGCCGTTGCGCCTGTTGGCGCTTTACAATCCCGGCGGGGCCGAGCGCGCGCTGGTCGATCTGCCCGACTATCGATCGACGCCACCCGGCCGCGTCCTAGGACTCCGGCGCGATCAGGCGTGAACCGTCTTCCTTGCGGCGACGGGGTCCACGACACGTCGTGCCCAAGCCGGCTCAGGCGTACGAGCCCGAAGTACCCGTAGAGGTGCGAGAGTGGATAGGTCCCGCCCCGCCCATGACTGCTCCGGTTGCTTCCGGCTGGAGCGGAGCTCAAGGGATGAGAATCAGCGACCCCGTTGTCCTCCGGCCCTCAAGATCCGCATGCGCGGTTGGGGCGTCAGCCAACGGATAAACGCGCGGGCGCTCAGCAACGACGGCGCCGGAACGCAGCGCGTCGAAAAGGCGCCCGCTTTGCGTGATCATTCTTTCCGGCGTGTCGGTAAAATGTATGTAGTTTGGTCGCGAGATAGTCATTGAGCGTTGAGCAAACCGATCGATCGAATAAGCGCCGACATCGCCCGAGGCCTGTCCATAGCTGATGAGCCGACCGCGGGTCGCGAGACACTCAATAGAACGCTCAAAGGTATCCTTGCCGATGGCGTCAAAGACAACGTCGACGCCGCGCCCCGAGGTGAAATTAAGGACGGTTTCAACGAAGTTCTCGCGGCTCGTAAACGCGACGTGATCGCAGCCGGCCCGTTTCGCCTCTGCGCTCTTAGTCTCGCTTGACGTCACACCGATGACCGTCACGCCCATCGCCTTCGCCCAGTGCGTGAGGATCCTTCCGACGCCGCCAGCAGCGGCATGGACGAGGATCGTTTCGCCTGCTCGGACTTGGGCTACGTCATGGAGCAGAAACCCGGCGCTAATTCCTTTCAGTAGTATCGCAGCGGCGATCTCCTCACTGAGGGAGTCCGGGAGGCGGACGAGGAGATCGGCGCGCATCGTCCTCATCGAAGCATAGGCGCCGGGCGGCGCGCAGGCGTACGCGACCCGGTCGCCTACGCGGACGTTCGCAACGCCTGGGCCAGCGCTTTCGACGACGCCAGCCGCCTCCATGCCGACGACCCCACCTGGGGGAACCAGATCGAAACTACCACGGCGGCAGTAGACGTCGATGAAATTGACGCCGACCGCCATCTGCAGAAGGCGTACTTCGCCGGAGCCGGGCGCCCGTATAGACGCGACTCGCGGAACAAGAACCTCAGGGCCACCGTAGCGCGTAATCGCGATCTCGACGCCCTCGGTTGCCGCGCCGGCTCGCGCGGAAACCGAAGGGCGAGCCACCCGCGCGGCGAGCGCACCTGCAGTCAGCGCGCGCCGAAGTCCAGCGAAGCCAGCATCGATGATCTCCTCGCTTACGAAACGCTCGAGCCGCACGCGCTCTTGGGGAGGTGGCTCGAAGGAGGCCTGCCATTCCATGAGGCAGGAATCGTCGCTCGTTACTGGCCGCAAGCGCACACTCGCCACGTATTTCCGGAGAGGCGCCGGCGCCTCTAGAATGCAGTAGCCGAAGCCTCGCTTTGCGTCGGACAGAAACAGGAGCTGCTCGCGAATGTGCGAGCCATTCTTGAGCCGAAAGTTGCGGACGCAGCCAACCTTATCGCTCGCTTCGCCATTCTCAATGGCGCTCGCGGAGACGGCAGGATGCCAAGCGTGATGGCTGTTGAAGTTTCGCAGGACCGCCCATACCGCCTCAACCGGAGCGTCGATGACCGTGCTGCGACGGATATTGACCCTCGTCAACGGTTGAAGCGCGCCTTCAACGCTCCAAGGCCCGCGGCGAAGACGTCGCGGCGGATCGACTCCACAAGGTCGTCCTCCCGGTCCGTTGAGGCGTCGAACTCGGCCGTCCATTCCGCGAAGGTGTGATCGGAATCGGTCACCGGAATGAGCCGGAAAGCCGCGAGATAGTTCTCGACCCCCATTGGGCTTTCGAGGATCGAATATTCGAACGACATTTCGTAGTCGGAAAGCGCGAGCAACTGTTCGCGGATTCGGCCGCCGTCCTTGAGGCGGAAGTTGCGGATGCAGCCAATCTGGTCGGGTGGCTTGTTCTGTTCGATACGGCTCTCGGCAACGAACGGGGTCCATTTCGGGAGCGCATTGAAATCACGCACGATCGACCAGACGGCGCTCGCCGCAGCGGGAATGACAGCGGAACTGTAGACCTTCGCCATTCCGCCGCTCGCCTACCGCCGGTCGTCGTCGTCCGACGACCGCTGGGACTCTTTGTCGCCTGCGGCGCGCTTAGCGGTTAGGCTCGCAATGTCCTTGGCGTCGCGCAAAACTTCGGTCATACGGCCGAGGCCTCCGCCTTCGATGCCGATCTCTTTCATGAGACTGTCGATCATCGGCGCCTGAACGCGGTACCGCAACGCGGAATCGATGACTTCGTCGGTGACGTTGCGGTTTCCCGGTCCCCCGCCGTTGGCGCCATCGATGTGAAGGATCTTGATGGCCTCAATCTTCTCCATCGGCCGCACGCTCTCGCGGACGATTCCTTCGATCTTCTCGAGAAGCTTGCCGCGGAAGCGCGACAGGCGCGCCGGGCCGCTCAGCATATTCTCCGCTTCGTTGATCTGCATCGCCCCCTTGGCTTCGACCTCGTAGCGGACCGCGGCGCCTTCGGCCTTGATCTTCTCGGCCTCCGCTTCACCGGAGGCGGAAATGCGCGCAGCCTCGGCGAGACTTGCCGCAGCCTCTTTCTCGGCCTCCGCCTTGCGCGTCAAGCGAAGCGCCTCGCGATCGGCCTCACGGGCCGCAGCGATGAGCTCGGTTGTCTTGCGGCGCTCGGCGATTTCTCGCTCGCGCGTCGTAATGGCCTGCTCCTCAGCCGCGATGGCGCGCGCCCGCGCCCCCTCCGCGGCGGCGATCGCCGCAGACCGTTCGGCGGTCTTGTTGGCGACCGCGATCGCGCTTTCGATGACCGCGATCTCAACCTCACGGTCCCGCTGCAGCTCAAGGCGGCGGATCTCGCCGTCGCGCGTCACCCGCGCCTCCGTCAGCCCCTGCTCAGTCGCAATGCGCGCCCGCTCGATCTCCTCGCCGGAGCTGATCTCGGCCTCCTCGAAGGCCTGGCGCTTGGCGATGTTGAGCGCGTCAAGCTGCTGTTCCCTTTCGAGCCGCGCGGAATCAAGCGCCCGCTCTTGCGCGATGCGGGCGGTTTCGACGTCTTGAGCGGCGGAGATCTCCGCGCGCCGCTTGTCAGCCTCCGCTTGCGCCAGTTCCGCCGTTTTCACCGCGACGGCGATCTGACGGGTGATCTCGGCCACTTCGAAGGCGCGACGGCGCTCCACCTCGACCTCGTTGCGCTCGCGGTCCCGTTCGATGCGGGCCTTCTCGAGCGAGAGCTCAAGCGCGATCTGCTCGCGCTCGGTTTGCTCGCGCGAACGGATCTCCGCCTCCTCGATTGAGCGGCGGCGGACGATCTCGCGATGTTCGATCTCTTCCTGGTTCTGGATGCGAGCCTCCGCAAGACTCCGTTCCTGCAGGAGGCGGGCCTTTTCGATCTCCTCGTGTGCAGCGATCTGCGCCTGTTCGGACTCACGCTCGCGCTCGGCGCGATCCTTGGCTAGCTCAACGCGCTGGGCGGCGCGGCGGATTTCGACGTCGTGCTCCTGGGCGATGCGCGCGTATTCGCTGTCGCGCTCGATGTCGAGCGCACGGCGCTGGGCGTCGAGATTCTGCGTCCTTATTTCGATCTGAGTTCGTTGCTCGATCTCGTTGCGCATGCGTCGGCGCGCTTCGATGGTTTCTGTAAGCTGGGTTAGGCCCTCGGCATCAAAAGCGTTTGAACTGTCGAAGAACTCGAGCGCCGTCTGGTCAAGGTCGACGATTGCGACGCTTTCGAGCTCAAGACCGTTCTGCGCCAGACCTTCGGCGGCTGCGGCCTTGACGCACTCGGCATAGTCCTGCCTGAGTTCATGCAGGTCTTCGAGGTTCATCTGCGCGGCCGCGGTGCGGAGGGCGGCGGCGAACCGGCCTTCGAAGAGCTCTCGCGCGCTTTCGGGATCGAGCGTGCGCCGGCCGAGCGTCTGCGCGGCGCGACTCACTTCCTCCCGCGTCGAACCGACGCGAACGAAGAAGTCGGCCACGACGTCGACCCGCATTCGGTCCTTGGTGATCAGGCCCTGCGATTGGCGACGTGACACCTCGATCCGCATCACGTTCATGCCAACCGGCATGATCTCGTGCAGGACTGGAACGACTAAGGCGCCGCCGCTGATGACGACCTTCTCGCCGCCGAATCCGGTCCGAACGAATGCGGTCTCCTTGGTCGAGCGCCGATAGAGCCACCGCAGCAGGTAGACGGCGATCACAACGACGATCGCCAGAACGATCAGCCAAAGGATCACCGAACCGACTGTTTCGGCGGTCATTACAACATCTCCTTAGTGGCTCGTTTTTCGAAAACGATCGCCTTGAATCGCCTTGAGACGATCAGGTCGATACCCTCCGCCTCCTCGTATTTGGCGGAAAGGCCCGTTCCGGCGCCGCCGCCAATAACGGGCCTCCGCGCCTTTTTCATCACCTGGAACTTGGTCAGAACCGCTTGGCGCTCGAGTCTGGGCATCAAGCCCTCCTTTCGCGACGCGCGCTGCCGGCCGACAGGAAAGCAGCCGTCGTCGCCGCGATGAAGGAGTCGTCGTTGATGTTGGCCTTAATTCGCTCGATGCGTCGCTGCGCGGTCTGGCGGACAGTCTGTTCCAGCGCCTCGAACAACGCGGCATCAGCCTCCGGGTCGTGGAAGGGCTTGCCTGGAGCATCAAGGGCCGAGACGCCCCCCTCCGGCAGGAGGAGCCTAACCGGACCTTCCATTTGGTTGATGCGCGCGCCCATCCATTCGCCGATGGAGCGGTTTTCTTGCAGGGTGGTTCGCATGAGTGTCACATTTGGATTGTGAATCACGAACCGGCGTCCGCCAAACTTGTCCGGCACCGTCTCACGCGGGCCGAAATTCACCATGTCCATCGCGCCAACTGATCCGACCCATGGCAAGCGCGTACGAATGGCGGCGCCGAAGCGGTCTCCGTCCGCCGGGAAGACGCCGCCGACCAGCATGTCGGCGACCTCAGTCGTTGTCAGATCGATGAAGCCGGCAAGCAGACCGGAGTCGGCAAGGCTTTCCATCGACCGCCCGCCAGTCCCCGTCGCGTGGAAGACGAGACAATCAAAGTCGGGCTCGAGGCGGCGCACAATCCCCTGCACCGCCGGTGTCGTAACGCCGAACATCGTGATTCCGAGCATAGGCCGAGCGAGACGACGACGGGCGTCGCGCGCTTCCGGCGAGGGGGTCGCCGCGATCATGCCGGCGAGCGCATGAGCGGCGTTGCCGAGCACCTGCTCGGTAATCAGGTTGAGGCCCTGCACGTCCGCCACCGAATACATCATCATGATGTCGGAAGCGCCAACATATGACCCGACCTGGCCCGAAGCGACGGTCGAGACCATCACTTTCGGAATGCCGAGCGGCAAGCGGCGCATGCCGGCCGTGCCGAGCGAGGTGCCGCCGGACCCACCGGCAGAGATCACCCCACCGATTCCGCGCTCTCGATCAATCCAGCGGGAGAAGGCCTCGGCCATCGCCGCGACCGAGGCGCCGCGGTCGCCGCTGAAGACGGCCGCGGAGCCGTTCGGGTGCATTGCTGCAACCTGGCTCGGCGTCACGTCGGCGCGCGACGGTTTGCCTGAAGTCGAGAGATCGACGGTCCGGGTAGGAACGCCGTAGGCGCGAAGCCGGTCGCGGATGTAGCGCAGTTCATCGCCCTTGGTGTCGAACGTGCCGACGACGAGCGCCGTCCGCCCGATGCGCTCCGCAAAGGGTATTGGCAGGAGCCGGGACGCCTCTGGAGCACCCGATGCGGTGGTCGCGCGGAGGCCCGACTGCTTAGTTGGACGGAGACCCCAGCGGTTCGGCAGATGATCGGCACGGTAGACAGGGGCCTCGGCGCCCTCGTCCGCCTCGCCGCCGCGGGCCACGCGGAAGACCTGGGTCTCTGTCGGCTCCGCTGTCGCGGTGGCGGCGGTCGGTACGGCGTCCGTCTCGTCATGGCCATGCCGCCCGACGCCGAGGAGCCGCTGCTGCAGATCGCGGTCGGCTGCGAGCGCGCTCGCGTCCATGATGCGATTGACGCGCCCATTCACCATGATCGCGACATGATCCGACACGGAGGTCGCGACGCCGATGTTCTGCTCAACGACGAGGATCGCAATGTCTTCCTCGTGCGCAAGGCGAATCAAAAGGTCGCGCACTTGCGTGACAATCATTGGCGCGAGTCCCTCGGTCGGCTCGTCCATGACCAAAAGGCGAGGATTGCTGAGGAGCGCGCGGGCGATCGCGAGCATCTGCTGCTCGCCGCCCGAAAGTTGGCCGCCGCCGTTCCCGCGCCGCTCGGCGAGACGCGGGAAGGTCGAATAGACGCGTTCGACCGTCCAGGAGCCTTTGGCGCGCGCGCTGAGGCGCAGCGTCTCGTCGACCGATAGGCTCGGCCAGAGGCGCCGCCCCTGGGGAACGTAGCCGACGCCAGCGCGAACGATCTGATGCGGCTCAACCCCGACAAGCTCTCGGCCTTCAAAGCGGATCGACCCTGAGCGAACGGACGTGAGGCCGACGATCGCGTTGCAAAGCGTCGTCTTTCCCATGCCGTTACGGCCGACAACCGAGAGCACGCCACGCTCGAGGGTCAGCGAGACGCCCTGGAGCGCATGCGACTCGCCATAATAGACTTGCAGGTCCTGAACCTGCAGGACGGCCTTCTTTTGCAAGGCTGAGGAGCGAGTCCTATCCATGCCCTGCCCCGAGATAGATCGCCTGAACCTCTTCGTCGTCCTCAATCTCGCTTGGCGCGCCCTCCTTGAAGATTCGGCCGTTGTGCATCATCGTCACATAAGAGGACACCTTGAGCGCGACGTCGAGATCGTGCTCGATGACGATGTATCCGATATGGGACGGAAGGGCGTTGAGGATGGCGACGAGGTCGCGCCGTTCGGCTGGCGAAAGACCCGCCGCCGGCTCGTCGAACAGGATGAACCGCGGCGCGCCCGTCAGCGACAGGGCGATCTCGAGTTGCCGCTGCTGGCCGTGGCTCAGCGTCGAGACCGGCGTGTCCAGAATGTCGTCGAGATGGACACTGCTCGCGATCGAATGGGCCTGCGCCATGGTCGCATCTCGCGCACCCGGGCGCATGAGAGACAGACGCGCGCGGGAGACGCCGCGACAGGCGACGAAGATGCTGTCGACGACGGTGAGCCCTGCGAACAGCTGACTGATCTGATAGGTGCGACGCAGGCCGCGGCGGATCCGCTCATAGACCGGGAATGCCGTCACATCCTCGCTGAAGAAGCGGATGCGCCCAGTCGTCGGTGGGAAGTCACCGGTGACTGCGTTGAACAGCGTCGTCTTGCCTGCGCCGTTCGAGCCGAGAATCGCTCGCCGCTCGCCGGCCTGAACCCGAAGGTTGATGTCAGCAAGGGCGACAAGGGCGCCGAACTGCCGCCCGACGCCCTCGAGCTCGAGCGCGAAGGCGCTGTTGGACGAGAGGCGTTCGGCGACGCTGCGGTCGACCATGGCGGGCGGCTTCCTTGGGTCGCTCAGGTCAAGGGCAACTCGGATTATCGCGATTGGCGACGCCGAGTTTCAGAAAGTCCGGTTCCGGGATGCCAAGCGTCTGATTGACGGCGGGGATGACCTTGACGACCTTATTATAGAGGTGCCCGTCGTCGGCCTTCGCGACTTCAGTGAGATAGTTGTCCGCGACGGCCTGACGGTTCTTGTCGAGCGTGACTTTGCCGGTGGGAGTGTCGAGGTCGAGATGCGTCAGCGCGTCGCGAAGCTTGGCCTGATCCCCGGACACATCGCCGTTCACCTTGTCGAGCGCCGCGAGCAACGCTTTCGTTTCGATGTAATAGCCCTGCGCGAATAGCGAGGGGGAGGGGAAGCCGTCCTTGTAGGCCGCCGTGTAGTCGGCAACGAATTTTTTCCAAGCCGGACTACCGTCGTTGTCGGCGATCGGGCCGGCTGCGGGCGTGCCGATCACATAGTCGCGCTGCCTGCCTTGGGTGCCGAGCACGGTCTGGTCGACGGTGATCGAACCGCCGATCAAGGGCGCCGTGCCGCCCGCCTGCTGGTACTGGGTGAGGAAGTTCACACCGTCGGCGCCGCCGAGCGCGACGTAGATCGCATCGACCTTGTCTGGAATGGCGGCGATCACTGACGAGTAATCCTTGTTGCCGATCGGCACCCAGAACTTCTTTGGCACATGGCCGCCGGCCTTGCAGAAGTCGGCCATGAAGCCGAACACCTGCGTGTAGGGGAAGGAATAGTCCTCGGCGACCGTCACGACGGTGTGGTAGCCTTTGTCCTTGAACGCGTAGTCGCCAAGGCCCGCCATCCATTGCGCACCGTCGGTGGTGAAGCGAAAGAAATTTGGCGCGGGATCGCGGAGTGTCGTGTCCTGTGCGGCCGAGGTGCCATTGATGAATGTAACGTTCGGTTGGGTCTTGGCGTAGTCTTTGACCGCCAGTCCCTCATCTCCCGAGAGCGGCCCGATCAGGACCTTCACGCCGTCCTGCTCAACCAGCTTGCGGGCCGCTTTGACTGCGCTGTCAGGAGACGCGTCGGACGAGCCCTTGATCACCTCGATCTTCTTGCCGCCGGCTGTGTAATTTGCTTCCTTGAATGCAAGCTCTGCGCCGCGCACGCCGTCCTGGCCAAGCACGGTAAAGGGACCCTCGAGGGTCGCGAGCAGTCCGACCTTGATCGAATCGTCGGCGTACGCCCATTGCGGCGCGAGCCCGGCGCCGGAAAGCAGCGCCAAAGTAACCCAGGACATTTTCACGTTCATCTACTCCTCCCTTGAATTCTTTAGCCCTTGAACGTCCCTCTGGTAGCGCTCAGGCTTCCCTTAGCGACTTCTGAGCCAAAGCAGGCTGAACGCGCCGCCAAAGCCCCAGAATGCCGTCTGGAGAGACAAAAACGATGATGAGAAAGATCGCGCCGACGAGCGTGTTGAATCGATCGGCGCCGACAATGTCGATGGCGAAGGTCTTGAGAAGCACGTAAAGCGCCGCTCCGAGGAAGGGTCCTATCGGGTGTCGCATGCCGCCGATCACGGCAATAACGAGAATGCCGATGGATTCGCTCACGCTGACCGTTCCGGGCGAAATGCGACCGTTGAACCAGACGTAAAGCACGCCGGCGACCCCGGCGATAAGTCCCGCGAAGAAGAAGGCGGAGATCCGCAGCCAAGTGACATCGTAGCCGACGGCGCGGGCGCGCCGCGGATTGTCTCGACTCGCCATGAGCGCCAAGCCAAAGGTCGAGCGCGCGGCGTAGACGACCGCCGAATAGGCGAGCGCCGCCATGGCGAGGCAAAGAAAGTAGAACGGGATGGCGTCTCGCCACGACACGCCGAACACGTTCGGCGGCGCAACTCCGCGAAAGCCAGAATGGCCGTTGAACAGCGAGTAGTTCTGCTGGGCTAGGTAGAAAAAAGCGACGCCGACGGCGAGCGTGATCATAATCGTGTAGATGCCGGCGGTGCGCACCGCGATCGCGCCGATAAGAGCGGAGACGATACCGGCCACGAGGATCGCGACGGGGACATAGATTTCCCACGGCCAATTGAGGCCGAGAACCCCCGTGCCGTTCGGGCCCAGGATCGCAACCGCATAGCCGGCGACGCCGGCGACGGTGAGCTGGGCCATCGAGACCATGCCGCCGTAGCCGCCGAGAATCGTGAGCGACAGCGCGATCATACCGAGAATGAGCGTCTGGGCCCCAAGCTGGAACACGATGAAAGGGGTAGCGACGACTGGAAAGAGGATCAGCGCTACTGCTAACGCTGCCGTCGACGGCGTGAACTCGACAGGCACGATGTCGCCTACCGCCGGCGGTCGTGGCGGGTCGGCCAACCTCGTCCGCGCGTTGCCCATGATCCCCTGTGGGCGCAGCGCCAGCGTCACCACCATGATCACGAAGGTCAGAACGACGCCGTAGGTCGGAAAGTAAACGAGGCCCAGCTGCTCGGCGAGCCCAATCAGGAGGGCGCCGATGGCCGCGCCGGTGATCGAGCCCATGCCGCCGACAATGACGACGACGAGGGAGGCCATCAGGTAGCGCACGTCTTCGCCTGGCGCGACCGACAGCGCCGACCCGCCGATCACGCCCGAAAGGCCCGCCAAAAGACCGCCAATGGCGAAGACGCCGACAAACAGCAGGCGAACGTTCACGCCTGCCGCCGACAGCATGCCGCGATCATCTACGCCGGCGCGGATCATCGCGCCAAACCGCGTTCGGTTGATCGCGAGCCACAGGACCGCGCCGATCGCCAGTGAAATCGCTAGCACGACGAGGCGGTAGAACGGATAGCGCAGCGTGATGACCTGCCCGTTCGATTTTATCGCCGTGATGATCGGCGTCGCGACGGCGCCGTCGAGCATCGATGGAATCGAGAACTGGAACGTCTTGCCGCCCCAGATCGCGAGCATGAGATCAGCGGCCACGATCGAGATGCCGATCGTGACCAGCGTCTGCCGCAGATCGTCGCCGGTCAGCCTTTGGAACACGAAGATCTGCAGCAAAGCGCCGACTGCTGCGATAGCCAGCGCGCCCGCGGCAACGCCAATAAACCAGTTGCCGCTCCAGGTCGCGGCGTCGAAGCCGATATAGGCACCGAGGAGGAAGAGCGAACCATGCGCGAGATTGACGTTGCGCATGAGGCCGAAGACAAGTGTGAAGCCGCTCGCGACCAGGAAATAGAGGCCCGCCAAAGTCACGCCGTTCAGGATCGCGCTGACGAACGTCTTCTTTCCACCGAGCAGCCCGTCGAGCCAGTCGGGCCAGATCCCGAAGATCATCCAAAGCAGCACGGCGCCGGCCAGAAGCCCGGCGCCGATCCAGACCTGTCGCGCGGTGGGGCCGGCTGCGGTATTTGTGAGAGCGAGGCTCACGCGGTCAGCCGCCGCCGCTGTTCGTTAATCCTGGGCGCCTTATAGAACTCGCCGTCCTTCATGATGGCGAGGATGCGCGACTTGTCTTGCAGCACCCGGACGTTGGCGGCCGGATCGCCGTCGACTAGCAGCATGTCCGCAAGGTAGCCCACCTTGATCTGCCCGAGTTCGTTTCCCATGCCCATAATCTCACCGCCATATTTCGTCGCAGCAAGTATCGCCTCCATCGGCGAGAAGCCGACCAAGTCCACGAAATACTCGAGGTCCTTGGCGTTCGTGCCCTGCGGCGTCCAAGCGAAGCCATAGTCCCCGCCGATCAGGACTCGAATGCCGCGTCGATGCATCTTGCGGCAAGTTTCGACGGCGTGCTCGAGCTCGCGCTCATATTTGATCGTGAGCGGCGTGCCTGGCTTGATCCCGTATTCGCCGGCGTTCCGCGCCGTGTTGATGAGCCAGGCAAGGCCAGGCGCAACGAAGTGTCGGTCTTTGGCCGCCTCGAGCATGTCGAGCGCCTCCTCATCGGCAAAGGAAGCGTGGTAGATGACGCCGACGCCGTGACGAACGCACTGCTTGATCGAACCGGAGGACCGAGCGTGAGCGGCAAGAGATTTGTTGCGAAGCTTGGCTTCGCGCACCGCCATCTCCACCTCCTCCTCCGACATCGGCGTTTCCTCGGCGCCCATGCCGGTGATCTCTTCGCCGGAGAGATTGAGCTTAATGGTGTCAACGCCATACTTGATGAGCATCCGCACCGTACGGCGCACCTCTTCCGGTCCGGAGACGACGAGGCCGAGATTGAGGCCCTCATGCGGGATGTGAGAGGGCGCGGAATCTCCTAAGCCGCCGACCGTCGTGATTTCCGGTCCAGCCGCGAGGTAGCGTGGACCCGGAATCATGCCGCTGTTGATCGCATTGCGCACGACGACATCGAGGCGCGGCTTTGCTGCGGCCGCGCCCCGTCCGGCGGTGAATCCGGCGTCGAGCACGAGTTTGGCCATCTGCGCGGTGACGAGCGTGTGCTCCTCCGGCGGCATCATCTGTATCGGATCGATGCCCGGAGCGTTGTTCCACGAAAGATGAAGGTGCGCGTCGCACAACCCGGGCATCAAGGTCGCGCCCATGCCGTCAATGACCGTTTGGCCGCCGCCGGCGCCCGACCCGGGCGTCAGACGTGAGGAGCCTCTGGTGACTTGACGGATCCTGTTCCCCTGGACAACGACCTCGCCGGTGTAAGGATTTTCGCCTGACCCGTCGACGATGCGGACGTTGGTGAAAACGACGCCGTTTGATCCGCCGAATCTCTCATCAGCCATGGGCCTGCTCCTTCATCGCTTGCTTGGTTCGAGCATAGCGACTGTTCCTCCTCACGCGTGCGCCCGGATATGTTCCGAGGCGAAGCGCGCACATTCCTTTGGCTGCTCGATCGGCGTCCAATGGCCACATCTCGGCAGCGTCTTGAGCTTAGCGCCCTTGATCCTCTCTGCAAGCCCTTGCGCCGCGCCGGGCGGGGCGACGGGGTCCTCCTCGCCGGTCACGAGGAGGGTTGGGCAGCCTATGAGCCGCAGATCGGCGCCCTTCGCCGAAGCCAAAGCCTCGCAAGATTCTGCGAAGCCCTCAGAGTCTTGGCGAAGATGACTCTCGCGAACGAATGCTTCGACCGCCGGATTGTCGGTCTTGGTCGACGACGAGAGAGCGGCCGCGGCGACCGGATCCGCTATGGCGACCATACCGCTCCGCCGCGCAAGCGCAGCTCGGTCCCGCAAGCGTTCACGCGCGGCGTCGCCGGGCTCGCCGATCGGGCCGAAGAGGGTGAGGCTCGCCACCCACTCGGACGCCGCGACGGCGAGATGCTGGGCCACCAGCGTTCCCATCGAATGCGCCACGATATGCGCGGGCGCGCCGGCAATCGCCTTCACGATGTCGCGCGCGGTCCCGGACAAAAAGTCGATCGTAATGGGAACGTACGGGCGCGGCGACCGCCCGGCGCCCGGGAAATCGGGCCGGATGCAGCGGAAACCGTGCAGCGCCGTTAGAAGCGGCTGAAACGAGCTTGAGGTCGCGCCGAGGCCATGTAGAAACACGATCGGTGGGCCATCGCCGTCGATCTCGATCTCGATCCTACCGAGCGAAGCGCCGCTCATCCGCGAAGCTCCCGGAACTCGTTCTCGAGCACGCCAATCCTTTCAATCTCGATCCGCGCGACGTCGCCGGGAACGAGGTATTTGGGCGGACTGAAGCCGATCCCAACGCCGGCGGGGGTGCCGGTCGCGATGACATCGCCCGGGCACAACGTCACGCCAGCGGAAATGGTCGCGATGATTGTCGGCACATCAAAGATGAGGTCCCGCGTATTTGCGTTCTGCCGGAGTTCACCGTTAATCCAGCAGCGGATTTGGGTGTCGGCTAGATCGATCTCGTCCTTTGTCACGACCCAAGGGCCCATAGGGCAGAACGTGTCTTGAGACTTGCCGATCAGCCATTGGCTGTGCCGGCCCTGCAAGTCGCGCGCCGTCACATCGTTGATGATCGTATAGCCCCACACATGAGCGAGCGCGCGCGACGGCTCGATCCCGCGCCCTCCCTTGCCAATAATGACGCCGAGCTCCGCCTCGTAGTCGATCGCTTCCGAAACCGAGCGGTCGATCCGCACGACCTCGCGATGCGCTACGACGGATTCAGGGACTTTCGAGAAGACGATCGGGAAGCTTGGCGTGACGCCGGCGGCCGCGCTCGAATCGAACCCGCTTGAGGCGAATTCCTTGGCGTGCTCGTGATAGTTTTTGCCGATGCAGAAGACATTTCGCCGCGGCCGCGGGATCGGCGCTTCAAGCTCGACCTCGCTCATGGGCGTCGGCGACAGACAGGGAGGCAGAGGATTGCGCCCGACAAGGGCCAGCACGCCGCGCTCAGCTTCGCCCAACGGAAGGTCGAATGCGGACACGGTTTTCCGCCGCTCGTCGACGACACCGACCCGCCGCTCCCCGCCAAGGCGATAGGTCGCCACCTTCATCTGGCCTTGCCTCCCTATTTTGGTCCAATAGAGAGCAGGCTGGTTCAAAACGCAAGTCCTACGCTTCACGCTCTCCGTGAACCGGTCGGCGCCACGCACCCCGAGGACCAATATGGCCGCGCTGGATGTTAGCAGTCGCGAGCGAGATGAAAACGCAAGTCTTGGCGTCGTTCCGCCAGCGTGCTAAATGGCTCAAAAATGGTTCAGGTCGGGGAGGCACATGCCCAAGCGCGTGTCGAGCGACGTCGAAACGTCACTGCGCCGGCGCATCGAGGCGGGGGAGTGGAGCGGAAGCCTCCGGCTTCCCAACGAGCGCTACCTCGCGAGCGAATATGGGGTTGCCCGCAACACGGTGCGCGCGGCGATGGAGCGAATTGGCGCGGACGGGGGCCTGCGGCGCGAAGTGGGACGGGGCACGTTTCTGCAGCGATCGCCTGACGCCGATCTCACTGCTGTGATACGGACGCTGATCGGCGTGAGCCCAGCGGACACGATGGCCGTTCGACAGATCGTCGAACCCAAGGCGGCCGCGCTCGCCGCCACCACAAGCAATCTCGCCGATCTTAACGCTATCGCCGCCGCTCACGAGAGGGCGGTGGGGGCGGAGGGGTTCGAGCCGTTCGAGCAATGCGACGCGGCGTTTCATGAGCTCATCTTCATCGCCTCGCGCAACGAGCTGCTCGCCTCTCTGCATGCGATGCTCAGGCTCATCCGCAATCAGGAACAGTGGCTC
>Ga0209624_10001851_pt1 | contig 16135 bp, 18 predicted proteins | sample JacPinW_OM2H0_O1_FD_188565 | JGI IMG/M metagenome (GOLD analysis project Ga0209624, IMG submission 188565) | Forest soil microbial communities from Algoma, Ontario, Canada - Jack Pine, Ontario site 1_JW_OM2H0_O1 (SPAdes) (version 2) | ecosystem: Environmental > Terrestrial > Soil > Boreal...
GTAAACTCGCCTGTCGTGGTGAAATTCCGGCCGTGAAGATGCACCGGTGTGCGCAGCACAGCCATTTCGGGCCCGGCGATCGCACGAAGGCCGCCGCCGCCCTTGAGACGTTCCATCCAAGGCACGACGGAGCCATAGTCGAACCGCAAGATGAACTCCGTGCGCATGTCGACATTCCCACTGACACCGCGAACCAGACGGATTAAGTCGGCGGTATCGTTGCGCGGTCGCATGAAGTCGGTCAGTTCGACGATCCCATGTTCGGTCTCGAAAGCCGTCACAAGGACGAGAGATCCGTTGAGGTATTTTCGCCTGATCTGAATAGTCGAGTCTTTTGGCGCGATAAGCCATCTTCCGTGCTCCGAACGCCCCAGCAGCGCTGCGAAACAGGCGCTCGAATCGAACCTGGGCCAACACAGCCAATCGATCGAGCCATCTCGACCCACCAGCGCTGCCGTCTCGCAGTCGCCGATCAGGGCATAGTCTTCGATCCGCCTCGGCGACGTTCGGAGATCGGTAGCAGGATTTTTTTGCATCGAATTACAAAGGATTTCGTCATCCAACTTGTCAAGTGGAAAGCCTATGGGCGCGTGCGTCAGAGATTAGTCGGCTTTCCGTAAGAGCGCCCAGAGTAGTCTTTCGGCCGGCGCATGCATAAAAGGATACTCTCAGCAACGCGCCTGCGGGTTTTGCTGTTGGATGATTCTACACCGCACGCCACCCCGGCTTTGATGGGTCCACCAGCTTGTAGCCAACCGGTCCGATGCCGCAAATTGCGATGATCGCCGGTTCGGCATGGTCGCGGATTACCCCATCATAATGCGGTGTACCAGCGACGCGGCGAACGAAGCTAGCGGCGGGGACCGGCACACAGGACGCCGGGTCAAAATCGTCACCACTGTTGCACCACCAAGTGCCGGATACCACCACGCACAACCGATCAGTAACATAGGTGTGCGGCGCGCTCATGTAGCCGGGCCACCAGCGCACCAGCGTAAGATATAGCCCCGGCTCGGTAACTGAGCCTGCCAGCGGACACATATCCACGCTACGCTCCGGGTAGTCCTTGTTCGAAACCCAGCGGTGATCTGCCGGGGGCTGGATAATGGTCTGTGCAGGGTTGATCGGGCTCGCCACCACCTCGCTTACTACCATCGCGGGCAGTGTCGCCAGCAGAGACGCGAGAAGCATGTCCCGCCTCGAAGTGTCCATGTTGCTGTATCTCCGATTGTTTGTTTCCGTCCGGGACCCAGACTGCCGCTTTCTAAAGCTTCCAACAATGCAAGATCAAACGACCGACGACGAAAATGCCGACCTCCGCAGTATGCAAGAGCGCGGCACGCGCAAGAGGATCGAGCTGTCGTCGCGCGTTGCGACGCTGGTCCAGGCCAGCTCTCCGCGAAACAGCCGCACGATGATGCAGGGCTTCGATCTGCTCTGCGCCGGGTCGACGTCGTTCACCTTGCAGGTTTCGATCAGGGTATGGACGGCCGTGGCACGATGGCCGCCAGCGTCCGAACCGGCGAAGATCCAGTTTCTAAAGGCGGCGTCCGTCCGACAAGGGCTCGCGTGAGGACTTATGGGCGCATTTCGGCCATATTTCGCATAGCTAATTAGTTAAATTTTATCGATGCTTACATTTCATTGTTGCGTAGGGGCGACCCCATGAGAGTCGCAGTGTCTTTTGCATTGATGTTGATGGTGGTCACGCCGTCGGGGGCTTCCGAGTCCTGCATGAGTGTGATCGAAGCGCGCCAACATTTTGGATTGGTGCACATCTATTGGCACGGTGCGGATCATTGCTGGGATGCCTCCCGTGGGCGCCAGCAGCGTCGTATCGTCCACACGGCTGCGCCAAAGCCTGATCAGCGGAAGTGGCGCGACGCGATGTCGGAGATGGTGCCCGATGCGCAAGTGGCGCAGATACTCTGGCTAGATCGCTGGGTGGATATCAAACCATCGGAGCTGCCCCTCACTCTGCGCTGGGTCGATATTCCTCGTCAGGCCACACCACCGCCGACCGCCGAGCCGACGACGAGGTCGCTTGAGCCGACGACGAGGTCGCTCACCGTGATGATGTTATTTGCGCTTCTCGTGATCGCGCTGCCGCTTGCGATAATTGGGGCTCTGCCTCAAAGCATGATCTATCGACGACAGTCGGAATGATCAAAAAGCCTTCGAAATTTCACAGCAACGGCGTGAAATTGACGAACGACATTGGCCGTGATCGAGCCACGCAGAGTGCGTCGAACGTCGGCTCTTGCTGCCTAAAGGATAGCCTTGATGGGTCTCATCAGTGACCTCAAGCGCGCTCTGGTGGAACCGTAGACGCAACGCAATTCCCGAGCCGCAATCCGAACCAGGGCTGCTATCGCCAATGGCGCAATGGCAACGAGGCAAACGATAATCAGTATTGCCCGTGTCACTCTATCCTCGCTGTCCATCTCAATAGCCGATCAGGGCTAATGCGATGCAGGCCGCCGCGCTTAGCGGAATACCGACTGCCAGAATCGCAATCGGAATAAGCGAAAGCCTCACATATCTCTTGAGCATCGGATGTTCTCCAGACTCAACTGGCGAAGCATCGATGCAGATGAAGGATTGGGGTGCAATACCGATTGCAGTTTAACCTAATTAGTCAACCTTACTGAGCCACGCTGTCGCTTTTGTTTTCCGTCGGGAGGTGACTCGCTCGTTAAGCTGAATACCGACGCTGCAGGTTAAATCTGGAACACGGCTGGAGGCTTGGTCCGCGGACCATAATTTTCCGCCCCGCGGCTAATGCCCCATGCTGTGAAACATCGATCTTTCCATGCGGATTACGCCATCCGAGAGGGTGCCGTGGTTGTAATTTACGTCCCAGAAATAAAGGACGGCGAGAACGATAAGCGAAACCACAAAAATTCGCATCTCATTTCCCTTTCGTGGTTCGTTTGACCGAAAAATTTGGTCGCGCAGCTTTCGTAATCGCCTCGGGAGAGCGTTTAAATTGCCCGACAATGGCTTTTAGCGTTGGGTTTTCGCTGGCGCGAATTAACTCGCGCTTTCTCCACTGAGCGAAATTCGCGAACTTTATGTTGGCGGGGGGAATCGCTTTCCAGCCCGATCTGCGCTCCCGTCATTCAAATGTCATACAGTCGTTTCAACCGCTCGGTAATTACGTCAAAAAGGGCCCGTAGATCGGCTTTGTTTGGAACGGGGCCGGAATCCACGCCGAACGTCAACATCGCATTCCACGGGTTGAGACCGTAAACGGTCACCTTGATGCCGCGTTTCGGGCAGCCCTCGATCTGGCTCAGATCATGATGGATCATCGCCGCCAATTCTTCGGCGTTCTTCTTCTGTTTGGCTGGCATCGCAGGGCTCGAATGCTGCGCTGTTAGCTCGGTCATTTGGGCGATCCTTTCGCCTTCGGCCCAGGCTCTACAAGCCGGCCGGCTGGCGTTATTCGAGCTGCGGACTGCTTTTTCGGTGGACAAGCATAATCCAATGTCAGGCCATTAACTTGGCACGATAAAGCGCCGAGCCCAACGCCTATGATGAAACTGCTCAAATGCGGAATTTCTACCGTAGAGAAATCATAAAAAGCGGCCGGAGCTGCTTGGCTGCTGCCGATGGGTATCGTTCCCAAATACATGTTCAACTTGGTTACGTGGCTTGCCGCTCCTCCCCCGGACAATCGAATAAATCAAAACCATGGTATCTCGAAATCACCAGAAACGGGGTGGCTTTTTAGGAAAATCAGCCCTTTGGATTTTCTGAGGCATTTTCGAACAAATTATGGAAATTATGGAGGTGAACCCACTGAAGCAAGGGGGGGCTGGGATGGGTTTCCACGGAACGAAAGACATGGATGCCGGCCCACCCCACCTGAAGACCCATCCGAGCCCGATTTAGCCAGAGGTGCAGAGTATTTAAGCGCGTTCTTGCACGATCGGCTCTTCAGGGGCTGTGAGCGGGCTTTCAGACCATTTCACTGCGGGGTCGTCACAACTTATGCATTGGAGAACCGTGCGGCCGGAGAGGGTGACAACCGGGACCATTCGCTTTTCGCAATTCGGGCAGCGCGGTGTTCGATCCATGAGACCTCTCCCGATTTTCCACCTTAACTAGGAACTAGAACTTTTGTTCCATTTGGGCGTAGCGCCACATCGGCTCCTCGTCAGAGAGCGCCTAAGTCAAGGGCAAGAGAGGTCCGGACGCTACGCGGCGTCTTTAGTCGCAATCGTCTTACGCATATCGGCGGCCAACTCGCGATAGTGCAAAGCCAGCCGCGAATATAGCTCTCGTTTTGCCCTGTCCGTCGCGAGCTTAGCGATCAGTTCGCATTCGGCTGCGAGGGTCTCAAATTGTTCCAATTTGCCTTCAAGGTCGGTCATGGCAACGCATCCCCTAACGCCACCGGGACGATCAAGTTACGCCTTTGAATTACGTCACGGCGAACATCGTTATCCAGTAGAACTATTTTTTTGCCTTGCTCGGCCACAACCATGGTCACAGCAGTCTGCGCTTGAACCGCTGCGAATGGCAGACGCGGCTGTTTATTTGAGCGCCTCGGTAGCAATACGTTCGCGGTCGCGATGCATCCCGGTGGAGGCGGTGTTGGGGGCGAGTGCAGGGAGCCCGATTGCTGTAAATAGGGAGTCATCACCCGCGGCTACCCGGAGGCATCCGCAATGACGAAAATCAGGATCGGTCTGGTGGGGTGCGGTTTCGTCTCGGAGCTGCATATGTTTGCCTACCGGCGTGTCTACGGCGTCGATGTCGACGTCAAGGCGGTCGCGGCGAGGGGTGACCATGTTGTCGATTTTGCCGATCGGCACCGGATACCGAGAACCTACCGCAGCTTTGGCGACTTGATCGCCGACCGCGAGTTGGATGTTGTCGACATCTGCACGCCTCCCAATTTGCACAGCTCAATGATTGTTGACGCGATGAAGGCCGGGAAGCATGTCATCTGCGAAAAGCCGTTCACGGGCTATTTTGGACGAGAAGACGACAAGGTGCCGATTGGCAAGCACGTACCAAAAGCGCTGATGTACGAGCGCGTGCTCGAAGAAATGGAAGAGACCCGCGCGGCGATCGCGAAGACCGGCCAGCTCTTCATGTATGCGGAAGACTGGATCTACGCGCCGGCGGTGACCAAGACCGTGGAGATCCTGAAGGCCACCAAAGACAAGATTCTGTTCATGAAGGCGGAGGAGAGCCACAGCGGCTCGCACGCAGCCCACGCCGCGCAATGGACGACGACCGGCGGCGGCTCTCTGATCCGGATGGGATGTCATCCGCTTTCGGCGGTGCTCTACCTCAAGCAGGTCGAGGCGAAAGCACGCGGCGAGACAGTCGGCGTTGCCAGCGTGATCTGTGACGTCGGCAATGTCATGGCGTGCCTTCGGTCAGACGAGCGGACTTTCATCAGGGCCAATCCGGTTGACGTCGAGGATTGGGGCACGCTTGCCGTGACCTTCTCCGATGGCACCAAGGCGACTGTGTTTTCCGGGGACATGATCATGGGCGGCGTGCGCAACCTGATCGAAACGCACACCAACGGCGGCTCGCTGTTCGCCAACATGACACCCAACACGCACATGATGAGTTACCAAACGAGTGAGGAGAAACTCGCGGGCGTCTATGTCACCGAAAAAGTTGATCGAAAGACTGGATGGCAATACGTCTGCCTCGAAGAGGAATGGACGCGCGGCTATTTGCAGGAAATCCAGGATTTTATGGAATGCGCCGCGACCGGTCGGCAACCGCTTTCCGGCCTCGCGCTGGCCTTTGAGACGACCAAAGTCAACTACGCCGGCTATTGGTCGGCCGAAGAGGGCCGTCGCGTTATCCTGTGACGACGCAGAACCTGCCAAGGCCGGACATCGAAGATACGATTATTTTGCGACGAGAAGACCTGCGCTCAGAAGGAAATTTTACCACTAACTGATTGGACCCAGAATACCAAGCTGAGCCGCGATCGCCACGGCGTGTGTTCGGTTCGAGGCACCTAGCTTACGGATGACGTTGTCGAGATGATAGCGGACCGTTGTCTGCGAAAGGCCGATCAGCGAAGCGACTTCCGCTTCGCGACAGCCTTGGGCTGTAAGCCGCAAGCACTCCCACTCTCGAAACGTTAGTCGGCACAAGTCCTCCTCACGTGTCTGCAGCGCGCCGAGCATCTTTCGGTAGGCATGCATGTAATGGTGCCCCGCCGCGAGAAGTTCCGTGCTGCTTTGCGAGAGCAATTCGTTGGCATCCGAGGCAGAAAATGGCCCTCCCCAGGTCACCATGGCGACTTGTCCACGAGGAAGATGAATGGGCGTGGTAATCAGCGATTCCACTTCCATCCGTCGCAAGGCCTCAATAATTTGCCTCAGTTCCGGACGACCGGCAGGCACCTTGTCCAGAACCGAAGTTACAAAGGGTAGGGCGTGGGTTCGGCACCGAACATAGAGCGGGTTCTTCAGCATGCCGTTTCGCTTCCACCAGAGCTTCATGATTTCGTCAGGCCAGCCCTCGCGGCGTAGAAATGCGTCGATGTGGGGATTGAAGCTCGGTCGGGAAACGTCTGCCGACCACGCGAGAACCGGCATCCCGATAGCCCAGGCAATATCCTTGAGCGCTTGCTGAGCCACGCCGAAGTCCGGTGCTTTATCCAAACGCTGTAGAGCGCGGCGCAATTCGGCTGAATCGACAGCAGTGCACTGCACGATTGGACAAGTCCTACAGTTTTCGAGGGGCGCTTCGGCAGCAGAAACGAGCTAGTCCCGTCGAAGGAAGGGTGTATCAGTCTAAGGCAAAGAGAAAGCATATGCCAAGCGCTGAACTAGAGGCCGTTGTCGCTCAATTGAGGGCCCATCCGCTCAATTTGTCCAGTTCCGAGCAGCAGTTGAGAACTCGGCTCGACGGATTCGCCAAAATGTTCTCGGTACCCCCCGGCGTCGAGGTCGCCACCACGCGTCTGGGCGGCATTTCGGCCGAGCATGTCGTTGCAGATGCGAAGGGCCCGGTCGTGCTCTATCTTCATGGCGGCGGCTACGTCACCGGTTCGCCATCGTCGCATCGGCACGTCGCAGCGCTAATCGCAAAGGAAGCCTCCGCACAGGCCTATACGCTGGACTACAGCCTTGCGCCGGAGGCGCCCTTTCCGGCAGCCCTTGACGATGTACTCGCTGCGTATCGAGCTTTGCTCGTGAAACATCGGGACGCAAACATCATATTCGCCGGTGATTCCGCGGGCGGTGGTCTCATCTTCGCAGCAGCCATAGCTGCACGCGCGCAAGGCCTGCCTTCCCCGGCCGCATTGGTGGGCATGAGCCCTTGGGTCAACCTTGGCACGGAAAGCGAAAGCTTCGACAAGCTCGTTTCGGTAGACCCAACGCTGTCACGCGAGGTGGTGGCCTATTTCTCCAGTCGATATCTTGCTGGCCAATCGTCGACTGATCCACGCGCATCCCCGCTGTTTGCGGACGTTACCGGCCTGCCGCCAGTCTTGATCCAGGTTGGCGATCGCGAAAGCTTCTTCGGCGACGCAGTCCGGATGCACCAAACTCTCCTGTCGGCGGGCGTCGACAGCGAACTTTCGGTTTGGAAAGGCATGTTCCACGTTTGGCATTTGTATTGGCCGATACTTTCGGAAGGCCGCGAGGCCATCGCCCGTATCGCCAGCTTCATCGCCGCGCACGGGCGCGTTCAAACGGTGCTAGTGGAAAAGGAGGAACAATGGGCGGACTACTCGCTGGCAAAGTCGTGCTGGTGACCGGGGCGGCATCAGGTATCGGCCGGGCTGCCGCTATCGTGTTTGCACACCAAGGGGCCAAGGTGGTGGTGACTGATATCGACCCACATGGCGCCGAAACCGTTGAACATATTCGGCAGGCTGACGGGATCGCCGAATTCGTCCTCACCGACGTATCGGACCAAGCCCAGGTCGAAGCGGCCGTAGCGTTCGCTACAACGACCTATGGCCGGCTGGACGGTGCATTTAACAACGCTGCAGCTCCAGAACGACTCACGCGCTTGCTGGACGGAACGGAGGCGGATTTCGACCGTATCATGTCGATCAATGTTAAGGGCTTGTGGATGTGCATGCGCGCCCAAATTCGTCAAATGCAGGGGCAAGGAGGTGGCGGCTCGATCGTGAATACAGCCTCCACGGCGGGTCTACGTGGTTCGGCGCGAATGTCGATCTACAGCGCGAGCAAGCATGCGGTAATAGGGTTTACAAAATCGGCCGCTTTGGAGTTTGCCCGAAGCGGACCACGGATTAACGCGATATGTCCTGGCGTCATCGAAACGCCGATGTTGCGGCATGTTGTTGCGGGAGACGAGAGGGCTCACCGCGCATTTCTGGCGAGCCAGCCAAACGGAAGGCTTGGTAACCCTGATGAGATCGGGGAAGCTGCTGCATGGTTGCTTTCGGACGCGGCTTCGTTCGTGACCGGCACCGCCATGATTGTTGACGGAGGGCAGACGAGTTGAGCTGCGCGGCGCGGCATTTCCGCTGACCTGGATTCCGGGAGACGGAGACCAGAACCGCCTGAGTGTGGCGAGAACCTGTGTCCCCTTGGCAGATCATTGCGTGCTCCGTGACCCGCTCGAAAAGCACGGCCTGGCCGGGGGCGTCGAGCTTCTCGACTGCTTTCAAGGGCGACACGAACGATAGGCGTTTCGGCCGGGCATAATACCTGCGCTTTCCGAGGGGGGACTTGAGAACGTGGCCGGGATATCCCTGAAATTTAGAAGAGGCGATGCGTTTGCTGCGCGGGCTAACATTCGCAATGGGGAGGTGGACGATGGGGCAAGGCCCGACATGGCTCTATGCGGCTCTGGCTGTCGCCGTTTTCGCTTTCGGTGCGACCTGGGATAGCGCCCGCGCGGAGCCCCGTTACGACGTCGGTGCAACCGACAGTACGATCAAGATCGGGAACGTCGCGGCTTCGAGCGGCGCGCTGTCGCTTGCGAAAATAGGCTCGCTGCGAGGCTGCGCGCACGTCAAATTGAATCTTATTGAGGTATGCACATGACGAGACCGCGAAGGGGATCCGCCGGCGCCGAGCGTTATGCCGCCGGGGCGGCGGCAATCGCCGGTGGATCGGGAGGCGTAGGGCAGGCAATCGCGCGCGTACTTGCTGCTTCTGGTGCCGAGATCGCCGTGACTTACCACCGAAATCGAAACGCGGCGGATAAACTGGTCGGTGAAATCTGCGACGCGGGGCGTCGTGCGGCGGCCTACCAGGTTGACCTCAGGGATGCCGAAGCCGTCGCTGCGTTCCACGGCGATGTTCAATCTCACTTTGGAGGCCTGCATACGGCGGTCTATGCGGCCGGCCCATATATCGACATGCGGTTTATAGGCAGCCTGGAACCCGCCCGCTTTGCAAGCACACTCGGAACTGACGTGTTCGGGGCGTTCAACTTTTTTCATCACGCCATACCGGGACTCCGGGCAACGCGCGGCGTCGCCATCTGTTTGGGCACGCCCGCGATCCGCCGCTACGCAAAAAGAGATGTTCTTTCTGCCGCGCCCAAAGCCGCCCTCGAATCGCTGACAAGGGGCATCGCGGCCGAGGAGGGGCGAAACGGAATCCGGGCAAACATGGTCGGCGTCGGTGTCCTCAGCGATGGCATGTTTCATGAATTGATGGCCACGGGCGATTTCGACGATCGCTTTGTCGCAGCGGCGAAGCATACCTTGGCGCTCGGCCGTCTCGGCACTGCCGAAGATATCGCGCTGGCCGTCGATTTTCTCGCATCTGATGCTGCGTCCTACATCACCGGGCAAACCCTGATGGTGGACGGAGGGTACGCGCTTTGAGAAAGCCGCGATGCTTGACGGAAGCTCGGTTTGTTTCGCCCGGTGTGAGAGCGAATTGGAGGGGGCACGCATGAGCGACGGGCTTGCGAAATTGACGTTGGGCAACTTGCCGGCCGAGGCGGCACGAAAATGGCCCGATCGGGAGGCGCTGGTGTTCAACGATCGCCGCTGGACCTACGCAGCGTTCGATGCGGCGGTGGATAAGGTCGCTCGGGCTCTCATCAATGTCGGGGTGAAGCACGGCGAGCACGTTGCGACCTGGATCACTAACCTGCCGGAGTTCCTTTTCCTGTTTTTTGCAGCCGTCAAGATCGGCGCCGTCATATTTCCGTTGAATACCAGATATCGGGTTCGCGACCTCGGTTACGCGTTACAGCAAAGCGACTGCACCACCTTGATTACCGTCAATCGCGGTGGCCCCGTCGATTTTGGAGCGATGGTGAGGGAAGTCCTGGGGCCCGTAGACATTGGCGCCGGGGGAGATCTGCGATCGACAGCATGTCCCGTTCTCAATCGCATCATCATGGTTGATGAAGGCGATTTGCCTGGAGCCTGGACATGGTCGGAATTCATGGCAGGTGAGCGCCGCATAGCCGACGCAGAACTGGTCGCGCGGTCGCAGGCCGTGAATCCCGCCGATGTCGCGATGATCATGTATACGTCCGGCACGACCGGAAATCCGAAGGGTGTGATGCTGAATCATGTCGGTATCCGGATGTGCGCGCAGCGAGCCGCGTTGTTCGGCATGACGTTTGCCGATGTGCAGCTCAATTATCTTCCGTTGTTCCACCTGTTTTCGCTCGGCTACATTGTTCTGCACAGCGTTTTGACCGGCGCCAAGCAGGTTCTTATGGAGACCTTCGATTCGGATGAGGCCGTACGCCTCATCGAACGCGAGCGCGTTACGATGCTGTACGGGTACGATACCCATTTCAGCGATTTGATCGCGGCAAAAAGGCGGCTTCCGCAAGCCGATCTCGGTTCGCTTCGTACCGGCTGTTTCGCGGCGGGCCTTGAGAATTCCATTCCAATCGCAGCCGAGACGCAACAGCAGCTATGCCGGACACTATCTGGCTGGGGCATGACGGAGACCTGGAGCGGACAGACCCTGAGCTTTCTCGACGACAATGATGAGAAGCGCTGCACGGCTTCGGGCTACCCGATGCCGGGGGTCGAAATTCGGATTGTTGATCCTGAGACGGGAAAAGATGTGCCGAACGGACAGCAAGGCGAAATTCTCCAGCGCAGCTATTGCAGCATGCTCGGATATTACAAGGATCCCGAGGCTACCGCGAAGGCACTCGATCAGGACGGTTGGTTGCATACAGGTGATGCCGGAGTAATCCGTCCAGACGGGCATCTTCGCTTTGTCGGGCGCTACAAGGACATGTTGAAGGTTGGAGGAGAGAATGTTTCGCCGGCCGAGGTCGAGTTTCTCCTGATGCAACTGCCGGAGATTGCGCAAGTCGCTGTGGTGGGATGCCCGGACCCCCGGCTGAACGAAGTCGCGGTTGCTTTTGTCGTCGCTCGCGCCGGCGTCACGGTCGGCCCGGATGAGGTGATCAATTTCTGTCGCGGCAAGCTCGCCAGCTACAAGATACCGCGCCAAGTCATCCTGGTCGGTCAACTGCCGATGACCGCATCCGGAAAAGTCCAGAAGCAGCAGCTTCGCGAAGCCCTGACGAAACGCTCCGCCGAACGCCAACGGGATTTTGAGCGGGACATCCGAAGGTCTTGAAGTATGAATGAAGCTGGAAAGTTGCGGGTAGCAATCGTCGGCGCGGGCGCGTCCGGGATCATGGCTGCCATAAAATTGAGGGAGATCGGTGTCACAGACGTGGTTCTCTTCGAAAAAGCCGATGACCTCGGCGGTACATGGCGCGACAATACCTATCCCGGGCTGGCATGCGATGTGCCGTCGCATCTCTACCGTTACTCCTTCGCTCCGAATCCCGATTGGAGCCAGAGATATGCTCCCGGCGCGGAAATTCAGGACTATTTGAGGCGCGTCGCAACAACGCATGGCATCAATCAGCTCATCCAATATTCCAGTGAGGTGACTGAGGCGATCTATCGCGGCTGCCGGTGGCTAATTCAGACGACACGGGGCGATCAGGGCGCCTTTGACGTTGTTGTCACGGCGACGGGAGTTCTCCATAACCCTGTCTATCCGGATATCGAAGGTTTGAGGGAATTCAAAGGCGCGGCCTTTCATACCGCGCGCTGGGATCACGGCGTGCCGTTGAAAGGCAAGCGTGTCGGGATCGTCGGCACTGGATCGACGGCAGCTCAAATTCTGCCGGCTATCGTCGACGATGTCGAAGCCGTTTCGTTGTTTCAGCGCACGGCGCAGTGGATTATGCCGCAACCCAACGCGGCAATTTCCGAGGAAAAGAGGGCCGCTTATCGCGCGGATCCCAAATTGATGGAGGCAAAGTACCAAGAACTCGCGCAGGTGTTCAACGGCACGTTTTGCGCGGCGCTCGCGGGTGAAAACGAGGAAGTCTATCAAGCGATGGCTAAAGCTTGCCGGGACAATCTGGACAGAGTTGTCGACCCGCTCCTGCGGGCCCAGTTGACACCGAGCTACAAGATGGGTTGCAAACGCCTGATCGTCTCGGATCGCTTTTATGCGGCGATCCAGCAGCCGAATGCCATGCTTGTAAGTGCGAAAATCAGCCATGTCGAGGCAGGCGGAGTTCGCACGATGGATGGCCGACTGCATGAACTTGATTGTATTGTCCTCGCAACCGGATTCGATCCACATCGTCTTTTTCGTCCGTTGATGGTCACGGGTCGCGATGGCAAGACACTGAGTGAAGCATGGGCGGACGGCAATATCGCCTATCGGGCCATTGCTGTTCCGGATTTTCCGAATTTTTTCATGCTGGGAGGGCCGCATAGTCCGATCGGAAATTTCTCATTCCTCATGACGGTCGAACGACAGTTGGGCTACATCCTGCAACTCGTCCGTCTGCTTCAGTCGGGCTCGGCGCGGGAAATTTCGCCGAGGAGTGACCCGACGGAAACCTTCAACGCCGCTCTCAGGGAAAAGGCTGCCGGGTCGATCTGGGCGTCCGGATGCCGAAGCTGGTACATAGATAAAGGCGGAAACGTAGCGTCCTATCCGTGGTCTTTCGAAACGTTCGAACATGATATGCGAACGCCGGTGCTTGAGGATTACGAGCTCGCATAGATCGCGCAATCGCGGCGGCCAGCGCTCGCGCCCGCAAGCGGCTGGGGTGGTAACGATCACAGGAGCGGAATTCGGTTCCCGCGTAAGCCCCCTGTCATGATTTGACTAAATCTTCGACTTGCGGCTCGCTGTCGGAATCGTAGCCTCTCTCGTGCGGCGGTGTGCCCCAAGCTAGCCGTCGTCTTGATCGAGCCGCCGCTGCTTCACCCCAGCGGCGGCTTTTTTCAGCGTGTCAGCTCCGCCATGGGCGCGGGCTCAGATCCACGCTCGCCAGACCGTCGATTCGGGGTTTTGCTTTCGTCGGGCGCGGTGGCCCGTTGCTGTTGCTGCTGCTCTTCAAGGCGATGCTCCTTGGCCGGGCCGGAAAATCTGGCCGCCCAGCGCCGCTCGAGCCTTCTCTGAAGGTCTATAGGGATATCGCACATACCAAAGCTCCGGGTTTGCTGTCCGCCCCCCGGGGTCAAAGGCATCAACGCGCTCGGGCCCTTAAAGGTCCATCCAAAATGGCGGCTCGAGGAAGCAGCGTTGGCGCACCGTGCGACGGCTTGGGAACCCGGTCCGCAAATCCCGGACCTACCAGCGGGCTTCCTAGAGTCGTGGCGAGGCTATCGGAGTCCGGGCGATTCCCCCCCGGTGTGCCATAGGCGATACATTACCGGCCGGAAGCGGGGGCATTAGCCGACGGCTGAGGCCCAGGTGCCCGCGCCGGCCAGAACCACCACCAAACCGATGAACAACAGGGCCTCGATCGTCGATAAAGTCCAGGGAGTACGCATGTGGATAACTCCGGGTATAGATCAGAATTCTCCAAAATATTGAAAGATTTATGAAAGGCCGTTTTTGGGCGCGGCCTGTGAACAACGGGGCGGTTGCGCGGCGCCGACGCCGGCGCAAGCTGGGCGATTAACCAACCTTGATCTGCTCGCCAGGAGGCCGCACTTTTGCGGATCCCCCCGGCGGAAGGGGGCGGGCTTCGCTCACCGCTTGGGTGGGGTCGTGATTGGCGAGCCGCAGCGCCAAGATCGCCTGTCGCGCCGAAAAACACCAAGGCGTCGGACCGAGGCTCGCTCAGGTCGACCCCGTTTTGTCGCCGCCGCCCTTTTCCAGGTGGCCGCCAAACTCGTAGCGCATCGCTGAAAGCAGCTTGTTCTGGAAATCGGCTTCGCCGCGCGAACTGAAGCGCTCGTAAAGTGCGGTAGTCAGCACCGGAGCAGGGACCGCCTCATCGATAGCCGCGGCGATCGTCCAGCGTCCTTCGCCGGAATCGGAGACCCGACCGGCGAACTTGGCGAGCGCGGGATCCTCGAGCAGCGCCGTTGCCGTCAGATCGAGAAGCCACGAGGCGATGACGCTTCCGCGTCGCCAAACTTCAGCGATGTTGGGAAGGTTCAGATCGTATTGATAATGTTCCGGGATACGAAGCGGCGTGGTTTCGGCATCGACCGCGTGAGATTTCTTGCCGACGTTCGCCGATCGCAGAATGCCGAGCCCCTCGGCATAGGCAGCCATGATTCCGTACTCGATACCGTTGTGAACCATCTTGACGAAGTGGCCCGCGCCGCTGGGTCCACAATGAAGGTAACCGAATTCGGAGCTGTCGCCGCCGGCATTTTCCCGACCCGGTGTGCGAGGAATATCGCCAATGCCGGGAGCGAGGCTTTTAAAGATCGGGTCCAGGCGTTGGACCGCCCAGTCCGGCCCTCCGATCATCATGCAATAGCCCCGCTCAAGACCCCAAACGCCGCCGCTGGTGCCAACATCGACATAATGAATTCCCTTCAGCGCCATTTCCTTGGAGCGCCTGATGTCATCGATGTAATAGGAATTGCCGCCATCGATCAGGATGTCTCCCGCGTCAAGTAGCGGCAACAGATCCTGGATCGATTTGTCCACCACCGCCGCCGGCACCATCAGCCAAAGCGCGCGGGGCTTTTCGAGCTTCTTGACCAAATCCGCCAGCGTGGAGCTGCCTACTGCCTTGTCCTTTACCAAATCACGAACCGCATTCGGCGACATGTCAAAGACCACGCATTCGTGGCCATGTCTGACCAATCGTCGCACCATGTTGGCGCCCATTCTGCCGAGGCCGATCATTCCGAGTTGCATGGTGTCTCCTCCTCGAGGATGTTGAATCACTATGAAGTCATCAGCCTCTCGCTCCCGCGGTTCTCGGGCAGCGTCGAGAACGAACCTTATGGCGAGCCTTGCCTGAATCGGCGATGTCGAAGGATCAGCGCGTTGGTTGAACTGTCGTGGCCGAGCTTGGGCTCGTCTGCGCTGGTAAGTTCCGGGATAATGCGTTGCGCCAGCACTTTGCCGAGCTCGACGCCCCATTGATCGAATGAATCGATGCCCCAAATCGTTCCCTGGGTGAAGACGCTGTGCTCGTATAAGGCGACCAGCTTGCCGAGCGCCGCGGGCGTGAGCTGCTCCAGCAGAATGGTGTTGGAGGGGCGGTTTCCCTCGAATACACGGTGCGGCACCAGCCAATCGGCCGATCCTTCCGCCTTGACTTCGTCGGCGGTCTTGCCAAATGCGAGCGCTTCGCCTTGTGCCAGAACATTGGCCAGCAACATGTCGTGTTGCTCGCCAAGTGGATTGAGCGCCCTGTGAAAGCCGATGAAATCACAGGGAATGAGCCGAGTGCCTTGATGGATGAGTTGATAGAACGAGTGCTGGCCGTTGGTTCCCGGTTCACCCCAATAGATCGGGCCGGTGTCGTAGTTGACAGGCATTCCTTCTAGCGTGACTTGCTTGCCGTTGCTCTCCATGGTCAGTTGCTGCAGATAGGCCGGGAAGCGTTTCAGGTACTGCTCGTAGGGCAGCACCGCGGCGGTCTGCGCGCCGAAGAAGTTGTTATACCAGACGGCGAGCAGACCCATCAGCACCGGCAGATTGCGCGCGAACGGCGCGGTGCGGAAGTGCTCGTCCATCTCATGAAATCCCGCGAGCATGGCGCGAAAATTGTCCGGGCCGATGGCGAGCATCGTCGAAAGCCCGATCGCCGAGTCCATGGAATAGCGGCCGCCGACCCAATCCCAGAAGCCAAACATGTTGGCGGCGTCGATGCCGAATTTCGTCACATCCTTCGCGTTTGTCGACACCGCGACGAAATGCTTCGCGACGGACTT
>Ga0209624_10001852_pt1 | contig 16122 bp, 13 predicted proteins | sample JacPinW_OM2H0_O1_FD_188565 | JGI IMG/M metagenome (GOLD analysis project Ga0209624, IMG submission 188565) | Forest soil microbial communities from Algoma, Ontario, Canada - Jack Pine, Ontario site 1_JW_OM2H0_O1 (SPAdes) (version 2) | ecosystem: Environmental > Terrestrial > Soil > Boreal...
GTAATCGCATTCCTTGTTCGGGCAGGCGATCACCGGACCGGCCTTTAGATTCTTTTCCACGAGATATTCGCTGCCGCAGCTCGGGCACTTCTCCGGAATTGGCTTGTGCGCCGAAGTGAACTTGCACTTCGGATAGTTTCCGCAACCGTAGAAGGTGTTGCCCTTGCGCGCGCGCTTCTCGACCAAGTCTCCGTCTTTGCACTCCGGGCACTTCACGCCAATGTAGTTCTGCTTGACGTACTTACACTCGGGATATCCGCTGCAAGTCGTAAACTCGCCATAACGCCCGTGACGGATCATCATGTTGCGCCCGCATTTCGGGCACAGTTCGTCGAGCGGAATATCCGGAACCTTCTTTCCCTGATCCAAGCGCCGCGTGGTCTTGCAATCGGGATATCCCGTGCAAGCCATGAACTGGCCGAAGCGACCGCGCTTCAGCACCATGACCCGGCCGCAGTTCTCGCAATATTCTTCCTGCGTTGTTCCTTGCACGTCCGCAGAATCGAGATCCGGCAAGTTGATCGGATTCTCTTTAGTGAATGTGCAGGTATTTTCGTCTTCCTTGTCGTAAGTACTGCAAGCGTAGAAGGAACCGTGCTTGCCCCATTTGATCACCAGCGGCGCGCCACACTTTTCGCACTTCTCGTCCGTGGGCTTCTCCATCCGCTTGATGTTTTCCATGTGCTTGGCCGCGTACTTCAAGTCTTTCTGGAATTTCTTGTAGAACTCGGCCATGGCGTCTTGCCACTTCTCTTTGCCTTCTTCGATTTCGTCGAGTTCTTCTTCCAGACGGGCCGTGTATTGCAAGTCGAAAATGTCGCGGAAGTTCTCTACCAGCAGATCGGTGACTACCAATCCAATTTCGGTGGGGACGAACTTTCCGCCGATCTTCTGAACGTACTGCCGCTCTTGGATGGTGGTCAGAATTGCCGCGTACGTGGACGGACGCCCAATGCCGCGCTCTTCCAGTTCTTTCACGAGTGATGCTTCGTTGAAGCGCGGAGGGGGTTCGGTGAAATGCTGCTCCGGCTTCAGTTCTTTCAGAGTAAGTTTCTGTCCCGCTTCGAGCGCAGGCAGCTTGTGCTTCAACTCCTCGTCTTCCTCGTCTTTGGCGTCTTTCGACTCTTCGTACACTCTCAGGAAGCCGTCGAACTTCAGTACTGATCCGGTCACGCGGAACCAGAAAACCTCGCTGCCGCTCTTGGCGTCGATATCGACCGTCGTCTGATCGAAGACAGCGGGATTGATCTGCGATGCAACGAAACGCTGCCAGATCAACTTGTAGACCTTGAACTCATCTTCCTTTAAATACTGCTTGATCTGATCGGGATGCCGCATCGCCGAAGTCGGACGGATCGCTTCGTGAGCTCCCTGCGAATCCTTCTTCTCTTTAAATGTGTTCGGCGACTCGGGAAGATAGGTTGGCCCGTATTCCCTGCCCACGTACTCGCGCACTTCCTGGATTGCCTCGGGCGCAACCCGCGTCGAGTCGGTACGCATATAAGTAATGAGGCCGACCGACCCTTCTTCTCCGATTTCCACGCCTTCATACAGGCGTTGCGCGATCATCATGGTGCGCTTCACGCTGAACCGCAGCTTGCGCGAAGAATCCTGCTGCAGCTTGCTGGTGGTAAAGGGAGGAGCAGCGTTGCGACGGCGCTCTTTCTTATCGACCGAACGAACGACCCAATCCGCTTTTTCGAGCGCAAGACGAATCTTTTCGGCGTCTTCGCCGTTCGTGACTTCAATCTTCTCTTCGCCCTTGCCGAGAAATCGCGCGTCGAAGGCCGGAGGCTTGCTCGCGGCCAGGTTCGCATCGATCGTCCAGTATTCTTTCTTTTCGAACGCCTTGATTTCGCGTTCGCGCTCGACGATCAATCGCAACGCAACGGTCTGCACTCGTCCGGCGGACAGACCGCGGCGCACCTTGTCCCACAACAGGGGCGACACCTGATATCCCACCAAACGGTCGAGGACGCGGCGAGCCTGCTGTGCATCGACCAGATTCTGATCGATCGCCCGCGGATGTTCGAAGGCGGCCTGTACGGCGCGCTTGGTGATTTCGTTGAACGTCACCCGCTGGATGCGCGGAGGTGGCTCGACTTCGCCCTTTTTCAGTTTCTTGGCTTTCTTTTTCTTGCCGCCACTATCGTCGAGCTCAAATGCAAGATGCGCGGCAATGGCTTCACCTTCGCGGTCCGGGTCAGGCGCCAGATAGATGGCGTCAGCCGACGCGGCCAGCTTCTTCAGCTTGGCGACAACCTTCTCTTTGCCAGGGATAACGATGTAATCGGTCTCGAAGTCGTTCGAGATGTCGACACCGAGTGTGCTCTTGGGCAGGTCCCGCACGTGGCCGAACGAGGCTTCGACGGTAAATCCCTTACCCAGATATTTCTCGATCGTTTTCGCCTTGGTTGGCGACTCGACAATGACTAAACCTTTAGACAATGTGTCCTCAATTTCTGCAGAGTTCGTTTCGAAGCTAGCACGAATGTCAAGCGGCTAACAAGTTACGGCAAGAATAGTTCACCGCAGCGAGCGGTGAGCGATGAGCAAAAAAACATGTCCCGATAGCAAACAAGAATCACGGCGCCTCCTGGCCTTTGACTCCTGAATTACTCGCGGGAGAGCCTTATTCACCACCACTCATGGCGCCTTCACCAGCTCGGAATCGCTTCATCAGAACTGTGAGCATTCTCTGTAGTTCATCCGCTTGCCGAGACAATCTCCGAAAATCGTCTTCGCCGAGAAATCGAAGGTCGCGAGCAAGCATCACGTGATACTCCGTTTCACTGGCGGATCCTCGCGCAATCTGCAGGAATCGGCACATTTCACCGTCCGATCGTCTGCCACATCCTTCAGCGATATTCGCTCCTATCGAAGCCGCGGAGCGCCTCAGTTGGCTGGTCAGCCCGTAAAGCTCTTCGCGCGGAAAGCTTCGAGTCGCGCAATAAACATCCAAGGTCATCGCATGGGCTTTCTGCCATACTTTCAGTTCCTTGAATCCCTTCACTTTCGTCTCCTCACGAATCGATTGCTCGCCGCTAACCGCTCATAGCTCGTAGCTCGATGCTAGAAGCTTTTGACAAAATTCTTCCCCGGCATCTGCCGGATCTTGTTCGATAGTTCCAGCTCGAACAGGGCGGCAAAGATTTCCGAAGAAGACATGTCCGCTTCCAGTTTCTCGACGATTTGGTCGATGTGCGTGGCTTCGTCAGCTTTCAGGAGGCTCAGGATTCGCTTTTCGTGAGGAGGGAGCCCTTCGTCCGGGAATAGAGATGCCGGCGAAGAGCTTTGGGATTCAGGCGTGGATGCGGGCGTCAACGCGAGTCGTACTTCTGTCGGGAGATCTTCCCAAACATCTTCCCAGGTCGCAACCAGCTTCGCGCCTTGTTTGATGAGGGTATTCGGCCCCCAGGAATTTTTATTTGTAACGTTGCCGGGCACGGCAAACACGTCGCGATTTTGCTCGAGCGCGAGCCGCGCCGTGATGCGCGTTCCGGAATATTCCGCGGCTTCGACCACCAGCACCCCGATCGATATCCCGCTGAGTATGCGATTACGAATGGGAAAATTCTGCGGTGCAGCGAAGCTCCCCATCGAAAACTCGGAGATCAGCGCGCCGCCGAATGCAAGAATCTGCTCCGATAGTCGCGAATTCTCTTTCGGATAAATGACGTCAACGCCAGTCCCAAATACCGCAACGGTCTTGCCTTTAGCCGCTATCGCGCCGCGATGGCTGGCCGTATCCACTCCACGCGCCATCCCACTAATAATGACGAGCCCTTGGCCAGCAAGATCGCAGGCCAGGCGTTCCGCCATGCCGGAACCGTCCGGCGTCGGATGCCGCGTTCCCACCATCGCAATGCCGGGCTTCGTTAATACACTCGCCTCGCCCCTCACATAAAGGATAAGCGGCGGGTCGTAGATTTCTTTCAACCGCGATGGATACAAAGCATCGTCCATCGAGAGCACGGTGACGCCCGCGTCCGCAGCCCGCGCCAACTCTTCACGCGCGAGTTCCGCCGACTTTCCGGTGGCAATCGATTGCGCAGAAACGGCTTGGACGCCCGTGCTTTCAAGTTCGGTTAACGATGCGCGGAAGACAGCCTCAGCCGATCCGAAGTGCTCAACGAGTTTGCGGGACCGGGTCGGTCCCAAGCCTGGGGTAAGAGATAGTGCCACCCACTCCAAAGCATGGGCGGCAGAAGGCACAGCGACGGCGTTGCTCAAAATGGACTCCGAGCGGACTGTAATTACCGCTGAAGAATGGTGTCAAGGTCACATGTCACAAACGGTTTGTTAATATTGTGGAAATAATGAGACGGCTTCGTATTTCCGCCATTTCCTACCTGAATACTGCTCCTTTAATGTGGGATTTCGAGCACGGTCCGGCGGGCCAGCAATTCGACATCCATTACACGTTGCCTTCGGCGTGCGCACGAGCGCTGGCGGCGGGCACCGCTGATATCGGCATCATTCCTGCGGCAGCCTATACGCAAATTCCAGGCTTGCACATACTGCCCGATGTTGCGATCGCTTCGCGCCAGCCCGTGCGTTCGATTTTGCTGGTCAGCAGGCGTCCAATGGACAAAGTCCGCAGCGTAGCGCTCGATACGTCATCGATGACGTCTGTAGCGCTCACGAAAGTGATCTTCGAAAAGTGGCTGGGCGGCGGACGCACTTTCACCCCGATGGAGCCAGTGATTGAGCAAATGCTGGAGCAGTGTGATGCCAGCTTGGTAATTGGAGACCCCGCCCTCCAAATTGATCGGGCACGTTATTACACGCTCGACTTGGCAGAAGAATGGATTCGCCACACCGGCAAGCCGTTCGTCTTTGCCTTCTGGGCCGTACGCGGTGACGCGCTGAAAGAAGCCGACCCGGCTCTCGACCTTTCTGCCATCTTCCGCAATTCTCGTAATCACGGACTCGAGCCAGCCAGTCTGAACGCAATTGCGCGCGAGTGGGCGCCGAAACTCGGCCTTACAGAATCTGATGTTCACAGTTATCTGACCAGGAACATTTATTACCATCTGGACGCAGCCTGTATCGAAGGCTTGCGTCTGTTCTATCGCTACGCTACGCAGATTGGCGCATTGCCCCTGGCTCCCGAACTGCAGTTCGTGGACTCCGTACGCGAAGCCGTCCGCTAGAATTCACGAGTTCTCCATGAGCCTGTTTCAGCCCGTTCCGAATGCTGGAAATACGGCGGATTCCACGCGCCCGCTGGCCGACCGTATGCGCCCGCGCACCCTCGACGAATATGCCGGCCAGGAGCATCTGATCGGTCCAGGCAAACCGCTGCGCGTGCAGATAGAACGCGACGACTCCGGCTCGCTCATTTTCTGGGGACCTCCCGGCACTGGCAAAACAACTCTGGCCAAGATCATCGCGAATATGACCAAGGCGGAGTTCATCGAATTCTCCGCGGTCCTTGCCGGAATCAAAGAAATCAAGCAAGTGATGGCTGACGCCGAACGGGCCAAGCAATACGGCACGCGTACCATCGTCTTCATCGACGAGATTCATCGCTTCAACAAGGCGCAGCAAGACGCCTTCCTGCCCCACGTAGAAAAAGGAAATATCCGGTTGATCGGCGCGACCACCGAAAATCCGTCGTTCGAGATCAATTCGGCGCTGCTCTCGCGCTGCCGCGTTTACGTGCTACATCCGTTGAGCGAAGAGCAGATCGTGCTCTTGTTGCGCCGCGCATTGAACGACAGCGAACGCGGACTCGGAGCAATGAACGTCACCGCCTCCGACGATGTGTTCAAGACCATCGCCAGCTATACCAGCGGCGACGCCCGGAGCGCCTACAACGTGCTGGAAGTCGCCGCAGGCCTGGCACAGAAAAATGAGCAAGGAGCATTAGAGATTACAGACCCGGTCGTCCGCGACGCCCTGCAGAAGCGCATTCTGCTTTACGACAAAACCGGCGAAGAGCATTACAACCTGATTTCGGCGTTGCATAAATCTGTGCGCAACAGCGATCCTGACGCCGCGTTGTACTGGCTCGGCCGCATGCTCGAGGCTGGAGAAGATCCGCTTTACATCGCCCGCCGGGTGGTCCGCATGGCCGTCGAAGACATCGGACTGGCTGATCCGAACGCTCTTTCTTTATGCATGGCAGCCCGGGATGCGGTGGACTTTATCGGCATGCCCGAAGGCAATCTCGCACTGGCGCAGGCCGTCGTCTACCTTTCCGTCGCGCCAAAATCCAACGCGCTTTACACGGCCTATAGCGACGTTCAGCAGGATGTTGAACGGACGGCAGCCGAAGCGGTTCCTCTGCACCTACGCAATGCGCCGACCAAGCTCATGAAGGGACTGGGCTACGGTTCCGGATACCAGTACGCACACGATCTCGAATCCAAGGTTGCTGACATGCAATGCCTGCCTGACAATCTGCGCGATCGCGTGTATTACCGCCCGACCAATGAAGGTATCGAAAAGCGCATCCACGATCGCATGAACGAGATCAAACGGCAGCGCTCCGGCGCCGCCGATCATCCCTCCGAGCCTCGAAAAAAAGAATCATAACGGCATAACCCAGCATCTCTTTCGTATCTGGAAAAGTTCTCCAGAGGGGTGTGTTTTGGCCGCACTACCAAATCTCGCCGACCTTCAGACTTCCCCGCCAGTTCTCACGGCGGAGCTCGTCGAAGACTTGCAGCGCCTGCAAAAGGCCGCGCAGAAAATCACCTCGATCCTCGATCTCGATCCGCTTATCGACAGCGTCGTGAGCGAAGTTACAGCTTCGTTTGGCTGTACCGAAGCCAGCATTTATTTGCACGACGAAGAGCGAGGGGAGATGGTGCTCGCTGGAGTCGAAGGTTGCGACGCTCATGACAAGGGGTATCGCTTGAAGATCGGCCATGAAGGCATGGTTGGTTACGTCGCTTCCACCGGCCAAACGCGCTACGCGCCCGACGTTCGCAAGGATCAGTACTACATCGCGTGCCATGCGGACACGCGTTCCGAGGTCGCGATTCCCCTGCGAGCCGGCGAGCGGCTGGTTGGAGTTTTTACAGCGTCCCATCCCGATGTCGACGCATTTCCTTACAAGCAACTGAGGCTGCTGCAAGCGCTCTGCGAACATGTCGCGGTGGCGGTTCACAATGCGCGACGGTTGCAGACCGAGCGCGCGGAACGTGTGGCTCTCGACCGCGAGGCGGACGAAGCCCGTGCGATTCAGCAAGCGTTGCTGCCGAAGAGTTCTCCATATATTCCAGGCTTCGCGATTTCGGGACGCAGCGTTCCCGCCCGTGCCGTCGGCGGAGATTGGTACGACTTCATTCCCTTCCCTGACGGCCGCTGGGGACTTGTTCTTGCCGATGTTTCGGGCAAGGGCACGGCCGCTGCGCTACTCATGTCGGCCACTCGCGGCATGTTTCGCTCGCTGGCGGAGGCGTGTTGCAGTCCAGGGGAAGTGTTGACGAAGCTGAACCAGTTGCTCGTCGATGATTTCCCTGCTGGAAAATTCGTGACCATGGTTTACGCGGTTCTCGACCCCGCGACTCGCACAGTCGTCTTCGCCAATGCGGGTCACTTGCTGCCCCTTTTCATTGATGACGAAGGTGAGCACTTCATCGACGTCGAGCGCGGGTTGCCGCTGGGTGTGGCGAGTGGCGACTATTCAGAAACCGAGGTTTCGTTGTCCCCCGGATCGCGGCTGGTTTTCTACAGCGACGGCATCACCGAAGCAGAGAACGCGAACCAGGAAGAATATGGACTCTGCCGCCTCGCCGAACACGCGATCCGGCCCGATGCTTCGGCCGTCAGCATCGTGGATGAAGTGCGCTCCTACGCCAACGGCTCCGGTGTACGCGACGACGCCAGCGTAGTTTTCGTGGGCGTAAACCGCTAGATCCTCGAGCCATTCCAGATCGTCCACCTGTCGTGTAGGCTTATCTTCAACTGACCATCGCGGCGTGCTCGGCCATTTCGCCATAACGAGCGCGGGGCAGCGTGAACACAATAATCAAAGCGAAGATCGCCAGAATTGCGAGGATAAAGACGCTGCCTTCAGGACCGGTAGCTCCACCACTGAGGAGTGGCGGGCCCACAGGATGCGTCGCAAAGAGGTGATGCTGCGCCATCATTCCGCTGTCGGCAACGCCATATAGAAAGGATTGTCCCCAATCCCACGAAGTATGCAATCCGATGGCGAACCACAACGAACCAGTGCGCCATAGACTAAAACAGAAGACCATGCCAGCCAGGCCGGCGGAGAGCAACCCAATCGGCGATTCACCCGGATTCTTACCGTGTCCGAGCCCAAAGAGAATAGAAAGAACGAGAGCGGAGGTCCAGAATCCCAAGACCCTACTATGCCGCGTCTTGAACGCCAGTTGATAAAGCCCGGCAAAACCGCGGGTGAGCGTGTATTGCACGAACCCTCGCGTCAGGTACTCCTCCAGCAGGCCGACCAGAAAAAATCCGAGCAGCCATATCGCTCCGTAGCGAAGAACATCGCTGCCAAACAGCAGGCGGCTGTCGAAAACGAGATACCTGGTCTTCACGAGCGTGAAGATAAGCAACGAGAGACAGACAACTCCCCAACCAAGTCCGGCGAAGAAGTGCGCGGGTTTGCGGTTGTCTCCGAGACCATAAACCCCGACGGGACGCCGCTCAATCTTCGACATGATCCACGTCACGAAGACGGTTACGGCGAACGGGATGCCCTCGGCGAGGAACAAGAAGCGCGGTGGGAATCCTCCTGCCGGCATCGCGGCCTTAGTGTCGTGCGGAAGATATTTTCGCAGTCCGAAGTTCACGCAGAAAATGACGGCGGCGAAGATAGCGATGAAGATCAGCAGGCTCCAACCCGCGCGCAGCCCGTCTTTGCCGAAGAATATTTTTCGCGCAGTCGACGGTTGATTGGGGAGAACTGGTTCGGTCGGGAGGATTGGTTCGGCTGGCGGCAACGGCGCATCAGGATTCAAAAAGCCTCCTCGGATGGTAAGAGTCGATCTCGTTCCGTCAGTTGTACGCAGCCAGGCCTGAATTAGTTCCGGACTCTGAATCTATGGCAAGCGTGTCTGGTGTTCCTTCAAGATGCAGCGATCCATCACCACGAAAATGCCTGCTGCGCGCGCTTTTTCCGCAGCTCTTTGGTGGACAACATCTTCCTGCATCCAGATGGCCGAAACTTTCAACTGGATGGCCTGGTCTACAACTTTCTCTACAAATTCAGGCCGCCGGAAAATATTGACAATGTCGATCCTCTCCGGCACATCCAGCAGCGATGAATACGCTCGTTCGCCAAGGCATTCGTCGATGTTCGGATTCACCGGAATAATGCGATACCCATGGCTCTGCATGTAGGCCGAGACGCCGTGGCTGGGACGCATGGGATTGCAAGATAATCCGACCACTGCGATGGTCTTTGATCGCTTCAGCAAATCAGCAATGGGATCGGATTGTGGCCTTGAAGCCAAGAACGCCTCCTGCCTACTTCTTGTTCGCAGCGTCCATCTTCTGCTTATACATTTTGAGCGCCAGCTTCCGAATTGTTTCCGACACTTCTTTGTTCGAGGAAATATTCTTTAAATCCTGCGCCAGCAGATTCTTCATCAGGCCCAGGCTGAGATCGATGGGCGTACGCGGATTCGCCACCAGATTGCGCACGACGATGTAGTTTTTCATGAAGCGTCGCTTCAACGGAATCTGGCGCAGCACCGCTTCTAGGACATTTTTCTGGCTGGCAAATTTTTCGACTTCGCCGTCCGCAAGCTTCGGAGCCTCAAGCACTGCGAGCGCGACCACCTTGGTACCGTCGCGAATCAGGATGGAGCGCTCTTCTTTGTTACCTTTCAACGCAAGCTGGATACGGCCCTTCACATCCAGCGAGTTGATCTTCTGCATCGTGTTCTGGCGTTCCGCCACCGGCTTCTTGACCTCCAATGCAGGCTGCGGTTTGGACGCCTCAGGTGCTGTCGCACTGGGAGCGGGTGCGGCGGGCTGCGCGACCTCGGCGTTTTGTGTCACCGGAAAAAAGCTCTCCCCCAACAATTCGACGACCCCGCCGATCGACTGGAATGGTTTATCCCCTTCGGCCGCGATCGCGGCGGCATGTTCTTTCAAGTAAGCCTCAACTGCCTCCTCATCTTCCGGGCCGGGAGGTTCAGGTCCTTCCTTCACATCGGAGTGATGGACTTCCGGCTGTACCTCCGCACTCAGCACCGGCGTTGGATCTTGGCTCGCTGGAGTCGCCGGACTTGCGGGCGCGGGCGCCACAGCTGGCTTTCGCAACGCCTCGGCTTCCTCCTTCTTTAGATACGGGTTCGACCTCAGTGCCTCCAGAACTCTGCCCAGCTTGTGCACGCGCTCGCTTTTGAGCATCGCTTCGATCGTGTCCCGCATTGCCGAGATCGCGAGCTTGGCGATCTTCTGTTCAGGGACCGAAGGATTCTCGAGCAACGCCGGTAGCAGAGCGGGCCGCACGTTGTCGCTAGAGATCATGTACTCCAAGACTTCCGCGGGACTCTGGGGATCCGCCGCTACGGCCAACGACGACTTCTCATCCCATCCGGCCAGCGTCATCCGAGCCGTATCGCCAAACACTTTGTTGTGGCGGGCCAGATAGACGAGGATTTCGATATTTTCCGCCGCCGCCACCTGCAATGCTCCCCGCGCGGCAAACTGCATCATGTTGGAAGGTAACTTTGATGCGCGGAGTTGATCGATCATGCGCGCCATAACTTCATTCCTCGACCGAAGAAAATTGATTCGAAGCGTGCGAAACCTGATTGGCTCGAGTCATTAATTCCAGTTCCTTCACTGCCAAGTCGAACTCCCGAGTCACGCGATTTGGCTTGCTCCGCAGAAATTCGTCCCGCAAAGTCCGATAGTACCAAAGAGTGCCGTCGCGCCCTCCGTTGAACCGTGACCACACCGATTCGCCGATCGCGCGGTAATCGCTGATGATGGACCGAATATTATTGAGCTTATCTGAGGCCGAAACCAGGCGCGTGTCGGCGGCTTCCGTTTTCAATCGCCGAATGTATTTTTCTTTCCGCTCGCGCCAGGGCGGCTTCGGCTCGGTATCCGCGTCGGTGCAACCGTCGACCATCTCTGCAACGTGTTTGCCAAAGCTCCGCCGCACTTCCTTCAGCATCGGCGCACCACCGCAATCTTCGACCACATCGTGCAGCAGCGCAGCAATGGCTATGTCTTCATCGCCTCCAGCTTCCAACGCCAGAGAGGCGACGCCCATCAAATGGGCGATGTACGGAATCGTCGAAGCTTTGCGAGCCTGCCCGGAATGTTTTTCGGCGGCAAAAAGAAATGCTCGCAAGAAACGAGGCCCCAGTCGCACAGCTTTCTTAGGTTTCCTTCGTGATCCTTCGTGGCCTTTGTGGTTCGAGGTCTTCCGCGACGCCTTCATTGTTTCTCCCCGCGCCGCGCCAGCAAGTAAGCGCGAATAAATGGCTGCAGATCCCCGTCCAGCACGCGATCGACGTCTCCGACCTCCGTCTTCGTTCGATGGTCTTTGATCATCCGGTAAGGCTGCAAAACGTACGAACGAATCTGCGATCCGAATTCGATATCAAGCTTCGAGTCCTCGATCTTCTTCGTGGCCGCGCGCTTCTTCTCCATCTCAAATTCATAGAGCTTCGACCGCAGCATGCTCATGGCACGCTCTTTGTTCTTGTGCTGCGAGCGTTCATTCTGGCAATTGGCGACCAGCCCCGTGGCAATGTGCGTGATGCGCACCGCAGAATCCGTCGTGTTCACATGCTGTCCGCCTTTTCCGCTGGAACGGTAGGTATCGATGCGGATGTCTTCCGGCTTGATTACGATCTCGATGCTGTCATCGATTTCCGGAGAGACAAACACGCTCGCGAATGAAGTATGCCGCCGCTTCGCCTGGTCGAAGGGAGAAATGCGCACGAGGCGGTGTACGCCGATTTCCCCCTGCAATAAACCGAAGGCATACTCGCCATTCACTGCGAATGTAGCCGACTTTAGCCCCGCTTCTTCGCCCGGCTGATAGTCGTAAAGAACGGTCTCGAAGCCCTGCCGCTCGGCCCATCGCAAATACATGCGCAGCAGCATGTCGGCCCAATCCTGCGACTCGGTGCCGCCCGCGCCCGGATGAATGGTCACGATGGCATTGCGCGCATCGTTTTCGCCCGAGAGCAGAGTCTCAGTTTCCAGTTTGTCGATCAGGTCGCGCAGCGATCCAATCTCGCGCTGTAACTCTCCGTCGACATTTTCGCCTTCCTTGGCAAGATCGAAATACGCGGCAATGTCGTCGCTGCGGCGCGCCAGGTCCGCATCGGTGGCGAGCACGTGCTCCAGTCGCTTTTTCTCGCGCATCACGCGCTGGGAATTTTGCGGGTTCGACCACAGATTCGGGTCGGCCGACTGCTTTTCAATTTCGGCTAGTTGCGGACGGAGGCTTTCCGCGTCAAAGATACTCCCGAAGTTCGTGGACCTTCTTGCTCAACTTCTCGTATTCCTGCTCGTGCTCTTGAATCATGAGGGGATGTCAGCCTTCTTGCGGTTTTTACGATCGAAAAACGATAAGCGCGACAACAGTGCTGCTATCGAAATTATCGCACAGCCATACGCGAACCAGTCGCCGTTCCGCGTGTAGAAAGTAGTGACGGAAGTGAGGGCATAAGGGGCAACCAATGTCGTGCGCTCCTTGCGGGGAATCCGCGCGACAACTCTGCCCCAGGGATCGATCGATGCGGTGACGCCGGTATCGGTCGTGCTCAGCAGCCATCGATTGTTTTCGATCGCTCGCATTCGCGTCTGGTTGAGATGCTGTGCGTACGCGCCGCTGTCGCCGTACCAGCCATCATTCGAAATGTTGACGAAGACCTGCGCACCATTCGCGGCGAATTGCCGGACGTCGTCTGGAAACACTGATTCGTAGCAGATGAACACACCGAGTTCCTGTCCACCCGCATCGAGAGGAGCACGCGAGGTCCCATGCTCGAACTGTCCGACCTCTTTGGTCAAACCTCCCGCAAATGAAAAGAGACTCGGAAACGGAAGATATTCGCCAAATGGCACGAGATGCACCTTGTCGTAGCGCGCTTTCCATTCTCCGTTCGGGCTGACCAGCGCCGCGGAGTTGAAAATTGCGCCATCCGAATTCGGCGTCGGAGAATTGCTTCCGATCGTGCCCGTGACCGCCCATGCGTTCGTCTTGTGCGCCATCTCGCCCACCGCACCACGAACTCGCGGGTCATTGGTGAAGAAGGGTGCCGGTGATTCCGGCCAAACTACTAATCCAATTTTCGCAGCGGGGCTATTCGCGACCGTTTGCTCGGTGAGGTTCGTGAGATCGCTGAGCGTTTGTTGAAAATAAACGGGATTCCACTCGGCTGAAACCGGGATGTTCTGCTGCACCAGTAAAGCTGCACGATCTGCTTTTGCTATGGGTGCCTCCACCAATCGGCCGGCCTGCAGAACCGCGGCGGCTGCAAGCGCCGCCGCCAGCATCGCTCCGCGTTTCGGCCGCGGCACTAGAAACGCCGCAGCCAGTGCCACATTCACCAGAACGATTTCAAACGAGATTCCGTAAACCCCCGTCCATGCTGCGATGCGCGATAGCGCAATGTTATCGACCTGCGAAATTCCCAGCAGTTCCCACGGAAATCCCGTGATGCGTGTCCGCGCCAGTTCCACAGCAACCCACAAGAAAGGTGAGGCCACCAGCGCTCGACGATAGTCGCGTGGCTCGGCAAGCAGGCTGACCAGTAATCCAAAGAAGCCGTGATACAAGCCGAGATAGCAGCAGAACAGAAACAACACCAGCACGGCCATCGGCTCGTTCAGGCCGCCATACTGGCGCATCGTGTCGAAGATCCAGTAACAAGTGCCGGCGTACCACAGAATCCCGCAAACGTAGCCCAACAGAAATCCTTGCCACGGAGACGCCGGCTGCAATCGAACCGCGCCCGCAACTTCGAGCTCTCCCGCAGGACGCGCCCGCAACAGCGCCACGATCAATGGAGCGATCGCCAACCACGACAGGATGTAAACGCCGGGGAGAGGAAATATCAGAACCTGCAAAACGGCCGACAACAACATCAACAGCCAGGCGCTGGAATGGATTTGCCGCACGCCCAAGGATAGCAAAGCGGTTCTCGGTTCTCAGTTCGCAGTTCTCAGTACTTAGGACTGTCATCCCGGGCGAAGCGAAGGACCTATGCAATTTACCGCCAGCCCAGCGTCCGGACTGGGTGCATCCGTCATTCCGCGCGCAAGAATCTCGATGCTCACGATGACACTAAGCTGGCGAGCTTGGAGCGCACGTAATCGACGATCTCGCGCGTAACGTACTCTGGCGGCTTGATGCGAAATATCGGCCGGTCCGCCACCGGCTTCAGCGATACCGACTGCCACGCCGCACCGCCAGACGCATCGTGCAGGATCACCGCGTCGGCCCGATCCAGAAATTCCCGCGCGGAGTTCTTGAAATCCGGCGTCGCCGGATCGAGCACTGTCAAATACAAATCGGGACGCACAAACTTCAGCACGCTATTCGATTCCAGGATCACGTTGCGCGCTTCTTCGAGCCGGCGGCGCAACGTAGGCATCGCCTCGGCGAGCCTTCCCTGCTCCGTTCGCACCCAGTAGACTTTCGCCGCACCGGCAACTAAAAAGCGCGAGGTGTCCGATTCTCCGGAACGGTCGCGCTCTTCGCTCATCGCCCACGAATGATCGCCCGTCGCGCAGTCGCAGGCCTCGCCATTCGCCGAGCACACTCCGTGGCCATATTGCGTGATCTTCGCAGCGGTCCATTCAAACTCCGGCAGCGCCGAAATCAACCCGGCCACCACGCTGGTCTTGCCGACGCTCCGCGAATGCCCGCCAATTACGACCAGTGCCACGATTAATCCTTTTTCGCGAGACGCGCCAGCGTCGCCAGCTGCTTTAGATATTCGCGGAACGGCTGCGCTGGAGTTCCCCAGAACGCCACGCCCTTGCCCCGAAGAACTTTATTCGGCAGCACGCCGCCTTGCCCGCCCAGCATGACGCCTTCTTCGATGCGGGCATGCTCGCCAATGCCAACCTGTCCGCCGAGTACGACGCCGTTCTCGATCACGATGCTTCCCGACAATCCGGTCTGCGCCGCAATCACGACGTTCTCGCCGATCTGGCAGTTGTGCCCAATGTGAACCAGGTTGTCGATCTTTGATCCGCGCCGGATGCGCGTTTCGTCGAGCGCTCCGCGATCGATGGTGGTGTTGGCGCCGATTTCGACGTCGTCCTCTATCACCAACCGCCCCACCTGCGGAAACTTTTCATACTGCCCACTCTTCGGATCGCGGACGTAGCCGAAGCCGTCGCTGCCCAGCACTGCCCCCGCATGCACAATGACGCGATCGCCAATCGTAGTCCCGGGATAAATCGTGACGTGCGGATAAATTTCGCATGCGGAGCCAATCACAACGCCCTCACCGATCGCGCATCCCGCGCCAATGCAAGTGCCTTCGGCAATCTGCGCTCGCGCGTCGACCACCACCAGTTCCTTCACGCAAACACCGGGTCCGAGCACCGCGGTCGCATGCACCACCGCTGACGGATGCACGCCCCCGTGCCAGTCTTCCATCTGCGAACCTTCGGACAGCATCCTCGCCGCCCGCGCGAACGCAAGTTTGGGATAATCGCTGATCAACACCGGACGTCCGCACGGAACGGAAGCCGCAAACTCTTTCGCAATCAACGCTCCCGCCCGTGATTTCAAAGCCGCAGCCAGATGTTTTTCGTCCTCGACGAACACCAGGTCGTCCGGGCCCGCCGACTGCATGCTCGCGACACCGCTTACGGCAACACTGCCGTCGCCGATCAGGCGGGCGCCAACCCCTTCCGCGATTTGCTGTAGCGGACGCTTCATGGCTTTCACTGTATAGCAGCGGGACGAACGGAAGGAAGAGCCGAACGCAGCTCACGCCCCAACGCGGCAATCGGAGTTATCGAAAGAAAATCCTCAGCTTATGGAGGTGTACAAGTGCTGGTGCCTTGGCACATGATGAACGTTCCCGCGGCGTTGCAAGACGAATTACTGCTGCTGGCCAGCTTCCACGTCCCCACAACAATTCCGTTGCTCAAAGTGCCGGTAGTGGAGGTGGTGCCGTTGGAGGTGCCGGTGAG
>Ga0209624_10001853_pt1 | contig 16113 bp, 14 predicted proteins | sample JacPinW_OM2H0_O1_FD_188565 | JGI IMG/M metagenome (GOLD analysis project Ga0209624, IMG submission 188565) | Forest soil microbial communities from Algoma, Ontario, Canada - Jack Pine, Ontario site 1_JW_OM2H0_O1 (SPAdes) (version 2) | ecosystem: Environmental > Terrestrial > Soil > Boreal...
AACCGCGAGCGCATTCCGGAACGTCAACCGCACGCCAAGGGCGGCGGTGCCTTCGGCCACTTCGAGGTGACCAACGACGTCAGCAAATACACCAGGGCCGCGGTCTTCCAGCCGGGCACCAAGACCGACACACTGATCCGCTTCTCCACCGTCGCCGGTGAGCGAGGCAGCCCAGACACCTGGCGTGACCCGCGCGGGTTCTCGCTGAAGTTCTACACGTCGGAGGGCAACTTCGACATGGTCGGCAACAACACGCCCGTCTTCTTTATGCGGGACCCGCTAAAGTTCCAGCACTTCATCCGCTCCCAGAAGCGCATGCAGGCAACCAACTTGCGCGACCACAACATGCAGTGGGACTTCTGGAGCTTGTCGCCGGAGTCTGCGCACCAGGTGACCTGGCTGATGGGCGACCGCGGTATCCCCAAGAACTGGCGCCACATGAACGGCTACAGCAGCCACACCTACAGCTGGATCAACGCCGCCGACGAGATCTTCTGGGTGAAGTACCACTTCATCAGCGATCAAGGCATCGACTTCCTGACCCAAGAGGAGGGCGATCAGCTGGCCGGTGAGGATGGCGACTACCACCAACGCGACCTCTACAACGCGATCGACGGTGGTGAATTCCCGAGTTGGACGCTGAAGATGCAGATCATGCCGTTCGAGGAAGCCAAGACCTACCGGTTCAACCCGTTCGATCTGACCAAGGTGTGGCCGCACGGCGACTATCCGCTGATCGACGTCGGCAAGCTGACGCTCGACCGCAACGTCACCGACTACCACACCGAGATCGAGCAGGCCGCGTTCGAGCCGAACAATCTCGTGCCCGGCACCGGGCTGAGCCCGGACAAGATGCTGCTGGCCCGCGGCTTCTCGTACGCCGACGCGCACCGCGCCAGGCTCGGTACCAATTACAAGCAGATCCCGGTCAACACGCCGCACGTGGAGGTCAACAGCTACTCCAAAGACGGCGCGATGCGGATCAAAAATGCCACCGACCCGGTATATGCACCTAATTCCTATGGTGGCCCGCACGCCGACCCGGCGCGCGTCGCCGAGGTGCGCTGGCAGGCCGACGGCGAGATGATCCGTGCCGCCTACACACTGCGCAAAGAAGACGACGACTGGGGGCAGGCCGGAACCCTGGTGCGGGACGTACTCGATGACGACGCGCGGGATCGGCTGGTGCACAACATCGTTGGCCATATTTCCAAGGGTGTGAAAGAGCCCGTGCTGTCGCGGGTGTTCGAGTACTGGCGCAATGTGGACGCAGATCTTGGCAAGAAGGTCGAGGAGGAATTTCGAGCCGGCTCAACGAGTTAACAGCGTTAGCTCGGAAGTGCCTCGCACGGCCGCTTGGCGTCAGCTGTGAATTTCTCAGTCTGCCGACCAATGGGACAAGAACCGACTACCGTATCTTCTGTCGTCTTCCGCGACTGACTTCGACGCCCAGGGTCAGGGGAGAGCATTACCCCTAATTTCCGCACGACGTGTGTCGGTTCGCGCTGTGGCGCGTCCGGTGGCTGCAGTCGGCCACATCGCGTTGTCGCGAGCACGCGGGCAGGGCGGAGCGACGACAACAGAGTCCAGCTGGTATTCGGCGCCAAGTCTGGCTCGAGCGGCACAGCGATATTCGCCGCCAAAAAGAACTTTCAGCTCGAGATCGGAAGCGCCCGATGTATCTGAACACCGCTACCTCTCAAGTCACCGGAGCGTAGTTAATGAAAAAGGCAATTGTCAGTGCACTTCTTGCCGCACCAACCCTCATGGCCGGAGCGGCCTATCTCACCCCAAGCCATAATGTCCAACACCTCGACTACAAATTGGTCGACGAAGCACTAGTCATCATCCCGGTCGACAACCAAGAGTTCGCGGATGCCGCCGCAAAGCTGTACCTCCAACCGTCGGGCTTCGACCTCACCCCCGACTACAGCAACGTCAGCACGCTCGATATGCCGGAAGTCGTACAAGGCGGCACGCTGGACGATGCCGTCAGCCAGGGCGAGGCCCAGTTGGTGCAAGCGATCGAGGCGAAATGGGATGTTGGTCAGGGCGACATCAGCGCCGAGAACCCGCTCTACGTCTTCGGATACTCGCAAAGCGACGTCGTCATGGGAGACGCCGAAGCGCAGCTTCATGCCGACGGCGTTCCCAGCAACGTCTTGGACTTCGTCATGGTGGGTGACAGTGCATCTGCCGAGGGTGGGTTTCTGAATTCGTACATCGACTCGATGCCAACGTGGTTGCAGCCCTACGTAATTGAAGCCTTCAACGACTTCGGAGCCGGTGACGTGCTGGGAGCGACGACCCCCACTGGCCTTTACGCGACGCAGGTCTATTCGCTGTCCGGAGATGGTTGGGCTAATTACGACAATGGCGCCAACGACCTTGGTATGTACTCCGACCACCTCGAGTACCTCGGGTTGACCCCACAAGAAATTGGGACTGCTTTGACCGCTGGGCCCACATTGGATGGTATGGGTCAATATGCGACCGAGTACTTCACGATCCAAGACTCGATGGTGAACAGCCTGGAAGCGTTGTGGACCCAGCTCCAAATCGCGGACAGCGTCCTCTTCTGAAAAGCCCTAAGGCAATCGGATCCCCGTCGCTAGGCTGCCTCGTGGGGTGACATCCACGTCACCTCGGCCCAGCAGGAGGATTCGATGACAGGTCGGTTGGCGGGCAAGGTCGCCGTCGTCAGCGGCGGCGCCCGCGGCATGGGCGCATCGCATGTTCGGGCGCTCGTCGACGAGGGCGCCAAGGTGGTCTTTGGTGACATCCTGGACGCCGAAGGTGAAGTAGTCGCCAAAGACGTTGGCAGCGCGACCCGTTACCTACACCTCGACGTCACCCAACCCGACGACTGGGAGCGCGTCGTCTCGACGGCAGTCGAGGTGTTCGGCGGCGTCGACATCTTGGTCAACAACGCCGGGATCATCAACGTCGGCCTGATCGAGGAGTACGAACTCTCGGAATGGCACCGCATTCTCGACATCAACCTGACCGGCGTCTTCCTCGGTATCCGGGCGGTCGTGGGCCCGATGAAGGCGGCCGGGCGCGGATCGATCATCAACATCTCATCGATCGAAGGGCTGGCCGGCACCATCGCTTGCCACGGCTACACGGCCACCAAGTTCGCCGTGCGCGGGCTGACGAAATCCACTGCTCTGGAGTTGGGGCCCAGCGGAATTCGGGTCAATTCGATCCACCCGGGATTGATCAAGACACCGATGACCGAGTGGGTGCCCGACGACCTCTTTCAGACCGCACTGGGGCGTGCCGCCGAGCCGAGGGAAGTTTCCAGCCTCGTCATCTACCTGGCCAGCGACGAGTCCAGCTACTCGACTGGTTCGGAATTCGTCGTCGACGGCGGGTGCACGGCAGGCTTGGGTCATAAGGACTTCTCCGCGGTCGAGACTGAGCAGCAGCCCGAATGGGTCACGTAGGACTGAGGTCGGCGTGGGAGCCGAGCTGACGCTAAGACAATATGTTTACAACAAGCACATGATTGTCCTAAGCCCGGTGTGGATTTGTCCGATCCGGCGAACTTCACGCCGATCGGGATGACCGTGCCCGACTAATCGCGCGGGCGGGGTCCATCTGTACGGGAATATTCACGGTGCGCACGCAGAGTGTGACAGCGACGTAACATTCCCGGAACCGATCGTCCTTAATGTCAGCCGCACAACGGACTGACAATTCCGATGCAATGCATCGTGGCGATAAGGACTTAAATTGAGCGGCAACGCAGTACGCCTGGCAGCAATCACCAACGTCGAGGCGTACGTGCCTCCCGCAATCAGCTTCGATCCGGGCGAGACGCCGGGCCAGATTTTCGGCTCCAACGTCTTCACCAAAGCGGAGATGCAGGCACGGCTGCCCAAGGCCGTGTACAAGTCGATCGTCGCGACGATCGACAAGGGCGCCAAGCTGGACCCTGCCGTCGCCGACTCGGTCGCGGCGGCCATGAAGGACTGGGCACTGGAGAAGGGCGCCACCCACTACGCCCACGTCTTCTACCCGATGACCGGTTTCACCGCCGAGAAGCACGACAGTTTCCTCGAACCCGTCTCTGACGGCGCGACGCTGGCCGAATTCGCCGGTAAAACGCTGATCCAGGGTGAGCCCGACGCGTCCAGCTTCCCCTCCGGCGGTCTGCGCAGCACCTTCGAAGCGCGTGGCTACACCGGCTGGGACGCCACCAGCCCCGCCTACATCCTGGAAAACCCGAACGGCAACACGCTGTGCATCCCCACGGTGTTCGTCTCGATGACCGGTGAAGCGCTGGACTACAAGACGCCGTTGCTGCGCAGCCAGCAGGCCATGGGCAAGCACGCCGAGCGGGTCCTGAAGCTGTTCGGCCACAAGGACCTCAACCACGTGGTGTCTTTCTGCGGGCCGGAGCAGGAGTATTTCCTGATCGACCGGCACTTCTTCCTGTCCCGGCCGGACCTCATCAACGCGGGCCGCACGTTGTTCGGCACCAAGCCGCCGAAAGGCCAGGAGTTCGACGACCACTACTTCGGGGCTGTCCCGGAGCGTGTCCTGGGCTTCATGATGGACACCGAGCGCGAGCTGTTCAAACTCGGCATCCCCGCCAAGACCCGGCACAACGAGGTGGCCCCCGGCCAGTTCGAACTCGCGCCGATGTTCGAGCGGGCCAACATCGCCTCCGACCACCAGCAGTTGACGATGACGATCTTCAAGACCATCGCCAAGAAGCACGGCATGGAATGCCTGTTCCACGAGAAGCCGTTTGCCGGAGTCAACGGGTCCGGTAAGCACGTCAACTTTTCGATGGGCAACTCCGAGTTGGGCTCGCTGCTGGTCCCGGGTGACACCCCGCACGAGAACGCGCAGTTCCTGGTGTTCTGCGCCGCGGTGATCCGGGCCGTGCACAAGTTCTCCGGGCTGCTTCGGGTTTCGGTTGCCTCGGCGACCAACGACCACCGCCTGGGGGCCAACGAGGCACCGCCGGCGATCATCTCGATCTTCCTCGGCGAGCAGCTTGCCGACGTGTTCGAGCAGATCGCCAAGGGTGCGGCAACGTCGTCAAAGGGCAAGGGCACCATGATCATCGGTGTCGACACGCTGCCCCTGCTGCCGACCGACCCGGGTGACCGCAACCGCACCAGCCCGTTCGCGTTCACCGGCAACCGGTTCGAGTTCCGGGCGCCCGGCTCCGGACAGACGGTTGCCGTCCCGCTGATCGTGCTCAACTCGATCATGGCGGACTCGCTGGACTTCATGGCCACCAAGTTGGAGAAGGCCGTCGAAGACGGTGAGGACTTCGACAAGGCAGTGCAGACGCTGCTTACCGAGATCATCACCGAACATGGCGACGTGGTGTACAACGGTGACGGCTACTCGGAGAAGTGGCAGATCGAGGCGGCCGAGCGCGGCTTGGCGAACCTGAAGACCACGCTGGATGCCATTCCGGAGCTGGTCAAGCCCGAGGCGGTCGAGCTCTTCGAGAAGTACGGCGTGTTCAATGAGCGCGAGTTGCACAGCCGTTACGAGGTCCAGTTGGAACAGTACGCGTTGACTGTCGCGGTCGAAGCAAAGCTCGCGCTGGAGATCGGCTCGACGATTATTCTGCCGGCCGCTATCCGGTACCAGACGGAACTCGCTCAGAACGTCGCTGCCCTGAAGGCCGCCGGCGTCGAGTCGAGCACCCTTGCGCTGGAGACGACCTCAGCCCCGATCGTCGATCTCGAAAAGGGGTTGGCTGCACTCAAGGCGGCGCTATCCGACCACTCGGCTGAATCGGCGCTCGACGAGGCCAAGCACGCCCAGCAGGACCTGCTGCCGGCGATGGAAGCGGTTCGCTCGGCAGCCGATGCGCTGGAAGCCGTGGTGGCCGACGACCTGTGGCCGCTACCCACCTATCAGGAGATGCTCTACATCCTCTGAGCTAAGGATCACGCTGCTCTGTACTCTGGACGCGAAGTCTGTGCCCTGGTTGAGTCCGCAGCCGATGGCGTACGACGAAAGTCTCGTTGGACATCGGCCGATGGCATTCCCTTGTCTCGGCGCGCTATTTGCGACAAAGGAAGGGCGGTACGCCCATGCCCTCATGGCGGCACCACAAGGACGGCGGGCACGGGGTAGCGACGAGCCCCGCGAACCGTGAAGTAGGCGCACAGATCGACGTCGAGGTCACTGCTCCTACGACGCTCGAATTTCAGGTCGCCGTCGTCCGCCAGCCGGGCCTCGAGGTTCGCGAATCGCTGGCAATCACGTTCAACGGCAAGCGAATTCAGCCTCGCGAAATCATCGGGCCGCATGACACGCGGATTCATTCGGTCGACGTCGGCGAAGGAACGGTGAGCCTGTCGTATTCGGCGACGGTGTCCGGCGAAGCGCAGCCCGCGCCGGTCCGCGACATCGACCTGGTCACCTATCTGCGTCCGAGCCGCTACGCCGAATCCGACAAGTTCTTTGGATTCGCCGCGACCGAGTTCGGGCGATACGCCGACTCGGCGACGGTGCTCGAAAGAGTCTCCTCGTGGGTGGGCACGCGACTGAATTACGTTCCAGGATCCAGTGATCCGATCGACGGCGCCGCCGACACCCTGCTGGCGGGCGCGGGAGTGTGCCGCGATTACGCCCACTTGGTGATCGCCATGTTGCGGGCGCTGTACGTGCCGGCCCGCCTGGTGGCGGTGTACGCACCGGGGTGCGAACCGATGGACTTTCACGCGGTCGCCGAGGCATTCGTCGAGGGTGAGTGGCGGGTCGTCGACGCGACATGCCTGGCTCCCCGGCAGTCGATGGTGCGCATCGCGACCGGTCGCGACGCCGCCGACACCGCCTTCCTGGATAACCACCACGGCGCGATCACGTTGAACGCCATGACGATCACCGCCATCGTCGATGGTGAGTTACCCGTCGATACGCTCGACCAACTCGTGAGTTTGCGCTAGCAGACCTCAGCGCAAGCCGAGCCGCTCCCGAACCGTGTCGGCCAGGAAGCGCTTCGTCGACACTGGGTGGAAGTTGAGGGCGGCGTCGGTCAGTGCTTCGCGGGAATCCGCACTCAGCTCGATATCAGCTGCGGCGACGTTGAATTCGAGCTGCTCGACACTGGATGCCCCGGGAATGGCGACGACGTTGGGCAGGCTGATCAGCCAGGCCAGCGCCACCTGCGCGGGCTTGGCGTCGACGTCCTTGGCCACGTCGCGCAACGTCTGCAGCAGCGGCTGGATCCGGCGTAAGTTCTCGGTACCGAACAGTGAGTTGACTGCGCGAACGCCGCCGGGCCGGTTGTCCACGCCGTACTTGCCGCCCAGAAGTCCTTGGGCCAGTGGGCTGTAGGCGATCACGACGCGGTTCTCCTGCTCTGCGAACGGGACCAGACCCTTGAGCGCCTGCGGGTGGGCAAGTGAGAAATCCACCTGGTTGCTGATGACCGGTCGCCCGAGTGCGGCGTCGGCCTGTTTCCACCGAGACAGCGAGTAGTTCGAGACGCCGGCGGCGCCGATGGCGCCGCTGTCGAGCAGGTCGCGCATGCCCGGCATGATCACCGAATCGGGAACGACCGGGTTGGGCTGGTGAATCTGGTAGAGCGGGATGTGCTCGAGCTGCAGGCGCCGCGCGCTGGCGCGCTCGCGCTGCTTCACCACCGCCGGAAACGGCAGGACCGGAAAGACCTTGCTGGCAACCACAACTTGATCGCGTTCCTCGCCGAGTGCCTCGCCGAGGATTCGCTCGCTCTTGCCAAGCCCGTACACCTCGGCGGTGTCGAAGAAGTTGACGCCCAAAGCGCGTGCGCGGTGGACGATATCGCGGGCGGCGCCGGCGGCGTAACCATCGCCGTAGCCCCACTCGCGGGACCCGAACTGCCAAGTTCCAAGCCCGATCCGACTAACCTTGCCGATGCCGTCGATGTGGAGATACTTCATCTGGCTCACGGTACGGACCGAGACGGTCGGGCGCTCAGGTGATCGCACCGTGCCGTTCGAGCACCTCCATCACCTGGCGGCTCTGGACTACGTCTTCGCGTTCGCACAGCCGGCGCATCTCGTTGACCACGGTTTGCAGGATGTCGAGACGCTCCGATGCTTGGACCAGCGTGCCGAGCCAGTTGTCGTAGTCACGCTCGTCGCAGCCAATCTCGGCAACGGCGAAAGAAGTCATGCTCACTCCGATCACACTCCCCGTTTTCAGGGTGCGCGTTGCGCGCACAGGATCCTCCAATGTGAGCTGCGATTAGCCCGTTGAAAACGTGTCTAAACTCACAATTCACCCACCGCCGACTATCCGGATGCGGGGTCTGAATCATCGGAATTTAAGACCCCGGCTGACGCGGTATCGGCCGCGGTATGGAAGGCCGACCCGGCGGCCGATACGCTGTGGCTGCAACGGGCGCGTTACAAGAAAGGGCGAATATGTCACGGACAGTGGTCGTTGGGGCGTCGAGTGGCCTCGGGCGTTGCATCGGTATCGGTCTTGCCCGACGCGGCGGACAGATCGCGTTGCTCGCCCGGCGTCGCGCCCGCATTGAAGCCGCGGCCGCGGAAGCAGGTTCAGGCGCCGTCGCCGTCGAATGCGATGTCACCGACGCGGCATCGTGTCGGTCGGCGTTCGATCAGGCGGCCGAAGCGCTCGGCGGTATCGACAACATCATCTACACGCCCGCTATCAGCCCGCTCGTTCGCATGGTCGACACTGGCGCCGACACGTGGCGGCGCATTTTCGACACCAACGTCATTGGCGCGTCGTTGGCGACGGCGGCGGCGATTCCGCACCTCACGGCCTCGGCGGGCAAAGCGGTCTATCTCTCCTCGGACGCGGGCACCTTCGGGCCGCCGTGGCCCGGTCTCGGCGCCTACGGGGTCAGCAAAGCCGCGCTGGAAAGACTCGTGGAGGCTTGGCGGGCCGAGCACCCGGATGTCGGCTTCACCTGTCTCGTCGTCGGGGAGTGCGCGGGCGGCGAGGGTGACGCGGCAACCGGGATGAACGCGGGCTGGGACATGGATCTGGCGATGAAGGCCTACCCGCTGTGGGTGTCGGGCGGTTGCATGCCCGGCAAGTTGATGCCCGTCGAAGATCTCATCGAGGTTGTGCAGACGATTTTGCAGACCAACGCCTCGACCTCGATGCCGATGGTGGTTGCCCGAGGCGCGCCGGCCGCCCAGGTCGCCTTCCCCGACACGAATTAGCCGCAGCCGCAATGGCGATCGTCACTGTCGCCGTCGCCGGGAGCAGGTGGGATTCCGCCGCCGAGCTGACTCCGTCCTCTACAGTTGCGCTGACGATCACGAGCGAAGGAGACGCGGATGGCGTGGTTCCTGGCCCTCCAGGGCCCATCCCACACACCCCACCAGTCGTTGGTTTACGAACTTCAAGACGGGGTGGACACGGAGAAGATCGCCCAGGAGCTAGTCAGTTCCGCGACCCTGGACCGGGTTGTGGCCGTTCCCGCGGTGTTGTCGGCCAACAAGCGTCGGCACCAGAAGGTGACGATTTACATCCGGCCCGCCGCCTGGGGTTTGTGGTCGTTCTACGAGCTGTCCGATGAGGATCGCCGTGAGATGGCCAAGAACAATCAGGTGGTCAACGCGCTCGCGCAGGCTGCCCAGCAACGCGCCGCACAGGGGCGGCAGCCGGCCGGGGGTCCGATGACGGTTCAAGTCAATCCGCTCACCGGTCAGGTCGGGCCTGCCGCCCAGCAAGGTGGCCCCGGCTAGGCGGTGTGTTGGGAATCGCCGGGATCGTCGTCGAACGACGCGGCTCCGAGCGTTGTCAGCATGTCGACCGCGGCCCTTTGCCAGGTGAACATTTCAGCGCGGCGCCGGGCAGCGGCGCGGCGCTGCTCTTCGGGGCGGCTGACGATTGCGGTGACGGCCTCGGCGATCGCTGTTGGGTTGTTGTCGGCCAGTGCGCCGCTGTCCGCGGTGATGATCTCGCCCAAGGCAGACGTGCGGGAGACCACCGCCGGCGTTCCGCATGCCAGCGACTCCAACGCGGCCAGCCCGAAGGTTTCGTGTGGCCCCGGTGCGAGCGCGACATCGGCTGACGCCAGCAACTCGGCGACACTGTGCCGATCGGAAATGAAACCGGTGAAATCGACTGGCAATCGAGCGGCCTGCCGTTGCAACCGGGCGCGCAGCGGGCCATCGCCGACCACGACCAGTCGCGCCTCAACGCCGGCGTCGCATAACGCGGCAACCGCGTCGATGCTGCGATCGGCCCGTTTCTCCACCGACAACCGGCCGCAGTGCACCAGCAATATCTGGTTCGGTGTGGCCCAGCGCTGACGGACAAGGGCCGAGCGACGCGACGGGTGGAAGGTGTCCAGGTCGACGCCGAGCGGAATGGTGACGGTGTTCGTCGCGCCGATGCGATCGAATTCTTCGCGGGCAAACCCGGTGGTGCACACCACGGTGTCGTAGTCGGCGGCGGTGCGCCGGTTGGCGAAGTCGGCGAACCTCCGCGCGGTGCGGCGCGGAAGTACTTGGCCCGCAAGGCGATCGAGGCGCTCATGGGAGATCATCACCGTCGTCGCGCCGTGGTCGCGGCCCCAGCGGCCGAGCGATCGCAGCGTGAGCCGATCTGACACCTCGAGGGTGTCGGGTCGCAGGCTTTGCAGCAGCGTGCGGACTGGGCCCGGCAGCACCGCGCGGTATCCACCGGTGAATGGAATCAACTTGGCGGGCACCGTGATTCGCACGACTCCGGTGGACAATTCACTGTGCTCGGCATGGCGCCCCGGGACGATCAGAAACACCTCGTGGCCCGCGGCGCAGTATTCCGCACCCAGGCGGTCGACGGCGGTGCGAAGGCCGCCGGATCGAGGCCCGTAGAAGTTGGCGACCTGAACGACACGCATATAACCAGCAGAACGGGCGCTCGTGTGCGGTCAACGATCTGACACTGACGAGTAACTGAACAGGCCGTGAACACCACAGATCGCCGAGGGCGATACCCGGCCTCAGACGACGGGTCGCAGGCGAAAGACCCTGATCTCGCGCGGTGCGCAACTGGCCCGGTACCGCTCATAACCGGCGTAGAAGTCGGTAGCCGTGGCCCATGCCGCGGCGCGGGCGTCGCCACTGAGCAGCTCGGCTCGGTATTGCGCCGTCGGCGCCATGAACTCGACCGCGCATTCGGGATGCGCCAGCAAGTTGGCGCTCCAGGCCGGATGCTGTGCGCGCCCGTAATTGGACCCGATCGCGACCAGCCCGTCGGAGTCGTTGATCAATGTCAGCGGCTGCGTGCGCTGCAACCCCGACTTCGCACCCGTCGTCGTGACCAGCCCCACCTTGCCGATTCCCATCGAGCTCAGCCGGCCGTTTGTCGGAGGAATCAGCACCTTGTCGATCCGCGGCGCCAGATGGAGTACGAACTGGCAGCCGACCGGGCTCATCAGGGCGCGTTCCATCAGCGACTCATGGATGCGCAATCGTCGACCACGAAACGGGCTTTCCCGCCGAAGGACCACGGCACGACGGTACTCACGTTAGAGCTCCGGCATATGGGTATTCCGCAAACCATCTCTGCTCTATTTGGAATCACTGAGCAGAGCCTAAAATTGCTCTAATGCCCTGGTATTACTGGTCGCAGCGCGCGGTAGGGTTGTGGTCGGGGGCTCGGATCGGCAACGCCGTGGTGTTATCGCGTCGCGCTCAGGTCGGGGTTACGACGGGAATGGGAAAGAAGCAGATGCGCCACTTCGCGGCCACGTATGTCGTGGCTGGCGTTGGGATGCTCGTCGCGGGGTGTGGCGGCAGCAATCAAGCCGGTACGAACTCCACGACGACCGTCACGTCGCTGATCCCGCGGCCTGTTGTCGAGCGTGAACTCGAGTCGCTGTTACTCACCCCTGCCCAGATCAACCCATTGATGGGCGCGACCGAATTGGCGGTGACCAGAAAGCACGACGCGATGTCTGACGACAGCGCCACTATGAAGCCGATCGAGTGCCTGGCCATCGACGGTTCCGCGCAGGCGCCGGTCTACGCCAACAGCGGTTTCACCGCAGTGCGTGACCAGGCACTCAACGACGGCAATAACTTCACCCACTACGCCGAGCAAGCAGTGGTGCTGTTTCCCACCGCCAAACAAGCCCGCGTCTTCTTCATCTCCTCGAGTCTCCGATGGCCGGCCTGCCATCAGTACACGCACACTCAATCCAGAACGCAGTGGACCGTGGCGCCGATATCTGATGCCAACGACGCATTGAGCACGGTTTCGACGCAGCAAGAAGCAAAAACCGGCGGGTGGGCCTGCGGCCGCGCATTAGCCGTCAAGAACAACGTCATCGTCGACGTCAACACCTGCAGCGCCAATCCCGCGAACTCCGCGGTCGATATCACCAATCAGATTGTCGCGAAAGTTGCTACCCGATAGGGGATCTGGCTAGTCCGGGTTTGAAGGTCCCAACAGCCGCGCCTCCTCGAGATCCATCGAGGCCTGCAACTCGAGCAGGACGATGTCGTCGATGCGACGCTGGTCGCGAAGGTCGGTGATCGCGCGGCGTTTGTGTTCGAGCACGCCAAGGCGCACCTGGCGAATCAGATCGCTGCGTTCTTCGGCGTCGTTGCGGGTGGAGCCGTCGTCGCTGGCCCTCACCAGCGCAGCATGTTTCTTGTACTCGGCGTGCAGCCGGTTCTGCAGGTCCTCGTTGATGCCGACTTCGGCGGCGACCAACGGCAGCGCATCCAGGGCGGCTTGGGCACCGTGGCAGCGCGCAAGACGCAATTCGTCGGCGTGGGACTCGTCTTCGGGGATGCGGGCCCAGCGGACGACCGCGGGCAGGCTGCTGCCCTGGACAAGCACGGTCGTCAGAATGACGAACGACACGACGAAGATGATCAGGTTGCGATCCGGGAAGGGCGCGCCGCTGTGGGTGGTCAGCGGGACCGCCAGCGCGGCCGCGAGCGAGACGGCTCCGCGGAATCCGGCCCAGTTGGACACCATCCGTTGGCGCCAGGCGATCCGCCGTTCGCGTTGCGATTCGCGCCGATCTACGGTGCGGACTAGCACCGTAGTGGCCTCTCCCCAGGCGATTCGAGTCACGACAACCACGACGGTGACGGCGACCGCCATGACGAGGGCGTGGTGAACACCGCCGTCGACCCGGGAGACCCCCCGCACTGCGCTGGGGAGCTGGACGCCGACGAAAACCCACAGCGCGCCGTTGATAAGAAACGTCGCAATGTCCCAGAACGCGAACGTCACCAGACGGGACCGGGCCCGGATCACCCGCGGCGAAGCGTAGGCGAGCATGAGAGCGGACACCAGGACCGCGACGACACCACTGCAGCCAACCGAATTGGCGAGCAGGAACGCGGCGAACGGCGTCAGCAGGCTGAGCGCGGCTTCTTCTTGCGGCGCATCGAGCCGCGTCCGGGTGAGCGTTACGACACCGCCGATCAGCAGGCCGGCCGCGATGCCGCCGAGGTAGGAGACGACGAATCGGACGGTCAAGTCGATCGGGCCGACGGGCGCGCCGCCCATCGCGACCGACACGGCTACACCGAACAGGACGAGCGCGGTCCCGTCGTTGATGACGCTCTCCGCTTTCAACACGGTGAGGGCGCGGCGCGGCAGTTGCTTGGCCAGACCGGCGACGGCGGCGGCGTCAGTCGGGGAGAGCACGGCGCCGAGCACCGAGGCGGCGTGTGATTCCATCCCGAATGCCCGCGCCGTCCACGACACCGCGATCGCGGAGGCGATCACCAAGCCGACGCTGAGCAGAACGATGACGCGCAGGTTGGCACGAATCTCGCGAAAGCTGGTATTGAGGCTCTCCCAGTAGAGAATTGCCGGCAAGAACAGCAACAGCACGATTTCACCGTCAAGTTGGACGTGGCCGAACCGCGGGATCAGACCCAGCAGTGCGCCGAGCCCAATGAGCAGGACCGGCGGGCCGACGCGGTAGCGCCGGCCCAGCACTGTGCCCACGATGACGGTGGCGAACAGCGCAACGATGACGACGAGCCCGAACACCTGCACATCATGCTGTACGAAGGGGGCAACTTTCATCTCGGCGGCGTGCGTGCGCTGAGCGCCTCTTCACGGCCGGACGGGAATTCCGAATCAGCCGGGCGGCGTCCACGCGATCGGCAGGGTTTTGATGCCGTGGATGAAGGGGGACAGCAACCTGGCGGGCTCGCCGGTCGCGACGACATCGGGTATTTCGCGGTGCAGTTCTTCGAACATGACCCTGATTTCGCGGCGGGCCAGGTTGGCGCCTAGGCAGAAGTGCGCGCCGCCTCCGCCGAAGCCGACGTGCGGGTTGGGATCACGGGTCACGTCGAACATCCACGGGTTGGCGAACTTCGACTCGTCGCGATTGGCCGAGCAGTACCACAGCGTGGCCTTGTCGCCGGCCGCCAGCTTCGTTCCATGCATCTCGAAGTCACGGGTGAGGGTGCGGCGCATGTAGACCACCGGTGAGGCCCAGCGCACGATCTCTTCGACGGCCGAATGCGACAGGGCATCGAAGTCCGACCACCACGTCTGCCGCTGCTCGGGGTAACGGGTCAATGCGAGCAGCCCATGGCTGATCGCATTGCGCGTGGTCTCGTTGCCTGCCACCGCCAGCAGGATGAAGAACGACCCGACCTCGGCCGACGTCAGCCGCTCACCGTCGACCTCTGCCTCCACCAGGCTCGTCGTCAGATCGTCATGGTGATTGACGCGGCGATCCTCGGCCAACGCGCTGGCGTAGGCACCGATCTCCATTGAAACCTGAACGAAATCATCGAATTCCGTTGTTAGATCGGGATCGCCGAATCCGAGGATGACGTTGGTCCAGTGAAATATCTTTTGATGGTCTTCCTCGGGGATGCCCATCATGTCGCAGATGACCTGCAACGGCAGCGGGCCGGCCAGCTCGCTGACCGCCTCGGCTGTTCCGTCGGGATGTTTGGCGACCATGTCCGCGACCAGTCGGCGGGCGCGATCGCGGACCGAAGTCTCGATGCGTGCCACCACTTTCGGGGTGAACGCTCTGCTGACGATGGATCGCAGCCGTTGGTGCCGCGGGTCGTCGAGCACGATCATCGAGCCGAAGTATTCGGAAACCTCCGGTGTCTGGTCGTTGATGGTGATGTTAGGGCTGGAGCTGAAGATCTCGGGGTGACGGCTGGCGTAGAACACGTCGTCGAGTCCGGTGAGTGCCCAATGCCCGCCGCCTTTGGCGAAGCCCTCTTGAACGGGCTCCGCCCAGAACGAGATCGGCGCCTCGCGCCGAAGCGTGGCGAACGCCCCGTCACGCTGATCGTCGTCGAGCGCCCAGAAGTCCCATGCGCCGAGATCGATGTCGGCGAGCGCAATGTCGGGCGGCGCCGTGCCGTTCGTCCGGGTCGCAATGCCCATGTCGGCCGTCCTCGTCGTTGAGCGGGCTGTAGGCGCGAGCCTAAACCGGTCGCGGCCGATCGGGCTACTACGCTTGGCGTAGTACGTCATACGTACTAAGATTTTCGACGTGGCACGCGGTTCCCGTCCGGCTCGGAAGCTGGGCAGACGAAACGATCCTGGTGTGCTGATCATGACCAGCCTCGCGTCGGGTCCCAAGCACGGGTATGCGCTGGCCCGTGATATCGAGCGGTTCGCCGGCGTGACACTCGGCCCGGGAACCTTGTATGGGGCGATCACGGCACTGGAAGATAACGGCTTGATCGAACCGACCGGCCACGACGAGCGACGGCGCCCGTATCAGTTGACCGCTGCGGGACGGGCCGAACTGACCACGGCGGTACGCAGCCTCGGCGCGATCGCGGCCGAAGGGGCTCGTCGCCTCGGGATTGCGCTGCACCTACCCGGCCCTGGCTGGGCGCAGTGAATCCCCGCGACGCCCGGCGCGCCCTTCGGTGGTACCCGGCGGCCTGGCGCCGCCGCTACGGTGAGGAGTTGATCGCGATGCTCGACGACACCCACGGTGATGACGAACTTCCGCGGCCCACCCGGATGTCATTGATCCGATCCGGCTTGATCGAACGAGTTCGCTTGTTGCGCAAATACTCTGGTACGTACATTGGCTACAGCGTGGCGTGCGCGTTGGTGTGGGCAGTCCTCCTGGCGGCGGTGTGGACCCAAGCCGGCCACGGCACCCGCCATACCTTTGCGGTGTTCTTCGGTGGGTGGGCCATCGGCTGG
>Ga0209624_10001855_pt1 | contig 16111 bp, 18 predicted proteins | sample JacPinW_OM2H0_O1_FD_188565 | JGI IMG/M metagenome (GOLD analysis project Ga0209624, IMG submission 188565) | Forest soil microbial communities from Algoma, Ontario, Canada - Jack Pine, Ontario site 1_JW_OM2H0_O1 (SPAdes) (version 2) | ecosystem: Environmental > Terrestrial > Soil > Boreal...
GCATGATCCAAAAATAGAGCGACCCACGGCATATCCATTGCGCGGTCCATACCGATTCGCTTGCTGACCCACACGTGGACCATCGCGTCGGGAACCAGAACGGCGAGCGCCAGGCCAATCGTCGCAAGAGTCCAAAGGGCCCAATTACCCAGCCACTTTATGGTCGTAGACATCGCGCGGAATTATACCGCCGGCCCGCACGATTCAGGGACACGCTGGTGTGGCAATCGGAGTTTGAGCGCAGCCGCCTATCAGCGAGCCGGGGTGGGGAAGTTCCTTACAAGCCAATCGACAGTCAGTCTGGCGTAAGACTCCGCAAGCGGGCCAGGCGTCAAATAGTGGCTCGCCCCCTTAACCCAGATCAAGTCGCGCTGCGGCGACGCCGTCAGGCTGTCGTAGATCTTCTGAGCATTCGGCGGGAGGGCAAGCTCGTCCTTATCGCCGTGAATCACCAAGGCGGGAACTTTGATCTGTGGTCCGTACTTGATCGAGCTGGGCGTGCCCGGGTCGCTCGGCGCTCCGAAGAAGCTGATCAGCGACTTTGCTGTTCCCATGACAGACAAGCCGCCGGGAAACCAGCTCTCAAACCCGTAGGGTTCCTGCCCCTTGCCTTGGGCGACCAATTCGCGCGCGTGCTTGAGTGTGTCTTCAAGGCGCCGCTTGTCGGCTTCCTTGCTGCGAACTTGAAATTCAAGGTACGGCGATGGGATCGAAGCAATAAAGCCGACCGCCTTGACCGCAGGGTCGTTTCGCTCCGCCACATACTGCGCCATCCGGGGGCCGCCCAGGCTGATCCCCAGAATTGCGATCCGCGAGTAGCCTTTCGATTTTGCGTATGCGACGAAGGCGGCAACGTCCTTCACCGCGTCGCTGTATTCCGCGTAGGGATTGTTGTAGGAAGCACGCATGTTGCAAAGCAGGAATGCGTAGCCGTTATCGGTCAGTCCGTTGGCAAGAGGAGTGTAATCATGCGCCGGGAACAGTGCTGCGCCCGTCGTGCCCCCGGGCACCATTACGACCAGAGAGTCGCTGGTCTTCTGCGGTTCCCACAACAGTCCGGTCAGCGCAACTTTATCCTCCGCCTCGACTAGAAACAAATCCAGCCGGCTGTGCGATCGCGGAGTCGGAGTGGTTGGCATGCCGGGAACTATATTCCAGACAGGGTCACCGGAGCAAGGATCGGAGCAGATGGCTTAAACCTATGGTGGTACCGGAACGGATTTACGACGCAATCCGGCAATCAGGAGTCAACAGCAGACCAGCCAACCCAATTGGTGACGTGAAAATTCCGCAACGATCCGCCGCCCCCTGTCGAGACGCCAGGGACAGCATGTATAATCCGCACCTTACTGTTAGCGGGAGGCGCGATGAAATCGATTGCGATCCGAGTTTCTATGGTGGCAGTTGCTATTTCCCTCATTTTCACCTGGTCCGCACTTCGCGCCCAAAGCGTCGTTGCTGCTCAGCAACACACACCGCTGGCACTTACCCGCATGTATACAGGTGCCGACGGGCAGTCCCACGTCGAACAGGTGACTGTGAAGTTTCCTGCCGTGGCTGGAGCTTCGCCGATCAATGAGCAGTCAGAGCCCGTTAAGGTTACCAGCGCATACATCGTGCGGGTGGCTCCAGGCGTCGTGGAAGGCCGGCACAACGCAGACGCGCGCCGCTACGTAGTCCCCATTTCCGGGCGTGCAGAAGTCGAAGTGGGGGGCGGACAGAAGTTCTCGGTGGACCCGGGACGCATCTACATAGCCGAAGACCTGACGAGCAAAGGACATACCTTCCGCGTTGTAGGCGGGGAAGACTGGGTAGGCTCTTCGTCGAATTCGCGCCGTAGTCGAAAACACACCTGGCGGCCGCCGAGTCCGGCCTGGGAACTTCACAGTCTAATTCTCGGTGTGAGCCGTTATTTTGGGCAGTCTTCAAACCGTTCTTTGCAATATTTCCAAGTACTCCACTCATCTACGTGGCCGGCGCGAATGCGCTCGAGAGACCAATCTGTGCTGCACGAAACGTTGTACGCGCAGGCGTCTGAAACTTCAGGGTGCCAAGCCTTGTTAATCTGCCATAAACCTCGGCTTTCCCCTCCGTCTCCGGTTACCTCTGGATGGTGCCCGGATTCGTGCCTCACAATCCATTCGGCGACCTGAGGATTCACACCTCTGGTTTTGGCGGCGTCTTCCACATACGCCCGAATCTTCAGTCGCCCGCGCGGGGAAGCCACCTTAAACAGCGAAGCAGAGGAGGGAATTCGTGTTGGGGTGACCTTGTGCTCGAAAGCGTAGGCCAATGAGGTCCAAAAGATGGCTAGGACGTAGACGACAAAGAGAGTCTTGCAGAACCAGTGAGTTGGACGGTTCAAAATCCACCCCTATGTAAGGACCAGATATTACGGCGCCCAGATAATACATCGAAGCGAACAAAAAGCGAAGAGATAAAAACGGTCATTCTTGCCCTCTGCCCGCGAGCTTATTGCCCAGTTAAGGGTATTACAGAGTGCCGGTTTCCTCTACAAATTGGCGGACACTCGCCTTGATCTCATCTCGCACGTAACGGAACACTCGTTTCTTCTCTTCCTGCGACCCTTCCACGAGGGACGGATCCTCAAGACTCCAGTGCAGCAGGTGTGGGGTAAACGGAAATACCGGTGATCGCTCCTTCGCCATATCGGCGAGCGTTATTACATAAGCGAAATGCTCCTTAAACCATTCCACGACGTTCTTGGGGCGCTGGGTGGTGATATCAATCCCCTCCTCGGCCATTACTTCCGCTGCCATCGGATGTATCTCGCCAGCTGATTCGATTCCCCCACTGGTGGCGACAAAACGATCGCCCGCGAAGGATCGCAGGAAGCCCTCGGCCATCTGGCCCCGGACGGAATTTCGAATCGAAAGAAACAAAACTCTTGGCTTTTTGTCCACGTTTCTGTCCCTTGACGTGCCTCTGGTAACGGTAGTTCGGCCTGCAAAGAACACGCAATCGGGGAGACGCTGTATGGTCACTGCAGCTGGTAGGGTCGGTACTTGTGCGGAAGTACTGTCCTAGCGAAAGACACCCCCGGTCCGAACGCGCTCTGCCGCGGCAACCTCTCAGGGCTTTGGCTGCCAACTGCTGCGAATTGTTGGGACGTTCGCGACGATTACCACCCCATCTGGTCCATCCGTTTAAGGATGATTGCGCTGTAGCTATTCATGCGCTCGGGTCGTCGCCTCAGGGGAGCTGGCAGTATTGCAGCGAGCCGCGCCGCTTGTTGCCTGTCGATATTGCGTGCTGCGGTTTCGTCATAGTAACGACACGCCGACTCTGCACCGTAAATACCAGGGCCCCATTCGACAACGTTGAGGTATATCTCCAGTATGCGCTGTTTGCCGAGGACGAGTTCGGCCACCGGTACCAATGTGGCCTCTGCGCCCTTGCGGAGAATAGAGCGGCCCGTTCCGAAGAATATGTTTTTTACGAGTTGCTGCGTGATGGTGGAAGCTCCGCGAGTGCGATCGCCTTCCAAATCTTCGTCGGCAGCGATCTGGATCTGGTGCCAATCAAATCCATGGTGGTGGTAGAAGTTGGCGTCCTCTGCAGCGATTACCGCGTGCTGGAGATCCGCCGAAATCTGGCTGAGCGGAACGAATTTGTAGCGTTCGCGATATGGCGTGTGGTGAATCCAGGCCTGCAAGCGGCGTTGCATGTGCACAGCTGTTGTCGGTGGGTCGATCCACCGGGCGGCCACCAGGATCAGCGCGGCAAGCAACCAAAGCAGCACCACTCCGATGACAAGCCATTGAATAGTGGTTCGGAGGTAGTTCCTCCGAAGCGGGGTCGCGATTGTGCTTGGGTTCGACATGCAGTCACATTTCAGAATACTCGCTCGGGCTGTTGCCTGATTCGCGAGCCAATCGAAAAGGTACAGTACCAGCCCGGTGCGTGTTGGGGAATCGGCTTAGTCGGAAGTTAGCGGATAGAACCAGATTCGTTCGGGAACCGGACGATGGCCAGTCTCGAGAATAGCTTCGGACAGGGTCCGCTTCGCTCCGTTCAAAGCCTGAGCTCCGGGGAGCAATCTCCGTGCCAAGGTCCTGGCTCAGAAACTTTGTAGTCCGGGGGAACGGTGAATAACGAAGGGTCGGGTTCGCGTCGGCTGATATCCGAGAGACGAACGGTGTGCTGTGACTTGCCGGGCCCGCTACGTTTGACGAGGACGAAGGCCTGAAGTTCCTGTGAGAACCAGTAATCCGTCACCCTCGCGTAGGCCGAGCTTTTCCCGGGCGAGTTGGGCGATAGCCGAACGGACTCACGCCCATGTCGCACCGCCATGCCGTCCACGACGTCGTGTCCGAGTTCATTCTGAGAAACCTGGGGAATTACCACTGGTGCCAAGTCTTTGGGATCGATCTTGGGAAAATCGGAAGCTTTGCAGACCTGTTGCGGTTTCTCGTCGGGATCCGGGAAATGACCCTTCGAGGCGGTCTTGATCGATGGCTGCAGGTGGATACTGGTCCTGGTCGTCGGGTCGTAAATCTCGATCATGAACCAACCCGGCTTGGGCGGTTCACCGAGCGGAGTTAGGTCCCATTCAAGCCTGGTCCGGCCTTTTGAATCGCGATAAATCTTGCTTCGAAATCGTTCGATCACCGTTATTCCATGCGAATCGGCGCGAGTGTTTTCTGCGTCAATGGTCCCCGTAATTGGATGACCCGGCACGCTTGCGATGGTCATACCCAGCAAGGCGTTATCGCCACCTGTACTCAGGTTTGGCGGATACAGGAATTTGCCTTCCTGTTGAAGTAAGGCTTTTTGGGCGGACGCACCCGAGCATATGCTGCCCAGCAGAACTGCTGTCAGAAGAAGCTGCCGCATGGCTGCACTCCCGCGTCAGGCTATCTGCTGTTAGAACGCAGGAGTACTGATTTCTTGCATGAACTAAACCAAAAGAATAAGGGAACCGTTCGGGCCGAGTGCCCTAAACCGAGACGATCGCTCAGGATCCTCGCACCCTGCGACTTCAGGCGGGTCGTGTCAACTTAGTCACCCAACCCACTATCGGCGACATCTGCTCTCGACAACACCGTAAGTGCTTGCCACACAAAGTCATGCGCTTCGAGTAGCTTAGCAGCGTTGGGCTGACTGTCTGCCGCTGTCAGGAGCCCGACTTGAGCCGCCGCCAAATGATCCGCGATCCGCTGCAACACAGGGTCGCGGGCCGGGGTCTCCAGGGGAGTGTCCACAATCCACCTCAATGTTGGATACACGTATGATAAGGGTAGGCTTTGGCCCGTTTGATATAGGCGATCAGCGAATAGTTTCGGACAACCGTATCGGGAGGTCATCCCGCGCCACGTGGTCCCAGTTCCCAAGTTACCGATAATCCGACTGCGCGATGACCAGATACTTGGAGAGGAGATGCAGCAATGAAGCGAGCTGTTCCCTTGATTTTCTTAGCGGTCGTTGCTCTTCCTTGGCGAGCTTCGGCCCAGACCGACCGAGCGAGCTCCAGCCAACAACAAATCCTGGGGACGTGGAAGCTGGTCTCCTATGTCCGCCAGGAGATCCCATCCGGCGCTAGGTCTGACGTTATGGGAGCTCATCCTTCCGGTTATATCAGCTACGGCCGTGACGGGCGCATGATCGTGCTGATTGTCTGTAGTGACCGAAAGAAACCTGTGGGTCCGCTTGCTACGCCAGAGGAGGCGGGGGCCCTGATCAGGAGCATGGTCGCGTATGCCGGAGCGTATACGGTCGACAGCGAAGCCAAAACCGTAACCCACCAAATCGACATATCGTGGGACCAGTCACGGACCGGTCAATCCCAGCTTCGACGTTACAAGTTGGATGGCGACCGCCTTACGCTGACGACCCCGCCCTCGAACGACCCGGCCAGTGGCAACAAGACTGTGCGCACATTGATCTGGGAGAGATTGAAATGATTCTATTGGGACCACGGAGTGACTCGGCGATCCGCCAGATCTTCATCCATCTCGTTCGTGATCTGTTAGGAGTCCTCGCTCGGCGCCCAGGGCACTATTTCGGTCTAGAAGCGAGAGGGGCAGGTTAGGCCAAGGCGAATTCGACCTTCTCGATCACCCACACGCCAGCGACCTTCGCATATTCGATTTTCAGCACCCGACGCTCCGTCCTGCGTACGAACCCGCCGCCTTGCGCGCGCGCCATCTGCGCCACGGTGCAGTCCTGGGCGATCTCGGCTGCGGTTTCCACGGCGCAATCGAACCGCCCGGCTGCGCTGTTTCCGTCCGCGGCAAGTTCGATCGCATCAGGCTGCCCGCTATGGTCCGTCGCGATACCGCGCACGGCTTGGTTGAACATCGCGCCTTCGGGGCGAGTGTACAGCGACGTCGTCGCATCACTTGCTCCCGTGTTGATTTGGCGCAGCCACGTCTGGTGCAGCTCGCGGATCGCGGCCTCATCTTCCATTCTCGCTAGCCTCGCCTTCAGCCCTTCATCCGCCATCACCGCAGCGGGCAACGCGGCTGCCAACGGCGCGGCCAGCACCGCGCCGCCTTTCAGAAAGGATCGTCGCGTAGAAGTTGAATCCGTGGTCATGCTGCCCTCCTTCATGCTTTCACTTGATAGAAGCGCAGTACGTCGAACCGGCCGGCGAGCCGCTCGTGGGCACCGACTGCGGACATGCTCAGGCCCTCTGCGCCGCAGTGATAGCCGACCCCCACGTCGCGCATCGTATGCAAGTTGACCAGCACGGTGCCTAGCGTGCCGTTGCAAGCCTCCTCCAGCCAATAAAGAAAATAGAGTCCGTCGCGGATCTTCACATAGGCTGCCGGCCCGCTCCACTCGAGTCCTCCGGCGTCGGTGTCGGTGAAGATGATCCAGGACAGCGAATGCGGCGTCGAGTACAGGTGCATGGATGTCAGGCCCGGTGCATAGTTCTGGCTCACCGCGCGCCCGACCATCTCATCTGTGAAGTGGTGGCGATTATACTTCGGCGGAATCAGGCCTTCCATTTCGATTACCCCGAACAGAGTCTTCACGCCTGCTTCGTTCGCGAAATATGGCGTGTTCAGGTACCCGTTGAAGCACGTCACCAGCCCCTGGTGGAAATCCGCCACGATCGAGTGCCCGTCGTGGTTCGGAACGCCCTCCAAAAGGTGGCCAAACAAGATCACTCCGGGCATCGATTCCCAGGCCTGGTAGCGCGCTTTGGTCCAGCTGTTGTCGCCTTCCTTGCGCCAATTCAGCGTTTCGGCGTCGTCGAAGCGGTATTCCATCGCCGGGGCGTTGTCGTAGCGGAGAGTCAGTCCCTTGCCGGCGAGCCATCCGGTGCCGGGTCCGCGATTGGCGCCCATCATCGCGCCGGGGCCGCTTGCCGGTGCAAACACCGCCGTCTTCTTGGCGCAGGCGGCGTCGACTTCTGCCTTCGACATTTTCGGCATCGTTAGAAAGGGCCGATAGACGCGCCGCGCGCCCTTCGCCGGAGTCTGGCCGGCGGCAGCCGCCGGGACCGGTGCGCCACTTTCGTCGCCGAACTTTTCGAACTGGGCGAGCTGCCCCAGCCATTCACCTTTGCCGCGGAAGACGTAATATTCCAGCTTATCGCTTGCGTCGAAGCCCAGTCTCATGCCGATCTGTTCGACGCGGTTCAGGTCCATCACGTATGCCGTGAAGATGCCGGAGAACTCGCATTCCGTACGGGTGTAAATAAACGCGTCGTCGTTGATCTTGATGTAATCAGACGGTCCGCAGAACCCGAGTTCGCCCCCAAGGCGTGATAGCTCGACAAAGTGCGAATACGCCGCTGAGGGATAGAACTCCAGCGTCTCGGCGCCGTTGTCCTGCTTCCAATAGAAGCCCTTGCCCTCGACGCGATTTGTGGTCACATGGCGAGTTGCCGGTGGCTGCTGTCCCGGCTGCTCGACGTAGCCGTAATAGATCTCGCGCTGAACTTCGCGATTATCCTGATAACCGCTGAACCACAGTTCGAAAACTGTCGCCAGATTCGTATCCTGGTCGACGACCACTGCGTAGCCGCGCTGCGTGCCCGGGATCAGATGCGAGAAAAAAACGACGCTGTTCAGCGTCAGGGCGCCACATCCTGCGTCCACCGCGCTGCCACCGTTCTCAACCAGCGAAAGACGGTTGTCACGGCCGAACGTATAGCTGAGCGCCGGGCCTTTATCGGTGACGATCCGGAGCGATTTGCCAGCGAACACGTCGGAAATAGGCGAAACGCTCGTCGGTCCGCTTACCGCAACGGTGCCGAGCTTGTCTGCGATCTGTCGTTCCGAGAGCTTTGTATAAGCGATGCGGTGCATCTGCTTATTCGGATACGGTGTGCCGGGCATGCATCCCTCCACCAGTCTTGTTGCGGACCGTACGAATGCACGGCCTCGTCGCTTCACATAATCAGGATCATGCGGCGTGATGCTACAGCTGACGGTGATGGTTTTCAACCGTCGGGCGGCATAGCCATTCGCTACGTTCTCGTCTACCGCCTCTCTGCCTAAGCGCGTTTTGAACGCGTTCATAATTGTTCTTGACAACCGCGTGTCGAACCGACATTATTGAACATGTTCAAAACACATACGCCAGCACCTCCCGCCAATAAAGCCGAAGCGACCGAGCGCAAGATCCTGGATGCCGCGCTTGAGATGTTCCGAACCGAAGGGTTCGAGCAAGCCACGATGCGCGATATCGCGGCCCGAGCCGGAGTCGCCACAGGAGCTGCGTATTATTACTACCCTTCAAAAGATGCGATCGTGCTCGCTTTTTATCAGCGTTCCTGCGTCGAGATGCAACCCCGGATCGAAGAAGCCGTCGCTGCAGAAACAGGTGGCCTGGAGGATCGTCTCAAGACACTGATCAAGGTGAAGCTTGAATACTTTGCCCCCTATCGGGGTGTTCTTCGTGCGCTGCTCAAAAACGGGGCGGATCCGGCCCATCCCCTGTCACCGTTTGCTGAAAACAACAAGCCGATCCGGGACATTGATGTTGCGTGGTTCCGCAAGATTCTGATTGACTGCGGCATTCGCGTCCCCAAAGACCTCGAACCGCATATGCCTGAGGTGCTCTGGATGTTCCAGATGGGCGTGATTTACTTCTGGATTTCGGATAACTCGCGCGGCCAGCAGCGCACCGCCCGCCTGCTCGAGCTCGGGGCGAAAATCATCGCGACTCTGCTCAGGATCGCCGGACTGCCACTCACAAGACCCGTACGGAAAGTCGCCATCGAGCTGATTGAAACTGTCAAGGATTCGTAAAACGGAGGATGCGATGACGTCTGCTCAGCGCGTAATGATAGGCTCCGTAATCGGGATGATCCTGGTTGGTTTGGGCCTTTGGATGATCCGAACAGGGACCTACGGCCTGACCTTATTCGTCGCGTTGCCCATCGCGGTCGGCGCATTCGGCTCGTGGGTTATGAAACCGAAAACCGCAGCGAAAGCGGCCATTGCTGGAATGGTTGCGAACCTGATCGCCAGTCTGGCGTTTCTTGCATTCGGCCTCGAGGGGATTCTTTGTATCGCGATGGCTCTCCCCCTCGCAGTGCCGCTGGGAGCGTTTGGCGGATGGCTCGCGTATGGCCCGACCCGTAAGCGCACGTTGGCGAGCGGAACCGCGATGCTCGCGCTTCTGCCCCTCGGTGTTGGAATGTTGGGATTCGATAGAACCGCCAAGCCCGACGTCTTCCAGGTGCGTTCCTCGATTGAGATTGCGGCGCCGCCGGAACGTGTCTGGAAGCATGTCGTCACGTTCTCCGAACTGCCGCCTCCCGAGGAATGGTATTTCAAGACGGGCATTGCCTATCCCATGCGAGCGCGGATTGACGGTAGCGGGCCTGGGGCAGTGCGCTACTGCGAATTCTCAACGGGCCCCTTCGTCGAACCGATCCAGGTGTGGGACGAGCCGCGTCTGCTTCGCTTTACGGTTACGCAAAACCCTGCGCCGATGAACGAATGGAGCCCTTATGTCCACATCATGCCCCGCCATCTACACGGATATTTGATTTCAAAGCAAGGCCAGTTTCTATTGACGCCTCTGCCAAACGGCCACACTTTGCTTGAAGGGACGACCTGGTATCAGCACGGACTTTGGCCGGAGGCGTATTGGACCGTATGGTCGCAGGCGATCATTCACCGCATTCACATGCGAGTGCTGAACCACATCAAAAACCTTTCGGAATCGGAAGGGTAGCAGTGCGTCGGTTTTCGCCGAGTTCCCCTGCCTGCTCAAGCCGCTCTCTCTGACGACGCCGGCCTCCGTGATAGACTCCGCCGATGAAAGCGCTGAACAACATCGAGGTACAGGGCTAGGGCGCAACATCGCGGAAAAGAGTGGTCGTGAGTGGCAGCTTCGCGAATTCGTCGGCAGTCATGGCTCTGGTCGCAATTCCCAGCCAGGTGATCTGGTCGTATTTTGTCGGAGGAATGGTTTTTGCGATCGGGCTGGCTGTCATTTTTCTCCGGGGCGACTGGCAGAAGGAGCGAGGAATCGACAAGCTGATTCTGTTCGGACCGCTTTTCTACGCGGCGCCACTTGCGGCCTTCGGCACCGAACATTTCACGCTGACCGGGGACATCGCGTCGCTCGTACCGGCGTGGATTCCGTGGCATGAGTTTTGGGCTTACTTCGTAGGCGGTTGCTTTATCGCAGCCGCGTTGAGCATGGTGACGAGGATTCAGGCGCGTCTCGCGGCGAGTTTGCTCGCCCTGAACTTCTTCCTTTTCGTAGTGCTGATGGATGTCCCGGCTTGGCTGCAAAATCCTCGAGACCGGATTGCGCTTGCGCTCGTGCTGCGGGAATTATCCTTCAGTGGCGGCGCTCTGGCGCTGGCAGCCAGCCTCACCGATCCGGCGCGCGAACGCAGCGCGGACATCCTCTCGACGATTGCGCGTTACTTCGTAGCGATTCCGGTGCTCTATTACAGCTTCGAGCAGTTCCTGCACGGCGATTACGTTCCCGGAGTTCCGCTGGACCGGATGACTCCCACGTGGATTCCCGGACACGCCATTTGGACGTACCTGGCGGCCGTGGGCTACGCAGTCGCGGGAATCCCGTTGCTAGTAGGCAAAAAGACCCGCGCAGCCGCCGCGTGGGTGGGCTTGACGGTCCTTTTCGTGGAGTTGGTTGTCTATGTGCCGATCGGTGTTGCGGACCGCGCGAGCCTGGACAATGGCCTTAACTACGTGGGGGACACATTGATGTATTGCGGGGCTGTTCTTCTGCTCGCGGGCGCCATGCCGCGCGAAGCGCCGGGGCGCGAATCAGCGGCTGATCATCAGACCCACAAAAACGATCGCCACTAAGGGCAGTAAACCTTGAGTGAATCAAAACAGCTTTTTTCCGAGTCAGTGAATCTTCATTTAGTGCACTCAACCCAACAAATATGCTAGTGTCTCCGGGTTTCACAGGCTTACCGGCGAAGTACAAGAAGCTATAATGCACCGGGAACTTGGAAACAGATTACGCCGTAACCAACGACGCAAAGGAGCACGATGATGAATCCCGCGGTGAGACGGATTGCCTTCTTGTTGGTCGCAGGAGCACTGCTAACTGGCGCCCTCGTCTTCAGGGCCGCTGTATCTGGATACGCGGATGATCAAGCCACTCCCGTCTTCGTTACCAAGATTCCGCCCGGATTCCGCGACTGGAGGTTGATCTCGGTCGCCCACGAAGAAGGCAATCTCCACAGTTTCGCCGCCATGTTGGGTAATGATGTAGCAATCAAGGCCTTCCGCGACGGGAAGCTTCCGTATCCGGACGGAACAATCATCGCCGCTCTGCACTACGGGCACGTCCCGTCGGAGGAAAACGACAAAGTCTTTGGCGATCCCCAATCTTTTGTTCCGGGGCCACCCACGAACGTTCAGTTTATGGTCAAGGATTCAAAGAAGTACGCCTCGACCGGAGGCTGGGGGTTCGGTCACTTCAATAAAGACGGGAGTGCTGGCACCGAGGCACAGCTCAAGACCTGCTTCCCGTGCCACGCGAAGGCTTCTCGCGACCTTGTTTTCACCCGTTACGCACCTTAGTACGCGCGCAAGAACCGAAATGCAGTCGAAGAAGGCGTAAAGTGGTTGTCTTTCTAAGCTGATCGCGAGTAGCGTCCGCGCGCACTTTCACTACTGCGCGACTATTCCCTGTCCCGGGATCAAATGCAGCACCAAGCCCAAGAACGCCAGCACGCTGACGTAATACGCCAGCGACAATTTGCTCGATTGCGCCGGCATGTCTTTGGTAAAAATTCGCCACGCAGCGCCCGCGGCCACCAAAAAGAAGATTCCCTCGCCAAGCAGCGCCCACAGCGCGAGCCCCGCCGTTAGCAGCCATATCCGGTCGGTCCGCCCCAGCGCTGCAATCGCCTGCCCGCCGTCCAGTATCCATATGGGAATCAAATTCAGCACGTTCATGAACGCGCCCACACGCGCAAGCGAGGCCCAGAACGCATCACCCGTATGCCACCAAATCGCCACGCACGCAACCGACGCGAGCCAGCCCGCAAGCGGCCCAGCCAGGCTCACTGCCGCGCGGGTCTGTTGCGACACGCCGCGCGCGTCCCAGGTCACGTATGCGCCCAGCAGTGGCAGAAACACGGGCATCTCCGCCGGCAGCCCCCGCCACTTGATGTCGATAAAATGCCCCATCTCGTGGATCAACACCAGCAGCGCGATCCCGATCCCGAATTTCAATCCCCACAACGCCCAGTACACGGCGATGAAACTGAGAAAGGTCAGCAGGAATTTCAGCTTGAAAATTGTCACCAGCAGCGTCTTGCTTTTCGCGAGCAGAACGATGACCGGGCCCAGCGGCCCAAGCTTCTTCGCCCACTGATTGCTCGCCGCGGGCGAAGGCTCCGCTGGTCCAAGCTCCTTATCGAGTGCTGCGTGCATCAGCGCGTTCGCATGTGCGCCGATCCATTTAACCTGTTCCGCTTCCGGCGGCAGCAGCGGCAGCGCCTTTAGCCATTCCTCGCGCGCCGCGCGCCACTCGTTCTTTGCTTCCAGCTGTTTGGCGGATTCCGCGATCCGATCGAGCTCGTCTGCATGCACCAGTGTGTGGCATTTTGGACAGGCCAGTGCGGCGGCGGGAAGTTCCTGTACGCACGTCCGGCATTTCGAACTGAATTGTGAAGTGGCCGACGACATGGCGGTAGGTTCACTCACCCGAGGCTTGCCGGCGGCGATGCGGGAGACGCAGACGGCATTGCCTTCGTATTCCGATAGGGCCCGCTGACCCCGGGAGTACTGGGTGCACCGGTTATCTGCCAGGCGATCCGGATGCCGACTGCAAGAATTATCAGCCCAATGATCCCAGTCGGACTCGCTGATATCTCAAGAAACGGCGAAGCCAGCCCCACAAACAGGAGCCGGGCGATTGTCTTTCCCCAATCGATTTTATGCGGTGCGCGGGCGGGCGACGAACTCTCCGGTTGAAGCGCGCTGGTCGCTGACGGCGCATTGGTGTCCTGCGATGCCATTGGGCCTGGCGACGTTACCCTCGCGGTGTCGTTTCCATCCTCGGATATGTTTCCGTTTGAGGGATCGTCCGGTGAAATTGTCCGTTGCGAGTTCGACGCCTGCCGCGCGTGCTGCTGCTTTACGGCCTGCGATACTCCGATCGGGATCGCAGCCATCGATACCGCCGCGTAGGTCAAAATCACCGCTGCGATCTGGTAGCGCCTGCCGGTCATCCCATTTGACCCCATCTTGATCGCCTTGCCGACAATGTAGCCCACCGCCAGAGACACATAGCCGAAGATGATTCCGGTGACGATCGTGAATGTCGCGTAGACAGCCAGCCCCAGAATCGCGCCTCCGATGCCAAACAGCACTCCACGTGAAAATGCCGTGTGGCTGTCCTTCGGCAGCTCGCTTTTTGCCTTTTCGGCGCAGGCCTCGCAGGCCATGTTGGTGCCGACGCGCCAGTAGGCCGCCCCCAGCGTCCGCCTGCACAAGTTGCAACGGTCGTCGCCGCCGGTTCCGGCGTATTCCGCCTTGTGAAATTGGGGAGTGTCCATCTTGAGTTACCACCTCGTTACGGTCAGTTGCCGGACAATAGCATGCCCCGCTTCGGGTGACAATTTGAGACACGAAACCGCGTTACACCCAAGTAATCACAGTTCAGAGGCGGTTTGATCCAAGAAATCTTGACCGGCGAGGGAAGTCCTTGGAACGAGCGCGTTCACTGCACCTGGCCTGGCTCGACGATGATATCGCGCGAGGTCCAGACCGTGAATCCGTTGGCACTGACGGCGATGTGAAAGGGCGTCCCTGGATTGAGATCCTTGAGTTGGAAGATTCCATTTTCGTTCGTCGTGACAGAGCGGCGGTCGCCTGTGGATGGGCCCTCAAGAACAACGGTGGCGTCGGCGATGGCGTCGCCGTTAAGATCTTTGACAGTGCCGGTGATGATTCCCGTCTGTGGATCGGGCTCGGATTTCTGCTGGGAAAGCGCTGAGCTCGTCGTCACGGGTGTGACGCCGGTCTGCACGGCGGGCAGGTCGTCGGGACCAAACGCCAACCTGTTCGCGGCAATCGCGCGGGCCACATTTTCGGGCGGGACTCCGCCCGCCATGCTCGCAGGAAGCATCGCGTGCCGAAGCCGTATGGTCGCACCATTCGCGGGAATGCCGGGCAGCGCCAGTGCCACCGAGCCGCACAGGACTAGCAGAATCGCGGCTCGCGCCGGTGATTTCTCCAATTGAGCCTCCCCGTCGACGCTTGATCTTGTTTGCAAATCCATGCAATCGGACGCGGGCCACACCCTGTGGCCTTCGCAGCCTCGTGGCCTTAAACCGAGATGGTCCGAACGCCCTTCGGCATCATCTTTGCCAACCAGGCCGTGACGGTCTGTGTCTTTTGGAACACCTTCGGTTTGGGTTTGAAAGACGATCGAGTAGCGCTTGACAAATCCATAACCATAGGGTTATGAATGGTCATGCGCGGAATATCGCGAGATGTCTTCACGGCTCTTGCTGACCCCACACGTCGGGCGCTTTTCGAGCGACTTAGCCGTGAGGGGGAATTGACCGTGAGGGTCTTGACCGATTACTCCGGTGTATCCCAGCCAGCAGTGTCCAAGCATCTCCGGGTTCTCAGGCACACAGGACTGGTCAAGGCCCGGCATAAGGGACGCCAGACCCATTACAGTGCTCGTCCGCGAGGACTTGCGCCCCTAGTTGATTGGATGACTTTTTATAGCAGCTTTTGGAAAGACCGGTTTGATCGACTCGAAGACCTACTGAAAAGGATGGATCCATGACGACTGAGACGACGCGCTCCCTTGTGATTGAACGTGAAATGCAGCATCCCCCGGAGAAAATCTGGCGGGCCCTCACGCATAGCGAGCTAATTAAGCAGTGGCTGATGGAAAACGACTTCCAGCCATCCGTAGGCCACCACTTTAGCTTCCGGTCCACGCCGGTGCCGAATTGGGACGGTGTAATCGATTGTGAGGTCCTTCTCGTCGAGCCGAACAGGCGATTGTCCTACTCGTGGGGATCTATGGGACAGAAGTCAGTCGTCGCCTGGACGCTGACGCCGACGAAAAATGGCACGCTGGTCCGCATGGAGCAGTCCGGTTTCGGTGCGGACCAGGAAGCGAACTACCGGGGTGCGAATTACGGCTGGCAAAAATTCATTGGCAACCTGGATAAAGTTGTCGCGGGGTTTTAGCGAGAACGTTGCGGAAGGGTCGGAACAGCAACCGTTGGAACTGGATGCGTGTGGTCGGGCAAACGGGTTCAGCGCGCAGGGTAATCGCCCCATTCATGTTTGGTAAACCGACGCGCTTTCTGCGCGCGATGGCGCTGCTTGTTCTCACAAAGCGAGCGGCCTATACTCGCCTTCGATTCATCGCCAAACGGCATCCTAGGACATCATGATCCCTCGATTGATTCGATTCCTGAGTCTTGCGGCGCTATTTTCCACGACCGCGGCGGCCCAAAGTGCGGCCATGAGCCATCACGACCCCTCGATGAGTGTCAGGTTCCGTGATTTGCCCCCTCCGCCGCTCATGCAAGGCATCGGGAACGCCAGCATGAAAATCACGACCAAGTCCGACACGGCTCAGCAATATTTCAATCAGGGTCTTCGACTTCTTCACTGCTTCTGGGATTTTGAAGCCTATCGAGCCTTTAAAGAAG
>Ga0209624_10001856_pt1 | contig 16110 bp, 14 predicted proteins | sample JacPinW_OM2H0_O1_FD_188565 | JGI IMG/M metagenome (GOLD analysis project Ga0209624, IMG submission 188565) | Forest soil microbial communities from Algoma, Ontario, Canada - Jack Pine, Ontario site 1_JW_OM2H0_O1 (SPAdes) (version 2) | ecosystem: Environmental > Terrestrial > Soil > Boreal...
CTGCTGCGGCGCCCAGCCGATCTCACGCGCACCGTCGAGTGTGGCTCGCCCGCTCACGATGCCCGTACTCGCGCTCTGCACGCCGGCGAGGATCGACAGCAGCGTGGTCTTGCCGGCGCCGTTGGGCCCGACCACCGCCACGAGCTCGCCGGCGCTCAGCTCGAAGCTCACCCCGCCCAGCGCGCTGCGCTCGCCGAAGCGCTTGCCCAGTCCCTCTACGCGCAGGATCGGCTCGGCTGCCTGCTCTGCCGGCGCTCCACTCACGGCGCTAGAGCAGGCTCTCGCGCGAGCGATCCCAGGATTCGAGCGTCACGTGCCTGCTCAGGTAGACGACCGTCTCGCGCACGACCGAGAGGATCGGCAATGCGATCAGCGCCCCGATGATCCCGTCGACGTGCAGCCCGAGCAACAGCGCGAAGATCACGAGGATCGGGTTGATCCGCAACGTGTGTCCGAACACCTGCGGGGCGACGACGTGGCCCTCGAGCTGCTGCAGCGCGATGAACAGAAGCACGAGCCAGACGGCCGAGATCGGATGCGTGAACAGCGCCACGATCACGGGGGGCGCCGCGCCGAGAAGCGGGCCGATGTAGGGGACGAGCTCCATTACGCCGTAGAACACGGCGAACGCGATCGCGTACTTGCTCCCGTCCGGGAACAGCCCGACGGTGCCGTAGATCCACAGCGATACCCCCGTCGAGGCACCCATGATCAGGCTGAACAGAAGCTGACCGCCGACATAGCGAGAGACGGCGCGCTGCACGAGGTGGGGGTAGTCGTCGGCATCCGTGCCGTCGCCCTCGGGCATCAGCCGTCTGGCGAGCCTGCCGATCTGCTCGCCGTACAAGAGCATGTACACCGACAGCACGAAGATCAGCACGAGATCGAAGATCGCTCCGGCTGCTTCCGTGAGGATGCCGGCGCCCGAGGAGGCGAGCTTGCTCGCGCTCTTGGCGACTTTGTCCTGGATCGTCTGCAGTGCCGTTTTGCCCTGTTTGACGAGTTCGAGATGGATGCCGTTTTCGTTCAGTTCTTCCTGCAGCGAGGCGAGGTTTTCGTTCGCTTCGTCGACCAGATGCGGCAGGTTGTTGGCGAACTTCTGCACCTGGTTGGAGATAGGGTTGGCCACGAGGAAGCCGATCCCGCCCAGGGCGAGGAAGAATCCGACGTAGACCGCGAGCACCGCCAGTCCTCGCGGAAGCCGGCGCCGCTGAAGGAAGGCGACCGCCGGGTTGAGGATCAGCGCGATGAGCCCCGCCACGATGAACAGCACGAGCACCTGCCCAGCGACGCTGAGGAGCGCCCAAACCGCCAGGATCGCGATCGGCAGCACGGCCAGCTGGATCCACCGCGGGATCACCGCGCGCGCCGGCTCGTCATGGGCCTCAGGCGCCCGCGACTCGTCGACGAGTCGTTTCTCCTCGCCCGTTGGAGGCTGCGCCTCCGGACCCTTCTCGGGGCCTTCGCTCACATGCCTCCCATCATCGCCGGAGTATGGCTGAGCCCCAGGCGGCAGCCGCGCGGATCCTGTTCGTCGGAGACGTCGTCGGCGGGCTCGGACGTCGCACCCTGCTGGAGTGCCTTCCCCTGCTGCGCGAGCGCCACGCGCCGACGTTCGTCGTCGTCAACGCCGAGAACATCGCCGGAGGCGTCGGGATCACGCCGAAGATCGCCGACGAGCTGCTCGCCAAGGGCGTCGACGCGATCACGCTCGGCAACCACACCTATCGCCGCAAGGACATCTACCCCTACCTCGACTCGCAGCCGCGCATCGTGCGCCCCGCGAACTTCCTGCGCAGCCAGCCCGGGCACGGCACGTGCGTGATCGAGCGTGACGGCCTGCGCCTCGGCGTGGTCAACCTCAGCGGCAACCTCTACCTGCGCGCCGGGCGCTCGGCCTTCACCGAGGTCGAGGTCGCACTGGGCGAGCTCGGCGAGGTCGACCACGTGCTCGTCGACATGCACGCCGAGGCGACCTCCGAGAAGGTCGCGATGGGCTGGCACCTCGACGGCCGTGTGACGGCCGTGCTCGGCACGCACACGCACGTGCCGACGGCCGATGCGCGCGTGCTGCCGCAGGGCACGGCCTACATCACCGACGTCGGCATGACCGGACCGCGCGGCGGCGTGATCGGCGTCAAGCGCGAGCAGGCGATCGAGTCGCTGCTCACGCAGATGCCCGTGCGCTTCGAGACCTCCGAAGAGGACCCGTGGCTGATGGGCGCGCTCGTCAGCTGCTCACAGCGACTGCGGGCGGACTCGATCGAGCAGGTTCTGATGCCGAAGCCGGCTGCGCCTCCCCGCGTCTGAGCGGCGGACCGTAGCGCCCGAGCAGTGCGATCAGCACGAGCGGGAAGAACCAGGGGATGTACAGGTAGAACCAGTGTTCGATCCCGAGTTGCAGCGCGATGATCACGACCGCGCATGCGGCGGCCAGGCCGACGACATCGGCGCGGCGCGGAATCACGGCGAGCACGACGGCGAGCACGACGGCGCCGATCTGCACGGCCGCCTCCCAGCCGCCGAGGCCGCCGTAAAGCCCCCACACGGAGAACGGCGAGGCGCGGTCGGACTGGTAGGCGAAGGTGCGCTCGTAGATCGTGTGCAGTGAGTCGTGGCTCAGCGCGGGGATGCTCGCGAGCGCGCCGACGGCGAGGAATGCGAGCACGAACGTCACGGGGTCGCGCAGTCGCTCGCGTAGCGAGGGGCCGGGGCCATCGCCGCCGTTGCTCGCGCGCGCAGCGGCGCTCTCCCACAGCCCGTGTGTCGCGAACAGCGGCGCGAGCGCGAGCGGCGCGAACTTGGTCAGCCCGGCGAGCACGGCGAAGCCGCCGCGCGCGGCCGGCGCGAGCTTCGAGCGATATGTCGCCGCGAGCACGGCCGCGAGCACGAGCACGGCGACGAGCGTGTCGTTGGAGTTGCTCTCGAGCGCGAACAGCGTGAACGGGTAGGCGGCCCAGCCGTAGGCGAGCGCCACGCCGAGGCTCGGGCCGCGCACGCGCCTGCCGATCAGGAACAGCAGGCCGATCGCGAGCAGGTCGAAGAAGATCGCCGCCGCGTGCGCGGCCGGCAGGTCGTCCCATTTGCCGCTCCAGCCGAACAGCTGCTGGAAGGGGATGTAGGCCTCGTAGTTGACCGGTCCGTAGGTGTCGCCGTGTTCGTTGTCTTTCGGCCAGTGGCCGTAGAGCTGCTTGCCGTCGACGACGCGCTCGGCGCCGATCACGCCGGCGTAGCCGACGTCGATCACGTTGGAGTCGGTCACGTTGAGTGCCACGCGAAAGCCGATCAGGAAGACGACCCCGAGCGCCAGCCAGGGCGCGGGAAGGAGCAGCCGCAGCGGACCCGGCCGCTTGCGTCCCCGTCCCCGGCGCGAGAGCGCGAGCATGCGCAGCAGCAGGTACACCAGCGGCGGGTACACGAGCGGCACCGATTTGTAGATTTGCGCGTGGTTGAAGAAGGCGAGCGAGACCGACAGCGAGAGCAGCACGAGCAGGTCCAGGTGCAGCAGCCTGAACGGGCGGCGGAAGTCGAAGAACGGCGCGAAGAACAGCAGGCACAGCGGCAGCCAGATGTACAAGGCGTTGACGTGGCGACCGAACGCGCCCTTGTAGCCACGCGCCATCGTCCACGCGACCTGGAAGCCGGTCCACTGTTCGAGCACGCCTCCGGAGACGTCGTCGATCGCGACCTGCGCGATCTCGCTCTTGCCGTTCTTGGAGAAGTAGCTGACCTGCCAGTGCAGCGGCGCTTTCAGGTAGGCCCCGCCGTAGGAGCCCGGGTATTCGGCGCGCGCCTTCTTCACGCTCTCCAGCCGCCCGGCGATCGCGAGCACCTGGTTGGCCGACAGCCTGCGTCCGGGCGGCGGCACGTCCGACGGCGGCACGGGGACGGGGGCGTTGGGGTCGGTCTGCGTCGTAGCGGAGCTCGAGAAGGAAGCAGTGGCGGTCGTGGACGTGCTCGTGGCGGGGACGCCTGACGTGCCTGGCGCTCCGCCCTGGCCGGCCGCTTGCGAAACGGCCGCCTGACCGGGCGTCGGGACGGAGCCCGGCGTAGCGGCGAGCTGTTCGGGCTGCGGCGCGCTGCCGAGCACGCCTTCCGCGGCGTGCCCAGTCGCCGGCAGCGCGAGCGCGAGCATCAGGGCAAGCGCTGTCGCGAGGCGTCGCATCCCGCGAGCGTAACGATCCGGCTGACGCGCACGAGCCGCCTCATTGCCCCACCCGGGGCGGCTCACGCGCCGGCGACGTCGCTTGACCGGTCGCGGAGGCGCGGCTAGGTTACGCGCACGTTGGCCACCCTCGCCCGAGCCGTGTTTCCGTGGCGCCGCCTACTGCTCGGGGGCGCCCTCTGCGCGCTGATCGGCGTCGCGGTGGCGAGCTTGGGGCTGCGCGGCTCCGGCGATGGCGTGCAGGCAGCAACGCCCGCTCCGCTCACGTCGCTTCCGCTCGCCGCGCGGGGACCTGTGTCGGCGGCCGTCGGCGCCGGGCAGAGGGCGTTCGCGGTGCGTGGGATAGGCGACAGCTTCCGCGCGAACAACGCCGGCCAGGAGTTGAGCGCGAGCTTTGCCCGCTCCGGCACGACGGTCCGCTCGCACGGGCTACGCCTTTCGCTGGGTCTGCGCGCGATCGGCTACGGCAGCTCGCTCGAACCGGTCGGCGAGGTCGCGCCGCGAGCGCGCGCCAACCGCGTTACGTACGTGCACGGCAACGGTGTCAGCGAGTGGTACGCGAACGGTCCGCTCGGGATCGAGCAGGGCTTCACGCTCACACGCGCGCCAGCGCCACGACGCGCGAGCAAGCTGACGCTGGACATGTCGCTGTCGAGCAACGCCACCACTTCGCTGTCGCGGGACGCTCAGCGCATCGACCTGGTCCGCGGCGCGAGCCGGCTGAGCTACGACGGTCTGGTCGTGACCGACGCCGCCGGGCGACGCCTCCCGAGCCGCCTGTCGCTGGGAGGCGAGGAACTGCGGATCGGCATCGACGCGCGTGGCGCGCGCTACCCGCTGCGGGTGGATCCGTTCGTGCAGCAGGCAAAACTGACGGCCACAGAACAGAACGGCGGCAGCAACCTCGGCCAGAGCGTGGCGATCTCGGCCGACGGCAACACGGCGCTGGTCGGCGGGCCCAGCGACGAAGAACCTGGCAAAGGCGAAATGCTCGTCGGCGCCGCGTGGGTGTTCACACGCACGGGCTCGAGCTGGACCCAGCAGGGCCCGAAGCTGCGCGGCTCAGACCGCGAAGGCGAAGGCCAGTTCGGTATCAGCGTGGCGCTGTCGGCCGACGGCAACACGGCACTGATCGGCGGGATCAGCGACGCCAATGTCGGCGCCGCGTGGGTGTTCACACGCGCGGCTGGGAAATGGGCCCAGCAGGGCAGCAAGCTCACGGGCGGCGGCGAAGAGACGGGCAGCGGGCGCTTCGGCAAGAGCGTGGCACTGTCGGGCGAAGGCAACGAGGCGCTCGTCGGGGCGTACTTCGACAACAGCAGCGTCGGGGCAGCTTGGGCGTTCAAGCGGGCCGGCTCGACTTGGAGCCACGACGGCAAAAAGCTGACTGGCGCGGGAGAGGAAGGGTTTGCCCAGTTCGGCATCTCGGTGGCGCTCTCCTTCGACGGCAAAACGGCGCTGATCGGCGGTCCGGGCGACGAAGGCTCGACCAAAGAACCGATGGCCGGCGCGGCGTGGGCGTTCGGCAACGGCAGCACGGGCTGGACGGCCCAGGGCTCGAAGCTGAGCTCGGGTGGCGCCAAAGGCGTCGGCGAACTGGGCACGAGCGTGGCGCTGTCGGCGGAAGGCAACATTGCACTCGTCGGCGCGCCGGGCGATGGCACGGCAGGCGGGGTGCGCGCCTACCAGCGTTCAGGCGCCACGTGGAGCCTCCAGGGCGCGGAGCTGAAACCAAGCGATGCAGTCGGTCCGGCCGGCTTCGGCACGGCGGTCGCGCTGTCGGGCGACGGGGCGAGCGCCCTGATCGGCGGGCCGGTCGACGAGGACGGCCCGAATGGAGGGACGGGCCCGACGCCTTCAGGCGCGGTGTGGCAATTCGCGCGCTCAGGAGCTGCTTGGTCGCAGCAGGGCGCAAAGATCGTGGGGACGACGAGCGAAAGCGAATTCGGCGCCGCGGTTGCAATGACGGCCGATAGCCAGACGGCGTTGATCGGCGGCCCGATCGACAGCACCGGCACGGTGCCTGACGCGGGTGCGTTCTGGGCCTACGTGAACCCGGCGGCAGCCCCTCCGCAAGGGCCGATCGTGCCGCTGCCGATCACCTTCACGCCGCCAGGCAAACCTCCGCCGGCCGTCCGCCCGATTCTCTCGAATGTCTCCCAGTCTCACGCCCGCTGGCGCGCGGGCAGCGCGGTGGCTCGCCTGAGCGTGAGCGTGAGCAGCCGCACGGCGCGCGCTACCGAGTCGAAGGCGAAAGCCAAAGTCCGCCGTCCGCCGCTGGGCACGACGTTCTCGTTCACGCTCAACACGCCGGCGAACGTGAAGCTCACGTTCACCCATGCCGTGACGGGCCGCCGGGTCAAAGGCCGCTGCGTCGCGCAGAGCCGGAGCAACCGCGCCAAGCCACCGTGCAAACGGACGGCAACGCTACCCAGCCTGCCGACGTTCGCTGCTCACTCGGGCGCGGACAAGATCTCCTTCCAGGGCGCGCTGAACGGCCAGAAGCTGCATGGCACCTACACGGTCACGCTCGTTGCGACGAACGCGGGCCTCAGCTCGGGGCCCAAGTCACTGTCGTTCACGATCGTCAGGTAGCGGGCCCGAGCGCCCGAGCGCCGCTGGGCGCGAGCCCGAAGTGGCCGAGCACGATCGGGGCGATGTCGCGGATCGCCCACTGCCGGGGCTCCTCGGCGGGCAGCTCGACGCCGCAGGCGATCAGCGCACCGAGCGAGTCGGAGGCGTGGAGCGAGCCATGGCTGCCCCCGCCGACATGGGCTTGGCGGCCCCAGTCGAGGAACTCATAGCCAGGAGCAGCCGAGAGCAGCACCTCACCGGAGCTGGGGCAGGTCAATGCGGCCCAGGCGCGCGCGAGCACGTCGGGGAAGTCGGGGGTCAGCAGGCGGCCGTCGCGGACGCTGCCGTCGATCACGGCGAGCGGACCGTCGACGCTCCAGCGCGCGCCGCGCGGGTCCTCGAGCTCGCGGCCAGGGCTGAAGCGCAGCTCGCCATGCCGGCGGCTGCAGATAACACCCTCACTCGGCCGTTCGTGGGCGTCGCGGGCGAGCCAGATGACGTGCTCGACGCCCTCGATGGCGAGCGCGCGGGCGACGACGGAGGCGCGCATGGCGTCGCGCTCTGGCTCGTGCAGCGCGTAGACCATGGCGGCACGCTGAGAGGGGCAGACGGCGATGTGCGCATCCTCGGAGTCGCCGCCGCGCGGCGGCTGAAGCACGCCGAGGTCGGCGAGCTCGTCCTGCAAGGCGATCGTGTCGGTGACGGGCGCCTGGGAGTGATCGGCCATCGCGATCACGGCGTGCTCGGCGAGGAACTCGTCGATCCCGCCGGCGGCCTCGCAGACGCGCGCGAGCTGCAGGTCGGCCTGGGCGAGCGACTGCATCTGCGCCTCGGGACCGTCCTTGTGCGAGCGCCAGTCGTTGTCGGGCAGCGAGAGGAGCAGGAAGTCGAACAGGTCACGCTCGACCATGTAGCTGGAAACACAGCCGGAGTGGCGGTCGCGCACGCCGGGCATGCCGAGGCCGGAGCGACAGCCGGTCCGGCGCGAGGCGAAGATGTCGGCGTAGAACAGCTCGCGCGGGCCCATCACGGAGTGGCGCATGAGCGTCGAGGCGACGCGCGTCAGAGCGGTGTCGCGCTGGGGCTCGTGGCGGTGGCGGCCGCGGTACATCAGGTAGGTGGTACCGGCCGTGCGCACGTCGGCGTCGTCGAGCGTCTCGAACACGGTCGGCGTCTCTGAGGAGAGGTGGGCGCGGTTCATGTTGTAGACGGTGTCGGTCAGCTGGCGGCCGATGCCGAAGCGCTGCGCGGAGCGAAAGCTCGAGCCGTATTCGACGTAGCGCTGCTCCTCGCGCAGGTACCAGTTCATCCCGGGCACGCGGTGCTCGTCCTGCGCCAGGCCGGTGACGATCGAGGCGGCGCAGACGGGCGTGACGGAGGGGAAGGCGGCGACGCAGTCGGGTATGTAGCGGCCGCGCTCGATCAGCGTCGCGAGCACGGGAGCTACCCCGGCGGCGACGGCGCGCTCGAGCATCTCGGGCGCCATCGCGTCGATCACGCAGAGGACGAGCTTGGGCGGCTTGGAGGACTTCGTGGGCATCCGGCCGGCCGCGCTCACGGTCAGCGCCGCAGGATGCGCAGCCCGGCGTACTTCTCGTCGGTCCTGGCGCGCGTGCGCAACAGCAGCCAGGCGAGCGCGAGCAGCGCGACATAGCCGAGCGGGTGCAGCAGCGCGACGAGCACGGCCAGCAGCAGTGAGGCGGCGTCGAGGTAGACGGTGAGCGCCTGTTTGGCGGTGCCGTCGGCCAGGCGCGCGCGGGCGCGGGCGAACATCGGCAGGACGGCGCTCTGGCTCAGCCAGACGACGGCCAGGCCGCCGACGAGGCCGGGCCACCAGGCGTCGTGGTGCGCGGCGAGCGTGCCGGCGAACAGCACGGCGCCGGCGCCGTAGGCGAGACCGGCGAGGGCGGCCGCGAGCGGCTCGGGACGCTCGCGCTCGCCGGCCGGGTCGAGCAGCGCGGAGAGCCCGCCGAGGAGCTGCAGCGCGTAGGCGAGCACGAGCGCGAGCACGACGACGAGCAGCCACCAGTCGGCCTGCAGGAACTTGAAGGGGTCGAAGGCGAAGCTCACGCCGAGCGCCTTGCCGGAGGCGAGCGCGCCGGCGAGCAGCACGGGCAGGAACGGCCGCAGGCCGCAGGCTGCGGCGAGGCCGGCGCCGAGGCCTATGTAGAAGAAGATGCCGTTCATGCGTTCGGGCGTGTGGGGTGCGCTACCGTGCTCCTCTGGCCCGGGGCGCGAAGGTCAGGACGATAGACGACGCTCGCGCCGATCAGCACGCGAGCCGCGAGGTCCACAGCGGGCAGCGGCGAATAGGAACGACAGCACATGGACCGATCGATCAGCGGAGCGGGTGGCGGGCGCGGAGCCCGGCCGACAGCGCACGAGCTGGCGCGCTACGAGTCGCTGTTCGCGACGCGCACGCGCGGGATGAAAAGCTCGGCGATGCGCGAGATGATGGCGCTGACGGAGCGCTCTGACGTGATCTCGCTGGCGGGCGGTCTGCCGGACACGAAGACGTTCGCGCCGGAGCTCTACGCGAAGCTGATGTCGCAGGTCGCGGCCACATCGACGGCGCGCGCGCTGCAGTACGGCCCGACGGAGGGGATGGCGAGCACGATCGACTGCATCACGCAGGTGATGGCAGCAGAGGGCACGCCGATCGACCCGGGCGAGGTGATCGTCACGACGGGCGGCCAGCAGGTGATCGACCTCGTCTGCAAGACGCTGATCGACCCGGGCGACGTGATCGTGGCGGAGGCGCCGACGTACCCGGGTGCGGTGCCGACGTTCAGCGCGTACGAGGCGCACGTCGAGCAGATCGAGATGGACGCCGACGGGATGCCGATCGACGAGCTCGAGAGCGTGCTCGACCGCCTGCAGGCGGAAGGCAGGCGACCGAAGTTCATCTACACGATCCCCAACTTCCAGAACCCAGGGGGCGTGACGATGTCGCTGCCGCGCCGCCGGCGCCTGGTCGAGGTGGCGCACGAGCGCGAGCTGTTGATCCTCGAGGACAACCCGTATGGCCTCTTGCGCTACGAGGGCGAGCCGCTGCCGACGCTGCACTCGCTCGACGCGCAGCTCGGCGCGGGCGGCGGGGCGGCGGACCTCGTGATCTACCTGGGCACGTTCTCGAAGATCCTCTCGCCGGGCCTGCGGCTCGGCTGGTCGGTGGCGCCGCGGCCGGTGCTCGAGAAGCTGAACCTCGGCAAACAGGGCTCGGACCTCTGCTCGTCACCCGTCACGCAGCTGTTCGTGGCGGAGTACTTCAAGGAGCGCGAGGCAGGCGGCGAGCCGCGCTGGCTGGGCTATCTGGAGCAGCTGAAAGACCTCTACCGCAGCCGCCGCGACGTGATGCTCGAATCGCTTGCCGAGCACTTCGGCGAGGGGGCGCGCTGGACGCAGCCGCAGGGCGGCCTGTTCGTGTGGGCGACGCTGGACGAGCGGATCGACACGACGGACCTGTTGGCACAGGCGCGCAAGAGCGAGGGCGTGGCGTTCGTGCCGGGACGCGCGGCGTACATGGACGGCCGGCGCGGCTCTTCCTCGATGCGACTGAACTTCGCGGGCGTCGAGGCGGCGGACATTCGCGAGGGCATCCGGCGGATCGGCAAGGTCGTGCGCCAGCAGCTCGGCCTGTACGGCTCGCTGACGGGCTCGGGCACACGGGCGGGAACACCGGCACGGGCCGACTCGGCATCGACTGAGTCGACAACCGAGTCGACCGCGGCGGCAGCGAGCGCCGAGGCGGATGCGCAGACGGGCAAGGCGCCGCTGGCCGATGTCGTCGCCTTCCCGCGGCGCGAGCAGGACGGATCGGCGCGCCGCCAGCAGGATCGATGAGCTCGCCCGGGCGGGTGGCGGTGCTCAAGGGCGGACGCTCGCTGGAGCGAAACGTCTCGCTGCGCTCGGGCGCGCACGCGCAGGAAGCGCTCACGCGCCTCGGGCACGAGGTGATCGCGATCGACGTCGACGAGGGCTTCGTCGAGCAGTTGCTGAGCGCGGCACCTGACGCGGCGCTCGTGGCGCTGCACGGCCCGGACGGCGAGGACGGCACGCTGCAGTCGCTGCTCGAGGCGATCGGCCTCCCCTACACGGGCTCGGGACCGGCGGCGTGCATGTGCTGCACGGACAAGGCGCTGGCCAAGCACCTGATGCGCGGCGCGGGCATCCCGACGCCGGACTTCCACTCACTCGAGGAGTCGTGGATCGAGCAGCTCGGGGCGGCACAGGCGCTGCCGAGCGTCGAGCGCTCGATCGGCTTCCCGCTCGTGGTCAAGCCGGTCAGCCAGGGCTCGGCGCTGGGAGTCAAGTTCGCGCGCTCCAGCGAGGAGCTCCCGGGGGCGCTCGTCGGCGCGTTCTCCTACGGCAGCAAGATCCTGATCGAGCGCTACGTGAAGGGACGCGACCTGGCCGTCTCCGTGTTGGACGGCCCCGAGGGCCCCCTGCCCCTACCCGTGGTCGAGGCGGTCCCGCGCGAGGAGGATTTCTTTGATTATGAATCGAGATACGAGATCGGAATGACGACGTTCGTGTGTCCGGCAGAGCTCTCCGACGAGCAGACTGCGCGCGCGCAGGAACTCGCGCTGTCTGTCTACCGGCTGCTCGGCTGCCACGGAGTGGCCCGTGTGGACCTGCTGCTGGACGAGCAGAGCGGGGAGCTTTGGGTGCTGGAGGCGAACGTCGTGCCGGGGATGACCGAGACGAGCTTGTTGCCGCAGGCGGCGGATGCGGCGGGGGTTGGGTTTGATGAGTTGATTGCTCGGGTTTTGGAGAGTGCGTTCACCCGCTGAGCCGTGCGGCAGGCAGCATGCCCTCCCGGGTTCGTGCGCTCACCTTTAAACGGCGTCCGGCCTCTTAGTCGAGCCGGCCTCCGCTCCTCGCTACAACCTGTGAACGCTCCGGCCGCCACGACCGTTACAGGGCCGGCCATCCGGGCCGGCTGTTCGCGCGCCGTCGCCCTTTCGTGAACTGCGCGGCGGGGCCGGCTGTGCTTGCGCCGTGGCACGAGCGTGAACCGCGCGCCGGGCCGGCTGATGGCCTAGGAATCGCCGGCTGCAAAGTCCTCGGGGCTCACCTCGTCGAGGAACTCCTTGAACTTCTCGACTACGTCCTCGGACTCCTCGACGTCGTGCTCGAACTCGATGGCGGACTCGGCGATCACGTCCTCGGCGGCGAAGATCGGGGCGCCGCAGCGGACAGCGAGGGCGATCGCGTCGCTCGGGCGGGAGTCGATCTCGAGCTCGCGGCCCGCGACCTGGAGCGTGATCGAGGCGAAGAACGTGTTCTCGCGCAGCTCGGTGACGGAGACCGAGGTGCACTTGACCTCGAGCTCGCCGAGGATCTCGCTCAGCAGGTCGTGGGTCATCGGCCGTGGCGTGCCGGCGCCCTGCAGCTTCATCAGGATCGAGGCAGCCTCGGGATGGCCGATCCAGATGGGCAGGAACTTGTTGCCCTCGACGGTCTTCAGCAGCACGATCGGCTGCTTACCGACCATGTCGAAGCTGACGCCGTAGATGACCATCTCCTGCACGCTGAAGTCCTCCGAGAGGGGGAAAGGCCAGAGTATAGGTACCGCGTAGCCCCGCCAGACGGCGCTGAGCGCCCGGCTCAGGTCCTCGCGGCGAGCTCGGCGCCGGCCTCTGAGCGAAACGTCCAGAGCTTGTTGCCGATGAAGTTGAACGGCATCGAGGCGGCCACGGCGAGCGCCTGGGCGGGGACCTTCGGAAGGTTCGCCGCCTCGACGAACAGCGTCAGCAGCAACAGGCTGACGACCTCGGCGAGCAGGCTGACGAGCAGGAAGCGAGCGGCCTGGTGGTGCGCGCGGCCCTCGCTCGCATCGAACGTCCAGTGCCGGTTGAGCACGAAGTTGTTGAGCACGGCGACGAGCCATGCCGCGACAGACGCGATGCGGTACTCGAAGCCGGCTCCATGGACGAGCGCCGCGTAGACGGCCACGTTGACGACGAAGCCCACCCCGCCGACGAGCCCGAAGCGCACGAGCTGCAGCCAGTTGGCCGGCTTGCGCAGGCCGTGCCACAGCCGCACATGCGTCCGGACCTGCACGGGAGAGCGGAGGTTGCGAGCGTGGATGTCTACGGCGGAGGCCTCGTCGGGCATCGGAGCAGGTTAGCCGAGCTGCGCTGGACGCCCGCCTGCCCGGCGGGCGCTGCATGGGCATCGTCCTCAGCCCGAGTGCGCCTGAAAGGGTAGCGGGCCGCGTGACGGCGGCGCGCGGACAGCAGGCGCGCGGCGCCAGCGAGGCCGCTAGCCTTGCTGGCGTGACGGACACGAGCCACGCCGGGGCTGCTCGCCCGCTGGGTAACGCGCTGTCGCGCTGGTCGCTGATCGTCGCGGCGGTCGCCGTCGCGCTGGTCGCGCTCGGCCTCGTGCTCGCGCTGAGCGGTGGCTCGCACGCACGCGGCACGCGCACCGTCGCACGGATCCCGGCCGCCAAGGCGCAGCGGAGCACACACGTCGGTACGTCATCCGCCGGCACGGGCGCACCGGCGGCGGCCCCTGCGCCCGCCAGCTCCGCCGGGACAGCAAAGACCAGCGGCAAGCGGGCAGATGTCTCGGAGATCGCCGACCCCGAGGAAGCCAACAGCTTCCCGGCTCCCGCCGGCGTACAGCACAAGGCGGCCAAGACGCCGACGAAGGCAAGTGAGGAGATCGTCGCCGCCGGGGCGCCTTCGGATGCGGAAGTCAAGCAGGAGCTCGCCCAGATGCAGGCCGTCGAACGCACCGCCAAGCGTGCCCAGCAGCAGGCGCTGAAGCCTGTCGCCGGCGGCAACTCGGTTGGCGGCGACGGCACGATCCCGATCCCGCCGAACGTCCCCGAAGCGGTCCAGCGCGTGATCGCGGGGGCCAACGCGATCGCCGACTTCCCGTACGTGTTCGGCGGTGGGCACGGCTCGTTCGTGGACAACGCCTATGACTGCTCGGGCTCGGTCAGCTACGCGCTCGCCGCGGGCGGCCTGCTGAGCGCGCCGCAGACCTCGGGCGAACTGGAGAAGTGGGGCGCTCCCGGCCCGGGGCGCTACATCACGATCGAGGCTGCCGCGGGGCACGTCTACATGTACGTGGACGGCGTGATGTACAACACGGCCGGGCGTAGCGGCGTCTACGCGTCGCGCTGGCAGGTCAAACCGGTCGACAACTCCGGCTATGTGACCCGCCACTGGCCGGGACTCTGACACAGCAGCCGTGATGCTCACGCTGATCCCGCTCGCGCTCGACGGCGAAGCGGCGGTCGAATCGGGCAGCACCGGGACGGCGATCGCCGTCGTCTCGGCGATCTCGATCGTGGCCGGCTACGTCGTCCTGTATCTGCTGTGGCGCTACGTGTTCAGCACGAAGGCGAAAGCCAAGCGCGGCGAACCGCCCGAACACTGACGCACGGGCACATCGATGGGACGCTCAGCGTCTCAGTGCGCGAGGTTGACCGTGCTCAGCACGGTCGTCGGCACGGGGCTGCTCGGGTTGTGCACGACCATGCGGACCATCAGCGACAGCTTGTGCAGCTTGTGCAGCTTCGTCGCCGTGGCCTTGCTGAACTTGATCTTGTAGCTGCTGTGCCCGCCCTTGGTCGTCACGAGGATCGCTTTGGCGATCACGATCTGCGCCGGCGTGCCCTTGGCGAGGCCGGTGGCGGCGGGGCCCTTCAGGCCGATCTTCTTGGCCACCGAGCTTGCCAGCAGCACCTCGAAGCGACCCGCGACCTGTGAGCTGACCGAGTAGCGCACGACGAGGCCGCTGCGCAGGACCGAGGCGAGGCTGTGCGAGCTCGCCGCCTGCGTGGCCACGACTTTCGGCTGTGGCGCGCCCGAGCCGGGGGTGGTGGTGGCCGAGTCGTTCGAGCTGGAGGAGCCGGTCGTGGTCGTGCCGGGGCTGGGTGGAGCCGGCGGCGCGGGCGGCGCGGGCGGCGCGGGCCCATCGACCGTGATGAGCGAGGAGAAGGTGCCGGTGTTGCCCCCGCTGTCGGTGACGGTCAACGTCACCAGGTATTCACCGCCGTACCGGTAGGAGTGAAACTCGCTTGCGTCGCGGGTGCCGGAAAGCCCCGTGCCGTCGCCGAAGTCCCACGTGTAGACGGGCGCGATGAACGGCTCGTTGGGCAGGAGTCCGGTCGTGTTCGCGTCGAGCGTGAACAGCGACTCCGTCCCGTCGAAGCCGACCACGTCACCGGCGTTGACGGGGTTGGGGGCGGTGAAATGGGGTGCCATGCTGGCACCCTGCCAGCAGCCGAAGCCCTGGCCCGAGGTCAGACCCGTGCTGTTGAAGGCCCACTGGATGAAATATGAGTGTCCGTTGATCGACTCGCTGGACAACGATTCGGCATGCGTCAGTTCGTTTGGCGACGAGGTGGTCGTAGGGCCGAATGCCCACTGGCACATGTCGCTCTGCTCGTCTTTGGTCGCCGTCTGGTACCAGCCGTTGAGCAGCGGGTCGACGACGATGTTGCTCTGCTCGATGCTGAGATCGTTGACGATCACGTCGGCGAGCCCCGCCGCGTAGTTGCCCCAAGGGTTCAGGCCAGGGAGCTGATTTGGCTCCTGCAGGCCTTTGTTGTCCTGGCAGGCGAGCTCATCCGCGGTGGCACCTGATGTGGTGAGCGGTTCTTCGGATTCGATGAACCGCCCAGCATCGCCGGCCACCCAGGGCTGGACGGCGTAGATCACCTGGTTGGCGGCGCCGGGGTTGATCGCCGAGTGATACCCGCAGATCCCGTTGGGAGGCGAGCTGGTGGAGTTCGAGCAGTTGCCGTTGCCGCCCGAGTCGGTGCAGACGGTGACGCCCGGGGGCGTCAGCACGTAGTAGACAGCGGGCCCAGTCGCCCCGGGCAGCACACCCAGTTCGATCACATGTTTGAGCTCCGCGCGGACCTGCGCATCGGAGAGACACACGAATTCAGCCGGTTCGCTGCAGTTGCCGGTTTCGGGGTACGGATCTTTGTCGGTGTAGGAGCCACGGAAGGTCGATCGGTTGGCGGCCGCGCCTTCGCTGTCGCGATACTGGGAGTTGACGGCAAAGACGTTGGCCAGCGAGCCGCTGGCCGCGCCGATTTATGGGGATCTGCGCGGCCTCGCCCCGCTTTTCATCCAGGTCGGTGAGGCCGAGACGTTGCTCGACGACGCCGTGCGGCTCGCCGATGCCGCCAAAGCCGCGAACGTTCCGGTGGAATTGGAAATCTGGCCGGAAATGCCGCACGTGTGGCACCTGTTCCATCCGCGCCTGCAAGCCGGACGCCGGGCAATCTCGGCCGGCGCGAAATTCATCCGGACCGCCATGGACAAGGCCGCCAGTTAACGGATCAACCAAACGAAAACGGGAGATAACGACCATGCCGCGGAACGCACTGCGCTCAATCC
>Ga0209624_10001857_pt1 | contig 16108 bp, 18 predicted proteins | sample JacPinW_OM2H0_O1_FD_188565 | JGI IMG/M metagenome (GOLD analysis project Ga0209624, IMG submission 188565) | Forest soil microbial communities from Algoma, Ontario, Canada - Jack Pine, Ontario site 1_JW_OM2H0_O1 (SPAdes) (version 2) | ecosystem: Environmental > Terrestrial > Soil > Boreal...
CCCGTCATCGAGGCCCTTCGCCGTGGTCAGGCGCGTTTCCGCGCCGCCCGCAGCTGGAATCGAATAAATGTCGAACTCCCCGTTTCGTTCGCCAACAAATGCCAGCGTACTTCCATCCGGCGACCACCCGTGCCAGTAGGAAGGAGAGTTTTGCGTGATTCGCTGGGGCGGTCCGCCGCCAAACGGAACCGTATAAACGATTGAATTGTGGTCACCCTGCGATTGATCGCTGATCGCTAAGAACCTTGAATCGGGTGAAATTCCGTGATCGTTGTTGCAGCGGATAGCGAAGCCCGTATCAATCACTTCCGGCTTTCCGCCGCTAACGGGCAGGCGGTATATCCGGCCATCCTGGTTGAACAGGAAAAATGCGCCGTCGCGCGTCCAATTCGGAGCCTCGAAGTGTGCAGGCGCGACGTAAACGACCGTGCGTTCCTTGGATTCGATGTCTATCGTTTCTAGCTTACTGAAAAGGGTCGTTGTTGGAGGTGATGATCGACCCCACGAGAAATACGACATCATAAGAACGCACAACGTCGCCACTGCCGAGATGCTGCTTTTGTCCATGAACCCCTCCATCATTCTCACGCGTACCTCAAGTTCGGCCGCCCGCGACATGCGCTCCCGAGAAACGCATAATTTCTAGCTATGGAGCGCATTCTAGCATGTTGGAATTTCAATGACAGAGAGCGGCAAGATGCGTCCGTTCGAACTCATGCGCGAAAGGATGGACGACAATCGGGCAGAACCAGCGCGCGGCCGCAAGGCGGGGGAGTCAGGGAGTTTGGGCAAGAAGGATTTTTAGGGGGTTGCGGACCTGGTCGAGCACTTGATGGACGCCCTCCGCAAGGCAGGCCTAGAGATCGCAGGTGACGAGGGAACAGCAACCGCCGAGCGCGCAACCGGCACAGGATCGTAAGATTTCCCCAGGACATACCTAACCATGCGGGCGCGGAGGTTCTGAAGGGTGGCGGACCCGTGTAAGCAGGAAACAGCCGAAAATAACTGAGCGCCAACTGTCAGGTTTTCGGGACTGGGACGAGGCGGAGGCAATACCAAAGTACAATGGACGTCCTTGATTGAATGCCGCATTCTTTTGTTATGAAGTCTGTTAAGGACAGGAACGGGAACCGACGTCCGCTTCTATCCGTAGTTGATGATGATGAGTCCATGCGCGAGTCGCTGCCTGGCCTGATTCAGGAGTTCGGCTTTGCGGCTCGATCCTTTTCCTCAGCCGAGGAGTTTCTCTCATCCGGCGCTGTTGATGAGACTAGCTGTTTGATCCTCGACATCGCGATGCCGGGCATGAGCGGACCGGAACTTCACCAGGAGCTAAAGCGTCGCGGAGACGAGATCCCGGTCATATTCATCACCGGTCAAAAAGATGAGAGGATTCGTGCTCGAGTGTTCGAGCAAGGCGCAGCGGGGTTTCTGCTCAAACCATTCAGTGACGTGGCTCTGCTTGCGGCCATCAAAACCGCGCTGCAAGCCATCTGAGGGTGCATCGGTGGAATCCTCTAAGGGGCATATCATGAATGCGGCGCATACGCTTGGTTATGAAGCGAGGGCATTGCGGGTGTCCGGTGCCATCCCGATCGTGTTCATTGTTGACGATGACGTGTCCGTCCGCGAATCGCTGGAACTGTTGGTCCGGGATGAGAACTGGAAGGCGGAGACGTTCACGTGCGCGCAAGAATTCCTCGACCACCCGAGAAAACGTGTTCCGAGCTGCCTCGTCCTTGACCTTTCACTTCCGGTCCTGAACGGTCTTGAATTGCAAAAACAGCTTGCGGTTGAACGCATCGACATGCCAATCATTTTCATCACCGGTCATGGCGATGTGCCGCAGTCAGTGCAGGCCATGAAAGCCGGCGCTCTCGAATTCTTAACCAAGCCCCTCGATAACGACGCTTTGGTGACCGCCATCCGAAACGCGATCGAGCGAAGCAGTTTTGCCCTCGCTCAGAACGCGGAGATTCAAGAACTTCAGGACCGCTACGCCTCACTTACTCCCCGAGAACGGCAGGTAATGGCGTTAGTCGTCTCGGGGCTGCTGAATAAACAAGTTGGCGGCGAGCTCGGTATCAGCGAAATCACAGTAAAGGCGCACCGCGGGCAGGTCATGCAAAAAATGAAAGCGAATTCCCTTGCCGACCTGGTGAGAATCGCGGCCAAGCTCCGGCCTGCGAGTCCGGAAATTTACTTCGCCTGACGGCAGCTCAGCCCAGCGGAGTTTTGAATAGAGCCTGGTCCGTCGGACTCGCGACACTCGTGTTGATCCGGTTCAAAGAATGCTCCGCCTGTTCTTCTGCTGACAATACGCAGCAGTTAGTTCGACCGCTGTCCCGCAGCACAACTCACCAAAACACCTCGGAATTGCAACCGATTCGTCGTCAGCCACGTCAAAAGAAACCAAAAGTTGAGCGGATTGTCGGGGTTGGTTTGCGTATTCACCATCCATTGGTTGCCGCTGAGGGCCTGCCGCACGGATACCCGAGTACGGTTGGATTGGGACGTCCGTTCGCGATTTCTGCTACCATCCCTCGCGTGCGACCCAGGGAATCGAGTGCGGTGCGAGGATTGCGCGCGATCGCTCGTTCCTAACGTGGCAAAGGCGGTGAAAACTGCTTCCGTTATCCAGCCGAATCAAGACGATGCGTCATGTGATGCGCTGCGCCGCACGGCGTAGGGATCGCTTGCGGCATTTAGCCATGGCGGGAATTTTGTTGGCGGCGCTGCTTTTTCCCGGTTGCCGTAAGTCCGCACAGCCCGTGACCATCACATTTTTCGATTCTGACGGCAGAGGAGTTCCGGGCGACCATCGGATGATTCCGGACGCCTATTTGCAGGAATTCTCGCGAGAAACGGGCATTCGCGTCAACGATCTTCCAACGCCAGAGGACACCGGATCGAAACTCGATCTTGCCATGGATTTGCTCCGCAGCGGCGCCCCGTCCCCTGACCTTTATGGCGTTGATACGATCTGGACTGGATCCATGAGCGAATACCTCATTGACCTGCAACCTTACTTTGGCCGAGAGATTTCCTCGGAGGATCCCGCCATCATCGAAAGCTACAGGATTCACGGGAAGGTTGTGGCAATGCCCAACCAGCCGTTGGGTGTACAGGTTTTGGTTTATCGGACGGACTTGCTCGCCAAGTACGGCTATAAGTCGCCACCCCGAACCTGGGATGAGCTTGAGAAAATGGCTGTCCGGATTCAAGCGGCAGAGCGCGCAACGGGGGAGAAAGATTTTTGGGGGTTCGTCTGGGCCGGAGCGATCGCAACGGACAGCGAACAACTTACGATGGAAGGATTGGAATGGCAAGCAGCAGAAGGAGGCGGCCACATCATCGAGCCCGACGGCAAGATCAGCGTCAACAACGCAAATGTCATCCATGCTTGGGAACGCGCCGCACACTGGGTGGGTTGGATTTCTCCTCCCAGCGTGGTTTCCTACACCGCCACGGACGCAGAAAATAAATTTTGGGTTTCCGGCGAGGCTGCGTTTCTGCTCAGTCACGCTATCGTGTATGAGATTTTTGCAGAAGATAAGCCGTTCCGCGACCAAGGGGGAGTGACCAGCGTCCCTGCTGGAAGGAGCGCGCGAGTCGCTACCCTGGGAGGCTACGCTCTGGGGATATCCCGCTTTTCAGCTCACCGCGCCGAATGCGTGAAATTCATCCAGTTTCTGCTGCGCAAGCAGGCAGAATTCAGGGCGAGCTATTCTGAAAAGCGGGGCCGAAAGGTGGAGTACTTTGAAGTTCCGCCTATTATGAAGGAGATTTATCCCTGGTGGTACAAACCGGGGGAATCGGGAGGGAGTGAGATAATTTCGCGCCCGTCGGCGGTTGCGGGATCGAACTACGAGGCGGTCTCCAAAGCTTATACCCGCGCACTGCATTCCGTGCTGACCCGCGAGTCCACAGCTCCAGCGGCGGCCGCGGCGCTCGAAAATGAACTCGCTCGGATTATGGGTAATGACCGGACTCCATCGGGAACAGGTTCGCGCTGAGATGAATCGACTGCGACTTAACATTGGCCCACGGCTGGTTCTATGCTTCGCGCTCATCATCGTCTTGATGTTTGCCGGTGACGTAATCGTTCTCTGGCAATTCCATCTCGTCCAGGCGCAAGCAGAACGACTCGATGAATACGACGAGGAGCTGGTAACTGTCTTACGTGTTCACTCCGACCTGTTGAAGCTTCGCGACACACTGGAATCGCTTGCGAGCACAAAAGACTCCGAACGTCTGAAGGCAGAGACGCAATCGATGAATGAGGCCTTTGCGGAGGACATGCGACGTGCCAAAAGCGCGCTGTTGGCCGTGCATTCCGACAACGCTTCTGACGCGACGATTCTCCCCATCCTCGCAGTCGTCCAGTCGAACCTGCAATCGGAGTCCGCCTCGGTAATCGACCTAGCTGAGGCGAATGATTGGAACGCGTTGCAATTGCGGCTGGCCAATCAGCTGCGCCCGCTCGAGTTTTCTATCTCTGCTTTGGTGGAAAGAGTCGACCGCGAGGTAAAGGCGGAACATACGCAAGCCGCAGCCAATATCCACCAGGTGCAGCAGCGGATCTTTATTGTTGTGCCGGCCACGGTCGTTCTCACCTTGTTGATTGCCGGAACGTTGGGACTGGTCATTACGCGCAGCATCACGCGGCCACTGGAAGAACTGGTCGAAGGCTCCAAGATGTTGGCACGCGGAGAGTTCAAACATCGGGTTCCCATCCAGGGAGAAGATGAGCTGGCCCAACTGGGAGGCGTATTTAATGATACCGCACAACGATTGCAGGATCTCTATGAGAGCTTACAAAGCAGCGAGGACCGACTCCGCCGGGTAATCAACACGATTCCCGCGCATGTGTGGAGCTCTCTGCCGGATGGTTCCGTAGACTTCATCAATCAGCGTTTGCTGGAATCCACCGGGTTATCGATCCAGACATTGCTTGGATCCGGCTGGCAATCGATCGTGCATCCAGACGATCGTGCAAGATATATCAGTCAGTGGAGAGCAGCACTCGCCGCAGGAGAACCCCTCGAGATTGAAGCACGCGTCTGGACAGCACAGCGCGACTATCGGTGGTTGCTGGTGCGCAACGTGCCTTTGCGTGATGGTCTGGGAGGGATTGTCAAGTGGTACGGTACCGGCATCGATATAGAGGACCGCAAACGCGCCGAAGAGGGATTACGTAAAGCGCAGGCAGATCTCGCGCACGCCAATCGCGTAACTACGATGGGCGAACTCTGTGCCTCCCTTGCGCACGAGATTAATCAACCCATTAGTGGCGCCATTACGAATGCTTCTACCTGCCTACGTCGGCTCGATCGCGAGCCGCCTGATTTGGAAGGAGCGCGGGCTGGGGCTGCATTGATCATTCGTGATGCCAACCGAGCGGCGGAGATCATCAACCGGGTCAGGCTGTTTTTCAGGAAAGGCGTTATGACAAAGGAGCGCGTCGACGTCAACGAAATGATTCGCGAGATGGAGATTCTGCTGCACAACGAGGCGACCCAGCACGCGGTTTTTGTCGAGACAAAGCTCGCAGCCGCTCGCCCGCTCATTGTGGCAGACCGCATCCAGCTGCAGCAGGTATTAATGAACCTGATGATCAACGGCATCGACGCCATGAAGGCCGTCGATGGCCCGCGTCAACTGACGCTCGGCACCCAGAATGATAGCAACGAACAGCTTCTGGTATCGGTCCAGGACACTGGAATCGGACTTCCCCCTAACCAAGCGGGCCAGATATTCAACGCTTTCTTTACGACCAAGGAACACGGCACCGGCATGGGTCTGCGCATCAGCCGCACGATTATCGAGGCTCACGGTGGCCGGCTCTGGGCTACGGACAACCATCCCCGCGGAGCAAGTTTCCATTTCACGCTGGCTGTCTCTTCGGACGCCGCGAGCTTGGACGCGAGGAGCAATGGCTGACCCTCAGGGAATTTTGCCTTGCGGATCGAGCTCTCTCACGTTTCGTTCCGAGTCACATTCCCCGGCTCGCTCTAGCGCTCAAGTTGTAAGCCGAGAAGCAGCCCTCGGCGCTTGGGGGTCGACTATGGCGGGAACCCGTCCGCCATCCACTTGGCAAACAGTTCAATCCGAGCTTGCTGCCACGGACCTTCACCTCTTGGTGGTGGGGGCGGCATTACCGCGCCGCCAATTCCGCGAATGCGATCGTAAATGGCGGCAGCGTGCTTTTTGACGTCATCGTAACTCGCCAGGTTGAACGCCTTCATCATGCCTTGAATGTCCCGCTCCGTGAAGAGCGGGCGAATGTCCCTTTGAAAGCTTGTCGTGTTCGTCATAGTGCCTCACAGGTGCTAGATTATACGGAAGTCGCGGTCTGCTTGGTGAATGCAAAACTTTCGGTCTGTTGACGTCACGGCTAGCGACCAAGTTCGTCGCTCCGAGCGAGTCCCGGTGCGCGCGACGCACCGGGACGACGCCGAGTCGGTTGCTCCCGGGGGCGTCGCCGCTCGGAATCGACCTCGCACGCGCATCGTACTTCAGCCAGCGACGTGCCCTGAAGCCTGCTGGACTTCCTTAATGAGACCGGTCTCGACATCGAAAATAAAACCGCGCACAGGAACTTCTTTGGCAATCCACGGATGTGATCTGACCTTTTTGATCTGTTCCCGTGTGTTCTGTTCAGGGTCCTTGTAAGAGAAGAAGCGCATCGGAGCGGGCGACGCATCGCCGGTCAAAGCTGTGAGTTTCGCGTTCAGCTCCTCGTCAGTGAATGTTGTGAATCCGCAGCCGGTATGATTGAGGAGCATGATCTCCGTCGTTCCGAGTATGCGGTTGGAAACAACAAGTTCCCCGAGAACATCGTCTGTTACCGCGGGTCCGCCGGTTCGGATAACGTCTAGATCGGGCTCCGGCAGACCCAGGATTCCGGGCAGGTCTGACAGTCGTGGGTCCATGCAGGTTACAACGGCGATTTTGGGAGCCGGACGCTTCCCCCGGGTTGGATCGTAGTTTTTTGCGTAGTTGCGGTTCGCTTCTAGCGCCTTATCGATAATGCTCATCGTCTTCCTCCTGACGCGCGAGCGGTGCGGCCAAGCCCGTTCTTTCAAGTTTCGCTCGTCCGACCGAATCGGCTGCGATGCGGCCATTACACCCGAGGTGCTCTGGCCAATCAATTGGACGATGGTATCGGCGATACCTTGGTATTGGGGTCCCATGGAATACTTCCCGCCCTTACGGCCAATCAGGCGCCGACTGCTGCGGGCTCCGATCGAGGCGGGCTGTCCAATTGGATCCGATCTGTCGAGCTAGCCTCCGCCAGAACTAGACAGGCGCACCGCCGCCATGTGCAGAATCCTCAGGTGCGCCTTGTCGACGGTCGTGAATTCGGGCTCGACACGACCGCGGATGAGATTGCGCAAATTGTCGGAACCTTCGTCGGCGGTGCGGCAATCGGGTCCTTGATACCGCCGGCGGTCGTTGCCCAGCGCTTCCAGAACTAATACCAACGTATCGCCAATACCTTTGTGCAATTGTTTCGCCTGCACACTTCTGATGTGATGCGTCCACCGCATCCGCACCAGAGGAGAATGACAATGAACAAGAAACGAATTACCGGAATCGCGCGACTGACTCTCACGGCTGTAGTAGCGTTCCTACTCGCAGGGTATGCACAAGCGAGGAACCATCGTCCTTCTGACAAAGTCATTGTCGTGGGCCCGGCGGATCTTCCCGAGCTGGCACGGATAACCGGCCAAGCCATGTTGCTTCACGACACGATGGACGGTAGAACGTTTCTGTACATCGAACAGAACCACGGCGCCCGACTGGCCATCTTTGATGTAACCGACCCGGCCCGTATCAAGGCACAGGGATGGGCGCTCGTGGACGCTCCCGGCTCGTTCGACTTTGTCTCCTCGCTGGGAGCCGACGCCGTGCTGGTGCGCTTTCGGAACGGCCAGGGAGCGGCGGTATTGAATTTGCACAAAGTGAAGACTCCGACGCTTAACATGATTCAAGGTCTGTACTTCCAAGAGTCGATGGAATTTTGGGGTGATAATGCGCTCATGGTCAATCGACCGCCAAGTCTGCAATCTTACATAGGTGATGCAGACTACCGAGTTGTCGATATCTCGGATCCGCTCCACCCCAATCCCGTTACCGACATAAAGCAGGTTCTTGAAAAGATTACGAATTACGACACGGGCACGACGTTCCTGCTCACACCAGACGGCTTGTACCTTATCAGACGGCCGCCCGTGGAAGAGCAATTCAGGATCCGCGAGCAGCAGCTGAGCCACACACCGTAAGAGAGAGTGCGGCCCGCGCCAGCGAGAATTTTTACATCTCGCGCGTCCCGCAAGACGCGCTCGACAAAATCAATTGAATTCAGACCAGACAGAGGCTGGAGCCAGTCGTGAGCAACAGCGTTCCGGGTTTTGTTCCGAAAGAAAGGTGAATCCGGGGGATGTACGAGGGAGGACGAACATGGGAACCGAACCACAGCCAGAGCAATCCATGCAAGAAGAACAAATCCGTGCGGCGCTGGATCAACATTGGGCGGCGTCCGACGCCAACGATTTTGACGCGGAGCACCGCATCTATCTCGAGGACGCCGTGCTGGAATACCCGCAGTCCGGCGAGCGAACCCGCGGTCGACGCAACATACAGAACCAGCGCGCCAGTCAGCCGAGCAAAAAGCGGTTTTCCATCCGACGAATCATTGGCAGCGGTGAGCTTTGGGTCACCGAATTCATCCTGACATACGACGGCAAGCCGTCCTATACGGTGAGCATCATGGAGTTCAGGGGCGACAAAGTTGTGCGGGAAACGCAATACTTTGCGGATCCATTCGTGGCGCCCGCATTCCGCGCTCAATGGGTCGAACGAATGGACACATAATCTCTGCGCGAGAATTGGCAAACGACACCGCCCTTGGCGATTTACAGTTGCCGAGAGCAGAGACTAACGCCAGAGCCCCACTAAGTCCTGACGAACGCGGTTGCCAGAGAAGTCGAACGGCATGATGGGGAAGATCGTTACGGCACATTCTCCGATGGAGGGACAAGAGATGGATTGGAAACGGTTGGTCCAGTTTGCGCTGCTGGGCAGCAGCGATTTGGAACAATATGCCGTCCTGCTGGTACGCGTTTCGATTGGGCTGTTCTTCGCCATCTCCGGGGCAAACAAATTGTTTGTCGCTGGCGGCACGAAACCTGTTTACGAAACGCTCGTCAAGGCCAAAGTCCCGCTTCCCCGCCTGATGGCCTATTTCGTGTCGAGTGTCGAGTTCGTTGGCGGATCCTTGGTGGCCGTGGGGTTTCTTTCGAGCCCGGCCTGCGTGGCTTTATTGATCGATATGATTGTCGCCACCCTGACCAACGCGCTTTCCACCCTGCCTAAAGGACTATCGCCTCTTAACTGGCTCGACGATTTCCTCTACCTTCCGGAGGTCCTGTACGTGCTCTTCTTTGTCTGGCTGATCTGCTCTGGTCCGGGAAGGCTCAGTGTCGATTTCTTGCTCGCCGCCAAGTTACTGAAGTGATCGAGCGTCCCCTCGGCGATCGGAATATTCACGCGGGAGGAGTCTTAACGGTATGGCTCGGCTGCTATCAGTGAACGTTGGGCTTCCGCGCGACATCGCGTGGAAAGAGCGCACTGTGTACACCGGAGTCTGGAAGAATCCGGTGACTGGTCGGTGTCGGGTTGGCCGGTTGAATGTCGAGGGAGACGGTCAAGGCGACCTGGCCGGGCACGGAGGCGAACATCGAGCCGTCTTCGTGTATCAGATTGAATCGTATCGGTACTGGCAGGAGCAACTGAAGAGAAGCGATTTCGGTTACGGTCAGTTCGGTGAGAACTTTACGATCGAAGGATTGGCTGATGATGTCGTGTGCATCGGCGATCGATTTCAGATCGGCACCGCACTATTCGAGGTCACTCAACCTCGCGTCACATGCTTTCGCGTCGGCATTCGGATGAACGAACCTCGCATGGCGTCATTGCTGACTTCTAGTGGTCGGCCGGGCTTTTATCTCCGCGTTCTCCGCGAAGGTGAGGTGGCTGCCGGCGACGAGATTGTGAAGGCGGCAGAGGCGGCAGAGCGCATGACCGTCGCTGAGATCAACGCGCTGCTCTATTTGCCTCCTCACCCACGCGATCATCTGGAGCGCGCGCTGCGAATCCAAGCGCTTGCCCCGGGATGGCGGGGCTCGTTTGAAGCGCTGCTGCAGAGTCAGCAAGACGGGGCGGAAACGGGAAACGCAGGACTGGCTCCTGCCGCGGCCGCACATCCGGCCTCGCCAGGATTTCAGTCTCTCGCCGTGACTGCAATCGATCGCGAGTCCGCGGACGTTCTCTCGTTTGTGATGCAGAGTGCTGACAGTCACCAACTTGCCATGGCCCTGCCAGGTCAGTACGTCGTCGTGCGTCTGAAACCCATCGCCGGCGGCCCGACGCTTTTTCGCAGCTACTCGCTCTCGGGTGCACTCTCAACGGACCGTTATCGAATTAGCTTGAAGATCGAGCCGAACGGAGCGGCTGGAAACTACGTGCGAGAGCATCTCCGTGTGGGCGATCGCCTCGACGTCAGCTCGCCGCGCGGAAGTTTTGTTCTGCAGCCGGGAGAGCGACCGATCGTACTGCTCAGTGCTGGGATCGGCGCGACGCCTGTTCTGGCGATGCTGCACGCACTCGCGGCGGCAAGCTCTACGCGTCAGGTCATGTGGTTGCACACAGCGCGTGATGGCCAGCATCATCCGTTTGCCGGCGAAGTGCGCCGCCTCATGCGCGCGCTACCAAACGGCCGCAGTTACGTCAGTTACACCAAACCGGACTCAATCGATAAAACGGGTGAGGACTTCAACGCGATGGGCCGCTTCTCGCGATCGGTTTTCGATCAACTCGGACTGCCACGAGACGCTGCTGTCTACCTTTGTGGGCCAACCCGATTCATGGCCGACATGAAAGAGGCGCTCACGGCCTTAGGTGTGGCGCCAGAGCGCATTCATATCGAGATTTTCAACGGCGGCGAGCCCATGACCCCTGGCGTCGTCGGCCCGATGACGCGAGCGCCGCATGCGCCCGGCCACGAGGCAAACACTGGCCTGTTGGTATCGTTTGCGCGCAGCGGCATTTCCGCACATTGGGACGCGTCGCGGTACGGGAGCATCCTGGAAATGGCCGAGGCGTGTGATGTCCCGGCGCGCTGGGCGTGTCGAACCGGCGTTTGTCACAGCTGTGAGAGCGGTTTGGTCTCGGGGGCGGTCGTCTACGAACCGGAGCCACTCGACAAGCCGGCTGACGGGAACCTTCTCGTCTGCTGTTCGCAGCCGGCGAGCGATGTCGTGATCGATTTGTGAAGCAGCGAGGATAGTCAGCCTTCAGGACGGAAAACTTCGACGCCAAGCTGTCGGCAATACCTTTGTCCAATTGTCTCTCCTCCACCGTTCTGGTGTGATTGCTCCCGCCGCCGATTCAATCGGATATGCGCATCGGCCTTGAAGGCGGCATAGGCAGCTTGAGGAGGATCAGATGCAGACGGAACGAATCACCCGAATCGCGCAATTAACTTTCATGACTGTAGTAGCCCTCCTATTCACAGCGGACGTGCAAGCAGGGATAATCATTTTTCTGACAACATTATTGTCTTGGGCCTGGCGGATCTTCCCGAGCTAGCAGGGGTGACCAGCCGAGCCATGATGCTTCACGATACGGTAAACGACAGCACGCTTCTCTCCACCGCGACGGCAACTTTGTGGTTTGCTGCTCACAACCGGCGGGCGACGTTATGATCGATCTGAGAAGCCTGAGCAGGCTGATTTTCGTGAATTTCCGTAATCCGACGAAGTCACAATTAAGAATATTCTTCAGCTGGTGCTGTTTTTCGAGCCAGGTGCTTTCATCGATACCTTCGGGAAATTCCTTGGTATTCCTCAGGCTGTGCCCCGAGATCTCATACCGATCACCCGCCCCGCCATGATCCGGCGGGCTGCGCGCCACAGACGCTCACAATCAGGCCATTGCGCGGTTCTACGGCTTGGTGAATCAACAAGCACGCGCGCTCTCTTATATGGATACATTTTGGATCCTGGGTGCGCTCTGCTCGCTCATGTTCGTCCTCGCATTTTTCTTGAAAAAGAACGATCCAGGAGCGAGCGGAAGTGTGGCGGCCGGGTAAGGATGCGCGCCCATGATTCAAGCAATTACAATTGAGCGCGAGTTCGGCTGCGGGGGTTCGGAGGTTGCTGCTAAGCTGGCCGAACTTCTGGGTTGGAAGCTGTGGGACCACGAGCTAACTCAGGAAATCGCCCGGCTGACCAACAGTACGCCACAAGCGGTCGAGAAGCGGGAATGGAAAAATGATCCTGCGGTTTATCGCGTCTTTAAGTCCTTTCTTAGGGGAGCATTCGAGGGGGGCCTGCCGCCAACCGATCGCCTGGAACTGCTTGATGCGCGCCGAATCGCCATTGTTTCTGAGCTGGCGGTCAATCAGGCACTTTCTGGCGGCCCATGCGTAATTGTTGGCCGGGGCTCGCAATATTTTCTTCGCAATCGCAAGGATGTATATCGAGTGTTCCTCTATGCCTCTCGCACGTCTAAGATTCACAGGCTGATCGCTGCGGGAATACCGCAAGAAAAAGCAATAATGGACGTTGACACGATTGACGCAGACCGCGCCGCGTTCGTCAAAAAATACCTGAAGCTGAATTGGCCCGAGTACCGATTGTATGACGCAATGTTTAATACAGAAAGGGGCGATTCCTACGTCGCAGAAATGCTGGCTTACTGTGCTCAACAGGTAGCCAGTCATGAGCAGATTTCAATGATCCCGAATTCCCGTTAGCTCGACCGGTAGTTTGCCCAACACTGCGGCGAACCGACCCGCCAAGAACCAGTCACGCGACCCGCCCAAGCCCTGTGGAAACCAGTCCCAAAATCGCCCGCTTCATCCTACAATCGCAACCCTTGGTGCGCCAGGTTGTTTCCTCGGGCCCTGCCGAGCCGCGCATCTTTGCGCACCCGAGTTTTCCTGTCTTAATTAACGGTGAGATTTTCCGATCTCTCTCCAAACGGGAAGGAGCGAAATGGATAAAGTAGACAAAATAAACAGCGCATCGCGACGCAAGTTCCTCAAGGAAATCGCTGCTGCGCCCGTCGTCGCGCTCGCCGCCGGCAAAAGCCTCGGCGTAGAGCCGACCGGTATTCCCGAGCCGGCGAAAAGCTACCCGCGCACTCCTTTTGCTTCAGGCGGGAAGCGCTTCGTCGCGCTCCAAATCGGCGCGCGATCGTTTGTGGATGAAGGCGTTGCTAAATGTCTGGACACTCTGCAGGAGAAAGGCGGCGTCAATGTGTTGATGCCCACCGTGTTCACCTATGGCCGAGGTCTTTCCGGGAGACAAGTTCCGGGTCAGCCCTTGCCGGATCATGGAGTTCAGGAATACGACCAGATTCACGGAGGGAGCTATGCGAAAGTTCACCCTGAGTTTTACGCGAGCTCCGTGGTCAGGGACATTCGCGCGCCGGAATTGGGTGATTTCGATATTCTGGCGGATGTGACGCCGGCTGCCAGGAAGCGCGGCATGCAGGTGTATGCGTTGTTTGAGGAGGCCTACAATCCGCGCCTCATCACAAATTTCGAGCGCATCGCCGAAGTGGACGTCTATGGACGAATCGGTCGCGACACCTGCTTCAACAATCCCGACGCGCGAAATTTTCTCACCTCAATGGTCGAAGACTGGGTGAAGTCCAACGACCTCGACGGGCTCATGTGGGAGTCCGAACGACAAGGACCGCTGAATGAGACGATTGGCGCTTCCTTCGGCAAATTCACCGGAACTTCATTCATTAACTGCTTTTGCGTTCACTGCGTACGCAAGGCAACCGAGCAGGGAATCAATGTCGCCCGAGCGCGTGAAGGTTACCTGGCCCTGGACCTTTGGGTGAAGCGGACGTATGGCGAGGCGCGCGCGAACGACGGTGCGTTCGTCACATACTGGCGACTGCTTCTTGAGTATCCCGAGATCCTGGCCTGGGAAAAGTTTTGGTTCAAGAGCCAGGAGGAAGTTTACGCCCTGATTTACGGCACCGCGAAGGAAGCAAATCCCAAGGTACAGGTCGGCTGGCACATTATGCACCTGGTTACGATGAGCCCATTTTACAGAGCCGAGCAGGACTACTCGAGATTGATGCACGTCTCGGATTTTCTGAAACCGTGCCCCTACAACAATTGCGCGGGACCGCGCCTGGCGCAGTACATAAAAAACATCCAGACCACCGTCTTTCGCGACTCGACGCCCGACCAGGTCCTGGAGCTTCATTACAAAATGATGGGACTCGAAGGCGAGCCGAGCCTCAGCCAGTTGCCGACGACCGGCCTCTCTGCTGAATACGTTGCGGCTGAGACGCGACGCGCCATCGCAGATGTTCAAGGCGTGATTCCCATTTATCCGGGAATTGACATTGATATTCCTACCGGCGTGGATGAAAAGCGCACACAACCCGCGGACGTAAAGGCAGCCGTGATCGCATCGCTCAAGGCGGGAGCGCCGGGCGTGGTGCTGTCGCGCAAGTACGCCGAGATGAACCTCACGAATCTGGCGGGTGCCGGCGAAGCTCTGCGTGAGCTGGGACCAGCCTGACGACAGCGATCGCGTTGCCGCAGTCGGCTACGGGGCTGCTGATCGGGCCCACGGGCCGATCCGCGCTACCGGTTCTCCGGCCCTAGCGCGAAAACAAAATACTTGTCGTGGGTCGGAGCTGCGAATCTACCTGGCATGTCCGGCAGAAAGGTCATTTCAGATCTGAATCGAGACCCGGCGCGATTTTGAGCCGACATTTGGTAGGAAACACTCCCGATCGAGAGTGAAATCAGAGGGATGGATATTTGCACTGGCGCAGAACATTTCAAGTAATCGAAATCTTCTGCGCCCATGGATCTTCCGCAGATTTTTCGGCTGGCTCAGGGGAGGGTTGCTTGTCCGGCGGTTCTACTGCGGCTGCCGCGGTCGCAGCTGGAATCACCTGCTGCGAAGTTGTGCCTGCAGATTCCAGCGGCGGTGCAATGTTTCGCGGATCAACCGGCAACAGATTCCCGTTCTGCGTCGCCCACTTCGCAGCCAGGCCATTAAGTGGGCTTTTGGTGTTGTATTCCTGATACGCGATCATTCGGCCGATGCGGATCACCAGATCGTCCAGGCCCTCCGATGCTGCCCAGAAATCGCCGATGCATGCCATGGATTCGTTAAAATTGGGATGAAAGACCGGAGTCAGCATGCGGCATTGCGGCGCACGCCGCGGATATCCCAGCGACAAATTCACTTCCAGCACATGCACGTTGCGTTCCAGAATTTCTCCGTCGTCCGCCACGTACAGCCCCTTGATGTGATACGTAAACCGGTAGATCTCCGGGGGCATTCCTGCCGTTCCGCTGATTTCAATCAATGCCCAACCCGCCAAGCGGCTGACGAGCGTTTGGTGATCGAGAAGCAATCGCCGTGTTCGGGGTGAGGGCATGGAATTTCCGCGCAGCTAGGAGAGCACGCCCGTCTTCTTCCACCGAGCTATTCTGTTTATGTGATACTGCAGGTAAACGGTGCTGAAAAAGAAAGTCATGGCGCCGCTGAGAGTGAGTCCAATCCGTTCGCGTGTATTGTAATAATCCTCCATCGCGTCGCGGATTCTAAAAATCCCGATTATGTAGAAGATCAGCCCGGCAACGAACAATACGACACCAATCCCCACAAATTCCTCGTGGTGCATGCCGGCCGCAGCGATGATGGCTACCATTCCCGAGATAATTCCCGCCGGATACATCGCCACATACACCATCGCCTTATTGTCCCCCGAAAGCCTGCGCGCCCAATTCGCTTGCACGAATGCCCAAGCGCAGTTGAATAGCTGGCGCGTGAAAAAACCCAAAATCAGAACGAGCGACCAATGAAGATTGGGCGGCAACGGCACGGTTGGTTCGGGCGGGGCGCTGGTCGTTGTTACCGCGAGACCGCTTTACCAGCCTTCTCGCCTGCAGTCGATCGACCAGGCGGGTGACATCGGACGCCCGGTCGACCATGCGGCAAGCAATCTCGCATCGTGCGTGCCCGGTCGGTTGCGATCCGCGCAAAATGCGAAG
>Ga0209624_10001858_pt1 | contig 16108 bp, 12 predicted proteins | sample JacPinW_OM2H0_O1_FD_188565 | JGI IMG/M metagenome (GOLD analysis project Ga0209624, IMG submission 188565) | Forest soil microbial communities from Algoma, Ontario, Canada - Jack Pine, Ontario site 1_JW_OM2H0_O1 (SPAdes) (version 2) | ecosystem: Environmental > Terrestrial > Soil > Boreal...
GGCGAGATCGTAGTAGCGTTGCTGGCTGGCTTCGACCTGTCGCACGGTTTGAGAAAATTCGCGCGGCAGGGGAATTGCGACTAGAATCAGGCCTCCGCCCTGCACCGGCGCGCTGCCCAGCGTGTAGTCGGTTTGCTGCCATGTAAATTGAGCGGGATGACCCAAAGCCGCTTCTGCCATGGGCAGCCTGGACTTCAGAACTGGCCATGGCGCCGGCACATTGAAACTCGCCTCGGCGTTGCCGTCCTGAAGCGCCAGTGCGAATCCGCCTTGCAGCGTCAATTCGCGGTGCTGAAACTCACTGACTACACCGGAGAAGCCGTGTCCGGAAAAGCCCCGCTCCGTCTCCGGAGAGGCGGCAATGGAAAACGCTTCGGCCCGTGCGTTCTGCATGGCGTAGCTGGCCAGCAGAGTAGCCATGGCGTGGGTATCGGCCCGTACTTCTTCCACCGGGGTCGAAAACCACTTGTCAATGGAGCGATTCATCAACCCGTAGGCAAACCAGTACATGACCATTACCGGCAAGGAAGACAGCAGAAGCGCCCCGGCGACCATGCGTGTGCGAAACTTCGAGCCCAGCACCCCGAGACGCCGTTCGGCAAACAGTTTCAGCAGATTGCGCAGCAGAACAAATGTGAGTGCGACGAACAGTAGGAAGATCAGGGCCGAGAGCGCGGCCAAGACGACGATGTCCTGATTGTTCCCGGGACGCAGGAAAGTCAAATCAAAGGCAGTTTGCGAAACCAGGATAACCAGCAGCAGAAAAACGGAAATCGCGAGCAGAATGATGACCTGCTTGCGGTGCGAAGTTTTGGCGGGCGGGATTAAGGTCGGCTGTGCCACTGGGATTTCCGCGTCCAGGCGGATGTCTGCGACAGACCCGCCAGAATGTGCAAGTCATTATAGATGCAGGGGTATGGTGAAAGCTGCACCGTCATCATGTGGAACCGGATCAGAGAACCCGGCCCACCCAAGCGTTGGCGCTCACTGTGGGCGATTCGGGTTTGCCAGAGATCTCCGCAAACCTGGCGTCAAGGCTCCGGCCGCACGATGTTTTGCTCGGGCAGTCGCCCGCCGGCACCCACATTGCATTCAACTGCTGGCTGGGATGGATGGCCAGGGCCATGGTAAATGGTAAATGGTAAGTGGTCATGATGGTGGTGGCGGCAGTGCTGATGGTGGTGGGATTCGTGCTGGCGCGATTAATGTCACCGTCGGCGTGATGTGGTGTGGGGCAGAGGACTCTCAGCGTGAATGGGGGTAAGGCCGGCGACGGCGGCAGCACGGGCGGCGCAGGACTTAGTCTACTTTCTTAGGCTCAGGCAGGAAACGTTGTAAAGGGCATTCGTCACATCGGGTCTGTGATTTTCCACAATAGTTTTTTCCCACCCCCACGATGAGCCCATGCATCTCGTTGTAGACCTGCACCCGTGCGGTACGCGCGACCCTGCTCATGGCGGAGGGCGAGTGGGCGGTTCCGCGGAAGCCTGCTGCAAGCTGGGGGGCGATGCTTGCGGGAATGAGTTCCTGCTCGTGAGCTAACGGCGCTAAAGCGCGCTGGAAAAAGTTTTGGATTTCTTCGTAATCCGCTTTCTCCGGCAGAACCTCGTGCCGAGCAAGGATGCGCCGCGTGTAAGTGTCTACGACGAAGATAGGATGATTTCCCGCGTAGAGAAGAATCGAATCGGCAGTCTCCGGACCTACCCCGTTCAGGTTCAGTAACTCTTCCCGAAGCTTGTCAGTCGGCTCAGCGAAAAGTTGCTCTAGCGAGCCCCCGTATTTCTCATCCAGGAAAGCGACGAAAGTCTTGAGCCGTGCGGCTTTTTGGCGGAAGTATCCCGACGGATGAATCAGACGCTCGAGTTTCTCAATGGATAACTTTCGAAATCCTGCGACGCTGAGTACGTCCGCCGCGCGCAGGTTTGCCAACGCAAGTTCCACGTTGGTCCACGCAGTATTTTGCGTCAGATAGGTGCCGACGATGACTTCGAAGCGTGTTTCGGCGGGCCACCAGTGCTGGGGTCCCCACAGCTGATAAAGCACGCGATAGTACTGTAGGACCTGATATTTCTTGTCTTTGGAGGCTCTCGACAAATTAGGAATTCCTTAACTTGAGTCTAATCGAGCACGCTGTTCGGTGGTTACGCCGTTCCCGTGAAGGTGACTAGAGCTTACCGAAGTGCATGTACCTGAGCGGCAGAAAATCCATCCATGGTTAGGAAAGTCTCATTTGGCGCGGGGTTGAGCCCAGACGCCGCACCGCCGGTGAAACTCTGCGTCTGGTGCAAGTACCAAAGTTACTGGTGAAGTAATCCGCTTGGGTTGACAATTTATGTCAACGCGAATGAACTCCGGTCTCTCCCCTTGATGGGCGGTCGTTTGCGCTATGCCTGCACAAGTGCCAGGCATCGTTCCACCCACGTGGATAGGAGAACTGGGTATGTCTCAACGGCTGGGTGACCTTCTCGTCAAAGAGAAGATTATTACCCCAGAGCAGTTGGAACAAGCGAATAAGGTTCAGAAGGAGCAGAGCTGCCGCCTGGGATCCGCCCTGGTGAAGCTCGGCTTCCTCACGGACGAAGACGTCACCAATTTCCTCTCGCGCCAGTATGGCGTTCCTGCCATCAACCTTTCCTACTTCGAGATTGATCCCGCGGTCGTCAAGCTGATTCCTTTCGAGACGGCCAAGCGCTATCAGATTCTTCCCTTGAGCCGCGTGGGCGCGTCGCTCACCATCGCGATGGTCGATCCCACGAACGTCTTCGCGATGGACGACATCAAGTTCATGACCGGCTTCAACATCGAGCCGGTGGTGGCTTCGGAAAGCTCCATCCTGGCGGGGATTGATAAGGCGTACGGCGGCGGGACCAAGGAAGAAGATCTCGAAACCGTGATGCAGTCGATGTCGGAGATGGGCGACAGCGATGTTGAACTGCAATCGGAAGAGCAGCAGATGGAGCTGGCCGAACTGGAAAAAGCGGCCGACGAAGCTCCTGTCGTCAAACTGGTCAACGTGGTTCTGGGCGACGCGGTGAAGCGGGGAGCAAGCGACATCCATATTGAGCCTTACGAAAAAGAATTTCGCGTCCGGTTCCGTATTGACGGCGTGCTGCAATCGATCATGTCTCCGCCGTTGAAGTTGAAGGACGCGATCACGTCCCGGCTGAAGATCATGTCGAAGCTCGACATCAGCGAAAAGCGTCTGCCGCAGGACGGTCGCATCATGCTGAAGATGAACATCGGCGGCCGCAAAAAGCAGCTCGACTTCCGCGTCAGCACGCTGCCCACCTTGTGGGGCGAGAAAATCGTGCTGCGGTTGCTCGACAAAGAGAATCTGCGCCTCGACATGACCAAGCTCGGCTTCGAAGCCGAGTCGCTGGTGAAATTCGAAAAAGCCATTCTGAAGCCTTACGGCATGGTGCTGGTCACCGGGCCGACGGGATCGGGCAAGACCAACACCCTTTATTCGGCGATCTCACGCCTCAACCAGCCCGACACCAACATCATGACCGCGGAAGATCCAGTCGAATTTCAATTGGGCGGTGTCAACCAGGTGCAGATGAAGGAGCAGATCGGACTGAACTTTGCCGCTGCTCTGAGATCGTTCCTGCGGCAAGATCCCAACATCATTCTGGTCGGCGAAATCCGCGACTTTGAAACCGCGGAAATTGCGATCAAGGCTGCACTCACGGGCCATCTCGTGCTCTCCACGCTGCACACCAACGGCGCACCGGAAACCATTACCCGCCTGATGAACATGGGTATTGAACCGTTCCTGGTGGCGACGTCGGTTCATCTCATCTGCGCGCAGCGCCTAGTTCGGCGCATCTGCAAGGAATGCACTGAGGTGATGGATGTACCGGTGCAGACGCTGATTGACGCAGGCTTCACCCCCGAGGAAGCCAAAACCACCAAGATCCAGAAGGGCAAGGGCTGTGGGGTCTGCAACAGCACCGGATACAAGGGCCGCTGCGGTTTGTACGAAGTTATGGAAGTCGACGATGAGATCCGGGAGTTGGTTCTGGTTGGAGCCTCGGCGGTGGAGTTGAAGAAGAAAGCCATCGAGCGCGGCATGATCACGCTGCGCCGGAGCGGATTAATCAAGGTTGCGGCGGGGATGACCACACTTGAGGAAGTCGCTCGCGAAACCATTCATTAATTGGGAAGCGAAGTCGCAACTGAAGAAGCAGTCTGCAGGGAAAGGAATTTCAAATGGGTTTGTCGTTAAGCGATCTGCTCAAAAGAATGCTGGAAATGAACGGCAGCGACTTGCACATCACCACCAACTCGCCGCCCCAGATTCGTGTGCATGGACACTTGGTGCCGCTCGATCTGCCGCAGATGACGCCCGCCGAGACCAAGCAACTGGCCTACAGCGTCATGACCGATTCCCAGAAACATCGCTTCGAAGAAAGCCTGGAGCTGGATTTCTCATTTGGATTGAAGGGATTGGCGCGTTTCCGCGCCAACGTCTTCAACCAGCGCGGAGCCACGGCCGCAGTATTTCGTTTGATCCCTTTCGAAATCAAGTCATTCAACCAACTTGGTTTGGCGCCAGTCGTCAGCAAGCTTTGCGATAAGCCCCGCGGGCTGGTGCTGGTGACCGGGCCGACCGGTTCGGGCAAATCCACCACGCTGGCCGCCATGATCGACAAGATCAACAGCGAGCGCCACGACCACATTCTGACCATCGAAGACCCCATCGAGTTTGTGCACATGAACAAGAACTGCGTGGTCAACCAACGCGAACTTCACGCCGACACCAAGAGCTTCGGCGACGCACTGCGCGCCGCACTGCGTGAAGATCCAGACGTGGTGCTCATCGGCGAGATGCGCGATCTGGAAACCATTGAGTCGGCCCTGCGCATCGCCGAAACCGGTCACTTAACCTTCGGGACGTTGCATACCAACTCGGCGACTTCCACCATCAACCGCATCATCGACGTATTCCCGGCGCACCAGCAGCCGCAAATTCGCGCCCAGCTGTCGCTGGTACTGGAAGGCATCATGTGCCAAAGCCTGCTGCAGACCGTGAACGGAAAAGGCCGCGCCATGATCATGGAGATTCTGATACCCAATGCTGCGGTGCGCAACCTGATTCGCGAAGACAAGATTCACCAGATCTATTCCTCGATGCAGTCTGGACAGGAAAAGTATGGAATGCAGACGTTTAACCAGTCGCTGGCCACCGCCTATTTCCAGAAACAGATCTCGCTGGAAGTCGCCATGGCGCGTTCCAGCAATACGGACGAATTGCAGGAAATGATCAATCGAGGCGCCACTCTGTTGAACCGGCCGACCGCGGCAGGAACGACTATGGCTCGAGGCGCTTCGTCCAAGCACTAGGACGATGGCAGCATCAACATTGGAACGAGAGCAGGTTTCACCAAGCAGGGCACATTCCTGAGGAGACTTAAACCATGCCAGTCTTTACATTTTCCGGCAAGGACGCTTCCGGACAGAAAATTTCCGGAGAGCGGATGGCGTCCAACAAGCAGTCGTTGGCGCAGGCGTTGCGGCGCGAGCGCATCACACCTGGCGCGATTCGCGAAAAGGGCAAGGAATTCTCGATGCCGACCTTCGGCTCGGGCAAGGTCGGGACCAAGGAAATCGCGATCTTCTTCCGCCAGTTTTCGGTCATGATCGATGCCGGCCTGCCCCTGGTGCAGTGTCTGGAAATCCTGGCCGCCAACCAGGAAAGCCAGTCCTTCCAGAAGACTTTGACCGGCGTACGAACCACGGTGGAAGGTGGTGCGACACTCGCCAATGCCATGCGAGGCTATCCCTTGGTCTTCGACGACCTGACCACGAACATGATCGAGGCGGGCGAAACCGGTGGTATTCTCGACGTCATTTTGCAGCGCCTGGCCACCTATGTGGAAAAGGCCGTGCGCCTGAAAGCCGCGGTGAAGTCCGCGCTGATCTATCCCGTCGCCGTGGTCGGCATGGCGTTTGTGATCGTGGGCGCGCTGCTCAAGTGGGTGGTCCCGATCTTTTCCAACCTGTTCGCGGGACTGGGCGTCAATCTGCCTCTTCCCACTCGCATCGTGATGGGAATGAGCGCTTTCGTGCAGAGTTTCTGGTGGGTGGTTTTCGTGGGCGGTTTTGCCGTGTTCTTCGGTATTGGGCAGATTCGCAAGCATCCGCGCGGCCGCTACTACTTTGACAAGGTCCTGCTGCATATTCCCGTGATCGGATCGCTGCTGCGCAAAATCGCCGTAGGCCGCTTCACCCGTACCTTGGGCACGCTGATCACTTCCGGCGTCCCCATTCTGGAAGGCCTCACCATCACGGCCAAAACCTCAGGCAACGCCGTGCTGGAAGAGGCGCTGATGAAAGTGCGCAAGGCGATCGAAGAAGGGCGCACCATCGTCGACCCGTTGCGGGAGTGCGGCGTGTTTCCCAACATGGTTACCCAGATGATCGGCGTGGGTGAAGCGACTGGCGCCATGGACTCGATGCTGCAGAAGATTGCCGACTTCTACGAAGAGGAAGTCGACTCCGCCACCAAAGACATGTTGGCCATGCTGGAACCGTTCATCATCGGAGCGTTGGGCATCATGATTGGCGGCATCGTGATTTCGCTCTACATGCCGCTGTTTGCCATGATCGCCAAGCTGGCTGGCTAGAAGATCGAAAACCAATGTCGGGTCTTAGGTGTCAGGTCTTACGTGCCAGACCAACCTCCCTAAGGCCCAACCCTAACTCCGCCATTCACAAGCGGCGGATTGCTTGGTATCACCGGGATCGCAATGCAATCGACGTTTGACGAGCGCAATTGGCTGGTGTGGCTGGTTCGGGTCCGAATTTTTATCCTGACTCTGTTGCTGGGGATTGAGCTGGCGTTGGCCCAGTTCACGGCGACGCGATTGCCGCTGCGGCTGTTCGTCACCACCATTCTTTTCTGGTACAGCTTGTCGTTGTTCTTCGTGCTCTTGCTTTCCCTCTGGCAGGAACACCGGCTGCAGGCCTCGCTGCAGCTTCTTACCGACTTGATTCTGGTCAGCCTGGTCATCCATGAAACCGGAGGATGGGACAGTTCGCTCAACTTCCTCTATCCCCTGGTCATCATCGTGGCCAGCGTCCTGCTGCCGCGGGTGTGGGCCCAATTGGTGGCCGCCCTGGCATTCATTCTTTACGGCACGGTGCTGGAACTGAACTACTATGGAGTGGTCCCGTCGTACTGCATCACTCATCCCGGCCTTAAGGCACTGCAGGCAATCATCGTCGTCAATCTCTTTGCCTTCCTGGCGGTCGCCTATCTTGCCGGACTACTTACCGCGAAATTGCGGCAAGTGGGCGTGCAATTGCAGAACACCAGCGGCGCACTCGAGAGCCTGCAGGCGCTGCACGAGAACATCATCCACTCGATCAGCAGCGGCTTGATCACTACCGGTCTGGACGGGCGGATCACGCTGGTGAATGGCGCGGCCCAACGGCTTCTGGAGCGCAGCCCGGCGGAACTGCTGGGGGCGCGGGTCGACGAGCTGTTTTTGGATTCGTTGCCCACCGTGGAATCGCAACAGTCCCACGGCGAGGTGCGTTTCGAAGCTCCGACGCAATTTCGCAAGACGGTTCGGGTACGGGTGGCCGCCCTGACCGTACCCGAACGCGGAGAACTGGGATTCGTCTACGTGTTCGACGATCTCACCGAGATTCGAAGGCTGGAGCGCGAAGTACGAATGCAGGACCGTCTGGCCGCCGTCGGCCGGTTGGCCGCAGCCATCGCCCACGAAATCCGCAATCCGCTGACCTCCATTGCCGGTTCGGTCAGCATGCTCTCCGGCATCCCCGAGATGAATGAGGATCATCGCCGCCTGCTCGACATCGTGACCCGCGAGTCGCAGCGTCTGAACAGCATCATTACCGACTTCCTGGCCTATTCGCGTACCAAGCAATATCATTTTGACAAGGTCGATCTCATCCAGCTCGTCGAAGATACGCTGACGCTTATGGATCACCGCATGACGGCGGAAAAAACCGGCATCACGATCACGCGCCGGTTTCCGGCTGGCCAGGCTTGGGCGATCGCCGATGGGGACAAGATCAAGCAGGTATTTTGGAATTTTTGTGAGAATGCGGTTCGCGCCATGAAAGGCGCGCAAGGCGGAGGCGCACTCACAGTCGCAATCGAGTCCCTGGGAGAGGATTGGCAGGTCGGATTCACCGATACTGGAGCTGGCATGAGTCCGCAACAGATCGAAAAAATCTTCGAGCCCTTTCAGTCTAACTTCGAAGGCGGTACCGGGTTGGGGTTGGCGATTGTCTATCAGATTGTGCAGGCGCATAGCGGCAAGGTGTGGGCTCGATCCAAGCCCGGGCAGGGAACCACGTTCGTGTTGAGGCTGAACCGCCTCGATGCCGGGCGTCCCGCCTCCACCGATGAGAACCCGCCGGATAAGGCTCGCGTGCTGGCCGCGGCCGGAGGGGGTGGGCGTGGCTAACATCCTGGTCTGCGACGACGAGCGCTCCATCTGTGAAATGCTCGACATCTCCCTACGCCGCGAGGGACACCGCGTAGAGACGGTTCAATCCGGGCAGATGGCGAAAAACAAGATCGACGGGGCCCTCTACGACGTCATCATCACCGACATCAAAATGCCCAACATCGATGGCATTGAAGTGCTCCGCCACGCCCATCGGGTCTCGCCCGACTCCGCCGTCATCCTGATCACTGCGGTCGATGACTATGCGGCTGCCGTGGAAGCCGTAAAAGCGGGAGGCGCGACCGACTACATTCGCAAGAGTCCCGGCCTGGTCGACGAGATCAAGCTGGCCATCAATCGCGCCGTCGAAAAACTCAATCTCAGCAAACAGAACTTTGCGCTGCGCCGCGACGCCGCCACCCGCAACTCGCTCGACAACATCATTGGCTCCAGCTCCGCCATGGAGAAGCTCAAGCAAACGGTTCGCACCGTCTCCTCCACGGCGAGCACGGTTTTGATCCATGGCGAAAGTGGCACCGGCAAAGAACTCGTCGCCCGCGCCGTCCACGTATGTTCACCGCGCGCTGCCGACGCCTTCGTTTCCGTGAACTGCGGAGCGTTTCCCGAGACTCTGCTCGAGAGCGAACTCTTCGGATACCTGAAAGGCGCCTTCACCGGAGCCAACCAGAACAAGCGCGGCCTGTTTGAAGTGGCCGACGGCGGCACTATCTTCCTCGACGAGATCAGTGAAATGACGCTGGCTATGCAAGTCAAGCTGCTGCGTGTGCTGCAGGAACGCACCGTGCGGCCGGTGGGCAGCACCAGTGAAATCTCGATCGATGTGCGCGTGATCGCCGCCACCAACCGCGACCTCGACAAGGCGGTTGCCGAAAACATTTTTCGCGAGGATCTTTATTACCGGTTGAACGTCATTCCGATCCGCGTGCCTCCTCTGAGCGAGCGCCGGGAAGACATCCCGCTGCTGGTGAACCACTTTCTGAAAAAGTATGCCAGCGCCGCGGGCCGCAGTATCCTGCGCGTGCATGCGCCGTCACTCGATTCCCTGTGCGGGTACGAGTGGCCGGGAAACGTTCGCCAATTGGAGAACACGGTCGAACGCGCCGTTGCCCTCGAAACCACGGACGAGTTGCACGTCCAACTTCCGGCCGAACGCCCCAAAGCGCGCGCTGCGGCAGCCTCCGCCGGCGGGACATTACCCGAAATTGGAGGCGATCTGACTCTTCCCGAAGGCCTGGGTATGGAAAACTACGTTGCCGGCATCGAGCGCACGCTGCTGCAGAGTGCGCTCCACCAGAGCGGCGGCGTACAAACCAAGGCTGCCGACGTGCTCGGCATCTCCTACCGTTCATTCCGCCATTTGATGAAGAAGTACGGACTGTGAGGCTATCGCCGAAGGCATGGGCGATGTTTGTCGTTCATGCCCCCATGGCTGGCTAGAAAGTCGGCTTCCCCGACACCGAAATCTCAACCGTCATCTGGGCGATTGGCGGCGCAAAAGGATATTTTGACCCTGCTTCAAGACTGAACCGTCGGTAGCAGTCAGCTGTGGCACGGGAGAACCTTATCGGGAACCGGCTGATATCGAGAAATACGTTGAGCAACATCGGGGGCAATCACAAAGGTTCCAAGTTACTCAGCCTTTCCCTTCAATTGCGCTTTCCACCCCAGAACCCGCGCCTTTGCGCCTTCCGCCTCGGCCTCGGGGATCATTCCCTTCTTCTGATACAACACCGACAAACTGGTATGGGCCAGGACGTCGTCGGGATCGATCTCCGCCAGACGCTGCGCGATCACGATCGCCTCATCGTAGCGCCGCAGATCCTGCAGAGCCCGCGCCAGACCGTGCATCGCTTCGGTAAAGGTCGGATCGGCGGCCAAAGACTCCTGATAGGCCGCGACGGCCTTTTCCAGGTGGCCGTCGGCCATCAGGTCGAGCGCGGCATAGTACTGGTCTTCGGCTTTTTGGCGAGCGTTGGCGTCAGACATGCGCGGAAAAGTTCCAGGCAGAAATTGGATTCTAACATGCGCCGCTGTTAGGGTTTTTCGGCGGGACCCCATTGACGTTGCAGGTATGATGGCTGCGTGCGCCACAAAATCCGCTTTCTCTGGAATGCCACCAAGGGCCATCGTCTGGCCCCGTGGCGAAGCCCCTATCTGCTGTGGCGCATCGAGACCTACACCGGCGTGAAAATGACCCAGATCGGCTTTCTGGAGTTCTGGGAATTCGTGTGGCGCGAGCGCGGTAACCTCTGGCGCTTTTTGAAATGGACGAGCGAGATGGATCGCCATGTCCATCCCAAACCGAAGAGTTCCTGAATCAGCTCTCAGTTTCTAGCCCTCAGTTCTCAGAAAGGTAAAACAAAAGCGTGCGGTTTGCTTGAGCGCTGGGAATCTAAAATCGAGTTCCTCAGGGCTGGAATCTGGAAACTGAGAACTGCTACGCTCCTTTGCCTGCCGCCGCAGCCTCGCCCAGAAAAATGCTGACTTCGCTGCCCTTGCCGGCGCCGGTGATCTGGGCCGCCGCCGCACGGTTGGCTACGATTTCGAGATAGCCCATGCTCCCGAGAACACCGAAGACTTCTCCCGGCCCGCCCTCAGCAAAGGTCTTGCGAATGTCCGTAATCTCGCGGGTTCCGACTACGATCTTAAAAGTGGCGGACTCCGCAAACAGGGCGGGCGCGTCGGCGGGCGCTACATTGGTAATCAGGTTGCCGAAGCGGTCGACCTTCAACACCACGCCGCGTATGCGGTTTTCGCCCGCGGCCTTGGGTTTGGGAGCGGCGAAGCGCACATAGTCTTCAATCTCATCGCCGAATTTATCTGATTCGACGAATTTGGCGAGATAGGCCGCAACCGGAGCAAATATGTCGCGCCCGTGAAACGTATTGCTCACCGGCTGCCGGAAATAATGTTCGGAGGTGATGTGCCGCACGTGAATGCGTTCTTCGCGCGCATACACCATCGAGAGCACGCCATTATCGGGTGCGACGAAATGATAGCCATCGCTCGACGCCAGAATCGGCCGCCGCGCGGTGCCCACGCCCGGGTCCACCACCACCAGGTGGATCGTTCCATTCGGGAAGTACGAATATGACTGAGAAATGGCCAGCGCGCCGTCGAGCACGTCGAAGGCCTGCACGGCGTGGGTGATGTCCACGATCTGCACGTCAGGCAGGATGTCGACGATGACGCCCTTCATAGTGCCGACAAAATGATCGCTAGTTCCAAAATCGGTGGTGAGCGTAATAATCGGACGATGCGGCAACTTTTCCCTCGCTGGCAGGTGAAGACGGAAGAATCCCTGTGCTTGCGACGTTAATTTGCGGGGAGCATGCGCGTCAAGGCACGTAGGTAACAGGCGAAGCCGTAGGGGCGTGAAATGCCAACCTTAGCGGATTATTCATAACGCAGCGCTTCAATTGGATTTAGCCGCGCTGCCTTGAGGGCAGGGAAGAAGCCAGAGACGATCCCCACCAGCGACAGAATCACGAAAGAAACCATCATTACGCCCAACGAAGCATGCAGGAAGATTGCGCCTTCGTGGTCGGCGGTTTTGTAGAACTCGTCGTAGAGCGGCATGGGGGGAATTGCCCAGGTGAGGAATTCGGCGACCGCCATACCGATCACGCCGCCTACAAAGGTGAGCACCAGGGCCTCCAGCAGAAATTGGACCAGGATATGCCGTGGCCGGGCTCCAATCGCCTTGCGCAACCCGATTTCCCGCGTCCGCTCCGTCACTGAAACCAGCATAATATTCATTACGCCAATGCCGCCCACCGCCAGTGTCACCACGCCAATCAGTCCCAACACGGCCTGCAGGCCAAATGAAAATGCGTTGATCATGGCGCGGTCTTCGATGGTGTCCCACTCGGGCGTGGCCTTGTCATCTTTAGGATCGAAGTGGTGCCGCCGCGCAATCACCTCGCGCACCGCCATCAGAGCCTTTTTGTTGAGTTCGGGAGCAGTCGGTTGGATGATGATCTCGTCGGGATCGCGAATGTTTTTCAGATCGCGCATCAATGCGAATGGAATGAACCCGTTCTCGTTGTCCGGACCCTGATACATCGAGTCCTGAATCTTATTGCGCATGGTTCCGATTACCTCAAAATCCAGGCCGCCAATTTCGATGTGCTGGCCCACTGCGGGCGCGCCCTGAAAAACTTTCTTAGCCGCCGCGTAGCCGAGAATTACTACGCGGCGATGGTCGGCGAAATCGCTCTCGTTGAAGTAGCGTCCGTCCGCCAAGTCGAGCTTGCGCATTTGCCCGTAAGGCATATCCACGCCCCGCACCTGAATGGAAACCACCCTGGTGCCGATCTTGAAGCCAAAATCGCGGTCGATCTCTCCGCTCACCGCCCGCACGATGGGAACTTCGTCGCGAATCGCTTCCACATCCTCTAATTCATAGGTAACCTTCTTGCCCGCCCTTTGCCCGCCGGCCTGCATGCTGGTCTGCCCCGGCCACATGACGATCACGTTGTTGCCCATGTTCATGAATGCGTGCAGCACGCACCCGCCCAGACCTTGACCGTAGGCCAGCAAGAGCACCACCGACGCCAAGCCCCACACGATGCCCAGCATGGTCAGCGTGGAGCGCATGCGATCGCGCAGCAACGACTGCCAGCCTTGCGAAATGAGTTCCTTTAAATACATGAACTGTTTTATCCGCGTCAACCTAAATTCCCAGCCACCGCTCGAGGCGGATTACACGAATTCAATTCGTGAAGCACTTCGACTTTTCTTGCCTTGCTGCGCAGAAAATCCAGCCCCTATCGCTAGGGCTCCGTGGTAAATCAAGTTGTTCTAGTGCGCCGAAATTAGGAAATGTGAATATCGCCCGATCCCGTGCGCACCTTGAGCAGCGGCCCTCCGCCGTGGACCTTGCCATGAATCTGCCGGTGCGTATCGTCTACGCGCCCTTGCACCGTCATCTCGATTGGCGACCCCACATCGATCGATCCCGAACTGGTCGAAATGTCCGCATCGAAGGCGGCATTCTCAGGCAGGCGTACATGCACATTACCGGAGCCGGTATGAATTTCCCAGGATCCGGTCTGCGTTCCTTCGGCGGTAACATCGCCGCTTCCGGTCTCACCCCGGAAGCCGCCCTGAATTCCGCGAGCGGTAACGTTTCCCGAGCCGGTGTGCAGCTCAATGTCGCCCGCACTTGTTTCTTCCACTTCGACATCGCCGCTTCCGGTGCCACCCTTCAAGGAGCCAGCGATCTGATGCGCCCGCACATCGCCTGATCCCGTCTGCAGTCGAATCTCGCCGGTAAGATTTGCAAGCTTCACATTGCCCGAGCCGGTTTGTGTGTCGACGTTGCCACGCGTGCCTTCGATGATCTGATCTCCCGAGCCGCTGCGCGTCCGGACAACGGTATCGGCGGGCACGCTGATCTCGTAATTGACGGAGATGTTCTTCATGTCGTTGTCGATATAGTCGACGTGAATGTTGTTTCCTTCCTGCCGGATCGGAGGATGCTGCTCGATCTCGTGGACTTCGGCGTCCCGATTGGTCCCGAGCCAGCGGTTGCCGACGTAGATCTTCCCGCGGATGAAGATTGATCCGGACGAACCGGCGCGAACCGTGACATCGCCGGAGCGGGTGAGCACTTCCAGATTGACAGGTCCGTTCACCGTGAGCGTTTTCTCGAATGTGCCTTGCGGCGTTGAAGCAAATACGGCGGTGGAGGTGAAAAGCACGACCAGCGCGATCGCAAGCATCGCAGATGCAGACCGGCTGGAGAGGGTAACAGAGCGCAGTGTTCGAGAGTTTTTCATAGCCGATTTATTCATAGCGTAGTGACTCCACAGGTGTCATATCCGCGGCGCGCTGGGCGGGATACATGCCCGCGGTCACGGTGATTAACGAAAGCGTCAGGATCGAAGCGACAATCGAAATCCACGAAACAATGGGATGGGGGACGAAGTCGGGCAAGGGCAGCGTTTCCAGGGCCACGCAGGTGCCCATTCCGAAGCCGAGTCCCAGAACGCCGCTCATCACCGTCAACATGGCAGACTCGGCGAAAAATTGCCGCAGGATATCGCGCTTGGTGGCACCCATTGCCTTGCGCGTGCCAATCTCTCGCGTACGCTCGGTGACCGACACCAGCATGATGTTCATCACGCCAATGCCGCCCAGGCACAGGGTCACGATGGCCACGCAGCCGAAGAAGATGGTCACAACGCCGAAGATTTTGTCCAGCATCTTGGCGCCCTCCATCGTATCCCAGATAAACAACGCATCCTTGTCGATCGCGTCGAAGTGGTGCACGCGCGCCAGGGTGTGCCGCACCTGCAGCACCGCAGCCTCATGTTGTTCGGGATCGGCGACTTCGAAGACGATGTCGTCGAGATATCCGCGCGTAATTCCAGCTCCAGGCTTGGTGGGGGGCGGAAAATCGCGTGATACCGCCGAATACGGCGCGAACAAATAGTCGTTGTCCGGGCCACTGTAATTCGAGTTCTGCTTTTTCTCCTGGAGAGTTCCCACTACTAAATAGGGAACACTCTGCACCAGCACGCTGGCCCCAATCGCGGGCTGACCGGGAAACAATTGCCGGTAGGCCTTCGACCCCAGCACCAACACGCGCCGGCCCTCGCGCTCGTCGTCGTCGGTAATCAGCCGGCCCTCGGAAATTCTCAGTGACCGGAAATCCTGATACGAGGGCCACATGCCGACGACGCCGCGGTTGGCCAGATTGTATTGGCTCACTTCCGGAATCGTCCGCCGCAGTTCGGGACTGACGTTCTTTACCAGATAGCATTCGTCGCGAATCAATTCCGCATCGTCAACGCTAAGGTGAATCTCCCTCCCTGCCGCACGCCCGCCCACTTGTGAACTGGTACGCCCGCCCCACAGGATGACCAGATCTTTCCCCAGGGTCTGCATGTTTTTTTTCTGGTCGACGCTGAAGCCGCGACCCAATCCCACCAGGATGATCACCGACGCGATTCCCCACACGATTCCAAACATGGTCAGGAAGGTGCGCATTTTGTGGGCCCGGAATGTGGCGAACGCCTGGCGCAGGATTTCGGAAAGAGTCATGACCGTCCCTAAACCCTAAACGGCGTCCGGCTTCCGGTACTCTGAAAAGCGTTTGTGAAGCGGAAGCCGGACCGCGGAAGCTAGAAGCCGTGTTTTACTGCAGCACTACCTGATCGCCTTCCTTCAACCCGCTCAATACTTCGGTTTTCGCGCCGTTTGAGATCCCGATGTTGACGGCAACTTTGTCCTTGCCATCTTTGCCCTTTGGGTCCGGTACTTCCACCGAGGCTTTTTTGTCCTTGTCGTACAGGATTGCGCCTTCGGGAATCTGCAATACGTTTTTATGCTCTTCCAGAATGATTTCCGCGTTCGCGGTCATCTCAGCTTTCAGTTCTCCGCCCGGATTCTGGATCGAGACGCGCACTTCAAAGGTCGTGACGTTGTCTTTCTCTACACCCATTGGGGAAATCTTGGTCACCTTGCCGTCGAAGGTTTTGTCCTTAAACGACTCCACCTTGATGCGGGCCCGCTGTCCTAGATACACCTTGCCGATATCGCTTTCGTCGACTTTGCCCTTCACATACACTTCGCTGGTGTCGCCCAGCGTCATAACCAAAGTGGCCGAGGAACCCAATACCAGGATCGAGCTCACCGCATCCCCCATTTCCACA
>Ga0209624_10001859_pt1 | contig 16106 bp, 11 predicted proteins | sample JacPinW_OM2H0_O1_FD_188565 | JGI IMG/M metagenome (GOLD analysis project Ga0209624, IMG submission 188565) | Forest soil microbial communities from Algoma, Ontario, Canada - Jack Pine, Ontario site 1_JW_OM2H0_O1 (SPAdes) (version 2) | ecosystem: Environmental > Terrestrial > Soil > Boreal...
GAGTGAGTATGGCTGGGATGGAGCGGGTGGTGTTTCATGTTCACCTTTCTTCCGCGAATAGTGCGGAACTTATCACGCTAGGCGCGATGGATGCAATCGACGCGATTGGCTGCGTGGAGTGGCCGTTGAGGGACTACTTGCTGCGGGTGAAGGCTGCACAAAGGAGGCGCTACGCGCCGCTCTTATTTGTCGCGGCTAAAGCCGCGACCCACAAGGATCCGGACCACCCGGAATTGTGACGGTGCGGATACAGCCGATGGGGAGCCGCAAGTTGCGCGAGGTCGGCGCTACAGCCATTGCTTTCGCAGCCAGTTTCGAACGGGGCTACGGACTGTGGCCAGGTAGGCGTCGGCAGCCATTTTTATTGCCTGAGCCTGAGTCGGATAGGGATGATTTACGCGGGCCAGGGCGCAAAGACCGATTTTTGCGTTCATCGCTAGAGAGATTTCGCTGATCATTTCGCCGGCGTGGCTGGCTGCGACCGTGGCACCTAGAATCTCGTCGGTTCCTTCCCGCACGTGGATTTTTACGAAGCCTTCATCCTCGCCGTCGGTGATGGCGCGATCTACGTCGCTCATCATCACGGTGAAAGTCTTGACCGGGATTTCCTTTGCGCGTGCTTCCTTGACGTAGAGGCCAATGTGGGCGATTTCGGGATCGGTGTAAGTGCACCACGGAATCGCCAGCACGCTCAGCCTTTCGCGACCCCAAAATAGCGCGTTGCGGACCACAACCTCCGCGGCGGCGGCTTCTATATGCGGGAACTTCTTTTCCGAGCAAACGTCACCGGCTGCGTAGATTCGGGGATTGCTGGTTTGCAGATAGTCGTTGGTAATGATTCCGTCAGCCTTGTCATACTTCACGCCGGCGGCCTCGAGATTCATACGTTCCACGTTGGGTGCGCTGCCGATGCCGACCAGGATGGCGTCAACAGTGAGACTGAATTTGTAATCGGCGCTGACCAAATCGACGATCTTTTGATTTCCGTCGATACGAACTTTGACGGCTTCGGTGTTGAGATGGATGCCGATTCCGTCGCGTGCCAGGGCGTCAGAAAGAATCTGCGCCGCGTCGCGCTCCTCATTGCCGAGGAACATCGGATCATCCTGGACGATGCTGACTTGCGAACCCAATCGACAAAAGGCTTGCGCGAGTTCGCACCCAAGCGGGCCGCCGCCGAGAACGAGCAAGCGCGGAGGGCATTCGGCGAGGTCGAAGACATTTTCATTGGTGAGGTAACCGGCTTCGGCGATTCCGGGAATCGAAGGAGGTTTTGGGTGGGCACCGCTAGAGATAAGAGCGCGCTTGAAGCGCAAGCGTTTTCCCTCGACCTCGACGGCGTCGGATGCAACAAAGCGCGCTTCTCCAAAATACACATCGACACCCGCGGTGCTCAACCTTTGTGCTGAGACTCGGCGGCTGATGCGAGCGCGCACACGGCGCATCCGTTCCATCACGGCTGGAAAGTCCACATTGATACCAGCGGGCACTTGCGCGCCAAAGTTTTCCGCGTTGCGCATCTCGGCGTACAAACGGGAGGTACGAATAATAGTCTTGGAAGGGATGCAGCCGACATTGAAGCAGGCACCGCCGAAACGATCGCGTTCTACGATGGCTACCTTCGCGCCGGCTTTGGCGGCATTCAAGGCTGTGAGAAGTCCTGCGGGACCGGCGCCGATAACGAGGAAGTGGTATCTCTCAGGCGGCTCGGGATTTTTCCAGTCTTGCGGGTGGACATTTTGCAATTCCCTCAGGTCGAAGTCAGTCGATGCCCGATGGGAGGACAATTGTTCAAGCGGCATTGGATTCCTCTAAACTGCTGATTAGCTTTTACAACCAACCACCGCGAAAGCCGGCTTTTTGCAATCCATTTCGGATGCATGCGCACCGACGCATCAGTTTCCAAATGAGTTGCGAGCGATAATTTTCGATCATCAATGTAACGATACCTTGATCGAGGCCCAAATAACCCTCGCTAATCCATCCTTGGGAGCCATCGCGAATGAAACTGGGATTGAAGCCGCTGGGAAGCCGGTATTCCTTCACAACTTCCGGATACTGATCGGAGAAAAAGCGCACTGCTGCCAACGCCATGTCCGGTACGAAAACAATGGAGGCCAGAGCTGAGGGGGGACTGATGGTGCCGTCGTCCGGACCATATGGGACGCCACGAGCTGTATAGCCGAAGAAGATGCGGTTCACACCATCGATTCGGATACGTTGAGGACTCGGGCCGTCGCCCGCCGAAAAGCCCCAGAAATTCTCGCCGTAACCGCGAAACATTTTTGGATTGCGCAAGGCGTACTGCCGCTGAATATATGTTGCCTGGCAGCTATTTTTGAAATAATCGCTGCCCTTCTCGCGCATGAATGGATCTTGGATATGCCGGAAATCGATCCACGCGTGAGACAGCTGATGGATGAAGAGGGGGCCCGCGTAAAGAAAGTCATAGCCGTACAGGTTTTCCCATTGATAGGTGGAGGTCCAGGCTGAATAGCTATTGGACGGGATCGGATGGGTGGGAGAGGCTAGCGCCAGAACATAGAGCAGGATCGCTTCGCTGTAGCCTTCCCAACCGTAGTGAAGAAAACCAGATTCCGGTTTCCATCCTTGCGGAAGAGTGGGCTGGCCATGCTGGGCCCATTGCCAATCGACGCGACTATAGAGCGTCTCGGCGACCTGGCGGATCTGAACCTCGATTGGAGAGTTACCGGTAAAATATGCGCTTGCTGTGAGTATTCCGCCAAGCAGCAAAGCAGTGTCGATAAGCGACAGCTCGCATTCCCAGACACGTTTGCCGGTTTGCATATCGAGGAAGTGATAATAGAAACCCATGTAGCCGGTTGCGTCGGGCGCCTCACTCTGCGCGCTATTCAGGAAAAAAAGAAGAGTGGTAAGAGTTCGCTGAGCAGCGTCGTCACGCGTCATCCAGCGGCGTTCCACAGCTATGGGATACGACGACAGCGCGAACCCGACCGCTGCGATGCTACAGGGCGCACCGGGCGCAGACCTATCGGCGACCAATCCATTGGCCGGATTGCATTGTGTTGGGAAATAGCCGAATGCCGCGCGCTGCAGGGCATCGAGGAGGTCATCGTCCGGCAGCGTAATGAGATGAGCTGGAGTTTCCGTTTCCGTGTCAATGCTCCGATTCTGAAGGTTTTATGAGCTGTAAAATTCTTTACATCGAGCAGATTTCACAATTCGGTGCGTCCGCCTTCTGCAGGGCCTAGTTGGCGCGGGGGACGCAGGATGGGGTGGGCGGAGAGCGCTTTGAATCCGGGGAAGACGGCGTCTGCGCCGAGGCGCTCTTCGATGCGAAGGAGCTGATTGTATTTGGCGATGCGGTCGGTACGCGAGGCCGAACCGGTTTTAATTTGGCCGCAGCCCATGGCGACGACAAAGTCGGCGAGGAAAGTGTCTTCAGTTTCGCCGGAGCGGTGAGAAACGATGGATGCGTAATTTGCTTTGCGCGCCATTTCGACGGCTTCAATGGTTTCGCTCACCGTGCCGATCTGATTCAACTTGATCAGAATGGCGTTGCCGACTTTTTCGGAAATTCCGCGCGCGAAAATCTTTGGGTTGGTGACGAAGACATCGTCTCCCACGAGTTGAATCGGTTTCCTGATTTGTGAGTCGAGGCCTATGCCGGATTTTCCGAGTTCGCGAGTGAGGAGTTTCCAACCGTCCCAGTCGTCTTCGGCGAGACCGTCTTCGATCGAAACGATGGGATATTGGTTAACCCAAGATTTCCAGAATTCGACCATTTGCTCAGAGGTGCGCTCGGACTTGTCAGATTTTTTGAAGATGTATTTTTTCTTGTCGCGATCGTAGAACTCGCTGGAAGCGGGATCGAGAGCGATACAAATTTGTTCGCCGGGTTTGTAACCGGCTGCGGTGATGGCTTCCAGGACGCGCTCAACGGCTTCGACGTTTGACTTTAGGTTTGGGGCGAAGCCGCCTTCGTCGCCGACAGCGGTGGAATAGCCATTCTTTTTCAGCACCGCTTTCAAATGATGGAAAACTTCGATGCCCCAGCGGAGGGCTTCGCGAAAATTGGGCGCGCCGAGCGGCATGACCATGAATTCCTGGACGTCCACAGAATTATCGGCGTGTGCGCCGCCATTCAAAATATTCATCATGGGGACGGGAAGCGTGTCGGCATAGCCTTCGGATGAATAGCGCGCGAGATATTGGTAGAGCGGGAGCTCCAGTTGGGTGGCGGCGGCGCGCGCGGTGGCCATGGAGACCGCGAGGATAGCGTTTGCGCCGAATTTTGATTTGTTGTCGGAGCCGTCAGCTTCGATCATGCGGCGATCGATGGCGCGCTGTTCGGAAGCGTCCATGCCGGTGACAGCTTTGGCGATTTCGGCGTTCACATGGCCGACGGCTTTGAGCACTCCTTTGCCGAGGTAGCGGGCCTTATCGCCGTCGCGTAGTTCGATGGCTTCGTGTTCCCCGGTGGATGCGCCGGAGGGCACGGCCGCGCGGCCGATCGCGCCGCCTTCGAGTCCTACTTCGGCTTCAACCGTGGGATTGCCGCGTGAATCGATAATTTCACGGCCGCGGACGGTGACAATCTTTGTGGACATGGTGCCCCCTGAAATGTGCTGTTCCGCTTTGCGCGGAAGATTCTCCAAGCTTTTATGAAATACGAAATACAGTTAAGGCAATGTGAATTGTAACGGAATTGCGGGGGTTATTGCGATGACTTGGATGAGCGCGAGGGCGATGAGACGAGAGGTTGCGCGAATGTGAAGACGATGATCATCGGCGAGGCGATGTTTGCGCCGAGATGTTTTGCGGGGGCAAAACGCCACTGGTGCAGGGCGGCGATGGCGGCGGAGGTAAAGGGTTCGAGGCCGCGCAACACTTTTACGGAATCGAGCTGGCCGTGCTCGTCGATAGCGGCATAGAGAATCACGCTGCTTTGGGTGTTGGCCTCGGGCGGATATTCAGGTTCGACGGTCAGGACGGGAAATGCGGAACGATCGGGGGAGTTAGGTTCGGGAGAATTATGTTCGGCAGAATTGGCGGAGGCGGCTTCGTAGTTGTGGGTTTTCGCCGGGACCGATACGTTATTTAAGCGCGGAACGAAATCGAATACGATGCCGATTCTAGACCCGGTCACGTGATCGTCGGAGCGCGTCGGGAGAAAAGTCCAAGTGCGCACGGCGACGAGCGCTTTTTCAAGGTAGGGAGTTTCGCCGTGGATGGTTTTGACATCGGCAAGAACTCCGCTGCTGTTGACCAGCGCGTCGAGCAGCACTTCACCGCCGAAAATGGATTGCGACGGATAGGCGGCGGGCACCAGCGAAAGCGCGACTGGGGCAGAAGACGCTTGCCATGGATCCGTCGCATTCTCATTATTTTCGGGATCGCTGGGACCGGAGCTCCAGGCGATGTGTTTTTGTTGCAGCAATGCGATGGCGTAGTGAATCGGAAGGATTGCGCCCAGAGCGTGGCGCTCCGCGGCTAACATCGCGAGAGTATTGCGGCCAAACCACTGGCCTTCGACGAGTCCTACGACTTCCTGCGATTCGGTGGAGAGAACCGGAGCGCCGCTCTGGCCCAGAGCTATTTCGTGGCTGAAGATGAGGAGTTCCGTATCGCCCTTTCCCTTTTCCAATTGCGAAAATTCTGAATCGAGAACTTCTCCGCGCGCACGCATTTCGATTGTGGCATTCAGAGTGTAAGCCTCGCGAGGTTTGGACGGGAGAAGGGCGGCGGAAAGCACGGAATCACCGGTTGGCGGGCGATCAGGAGACAGAGATAGAAAGGAAACCTTGAAATTTGCGGCGAACGGATTCGGCGTCACTCGAAGGATGGCCACATCGTGTTCGCGATCGATCGCTATTAAAGTAGCTGGGGCGATACGAAACTCTGACGAAGACTGGTGCAGCAGGATGTAGGGCTGTCCGCCGTGAAGCTGGTTCAGGACGTGGGCCGCCGTGATTAAGTAGCCTTCGCTATTGATGAAGAAGCCGTTGCCGTAAAAAAGATAATGATAGCCGCGGTCGGAGGCGGATTGATCCACTGGATAGACGATGGGGCAGATCGCGTCCCAGAGAGTTTCGTCGTCCGCGAATTGTGGTGCTTGGGCCGATGCGGAGATGGAGATCCCGAGCAGCACAAGGGACAGCGTCACCAAGATTCCGGCCAGAATTTTGCGGTGAGTTTTCATTCGGGAATAGAGTCGAGATCGATCTCCGACAGACTTTGTTAGGTAACCTTACTTAGCATAGCTGCGTACGCGGGAAGCGCTAGTTGGCCGTTGGGACAGCTACAGCGCATACGATAACTCTCCGCGAAAGACGCGCTTCGCGGGAATTTTGGGATGGCGGGTGTAGCTTGGGAGTTCAGAGAGAGCCGGCTGGGAGATTTGTGGCACGAGCGAGTAGAGCGGGAAGATCCTTTTGCGCGGCAGGAGCCTTTTTACCCATTTCGGTTTCTATCTGGCGGCGCGCAGTTTGCACGGTTTGCAATTGTGCTGGAGCGGCAGTCGCGAGCAAATCTTCGGCGCGAAGCAAGCAGGCGTAGGCTAAATCTTTGGGCAATTGGTGACGGCGGAGAAATTGACCGTAATTAAACCAGTCGGAACCTTCGGCAAGCGGGTCGCCGGATTTGGCGTCGAGAGCGAGGGCGCGCTGAAAGGATTGAGCGGCGGCGGGCGCGTTGTTTCTCTTGTCCTGCAAGTCGGCTAGATGAGCTAGCGCGAGGCCTTCAAGTTTTGGGCTATTTGCTTCTTGCGCTAGCGCGATAGCAGACTGATAGCGCGCGAGGGCTGCATCGGAACGATTGATGGCGGACTCATCGTCGGCTAGCTGAATCGTCGCGGAGATTATTTGGTCCTTGGCGATGGCTGGAGAATTCTCCGGTTGCGACGTTGCCAGACGCAGATAGATTTCCCAATGGCGGGCGGCGGATGCGGGCTCGCCTCTTTGATCGAAAGCTTGCGCTAGATACATATGAGCGTTCGTTTCGTTGAGGTTCACGTCCACGGCTTTTTGCCAGGAGTCGATGGCTTGATCGGGATTGCCGAGGCGGGCTGCGAGCAATCCGAAATTTACTAGCGAGTCGACGTCGCGAGGAAATGTTTGCAGCGTTTTTTGATAGAGCGCGTAGGCATCGTCATAGCGGCCCGCATCGAGCAACGCCCGAGCATAGGCTTGTCGCAAGCCAATGTTTGCAGGGTTGAGGTCGACGGCTTGCGCCAGGGCGGCTACAGCTTCGTCACGATTCCCCGCTTTTGCCTCAGCAAGTCCGATGCGCGCGTTTAGCGCGCTGTCATACGGGTTCATATCGGCGGCGCGTTGAAGAGAAGAAAGGTCTCCCTCATTATTACTGAGCGCGAAATGAAGTTGATCTAGGCCGCCCCACAGGAAAAGCAACGCTGCAGCGCCGATAGCAAAAGCCGGCGCGAAGATGCGTCCGCGCGACGGTTTCGCTGCGGCGGTCTTTTTGCGCGATGACTTCTTGCCGGCGGGCTGAGTTTCCGCAACCGGTGCGGACTTTGCGCCGCCGTCAATCAGCACAGAGGCCACGCGAGTGTCGCGCAGCTTCCAAAGTGCGCCATCGAGAATGAAATGGTGAATGTTCACGACGGCCATGAAAATCAAGAAGCTGGTGGTGAAATCGAAATGGAAAATGTAACTCACGAGCCAGGGGCCGGGGATGAACAGCGCTATCCCGCCAGCCAGGAGCGTGATGAAATATATCGGCATGCGCCAGTTGGACTGGCCGCTGGCGCGCGCTTCGCGGCGCTGGTAGTAGCTGGTGATCCATATATATTGCGTGGAGTGCAGGACGGCGAGAATTCCGCTGCTATAGCGCGTTTGCGGAATTTGGTAGGCCGAGCGCAATTCGAGAAGCGTAGGCAGAACGAACCAGAGAAATTGTGTGATCGCGAGCGTGATTGGCGCGATCATCTCGCGAACCCCGTGTTTGCGGACTATGCGCTGAAAACCCAGCCAAGTGAAAACTGCGAACGCCGCTCCGAGTGCCAGGCGCAGCGGGAAAGTAAATTTTGCGGGTATTCCCAGCGAAAGAATTAGCGGATCGTTTGAACCTCCTGTTTCAAAACTCGCGAGCAACATCACGTAGGACGCGATGAATGCAGAGCGCAGCCAGCGGCGTTCGCTGGGACTGACTTCCGCACCGCTTCGGCGCGCGAACATCATTAGCAGGCCGTAATTCTGTCCGCTGTAATGCCAAGGGCTCCAACATATGTAAAGCGTGAAGACCCAGGGAAACAGGCGTGGGGACGCGTGCATCAGGATCGCGGTTAGCGCGAGCAGAAGCGTGATGTGCAGGGTGAAAAATTTGTACTTCTGGAAATTTTCGCTCGTGTGATAGGCGCGATAAATGGTGGCCATGAAGTGCGGATAATTGAAGACGAGGGCGAGCGCGTAGAAGGCGACGACCCAAGCGTGGGTATGCGAGGGTGCCATCCACATGGCGACGCCTAAAAGCGGGGCGGACCATGCGCCGCATCCTACGAGCAGGTCGAGCCAAGGGCTGTAAATCCACGGGGCGGATTGCTTCGAAGCGGCTTGTGGAGTCGCTGGTCCGGGATCAGTTGAAGCTGTGATGGCTTCCGTATCTACCAGCGTGGTCAAGCTGACTGCCTCGGGACATGAAAGGTGAAGCGAGCGTCTGCGTCTGAAGTGGTTGCTATTGCTTCAAAGAGCAGATCCCTCAAGTCGTGCGCAAAAAGCGCGCTTCGGGATGACAACGAAAAACAAAAGGACGCAGGCATCGTCGAAGTTTACTTCGACTCGAACGTTGTGGTGAGACGCACTGTCGCGCTCATGTAGAAAAGGTTACTTCGGCTGGTTGCGGTGGCTTCAAGAGCAGATCCCTGTCTGCCGACAGGCAGGCCTTAAGGCGTGCGCAGAAGACGCGCTTCAGCACGACAACGGAAAGCAAAACGGCGCGAACATCATCGAGATCAGGTGCCTTAATTGGCCCCGCCCGGCTGAGACGATTCGCCACAGACGAACTGCTAGATGCGTTTGGCGGCTTGGGACTTGCCCCAGACGAAAGCGAAGACGCCCATGGCTAGGAGCAATACGGTGAGGCCGATGATTTTTGTGACGGCAAGAATTTTGTGGGGATCGTCTTCCGCCGGAAGCCCGGAAAAGGCGATGGTGATCAGCGTGGTGGTGAAACCGAGGACGCCTACTATTTTTGCGACGGGGCTGCCGCCTGGGATTCGCATGATGTCTGGACCGGGAGGCTCGCGTTGCAAGCGGATTAATGATGCGAACACGAATAAATACGGTATGAAGTACGAAATAATTCCCATGCTTACGAGAACTTCGTATGCGCCGTACACGCTCGTGCCGGCCTGGCCGAGAAAAATGAAAACAACTCCGCAAGCGGCCTGGACCAGGAGCGCGACGTACGGCGTTCCCCATTTTGGATGGATGCGCGCGAAAGCGGGAGGGAGATATCGGTCGAGCCCGGCGACGAACGGGAGGCGCGCGGAAACAGCGAGCCAGGCTCCCATAGCCCCGAGATTGCTTAGAGTGATGAGTAGTGCGGCGAACGAAACGATTCCGATTGCGATGGCGCCTGAGAAACCTATGCGTTCCACCGATTTTGTGATTGCTTGCATGATTCCCTGCAGGCCGCTGACTTCGTTGGCGGGAAGGGCGATGAGCACGGCGACGGTACCGAGAATGTATCCGGTGGTGACGAAGGCTCCGCCCGCGAGCAATCCTCTGGGAAGATTTTTGCGCGCGTCGTGGACTTCGTCTCCGAGAAAAGAAGCGGACTCGGAGCCGCCGAGAGCGAAGACGATTGTAGCCATGAAGAGAACGTCTCGGAAATGCATGTGAGGGACCATCGACGCGTGCGTGAAGGCAGTCGCGGAGCCGAAGCGATGGAACGCTATGCTGGCGATGCCGAATAAAATTGCGATGGGCAACCATGTACCGATGGCTCCGAGATTGTGCAGCCATTTGCCAACGGAGAGGCCGATGAGATTCAGGAAAGTGGCGAGCGCGAGGCCGAGAAGCGCGAAAAGCAGAAAGTAAGTTTTGTTATTTGAAAGCGATTGCCAGCGAGCCGGGCCTATAAAGAGCGCGTTGCCGGCAGTGAAATAAAGTATGGCGGGAAAGTACGGAAGATTGCTGGTCCAATATGTCCAACCGGTGATGAAGCCGGGAAATTCTCCGAAGGCGCGCTTGGACCAGATGTACAAGCCGCCTTCCTGCGGATAGCGCGAGGAAAGCTCCATCACTGAGAGTGCGAGCGGAAGATAAAACGCGCTCCAGGCAATTAGCCAGATGACGACGGCGCTGGCGCCAACTGTTGCGGCTGTTGCGATCCAACGGAGGCTGATGCCGGTGACGATGTAAAACAGCACCAGGTCGCGAAAACCCATGGTTCGCCGCGGGCGATTTGAGTTTTCGGTTTCGCTGGTTCTAAATTGCCGTGAGGCCATCGGGTTTAGGCGGACATCATGCTCCGAGAAGAATGGGAAAGCGAGCCGTTTGCGGCTTGAGCCGAGAGATAGCCTCAGGGGCTAAAGCCCGCGTCATGGGCCTGCATTTTCGGCGGGGTTGAAACCCCGCTCTTCCGTTTGTGTGCATCGCTTGCGTACACGCGCGTTTCGATACCTTGCTCGCGGTGGAACTCCTTCGGAGAGCGAGCCGGTTGCGGCAAGATTCGAATTAGCCATTTTTGTACCTTGCGTTACTGGGCTTTTCCGCTGGCTTTGGGCTTGTCGTCGTGTCCGTAATATTCGTAGGCGGACATGGGTTTTTCTCCGCCTTTTTTCCACGGGCGATCGTCCGCGGGAATTTTTCCGAGAGCGCGTGCCATCTCGCGAATATGCGTAGCGACCGCGCCGCAACACGCGCCGATGTAATTCACGCCGATTTCGCGGGCTTTGATCGCGTAGTCGGCCATTTCGCGGCGGGTGAGCTGATAGGGTTCAAGCTGATCGGGAAACGCGGCGAGGCTGGTGAAATCACGATGCTCCTGCGTGGTGCGATACGCGACGGGTTGGCAGCCGATGTAACCTTTCACGGCTTTGCGCATTTCAGCCATTAGCGGAAGCGTGTGTTCGGGACTTCGCAGACAGTTGATGCCGACGATGTCCGCGCCGGCGTCGGCCAAAGCTTTCGCTACGTCGGCAGCTTTTTTACCGTCGGGCGTGACGTCTTCATTTTCGAAACAGACGGTGACCATCACCGGTAGCTTGGTGGCTTTCGCGCGCTCGACGGCCAGCAAAGCTTCGCCTAAATACGAAAATGTTTCGCCGATGATGAAATCGACGCCTTCGGCTACTTGAACGTCGAGTTGCTCGTCAAAAGTTTTGCGCACGCGATCGGCTGCGGCTTTGTCGTTGGGCTCGTACATCCATGTGAGGCTCAGGTTTCCGGCGACCAGGCAACGGTCTTCTCCAGCTTTTTTCGCGATGCGAACGGCGGCGCGATTTAATTCCTCCACGCGATCTTGCATGCCTACGGTGGCGAGCTTGTCACGACTGGCGTAGAACGTGAGGGCTTGCAGGACTTCGGCGCCCGCGTCGCGAAATTCGCGGTGGAGTTCGAGGAGGGCCTCAGGATTATTTATGGCAACTTCGGGCGTGAATGGGCCTGCGCGCACCCGGCCCCGCTTTTCCAGTTCGAGCAAATAGCCGCCGTCACCGAGGACAGGGCTTTCCGCTAATTTTTCGAGAATTCCCTTCTTCTGCTGCTTGGCCATGGTGATCTCCTTTCGTCATTGCAATTGCCCTGGGAAAATCTAAGCGCTGGCTTTCTTTACGCGGCCAGTTTTCCAATCGCGTAATGCTTTGTGTGCGGCGTTGTAACCCGGGGCGCCGGTAACCCCACCGCCCGGATGCGCGCCCGCGCCGCAAAGATAAAGGCCGGCCACCGGGGTGCGATATTGAGACCATCCGGGGACCGGGCGCATGAAGAAAAGTTGTTCGAGCGACAGGTCGCCGTGAAAAATATTACCTTCGGTTAGGCCGTAGGTGCGCTCGAGATCGAGCGGGGTGAGAACCTGACGCGCGATAATCGAATTTGGAACGTTAGGCGCATACTCGGCGATTTTTTTCACCACGCGATCACCGAGGAGTTCACGCTGCTCGTCCCAAGTGCCTTGGCACAGGTGATATGGCACGTACTGGATGAAAGTGGTCATCACGTGTTTGCCCGGCGGAACGAGCGTGGAGTCCACGTTGGAGGCGACCACGCAATCGACCCACAACTCTTCGGGGATGTCGCCGAACTTCGCGATGTCGTAACAGCGTTCGGCAAACGCAAGTGAAGGCACCAAAGTGAAAAGTGAGCGCTGCGATGCGGTGAAGTCCGGCGGCATGCCCGTGACGCGCGGCTCTTCGCTTAGGACGAAATTCACTTTGGCGCAGGGGCCGTCCATTTTTATGCCGGCGATGGCGTGACGAAAATCTTCGGGGAGCTGGCTAGCTTCCACCAGACCGAGGAACGTGCGCTTCGGATCGGCGTTGGAAAGAACCATGCGGCTGGAAATTTCTGCTCCGTCTTCCAGGATCACGCCGCGCGAGATTCCGTCGCGAACGTTTATTTTTGCCACGGAAGAGGACGTGAGAATTTCTGCTCCGAACTTGCGCGCAGCGGAAGCCAGAGCTTGGGTGATAGCCCCCATTCCACCGATTACGTGGCCGTAGAACCCTTGGACTTCACCGTCGCCGCCGCCTAGCAAGTGGAAGAGGAGCCCGAACGCAGAGCCTGGGTTGTAGGGGCCTCCGTGTTTTCCGTAGAGATTATTGGCGAGGAACATTGTTTTCATTTTCTCGGATTCGTAATTGCGGTCGAGAAAATCGCCGAGGCTGCCGGTCAGGAAGGAAACGAGCTGGGCTATTTCTGCGCTGGTCATACCGCGGAATCGTTTTCCTACGCGCAAGAGTTCCCAGAATCCGTCCGCGCCGTGGAGCGACGGCTCGGGAGGAGGCTCCAAGAAAAACGGCTGGAGGTAACGCGCGAGTTTCTTTAGCTGGTCGTCCACACGAACGAAAGTCTCGGCATCGCGCGCGGAAAGTTTGCGAAACTCACTGACGGCGCGAGCGCGATCGGCCCACCACGGGACGATTTGCGCGTCGGGAAAAGGAACCAGCAAGCTCGGATCGCACGGAACCATGTGGAGGCCGTGCGCCGCGAGATCAAGATCGCGAATCACAGTTGGACGCAACATGCTCGCGATATAAGAAGTGGTAGAAGCGCGGCATCCCGGCGCGATTTCTTCGGTGACGCAGCAACCTCCTACAATTTCGCGGCGTTCGAGAACGAGAGTGGAAACGCCAGCGCGTGCGAGATAAGCGGCGGCGGTGAGGCCGTTGTGTCCGGCGCCTACTACAATCGCATCGTAGGACTTGCGCAAAGGAGGCATTTAGATTAGCATGACCGCCAGTCAGCACTCATGCAGTACCGCTTTACATAGCACATATAGGGGAAGATTCCAATGACGGCTTCGACAAGTGACCTTCGGTCACATCCGCGCATTAAGCAACGTCGCGGCATTCTGGAACCATCGATTCCGGGAAAAACTCAGCGGCATCCGCGCATGGAGGCAAAACGCGAGCGCATCGTGAACGCCGCGATGCAGCATTTCGCCGAGCAGGGATATCACGCCGCTCGAATCGAGGATCTTTCCGCGCAGCTGGGCGTGGCCAAGGGTTCCATCTTCCAATATTTTGGGAGCAAGGGCGGATTGTTTCTGGAAGCTTACAAAAAAGCGGTGCGCTCTTTTCCGACCTATCTGGATTCCCCGTCGCAAATTCGCGAGCGAGGCTTTTTTGAAATCTTGCGTTACTGGCTGCTGAGAACGGAGCGGCTCGTTCGCGAGGATTGGATTCCCTATCGCGTTTCGCTGCTGGGAAATTATGGCGTGGACCTGAGCTTGAAGCGGGAGATCAACCGGTTTTTGCTGGCGGAAGATCCCTACGGTAGCGCGGCGTTTGTGCGACTGGGGATTGCGCGCGGTGAAGTTCGGTCTGATATCGATGCGACGCTGATCGTCTCGATTCTGGACTGGACCATGGAACGTTTTCAGGACGCGCTGCTTACCGAAGAACTTGATCCGGGACTTTTCCCGCATCCTGCAGACCCGGAAAAAAATCAGATGCGGATAAATCAATTCTTGTTGGTGTTGAGAGGCGCGATCGGAGTGTAAGAAGCGAATCGAGCGCCGATTTCCGGCGTTCACGAAAAGCGACAGGAGAAATTGCATGGAACAGACGGTGAAAGAGATTCTCGCTTCTTACAATGCTTCCGCTCCATTGGCGGAAGCGCACACGATACCGGCGCCGTGGTACACCGATACGCGCATCGCCGATCTGGAGCTGCAGAATGTCTTCTCGCGGACGTGGCAGGCGGTTGGGCGCATGGAGCAAGTTGAGAAACCCGGACAATACGTTACCGCGACGGTGGCTGGCGAACCTGTAGTAGTTGTGCGCGGCAGCGACAACAAGCTGCGCGCGTTTTTCAATGTGTGCCGGCATCACGCGATGACGGTGATAAATGAGCCCTGCGGGCACACAGCGCACTTGCGTTGCCCGTACCATGGATGGACCTACAGCTTGGAAGGCGAGCTCCGGGGAATGACGGAGTTTGACGGTGTCTGCAATTTCGATCGCGCGCAAAATGGATTGGTTCCGATACGTGTGGAGACTTGGGAGAAGTTTGTGTTTGTGAACCTGGATCCGAAGGCGGGATCGCTTGCGGATTTTCTGGGAGCGCTGGTGAAGCTGGCGGAGCCGCTTGGTTTTGCGGATCTGAAATTTGTGGAGCGGCGCAGCTATATATTGGACTGCAACTGGAAAGTGTATGTGGACAATTTTCTGGACGGCGGATACCACGTGCCGCACATGCACAAAGGATTGAACAGCGTCCTGGACTACACGAATTACACCATTGAAAATGTGGATCGTTGCTGCGTGCAATCGAGCCCGGTTACGGTGGACAGCAGTTCGGAGAAAAGCGCGGCCAACACGCGCAAAGGCGACCGCGCTTATTATTTCTGGCAATATCCGAACTTCATGCTGAATTGGTATGAAGGATATCTGGATACGAACTTGGTGCTTCCGATGGGCGTTGGCCGCTGCGAAGTGATATTTGATTTTTATTTTGGAGATACCAGCGAATCAAACATGTCTTACGTTCGCGAGAGCATGGGAGTAAGCGAACTGGTGCAGCAGGAAGACATCGTGATCTGCGCGGGCGTGCAGCGCGGACTCAGTTCGCGCGCATATCAGGCGGGAAGACTTTCCGTGCGGCGCGAAGCAGGCGAACATTTGTTTCACCGGCTGCTGGCGGCGGATTTAAAGGATGCGCGCGCATCGATCGCGCGATAGCCCCCGATTTAAGAAGCGTTAATACTTTACGGCCAATTTGGCAGCTTGTTTGAATTTGCGCGTCCTTGCCGCGCCTTCCCTGCCCTCGTAACATGACGTTCGGGGCGGGGAGAATTTTTGGTGGCTTTTTCGCGCGAGTTCCTCGACCGCCTTCCTGATCCTCCCTGCGGACAGCCGCTACCTACAAATTCCAGCAAAAAAGGATAAATGATGCAACGGAACAAGCGGATCGGTTTGTTGTTACTGACTTTTATTTTTGGCGTGCATGCGGCCTGGGCCGGAGCGCAGACCAAAGCGGCGTTTGAAAAATTGAAGTCACTATCCGGAGAATGGGAAGGTAAGGATGCGGACGGCATGGACGCGAAGACGAGCTTCAAGGTGATTGTGAATGGCACAACCGTGATGGAGACGTTAGTAGCCATGCATATGGAGGAGATGGTTACGCCGTATAACGTCGATGGCGATTCCATTTCTTTGATTCACTATTGCCCAACGAACAATCAGCCGCGAATGCGAGCGACACCCGGCGATGGCGCGATCAAGGAGCTGAGCTTTTCGTTTCAAGGCGCGGGAAATTTGCCGTCGGAAGCGACCGGGCACGAGCACAAGCTCGTCATTCGCTTTGAAGACAACGATCACATCACCGAAGAATGGACTTGGCGCAAGAATGGTAAGGATACTCCGATGATTTATCATTTCACGCGCAAGAAAAGCTGAGGCAGAGCGGCGCTAGTCGAAAATCACGGTTTTGTTGCCGTAT
>Ga0209624_10001860_pt1 | contig 16099 bp, 13 predicted proteins | sample JacPinW_OM2H0_O1_FD_188565 | JGI IMG/M metagenome (GOLD analysis project Ga0209624, IMG submission 188565) | Forest soil microbial communities from Algoma, Ontario, Canada - Jack Pine, Ontario site 1_JW_OM2H0_O1 (SPAdes) (version 2) | ecosystem: Environmental > Terrestrial > Soil > Boreal...
CCGATGTCCCGAAGCGCAGTTCCTTACCTTCGAGATTGCCGAGATGCTGATCGACCGGCAGCGCGGCAACTTGCGGGCTGACCACGTCGATCTTGCCATTCGGCGCCGAGGGGTTGGCGATCTGATAGGTCGCGCCGGCATGCGCCGTCAGGCCCGGGTTCGGGTGCAGGGTGTCGAAATAGATCACCCACGCAATCAGACCGATCATCATAGTCAGCATCACGCCGTAGATGACCACGGAATGTCGGATACGCCCGAGCATCCGCCCGTACATCAAGACCAAAGCAAACGGGAACAACATCATCGCCAGCGTGGTGAAGAAGTTCGACGTCGCGGTCGGGTTCTCGAGCGGATGAGCGGAATTCATGCCGTAGAAGCCGCCGCCGTTGGTGCCGAGCATCTTGATCGGAATGACGGCCGCGACCGGGCCCACTACGATTGTCTGCGGCTTAGCCTGCCCCTTGTCGTCGAGGCCCATCGATCCCGACTCAAGCGTCGTCGCGACCTCGGTGGAGGCATAGGTCATCGGCATGCCCTGCTGCATGAAGATGACGCCGAAGACCAGCGCGACCGGCACGTAAATGTACATGGCGACGCGCCACATATCGACGAAGAAATTGCCGACCGTCGCTTCGCCCCGGAACGCGCGGATGATCGCCGCCAGTGCGCAGAAGCCTATCGACGCCGACAGGAACATGTTCGGCAGGATGAAGAAAATCTGACTAAAATTCGATAAACTCTGGTCGCCCGAATAGTGCTGCAGATTGGTGTTGGTCATAAAGGATATGACCGTGTTGAAGATCGTGGTCGGCTCCAGCATGCCGAGGCCGCGAGGATTGAGCGGCGCGATCGGCTGCAGGCAGAGAACGACGAATCCGAAGATAAACAGCGCGACGGTGAAGGCCATCATCGCCAGCACGTACTGCTTCCAGTCCTGCGGTCCGGTATCGATGAGGTCCTCGAACCACTTGAGCACGCGCGGCGCGCGATACTTGCCGTCCATAAGCCAGGCAAAATAGGCGCTGAGCGGGATCGAGCACACGATCGCCGCGATGAGGAGCAAAGCAGGAAGAAGCCACATGGTCGCAGCCTTTCGGGTCGTGCGCCCGCGCCGTCAGCGCCGCGCGCGAAGTGTCAACAATGGTTTAGATTGGCCTCGACGTCTCAGAACCACTCGGGACGGACGAGCGCCGTGAAGAGGTAGACAATGACGGCGGCGGCCACCACAATAGTGACGTAGGTCATCGGAGAGGGATCCTCAGATTTCTTCGCAGGCGAAGACGAACGCGTAGCAAACTCCGATGCTGACGAGCCCCAGCGCGAACATCGCCGGCAGCCAAACGACCAGATTCATCGATCTCTCCTTCCTCCCGGCACAAACCTTCAAAGGCCGTGCGGAAGCGGGCGGCAAATAGCTTCGCGGACATTCGCTCCACTACCTATGACCTCATCTGCGGCGTCGCTGTGGCTCGAAGGTCCCGCTTACATCTGGGCGCGAAGGCATAGGCGCGATCCCGATAAGGGATCGATACCGATTGCGATGCGCGCGCATAAAGGAGCCATAAAGGACGCTCGCGGCGGCAGGGGCTGCCTCCACCTCATCCCGATCCTGGCGGATCCGTCTGGTCCTCGGCGACCGGGTAGTCAGCTTGCTTGAGGTTCGGTCCGCCGCGTCGTCAGTGCCAGCCCCGCACGCGCGAGGATCTGGCCGGCCATGATTGCACCAGGTATGGCGATAGGTCTGGCGATCTATTGACCCCAAATCTTTGGACGTTGGTGCGCGACAAGACCGACGTTGCGGTCCAAGTCCGGTCGAGGCTCGTCGTCAACAACGTCGAGTCGGCGTGCGATACGGCGTGCGCCGGCATCGGAATCACCCCCGCATTCTCTTACCACGTCACGGCCACCTTGCAGGCCACGACGCTCACGACCTTGCTCGAAGAATTCCAGCCACCGCCATTGCCGGTTCACATAGTCTACCAGTTGAGCTACGCGCATTCCTTGATTTCTCGGCCTCGCGCCCCAAGACGCGGTTGCGTGACGGGCGCTAAGCGGCCATGGCGGAATGTGCATGTTCGATATTCCTTCGCCGCTTCTGATACTCTCGGTCCCGAGCCTCCTGAAGCGCTCGAGACGGGGCCATCGGCGCTCCTCAAGACGAGGCGGAGCGTGGCGCGTGACTATGACCCCGAAATTTTTGCGCAGGGCGTCTATTTCGGAAGGGCGATGGAGACCGCCCGGTCATTTGCGCGATCACCTACCCACAGCGTATCGCCTGCGGGCTCGATGGCGGTCGGCTGCTTGAGGCCGTCCAGCAGGGTCGTGACGGTGGCCTGATCGCCGTCGATCATCACCATGCTCGCGCGGCCATTCTTGTTCTCCGCCAGGAACAACTTGCCGTGGGCGGCTCGCATGCCGTCGGGTCCCTTAATCGGGCGATTCGGCCAGATCTGCACCGGCGCGCCGGCCTTACCCTCCGCGTCCAGCGGAATGCGATAGAGATTGTTGGAAATCACGTTGTTGGCGTAGAGCACGCCGTCGAGAAAGGTGATGCCGTCGATGCCGTCGAGCGTGCGGTCCTGGATCAAGAGCTCGGCTTCCTGGGCGTCAGGTTTGACCCGGAAGATGCGGCTTCCCAAGGTGTCGCTCACATAGAGCGCCCGATCGGGCCCGATGGTGAAATCGTTGCAGAGATTGACCTCGCCGGGCAGAGCCCAGCGGAATTTGGGGGCCCCCGTGGTAAGGTCGAAACTGCGCAGGATGCTGCGACGGTCCTTGCCGTTCGGCGCCCGCATGATCTGGCACGCCCAGAGCGTGTTCGTGCCGGAGTCTGCCAGCACGCCTAGGAAGGAGACCGGGCCTTCCGAGCTGACGTCGATGAAGACCTCAGCTTTCGTCGCGCCCTTGGCGGCGCGATAGATCACGGGCTTGCTCATGCTGCCGAGGATCAGCGCGCCGTCTGGCGCGACGGTTATGCTCTCGGGTTGGGATTGCGGATCGGTGGTGACGACGAGTCCCGGCTCGGCAAGGGCCAAGGGAGCCCAAACGAGCAAAGTGACAAGGCCGATAGCGAAGCAAAGCGAACGCATCATTGATCCCTCGCCTTGGACCCCGCCGCGGTTCTTGTGAGCGCCCAGGGAAGGTCCCGTCATCGTTGCAATGGCGCCGGCCAATCCGACGCCATCGAAACCCCGTCAGTTCGACGCGTGCCCGACCGCCCAGACATAGGCGGCGACAGCGGCGACATCCTGGTCCGAGAGCTCGGCGCCGCCCTTGGGCGGCATGACGCCCGTGTAGTTCCTGGGCCGCGGCACGCCTGTCGTGATCGTCTTCGTGATCGCCGGCAGGCTTCCATCGCCCCAAACCCAGATGCCATCGCTGAGGCTGGGCCCGACCGAGGTGCCGGCAGCGTCGGACCCATGACAACCGCTGCAAGTGCCGTTGGCGGCTTCGCCATGGAAGATGCGGTCGCCCAGCGCGACCTCTTGCCCAGTCGCGCCCGGCGGCGGGCGCAGCGCCTCGGCAGCACGGCCGGCATCGGCATGTGTCCCTTCGGGGGGCTGAGGCGAAGTCGCCGAGACCGCAGCGATTGCAGGCTGTGGCGCCGGCGCGATTTGCGCATTAGCAGGATCGCCCTTGTAGACAACACGCCAGATCCGCCCGTGCACGTCGTCGGAAATATAGAGCGCCCCATCCGGTCCCATCGCCAGCCCCGTCGGTCGGAACGCGGCGCGGCCAGGATCCATGTGGGTCCCGGCGAATCCATTGGCGAAAATCACGTAATCGCCGGACTTCTTGCCATCGGCCAGTGGCTGGAAGACCACGTTATAGCCGCCTTGCGGCAGCGGCGCGCGGTTCCAGGACCCGTGGAAGGCGATGAACGCGCCGCCGCGATAGGGCTCCGGAAACTGGCTGCCGTTGTAAATCAGCATGCCATTCGGCGCCCAGTGTCCGGGAAACGCGGCGACCGGAGCCTGTTTGCTGTCGCAAACGCCGGCCGTCTTGCCGCCGTCGCCGCCATATTCCGGCGCCAACACGAGCTTGTTCTGGTTCTGGTCGAAGTAGCATTCCGGCCAGCCAAAATCGGCGCCCTGATGCAGCTCGACCACTTCCTCGGCAGGCAGGTCGGCGCCCTGCTCGATCGTGTAGAGCTTCGGCCAGTTCTGCGACAATTGGTCACGTCCGTGCTGAGTCACGAACAGCCGTCCCGCGGGGTCGAATGCGAAGCCTTCTCCATTGCGGATGCCCGTGGTGAAGCGTTCGGCGGCCGAGAATTTCTGGCCGATCTTGTTGGCGTCATAGCGCCAGGTCCCGGCGCGCGTCTCAAGCTCAGTGCAAGGCTGGATTCCGGCCGAGACGGGCATGCGGTTATCGGACTGGCAGGAATTGGTCGCCGACCCGGAATCGACGAAAAGATCGCCCTTGGCGTCAATGACGAAAGGATGCATCGGGTGGTCGCCGGTGAGCGGCATGCCCGAAACGATCACATCCGGCTTGCCGCTTGGCGTGACTTCGCCCGGCTTCAGCGCATAGCGGACGATCTCGTCCCTGTCCTCGGCATAAATCGCGTTGTCGTGGAAAGCGATGCCCGTGCCGCCTGCGGCGCCCTCCGCTGCGGTCACGCCGAACCGCCTGATGACGTTGGCCCGACCCGCTCCGTCGGTATCCTGCAACGCCAGCAGGAAGCCGTCGGCTGGCGGCTTCTCGTTGTGATAGTACCGGCCGCTCCAGCTGTTCGCATAGAGGGTCCCGTCAGGGGCGACCACGAGATGGCGGACATGGCCCAGGTTGTCAGCGAATATCGTCGCGCAAAACCCGGGCGACAGGGTGATGGCGGTATCGCCAGCCGGGCACGCCGGGGCACTCCTAGCGGCCGGCGTTTCCGCGTTTGCAAACCACGCGCCGGACGCCAGCAGAACGGCGAAAGCCGAGATCGTGGAGGCGCGACCAAGTTGGTTGGCAATCCGATTCATTTTTGACGAACGCCTTCTCCTGGAGGGAGTCCTGGCACGCTTGTCTTCATGGCGAGGTGCGTCCTCGACAGGGAGGGAAGCGCTTACCGGAGGCACCCGCAATGGAAACGTCCGTGGCGCGGAAAGCAAATCACGTTCGGGATACTTGGCGCGTTCTAATTGCGGGCTAATGACGAGGTCGTGCCGTCAACGTGCTGGAAATTGGGATGCGGCGATGGCGCCGCCTCATCGAGCTCTGCCTCGCCCCTGTGCTTGCCTTGGCAAAGCGCGATGGGCTCGGACGGGACACGAACGAGACCGGCTCACGCCGGGCGTATGCTGGCTAATTACGCGGCTTAGTCGCTAGTTTTTCGATACCCTGAAGGCGGTCCAGCCTCAAGCGCCCGAGCCTCAGATTAGCAGTACCAATACGCTGCCTAAACGGCTAGCTTATTAAACAAACCTAGAACGAGCGAACGTGGGAGAAGCGTCGATGGCCGCGTATTTGTTTCGGAACGTCGAGATTTGGGACGGCGAAGCGGACGACCGCTACCCGGGCGAGGTGCTCGTCGTAGGGAATAGAGTTTCCAAGGTCGCTCGAGGACAGCGGCAAATCAGCTCCGAGGCAGCGGCGGAGACGATCGATGCCGCTGGCCTCACATTGATGCCGGGGCTCGTCGAAGGACATTGTCATCTCTCCTTCGTCGGCCCGGCGCGCAATCAGGATCTTGGCGAGATCCCGCCGGAGGAGCACCTTCTGCGCACCTGCCGCAATGCGACGCTGATTCTCGATCACGGATTCACATCCTGCTACTCCGCCGCGTCCGCCAAGCTGCGTCTCGACGTGGTTGTGCGCCAGGAAATCGAAGACGGCTATCTCGCTGGCCCCCGCTATCGCGCCGCCGGGCCGGAAATCACGGTGACCGGCGGCCTCGGCGATGAACGCAAGCAGCATATACACGCCGAAAGCTTCGGCATGATCGCCGACGGGCCCGACGAGATCAGGCGCGCGGTTCGGCTTTGCTGCCGCGAGGGGGTCGATAACATCAAAATCAACATTTCGGGCGATGAGTTCGTGTCCAACGCGCGCGCCGAGATCACCTCAATGAGCGAGACCGAAGTGGCGACCGCGGTCGAGGTCGCGCATGAGTGGAACAAGCGCGTCGCCTGTCATGCACGCGCGGCGGCTTCGGTGAAGCGGGCCGTTCGTAATCACGTCGATTGCGTCTATCACTGCGACTTCGCCGATGAAGAAGCGCTCGACATGCTCGAGGCGGCGAAGGACCGTGTGATCGTCGGCCCCGCATTCGGTCTCGTCCACAACTCGGTCTACGAGGGCGACACGGTTGGCATGACCCGCGACGTCGTCGAGTCCATGCACCTGCCGCGCAAGCTCGAAGCGACCTGCCGCACCTACGAGCAGATGAGGAAGCGTGGGATCAAAGTGGTGATCGGCGGCGACTATGGATTCAAGATCACGCCGATGGGCCAGAACGCCCGCGACATCGGGCACTTCGTCAAGTTCTTCGGTTACACCCCGGCGGAGGCGCTGCGATGCGCTACAGCGGTTGGGGGCGAATTGATGGGTCATAAAGGCGAGCTTGGCGTCGTGAAGGCCGGCGCGCTCGCCGATCTTCTCCTCGTCGACGGCAATCCGCTCGCCGACCCTTCAATCCTTGTTGGGCCTAGTCGCTTCGCGATGATCATGAAGGACGGGAAGATGCATCGTGACCCGCGCGCCCGCGCACTTGCCTCCGCGCAACAGGCGGCGGAATAGCGGCGGGAACGGGAGAACGGGAGACTTCCAGTGGAGCGCGCGCCGTTCGCCCTCGAGATGCTGAACATCAGCAAGACCTTCCCCGGCGTGCGGGCGCTGGACGATGTGACCTTCGGCTGCGCGCACGGCGAGGTCCATGCGCTCTGCGGCGAGAACGGCGCAGGCAAGTCGACGCTGATCAAAATCCTTGGCGGCGCCTATCGACCTGATCGCGGCCGGATTCTGCTCGATGGCCATGAAGTCGAATTTTCCCACCCCGTTGCATCGCGCCGCGCCGGCGTCAGCATTATCCATCAGGAGCTGAGCCTCCTGCCGCACCGGAGCGTCGCGGAGAACATCTTTCTCGGCATCGAGCCAACGCGCTACGGCATGCTTGATCGGCGCAAGATGCGCGACGATGCAAAGCGCCTGCTCGGCCGCCTCGGTTCGTCGATCCACGCGGAGACCGGCGCGGGCGATCTGTCGATCGCCCAGCAGCAGTTAGTCGAGATCGCAAAGGCTCTTGCTGTCGACGCGCGTATCCTCGTGATGGACGAGCCGACCGCCGCGCTCGATCGCGATGACGCCGCGCGTCTGCTCGATCTCGTTAAGCGCCTGAGCGAGGAAGGCGTGTCGGTCATTTATGTCTCCCATCGAATGCCGGAGCTCAAAACAGTTGCGGATCGCGTTACCGTGCTCAAGGACGGGCGAACGGTGATGACCGCGCCGATCGGTGAAGCGCCGATCGGCCGGCTCGTGCGCGCGATGGTTGGCCGCGACCTTGCCGATTTCTATCCGCCGCGCGCCATCAAACCGCCGGGCGCTCCGGCACTCGTAATAAGGGGCGGCGCCAATGATCATCTCACTAACATTGACCTTACCGCGCATACGGGCGAGATCGTCGGGGTCGCGGGACTCGAAGGCGCAGGCAAAAGCGCGCTCGGGCGGGCGATCGCGGGGGACGAGCCATTCGAGCAGGGGACGGTGGAGATCGCCGGCAAGGCGCTTACGCCCCGCAGCTCGCGCTCCGCAATCGAAGCAGGAATCGGACGCCTGTCGGAAGATAGGAAACGCGAAGGGCTGCTCATGCAGCAGTCGCTGCGCGACAACGCGACTCTTATCCAGCGCGCGTTCGCAGCGCCGTTCCACGCACCAGGCGCCGACACAATGTCGAACGCCGAAACGGACAAGCGGCTTATCGAGCTGGACGTGCGGGCAGCGAGCTTCGAGCAAGAGGCGGGACGGCTCTCGGGCGGCAACCAGCAGAAGGTCATCGTCGCCCGCTGGCTCGCGCGCGATCCACAAGTTCTTGTGTTCAGCGAGCCGACGCGCGGAATCGACGTCGCCGCCAAGGCGGCGATTTACAAGATCATGCGCGACCTCGCCGACAACGGCCGAGCGATCCTGATGATTTCTTCTGACCTTCCTGAGATCGTTGGCGTCAGCGATCGCATTGTCATAATGCGAGAGGGCCACATCGCTGGCGAGCTACCGGGCGGCGCGTCCGAAGAGGACGTGATGGCGATCGCTGTCGCCCATGACGCTCACGAGTCTCTGGGCGCGGAATGAGCAGCGCAGAGGGCGTCGTCCCTGCCTTCCGGATGAGGCGCGCGCCGAGGGCGCCGCTCCTGCTGTTTCTTGGCTCTCTCTTTCTTTATATTGGCGTCGCGATTGCGACTGGGCAGACCAGGATGCTCGAGGTCGAGGGCGCGGTCGGTCTCCTGCAACGGACGGTCGCGCTCGGAATCGTGGCGATCGGGCAGACCTTCGTCATCCTCGCCGGATCGATCGACCTTTCGGTCGCCAATTTGATCAGCGTCGCGGCGGTGCTCGCCTCGTTCATCATGCAGGGCAGGCCCGAGATGATGCTCACGGCTGTGGTGGCGGTGCTCGCAGTCTCGGCGGTCGTCGGGCTCATCAACGGGGCGCTCGTCTCGCGGCTGCAGGTCAGTCCTTTCATAGCGACACTCGGCTCCGGCCTGATCCTGCAAGGTTTGTTATCGGCAAGCTTCACAAATTTTGCCGGCTCCGTGCCAATCGAGTTTCAGGCGGTCGCCTATGGGGCCTTTGGCCCCCTGCCCTTTTCGGTGATCGGCCTCTTCGTGCTCGCGATCCTCGCCTCGATCCTGCTGAGGGCGACAAAATTCGGCGCACACCTCTACGCGGTCGGCGGCAACGCCGAAGGCGCCCGTCTTGCGGGCATCCGCACCGATCTCGTGACCATTGGCGCGCATGTGCTGTGCAGCCTGACGGCGGGCGTGAGTGGTCTATATCTCGCGAGTCGCCTCCGTTCCGGCGCACCGTGGGTCGGGCGCGACGGCGTCTATGATCTGGAATCGATCGCGGTCGTGGTCATTGGAGGAACGCTGCTTGCAGGCGGGCGGGGCGGCGTCTGGGGAACGCTTGCAGGCGTCCTGCTTTTCGCAGTCCTCGACGCGTCGTTCAACATGCTCGACGTATCGGCCTATCCCAAGCTCGTGCTGCGAGGCGCCATCGTCATCGCCGCGGTTGCGGTCTACACCTTCCGATCGCGGGATCTCGCCGCATGACGATCGCGCTCAAGGAGATCCGGCACGGACAAGCGTTCACCCATGCGGCGCGCCGCATCAATGCCGCCCTTGTCGTCTTTTTGCTCTTCTACCTCGTGATCGGCTTGCTGCAGCCGAACTACCTCGAACCGGCGGGAGCGATGAACTTCCTGCGTCGCGCAGCGCCGCTTGCGATCCTCGCGGCGGGGCAGCTCTTCGTGCTGGTCAGTGGAGGCTTCGACCTTTCCGTTGGCTCGCTGGTGACGCTGACCGTCGTCGGCGGCTCGATGCTGACCGCAAACGATCCCGGCAATACGTGGTGGGCGATCGGTGTCCTCTACGTCGTTGGGCTGCTCGTCGGTCTCATCAATGGCGCGGTTGTCGCTTACCTCCGCACACCATCGATCATCGCGACGCTCGGCACGTTGCTGTCGGTCAACGGCGTTGCGATGATGTGGTCCGGTGGATCCCCACGCGGATATCTCCCCGACAATTTCCGGATGTTCGGACGTTTCGTCTTTCATGACGTGCCGGTCGTGAAGATCTTCCCCGTCGCGATTCTTGTGCTCGCTGCCGTCTGTGCGCTGGCACAGTGGGGCTTGCATGGGACGGTGTTCGGGAGGCGCGTCTTCGCCATAGGCGATAACGCTCGTGCGGCGCAGCTGGCCGGGGTCGAGGTGGGTTCAGCGCGGATCGCGGTCTTCGTCATCTCGGCCCTCGCGGCGGTGACAGCCGGAATCCTGCTCGGCGGCTTCGGCGGCGTCTCGGTGGACGTAGGCGTCGGCCTCGAGCTGCAGGCGATCGCCGCCTGCGTCGTCGGCGGCGTGCAGCTCATGGGCGGCCGGGGCACACTGGTCGGAGCGATTGCGGGCGCTCTCACTCTGACCGCGCTTTTCACACTGTTGACCCTACTGGGGTGGGCGCAGCCTCTGAAGGAGACAGCGCAGGGGGTCATTCTGATCATTGCGGTCGCATTCGGCGCCTGGCGTCGGCGTCGCACCGGATAACGGAGCTGAGGTTCCGTTTAGAAGCCGAGAGATTCGGCGACAGGGAGGAAAGAGGAAGCCATGAGACTACTCAAGCTGATTGCGCCCGCCGTCGCAGGCGCGGGGCTCGCGATAGCGGCGCCTTACGCCGCGTCGGCGCAGAACTTCGACGACCCGAAGGAGTTCCAGGCGGCGCAGGATCTCCTTAAGATGACCCCGTCAGGTCCGGAGGGAAAACCGTGGGAGCAGAATCTCGGCGGTAAGGAGGTCGACACCTCTAAATACAAGAAGGCAGGTCCATATCGCATCTGCTTCTCGAACGCCGGCGTCGACAATCCATGGCGCGTTGTTGGCTGGACCAACATGCAAGCGCAGGTCGACGTGCTCAAGGACGATATCAAGTCCTTCAAGGCTGCCGACGCGCAGGGCAAGGATGACAAGCAGATCTCGGACATCAACGCTTTCGTGCAGAGCGGCGATTGCGACGCCTTGATCGTCTCGCCGAACACGACGGCGGCGTTGACGCCTGCGGTCGAAGCGGCTTGCAAGAAGCTGCCGGTCATCGTCTTCGATCGCGGCGTGCTCACCACCTGTCCGGTGACCTTCGTCAATCCTATAGGCGGCTATGGTTGGGGCATCCAGACGGCGAACTTCATTGTCTCGAAACTGCCGAAGGGCGGCAAAGTTCTGGCGTTGCGCATCCTGCCTGGCGTCGACGTGCTCGAGACGCGTTGGTCGGCAGCAAACCGCATCTTCAAGGAGAACGGCGTCAATGTCGTCGGTGCCGAGTTCACCGGCGGCGATAACGCCAAGACGAAGCAAATCGTCGAAGACTATATCAACAAGAACGGCAAGATCGACGCGATCTGGATGGACGCCGGCGCGACGGCGGTCGCCGCGCTCGAAGCCTTCGAGGATTCCGGCCAGCCCTATCCGATCATCACGGGCGAGGATCAGGAAGACTTCCTCAAGAAGTGGAAGGAGAAAGGTCTAACCGCAATGGCTCCAACCTATCCGACCTATCAGTGGCGGGCCCCGGTCATTGCCGCGGTGAAGGTGCTCAAAGGCGAGCCTGTGATTGGTCCGACGTGGAAGCTGCCGCAGCCGGTCATCACCCAGGTCGACCTCGACAAGTACGTCGACGACAAGATGCCGCCGTTGCACTACGCGATGTGTGGCTGCAAGGACCTGCCCGGCTATCCGCAGCGCTGGGGCGGCAAGTAAAGTTTGAGATCACGAGCCGGAGCGTGCGTCCTCCGGCTCGTGCCCGTAACGCTCGCATTGCGGAAGCGGCTCGCGGTTCGAAAGGAAGCACATCTCCTATGGGTGTCGGAAGGCGGCGCGCAAGTTGGTTAGGCCGTCCTTGGCCAAAGCATCTTGGCTCTTCGCTAACGGTCGCCAGATGGAGACGGCTTTCGCGATTTCGCGGACTTCCGGCGTGAAGGCTTCAATCACGATTGGCCCTTCATAGCGTGCGTCTCCCAGTGCTTCGGCGATCGCCTTCCACGGCAAATGGTCTTCCCCCGGCGTTCCGCGATCGTTAGAGCAGGCGTGAAATTCTACGATTTGGCCAGCGGCGCGGCCGATCGCCGCAGGAATATCCTTCTCTTCGATATTCATGTGAAAGGTATCGAGCAGAAGACCGACATTCTCCGCGCCGACGTCGTCGACCATTTTTATCCCCTGGTCGACTGTATTGACGAGGTCGGTCTCGAATCGGTTGAGCGGTTCGATCGCGAGCTTGATCGAACGCTCGGCCGCATAAGAGGCGGCCTCCTTCAAGCCCCTAACGGATCGGTTCCATTGGGCGCGCCGTGCGTCGTCAGGGAGGAGACGGGTATTGCCAACGGCCGCATACATGGGCCCGGAGACAAACGGACTGCCGAGGTCCTGCGCGAGGTCGATGCATCGACAGAGGTAAGACGTTCCGGCTGTGCGAACGGCTTCGTCTTCGGAACTCAGATCCCGCTCCGGACCGAATGCGCCACAGACCGTCACGCCGAGGCCTACCCTCGTCGCCCGCGCACGGATCGCGGAAGGATCAATGGTACCGGGATCCTCGATGCAGATCTCAATGAGATCGAACCCGAACTCTTTTATACGATCGACAAGATCAAGAGTCTTGTTGGAAAACGGTGAAACCCAAATGAACGTGCTTGCGCCGTATCGCATCGCCCTTTTTCTCCCCTCTTTTCACGTCCGATGGCATGGGGCCAATTGGCGCGTCCCGCCACGCGTCGCAGACGTTGTCGGTCGACGTTTATGCGCACCTGTTCAACGAGCGCGAAGACAGAAGCGCCAAGGCGATCAACGACGCAGTGGCGGCGCTCCTGTCGGCATGCTAGACGCTGGAACCGTTAGGTGGCAATCGGGTGGCAGAACCCCCTTCTGTTCTTCTGGCAAATGCGCTAAGTCTTTGGCGTCGCAAGGCTTAGGAGTGTAGCTCAATTGGTAGAGCACCGGTCTCCAAAACCGGGGGTTGGGGGTTCGAGTCCCTCCTCTCCTGCCATCTGCGGCTCATCGCCGAAGGAGACCTGAGCGGGCGTAGTTCAATGGTAGAACGGAAGCTTCCCAAGCTTCATACGAGGGTTCGATTCCCTTCGCTCGCTCCAATCCAACTCTCTGTTATTTGAGCAAAAATTTCACAAATCTTATTTCGATGCACCTTAGTTGGTTGCGGGGTCGCGAATGCATGCGGATCGGGCGCGCATGGATCGGCCGCCACCAAGATTGAGATGGCTGTTGACAGTCGCGCGTCAGCAACCGAAGCCTCTTCTCAGTAGAGGCTCGCATCAATGACACTGCGCCACGTGGTTCTCTTCGGATTCGGAAAAGCTCAAAGCCCAACGGCGGTCGCCGAGGTTGTTCGCCGGTTCGCGGAGCTGAAAGAACTTGTCCCGGGGATAGACGATTTTGAATGGGGCGAAAACTCAAGCCCAGAAGGCCTCGATCACGGACACAGCCATGCCTTTCTGCTCACTTTCGCCAATCCTCAGGCGCGGGACGCCTATCTTGTGCATCCCGATCACGCCGCGTTTGCGAACTGGGTACAGCCATTTGTGTCTTCGGTGACGGTCCTGGATTATTGGGTGAAGAGCAGAGCTCCGGGCGTTTCAGGCGACCTCGGAGGCTCTTCAGTCCCATAACATCCCTTTTTCGACCTGTGAGCGCCGAGCCGAGCGATCCCGAGCTTCGGGCCGGTACGAGTGCAGGCCGACGCCGGCGCGCCCCACGAAATGCCGTCGAACGGTTCGACAAGGACAATCTCTCGTTTCATGACTCTCTTTCAGTCGCCTTGGGCCTCAGGGCCGGTCCGGAGCCGCGTATCTCGATACATCGTCGAGCGGCTAATAGCCGATCAGCTTGCGGCCTGCCGATAAGTCCCAAGGCGAAGGTCGATTCGCGGACATCGCGTTCACGACGATGGCCTGAGATGGCCATGCGGAGGCTTGAGCGCGCAGGGCGGCAAGAACGCACTGGATGAGGTCGCCGTTCGAGTGCCACATGGCTTTAAACCAACGAAGGTCGTGCTCACGCTTCGGATCTGTTTCGAACAAGCCGGACTTCGGCGTGCCCGCGCGCTTATCGTCTGCGGAATGTTTTCGCCGGGCTGGCGCCAGCCAATGCGGAGCGAAATCGCGGAGAAGGCCCCGGCCTCCGCTTTGGCGGCCACGACGCGCTCGCCCATCAGTTTTGCCGCCGCGTAGGCCGTGGAATCGATCAGCCCCTCTGAAGTTCCGACTCGCGTTCCAACGAGCGGCGGCAGGTCGGTGGAAAGGCCCCCATCCGAGGGCGCGACCGGCGTATCCTTGTAACCTCCCATCACATGATTGGACGAAGCGAACACCAACCGCGACACGCTTGCCTTTGCACAGGTGTCGACCAGTTTCGCGGTCATATCAAAGGAAGCGCTCGCATCTTCCCTTGAGGCGTCCGGATAGGGATTCTGCGCGGCCAAATGAATGACTGCGTCCACGCCCGCGAGCGCGTCCAGCAGCATCGGTCCCCGTAGATCAGCCCGGATTGGGAACAAGCGCGCGTCATGGGGGCGAGGCTGGCCACGTCCCGGTCGATCGCATGAATCGCCGCGATGTCGGGCGCCGCGAGAAAGGTGGCGATCAGCTTGCGCCCTATATTGCCATTCGCGCCGGTGATCGCGATGCGACGTGCGGCATTATCCTTCATCATTTCCCCCTGCCTTGCGACATGTTGCTCACATGCGATCGCCTCCCTGCTCGATCTCGGTCAACATCCGGTCCCTCACGATGGCCAGGTGCGCCGAAGCCGCTGCTTTTGCGGCTCTAGCATCACCGACTCGAATAGCGGAGAGAATCGCTGCATGATCGGAATGGACGTCGGAGGCTCTACCTTCGTACCCCATTCAGGACCCGCAAATGCCCCCGATGAAGGTCGATCCCATCCGCGAATGCCCTACCAGTATCCTATGCCAAAGGAGATGCTGCCGGATCTCGTGGTCCCGCACGCGATCCCCATCGACGACCGCGTCTGGGTGCCTCAAGGCGAGAACGTATGGTTCCGCCCGCTCTGCCTCAACCGGTCGCAGGGGTATTGGATGAACGTCCTCAAAGTGCGCAAGTCCGGCGTGCTGAGCCGCCACCGCCATCCGCAGGCGGTGCACGGCCTCGTGCTCAAGGGACGCTGGCATTATCTGGAACATGACTGGGTCGCCGAGGAAGGCGCTTACGTATTCGAGCCGCCAGGGGAGACTCACACGCTCGTCGTCCCCGACGATGTCGAGGAGATGATCACCTACTTTCAGGTCAACGGTATCATGTACTATTGCGACGCTTACGGAGAGCCACTCGGATTCGAGGACGTTTTCACGAAGATCGATCTGTGTCGGGCGCACTACGTGAAGGTCGGTCTCGGCGCGGACTATGTCGACCAGTTCATTCGCTGACGGATCTCTGAAAGCGGCCGATGCCCTAAGACCGGGTCTCTTTCAGGGGCGCCAGGCGCTCATTACCGGGGGAACCTCAGGCATCGGCGCGGCGATCGCGGAAGGCTTCCTCGCACTGGGCGCCAGTGTGCTTGCGACCGGCGCCACAGACACCGAGATCCACGCGGCGCGCCAACTCCCGGCGATTAAAGGGCGCAGTTCGCGACGCTTGATGTGCGCGACGGCAAAGCCGTCAGCACGCTCATCGACGCTCTGCCGCGGCTCCATCATGTCGTGAACTGCGCTGGCGTGATCCGACGCGGTCAGGAACTCGAACCTGACGTTTTCGCCGATGTCGTTGACATCAATCTCACTGGGTCGATGCGCGTCTGCGTAGCCGCGCGCCCGAGACTCGCCGAAGACGGCGGCACCATCGTCAACACCGCCTCGATGCTGTCGTTCTTCGGCGGCGGCCTCGTCCCGGCCTATTCAGCTTCAAAGGGCGGCGTCGTCCAACTCACGAAATCTCTTGCAATCGCCTATGCTGGAGATGGGGTCCGCGTCAACGCCATCGCGCCCGGCTGGATCGCGACACCGCTTACGCAGGCTTTGCGCGACGACCCGGAGCGAAACGCTCAAATCGCTGCCCGAACCGCGATGAAGAGATGGGGGGATCCAGCGGAGGTCGCAGGCGGAGCGCTCTCCCTTTCGTCGCCCATGGCAAGCTTCATCACGGGTGCGGTGCTGGTCATCGATGGCGGCTATTCAATCACCTAAAGCATATTGCATTTGCGTCGAACCACGCTCGTCATTGCGAGCCATAGGGCGTCAAAAGACGCCGTCCTGACGGACGGGCCATGGCGAAGCATGTGTGGACGTATATGGACCCCGCCCGATTGCAACATTCGGCTTGATTGCGATCGATGGTCACAACTGCTGACGTATATCCGGCTTCATGATGCGGCTGGACAACGTCT